>OUNM011144368.1_pt1 | contig 37730 bp, 30 predicted proteins | sample 1769961 | NCBI WGS metagenome assembly OUNM01 (sample SAMEA3914820, study PRJEB12502) | metagenome | biome: forest; material: soil | place: USA | collected 2012-03-12 | depth 0.3 m | reverse complement strand
TCTTCCGCCACCACGACGATCTTGGAATCGCGGGCGACGCGCTCCTCGATGCCGGTGCCGACGAACGGCGCCTCGGCCTGGAGCAGGGGCACGCCCTGGCGTTGCATGTTCGAGCCCATCAGCGCGCGGTTCGCGTCATCGTGCTCGAGGAAGGGAATCAGCGCGGCTGCGACAGACACGAGCTGCTTCGGCGAGATGTCCATGTAGTGGACCTTCGAGGGCTCGACCTCAAGGAAGTCGCCGCGGTAACGGATGGCAACCTTGTCGGTGAGGAATTTGCCCTTTTCGTCGATCTTGATATTCGCCTGCGCCACGAGGAAAGCTTCCTCCTGGTCGCCGGTGAGGAAGTCGACCTTGTCGGTGACCCGGCCGTCGACCACCTTGCGGTAAGGCGTCTCGATGAAGCCGAAATCATTGATCCGGGCGTAAGTCGACATCGAGGAGATAAGGCCGATGTTCGGACCTTCCGGAGTCTCGATGGGGCAGATACGGCCGTAGTGCGAAGGATGCACGTCGCGGACTTCGAAACCGGCGCGATCACGGGAGAGACCGCCTGGTCCAAGGGCCGACAGACGGCGCTTGTGGGTGAGCTCGGCAAGCGGGTTCGTCTGGTCCATGAACTGCGAGAGCTGGGACCGGCCGAAGAAATCGCGGATGACCGCGGAAAGCGCCTTCGGATTGATGAGCTTTTGCGGCGTCATGCCCTCGATGTTCACGTCGAACAGGGTCATGCGCTCCTTCACGAGACGCTCGGTGCGTGCGAGACCGACGCGGCACTGGTTGGCGAGCAATTCGCCGACCGTACGGACGCGGCGGGAACCCAGGTGATCGATGTCGTCCAGCGTGCCTTCGTTGCGGCGCAGGCCGATGAGGTACTTCATCGCGGCGATGAAGTCTTCCTTCGTCATGATGCGCTCCTCGAGGGAGACATTGATGCCCAGCTTCTGGTTCAACTTGTAGCGACCGACGCGGCCAAGATCGTACTTCTTCGGATCGAAGAAGAGACGCTTGAGCAGGCCGCGAGCGTTCGGAATGGTTGGCGGATCGCCAGGCCGCAGACGGCGGTAGATGTCCTTCAGGGCCTCTTCTTCGTCGTGGGCGGGATCTTTCTTGAGCGCCTTGATGATGGTGTCGTCTTCCTTCGTGTCGACCACGGAGACTTCCTTCACGCCGAGGGCGAGGATCTGGCGGATCGTGGCCTTGGTCAGCGGCTCGAAAGCGCGCGCCACGGTGATTTCACCGTCGCGGATGTCGGAGATGAGGACTTTCGTGGCGATCGCTTCTTCCTCGATGTCTTCGCTGAGGGTGAGGGACTCGATGGTGTAGAAGAGCTTGCAGATCTCTTCGTCCGAGCCATAGCCCAGCGCGCGCAGGAAGGTGGTCGCCAGGAACTTGCGGCGACGCTTGCGGCGATCGAGGTAGATATAGAGGAGGTCGTTCGTGTCGAACTGCACTTCCAACCAGGAGCCGCGATCAGGAATGATGCGGAAGGAGAAGAGGACCTTGCCGTTGAGATGGATCGAAGATTCGAAAGCAATACCGGGGGAACGGTGGAGCTGGGAGACCACCACGCGCTCTGCGCCATTGACCACGAACGTGCCCTGCGGGGTCATGAGCGGGATTTCGCCCATGTAGACTTTTTCTTCCTTGGCGCCTTTTTCTTCCTTCAGCGCGAAGGTGACGTAGAGGGGAGCGGAAAAGGTCTGGCCCTCACGCATCGCTTCGCGGATGCTGAGCTTGGGCTCGCCGATTTCGTAGGAGGAGAAGTCGAGGGTGACTTTTTCGTCGTAGCTCTCGATGGGGAAAACTTCCTTGAAGACAGACTGAAGGCCGGTGTCCTTGCGCTTCGAGAACGGAACGTCCTGCTGCAGGAATTCCACATAGGAATTCAGCTGAATCTCGATGAGATTGGGCGGTTCCGCGCCTTCCTTGATTTTGCCGAAATTAATGCGCTCTGACATGATAAGGGCTTGCTTGCTGCTTGCTACTGGTGGTGAAGTGACCGCGGGCGAAAAAACCGCAGAGGCGCAAAGAGCGCAGAGAAAAACTCCTAGGACGGAGGAAATCTCTACGCTTTCGAGACTATGCGGTTATGAATCAGCTTGCGGACAAAAATTGGACACGGAACGTGCCGCAGGAATCAGGCGCGAGCAAGGAATATTTACAATTTTTTCGACTACTTGGGCATGGGGCGTAAAGAAGCAGGGATGCTCGACGGATAAAAGCCTCTCCGGAGGGCGCTAAAGGCGCCTCGGGATGGCCAAACTTCCTTGCAATGCCCGGCCCTCGCAGGAAATCTCGCTGCTGTTGGCGCAAGCCGTCTCACGACGAGCGGCGGCGCTGCGATCCGTAGATTTCTTCTGCCGACTCTATCATGAAAATCGCAATGGGTTCCGATCACGCTGGGTTCAAGTACAAAGAAATCATTCGCGCCCACCTGCAGGAGCAGGGGCACGAGGTCATCGATTTCGGCGCCTTCTCCGAGGAGACCGTCGATTACCCGAAATTCATCCGGCCCGCCGCGGAAGCGGTGGCCCGGGGCGAAGCCGAGCGCGGCATGGTCTTCGGCGGCTCAGGCAATGGCGAAGCCATCGTGGCCAATCGCGTGCACGGCGTGCGCTGCACGCTCTGCTGGGATCTGCGCTCGGCGCGCTTCGGTCGCGAACATAACGACGCTAATGTCCTTTCCATCGGCGAACGCATGGTCTCGATCGAGGAGGCGCTGGAGATCGTGGATCTTTGGATGCAGACGCCCTTCAAAGGCGGCCGGCACGTCGAGCGCATCCGGCAGATCGACGCCGTCTGATTGCAAACGGCAACCGGCGCTTTTCTCGCAATTTTCTCCCGCTTCATTTCATGGAAAAACGTTCACTTGGCACGCAAGGCCTGGTCTGCTCCGCGCTCAGCCTGGGGTGCATGGGCATGTCCGATTTTTACAGTGGCCGCGACGACGCCGAATCGATCGCGACCGTGCATCGAGCGATCGAGCTCGGCGTCACGATGCTCGATACGGCGGATATGTATGGCCCGTATACCAATGAAGAATTGGTTGGCAAAGCCATCGCCGGCAAACGCGCGGGGCTAATCGTTGCGACGAAATTCGGCATCGTGCGCGATCCGAATGAACCAATGAAACGCGGCATCTCGGGCAAGCCGGAATACGTCCGCCATTCCTGCGAAGGCAGTCTCCGCCGGCTGGGGCTCGATGTCATTGATCTCTATTACCAACATCGGGTCGACCCGCAGACGCCAATCGAAGAGACCGTGGGCGCCATGGCTGAACTCGTTCGCGCCGGCAAGGTTCGCTACCTCGGTCTCTCGGAGGCCGGTCCGGAGACTATCCGCCGCGCTCATGCCGTGCATCCCATCGCCGCGGTGCAGACCGAGTACTCGCTCTGGTCGCGCGATCCCGAGGATGAAATCCTTGGGGTGTGCCGGGAACTGGGCATCGGCTTCGTGCCCTATTCTCCGCTGGGCCGTGGTTTTCTCACGGGCAAGATCCGCCGGTTCGAAGATTTGGAGGCAGACGATTACCGACGGCAATCTCCGCGTTTTCAGGGGGAAAATTTCGATCGCAACATTGCGTTGGTGCAGCGCCTGGAAGCCCTGGCGCAGCAAAAGGGCTGCACGGCTTCGCAACTGGCGCTGGCCTGGTGCCTGGCGCAAGGGGATAACATTGTCCCGATCTTCGGCGCCAAACGCCGCACTCATCTGGAAGAAAATCTCCGTGCCGCTGAGCTTCAGCTTACCCCGGCCGACCTCGCCGCCATCAACGAAGTTGGTGTCCACACCGCTGTAAGCGGAAACCGCTATCCGGAGAATATGATGAAGTTTGTGAACGGGTGAGGATAGTAGTTTCACGATTCACCGCCAGGTGGACGGAGTCACCATTTCAGCGCCGCCAGCATGTGGGCATCCGCGCGTATTTTCTCGATCAACAATTCCCGGCTGCGGAGATCGGAAGGCAGCGCAGAATCTACGGAGACTCCGGCGGCAACGAGGAGCGCAACGACCTCGTGCTGGCGGCTGGGCGTGGAAGTCGGCGCCGCTTCGGGCGCTGACTCGTTCCATGCGTGGAGCGCCCAACCCAGGGGTGTTCCGTGGTGACGGCCATCTCTTATATCCAAAGGAGCCTTTCGCTCCAGGAGGAGTTTAACGATGTCCAGTCTTGCGGTGTACGCGGCCCAGTGCAGACCGCTCACTTGGTAGGGCATCGCGTCCACCGGCATACCCCGATCCAGCAGAAACCCGATAACGTCCGTGCGGCCGTACTCGCAGGCCCAGACAAAGCCGCCCTGCATTTGCTCCACTGTCGCAGTGGGTCGCAAATGTCCGTCTTCCGAGAAGAAGGTTTTCACCACATCGAGCCGTCCCACTCCAGCTGCTGCCTCCAGATCCAGGGGAGCTCCGCGTTTGGCCAGATGCTCGGCGGCTGCTCCGCGACCGTTGGCGAGGCAGGCCCGGACGAGCCGTCCTTGGTTTAGCTTGGCCCCGTGCTCGAGCAGGAGGTCGATGAGCGCGTTCTGGAGGCCTGCCCGGCAGGGAAAGATGCTGGTTGCCGCCAGACCCAGAGTGTCCGAGCTGCCATAGATGGCGGCGCTGGCATTCACATCGGCGCCGGCGCGCAGCAGGGTTTCTGCGATCTGCAGGGCGTTCGGCGGGGTCTTTTGACGATAGTTTTCCACGCCATTGGCTCCCACGTAGTTCAAGAGCGTGGCGTGATGGAGAAATGTTGACCGCTGGTGGATCAGTTCGGGGTTATCCCGGAGCAAGTGTTCGAGTTTGACGACGTCGCCCTGAACGACCGCGTCCACGGCTGATTCGAATTTTGCAACAGCGGAGGTTTGGCAATTGAGTCCTTCGATGTGGTTCGCAAAGGCTGGCCAGCTTTCGAAGCCATGCTCACGTGCAATGACGAGTTGCGCATCGGCGAGGGTGGGCTTTGCGTCTGTCGGCGGCAGGTTTCCAAGGTTGCCGGATTGCGGATGGTCGTGCTGAATGCGTCGCAAGACGTTTCGCAGGGCATCGAGATCGCCTGACTCGGCGATATTGACGAGGTCTTCAGCCTGTTTCTGGTACAGCTCCAAGCTGGGATGCGCAGGAAGTGTTTTCGAATCCATGGCGAATATACTTTCGTTGTTGGTTTGAGAATCCGTTTTTGGGGATGGGAGGTCAATTCTGCTTGTGGCGTGAGAGTTTCCCAGGCGCTTGGGGGTATTTATGGGATGGGAGGAATGGGAATAATGAGAAGAATGGAAGCGATCGCGCGCCAAGCGGAGGACTGCCATAAAGTAGCTGCTAAATACGAAGGTTTGATGGGGGGATGTCGTTTTGAGTGGATTGGACGCCGCGCTGGAAACTTTTGCGGACGATGCGGGAGCAAGCGCCCGTACTCCAAAATGCCGGCGGTCAGTCGCGCTGTTGGTCTATGCCCATAAAAAGACCGCCGGGCGCGAGGGCCCGGCGGCGTATCCAACCAACCAAATGAATTTGCTGGCCAGTCAGTTACACTCAGTAACTTACCGTGGCCATGAGGAAACCGAAGTTGGCGTCGTCCGAAGGACCGCCGGAGGAGGACAGGTAGTCGCCCTGGAAGAAGTGCGAGAAGCCGCCTTGGAAGGACAGGTGTTTCGTGGCCTTCCAGGTGAGCAACAGATCCAGCTCTGTACCCACGAAGTTGCTGGCATTCTTCGTGGCCGGCGTGAGCGGGCGCACGGTGGTGAGGCCATTGGCGCGGTACCAGAGATCATTTGTCGAGGCGAGCCAGTAGGCGCGGTAGGCGACTTCGGCGGTGAGATTTTTCACCGGCGTGAGCTGCAGGCTCACGGTCGGGTTCTGCATGTTCTGCCACGAGAAGAGGTCCATATAGCCGTAGAACTTATGGTTCGTCGGGAACAGATTTTGGAAGGTCTCGCTCCGGTTGTCGGTGGTGCTCCGGTCGCCCGAGGCAAAGTTATATTCCGCCCAAATCCGCGGCTTGAGCGGGACATCGTAGAAGTTGTAGCCCAGGCCGCTATGGACGGCAAAGGCATCGAGCTGCTGGCCGCGCAACAAGCCATTCTGGTATGCGCCCTCGAGGTCGAATTCGAAGCCGTGGAGTTTCTTCGGATCGCCGTGGAGGCGGCCGCCGTAGGTGCCGAAGGAGCTGGGCTTCGACGTGGGGCCGGTGGTGGGCGTCGTAAAGGGCACAGCGCTCTCCTGATTTGACACGGCGCCATTGGCCTGGCTGAGCCAGAGGGCGTAGAGCTCGAGGGAGCCGATGGACAGGCTGCCGTCGGTGAAATAGAGGCCGCTGAAAACTTGTTGGCGGTCGTTGGTATTCGCGTTGAAGAGATCCGAGGTATTGAACTCGGCGCGGTCGATGACCACAACGGAGGAGGCAAAGGCATCGAGCTGCCACTGGGGTGTTTTCCAGGAGACTTTTACGGCGTCGAAGGTGCGGCCGAAGTTATTCCAATCGAAGCTGCCGATGAGGCGCTCGTCGCCATAGGAAAGGATCTGCCGGCCGACTTTGACCACGAGCGGAAAATCCTTGGAATTGCCGATTTCGACATAGGCCTGGCGGAGGTCGAAGGCGTCGTCGCCTTCAGCGCCCAGGTTGCCGGGGATCTTGTCGCGGTTCGAATTCCATTCCCGCGAATCCTGGCCCTGAGCGTAGATTTTCAGCCAATCCGTCGGCTTCCAGAGGGCGCCGAGACGGACGCGATTCTGGACCCAATTGCCATCATTGGGCGAGCGGAGATGACTGTTGAAGTCGTAGTTGTTTTCCCGATTTTCCCAGCGAATGCGCTCTTCGAAGTCAAAACAAAGTTTGTCGTTGAAGAGACACAGCGGGTTGTTATCCGGCGCGATGACAGTTTTGTCGGCGGTGGAAACGACGGGAGTGCCGGCGACGGCCGTGGCGATGCCGGCGGTTAAGATGGCGGTGGCGAAGAGGGCTCGGAAACGAGTGGGTGGCAGTGGCATGGGTCTTGGATCTTGGTTAGATGGGTGTGCGGAAATGCCCTTCCGCAGTTGGGTAAAACTGCATGGTTGGTCTGGCAGCCGCCGAGCATGGCGGCCGGAAAATGTGAGAGCCTGAATGTGAGAGCTAGACAGGCTCTGGCGGCGGAGGATCGGCGAGCGCGAGGGCCTGATGGTAGAGATCGGTCCGAAACCACTCCGGCAAGCGGCGCGCGGGCGCGGAATCGGAGTCGGCGAGGCCGCAGGCTTCGAGTCCTTTTAACACCCACTGGGCGCGTTCCAGGGTGGGTTCGTTGGCATTTCCACGCGAAAAGACGTGGAAATTCGAGATCTTTTCCACTCGGCCGTTGCCGAGGTCGAAAGCGCTGCCAAAGCTCATGCGCAGCGCATGGATGGGCGCGCCGACGTAGCGCGACTGCGAGAGAGTTTCCAGGATGCGTTCGCGATTTTCCGGCCGATCGCAGAAGCGGCCGGCCTCAATGAGCGCGGCAAGCAACGCGAGATGTTGCTCTTCGCGACGCTCAGCAAAGGCGCGGGTGACGAGGAGGACCTTCTCCGGATGATCCGGCGCCAATTCAGCGCTGACGGCGGCGCACCAGCCTGTCCGGGCGAGCACCGCCATGGAATTCCACGGCTCGCCGACGCAGTAGCCATCGAGATGGCCAGCCTTCAAGTTTGCATGCATCTGGGGCGGAGGCACGACGACGATGCGCGCATCGCGGTCAGGCTGAATGCCATGAGAAGCAAGCCAGCCGCGCATGAGAAAATTGTGCGAAGCGTGGGGATGGACGACGCCAAAGGTGGGGACTTGTCCGGTAGCAAGAAGTGACTGGCGCAACGTGCGGCCATCCGTCACGCCGCGGCGCCAGAGTGACTGGGAAAGGGTGATGGCATTGCCATGCAGATTCAAAACCAGGCCGGTGAGACACTCGACCTGGACAGTGCCGAGCCCGCAATTGGCAGCGATAACCAAGCCAGCCGGGGCCTGGGCGGCATCCAGCTCGCCGTAGAAAACCTTGTCGCGAATCGTGGCCCAGCCGACCTCGCGATGGAGTACGACATTGATGCCGTGCTTGGCAAACAAGCCCAACTCCCGAGCCATAACCAGCGGCGCGCCGTCGGCGAGCGCCACAAAGCCAAGATGAATGGCGTTTTCGGAGCGTTGGACTTTTTTAGGCATGAGCGATGGAAATATCTGCGAACGGGGCGGCATTTAGCCGCCACTGTGCCAGAGCGTCGGTTTGCGGCCTAGAAAAGAATTGCAATGTTTCGATGAGTTTGATGAATGGGATTCATATATGTCTGAACCGCTGGACAGCAGGCAGCTGCGTGCCTTTTCCATCCTCGTGCGCACGGGGAGTTTTACCGATACCGCACGGGAGCTGCATCTCACGCAGTCTGCCATTTCGCATGCGATGCGCACTCTGGAAGAGGAGATCGGCTGTCGTCTTTTGGACAGAATGGGTAAAACGGTCGTGCCGACGCAGGCCGGAGAGCAGCTTTTAGCGCATGCGGAAAAGATCCTGCGAGAGATGGAGGAAGCGCGCTCGGAACTGGGGCGGCTGGGCAAATGGGGCACAACACGGCTGCGCATCGGCGCGAGCACCACGGCGTGTCAGTATGTGCTGCCGGCGGTTTTGCGTGAGTTCAAGGAAAGTTTCCCGCATTGTGGCATCGCGATTCATCCCGGTGATACGCCGGAAAACATCGAGGCGCTACGGAATCACCAGATCGACATCGCCGTGTGTCTGGAGCCGCTGCGCGAGGCGCCACTGGATTTTAGGATGCTATTTACGGACGAATTGCGCTTTGTCGTCGGGGCGCTGCATCCCTGGGCGAAAGCCGGCAAGGTGGATCGGGAGGACATCCCGCGGCAAAACTACATCGTGTATGGCAAGAAAAGTTATACCTTTCGCATCATCGAAGAGTATTTCCGGAAAGAGCGCATCGTACTGCATTCGCCGCTGGAGCTTGGGAATATGGAAGCGATCAAGGAGTTGGTGAAATTAGGGCTCGGAGTGAGCATCCTGGCGCCGTGGACGGCGAAGAAAGAATTGCACGAAGGTTCGCTGGTGGCGCTGCCGCTAGGGAAACGCAAGCTGAGGCGGCGCTGGGGGGTGCTGCACTGGCAGCGGAAACGACTCAGTCTCGCGGAGGAGACTTTTATCGGGCTGTGTGAGGCGGTGTCGGAGAAGTTGGCGGCGGACTGACTTCAGCGGACTTGGTTGGAACGCGCCGTTGGCGCTGGGGCGCTATCCTGTCGACACTGGTAAATTTGGCGCCTCCGAACGCTATTCAAGAAGCCCTGGACGGCTCAGATGTTATGAGGTCGCCCGAGTGAGTTTCCAGATGGGGACATCGGCTTTCATGCGGTCGATGGCTTCGGCGCAGAAATGCAGGGCCTGGCCGCGATGGGAGGCGAGGACGCGCAGAAAGAGCGAGGCTTCGCCGACGGGCGTCCAGCCGAGGCGATGAATGAAAAGGGCGACGGTGCAGGGGTGGCGCGTAGCGATTTCGGCAAAGATGCGCTCGAGGAGCCGCCGGGCCATGGGTTCGTAGGCCTCGTATTCGAGCCCCTGCAGGGCGTGGCCGCCTTCCATTTCACGGACGATGCCCTGGAATTCCACGCAGGCGCCGATTTCCCGGCTGGGCAACGCCAGCGCCGGGAGGACGATGGGCTCGGTGGTGAATTCGATGACGGTGAGCACGGCGACAGATGTCGTAGAAGCTAGCCGCCGCTCACCGGGGGGATGACGGCAATCTCCGCGGCTTCGCCGATGGGTTGGTCCCAGTCATGGTACTCCTGGCCAACGGCGACGCGCAGGCTGTGGAGATCGAGCTGCGGCGCGGCGCGTTGCCAAAGCGCGCGCGGGGTGTCGGCGGGGTCGGCGGCGACGACGCGCTCCCGGAAGCCGGCAATCTGGGCCGCTTGGGCGAAGGCGAGGAGTCGGACTTGCATGAATCGGAGAAGGGTGGATGGAAAGGGAGGATTGGGCAAGGGCGCTCGGCTTCCGTTCGCTCGTGGCGCGCTGAGGAGCGAACTCCGTTTTTCAGCTGCGCACGCTGGCTTCGCCAGGCGCGCAAGGACGCTCAGGCGTCCGGGCTGAGTATTTCCTTCAACTTGATCATGCCACGGCGAATGCGCGCCTTGATCGTTCCGAGCGGCTCGTGCAGGCGCTCGGCGATTTCCGATTGGGTGAGGCAGGCGAAAAAGGCCAGCTCGATCGCCTCGCGCTGATCCGTGGATAGCGATTGTATGGCCTCCCGCACGAGGCTCCCGGTTTCCATGGCCAGGACGGCGTCAAAGGACGTGAGGGATTCCATGGGCTCCGCGGCGCCGGTTTCCCGCTGCACGTCCTCCTGCATGCGGCTGCGTCGTTGATTGGCGCGCAGGCGGTCGATCGCCTTGTTTCGGGTGAGGGTGACGGCCCAGGTGACGGGTTTCCCACGCGTGGGATCGTATTGCGGCGCCTTTTCCCAGATCTGGATGAAAGCGTCCTGGAGCACGTCCTCCGCGGCTTCCTGGTTGTTCAGGACGTGGTAGGCCGTGGAAAAAAGAAGGCTCGCAAAGCGGTCGTAGAGCTCCTCGAAGCTCTGTCGATTGCCCTGGCCGACCCGCTTGAGAAGTTCGATCTCGGCTTCGAGGTCGTTGGCGGGATTTAGTTCCATACGGTCACACATGGCCTAATCGGGACAGGGGTAGGCTGGAAAGCGATTTTTCGCGTATACGTCTGACGGAGGATGAAGTTGCCGCCTTTCTGCACGAATCCGAAATTGCGGCCGCTGGCGGGGTGTGGGATGGAGTGGCAATCTCGTTTCCGTGAAGTCCACCGTTTGATGAAAAATACAGGCCGCATTTCTCCCAAGGAGCACTACCAACAATTACGCGCCTTGCCATGGAGCCGCCTGTGGAGCGAGGAGGCGCGGCGCTTCGACACGGCAGCGCCGCAGGAGCGGAGGGAAAACGTGGCGGTGGTGCGTGCGGTCGGCGTCGTTTTCTCGGAGTCGGGCGACTTCCGGCAAAAGGAAGAGGTGGCGAAATGGCTGCGGACTTTGCTTCAGGACCCGGAGGAAAAAGTGCGCCGGTACGCGATGGCGGCGTTGCCGAAGATCGGCGCCGAGGCGGCCGACGAGGCGGAGCTTTTATCGCTGCTCGGAAAGACCACGGTTGATCGGGAGAAGAAATTTCTCGGCCAGGCGCTGAACAAGATCGGAGGCGCGGCCACGCTCGAGGCCTTGGCGAAGGAACCCAAGGCTCTTGCGCCGCGAACGGAACAGAAAGTGCGGGCGAGCGTTGCGCGGACGCAGGAGCCAAGCACGGTGCGGCTCGAGGCGCGCCTGGGCGATCCGGAGGGGCTGGTCATCTGCTTGCAGACCCGGCGAGGGCTCGAGGAAATCGTGCGCGATGAAGTTCAGGAAGCCGGAGCGGAAAAGGGAATATTTCGCGTCGAAAAGATGGCCGCCGGCCGCGTGAGCGTGAGCGCCAAAACAGCATTTTCCCTGGGCGAGCTCTTTGCGTTGCGCTGCTTTTCCACCGCGGGATTTCTGCTTGGAGACATACCGTCCATCGCGGGCGGGCCGGATCTCGAGGCTCTGGCGGCAGCGATCACTTCCCCGAAATCGCGCCGGATTTTTCAGACCTTTACCGAAGGAGCGCTGCGCTACCGCCTGGATTTCCTCGAGAGCGGGCATCAACGCGGAGCGGTGCGGCGCGCAGCGGAATTAGCCTACGACAAATGTCCCGAGTTGCTGAACGATTCCCGCAGCGCGCCCTGGTCCATCGATGTGCGCCGCTCTGCGCGAGGCTATGTAGTGGAACTGCGGCCTCGCCTGGCGCCTGATCCACGATTTCTTTACCGGCAGGGCGACGTGCCCGCTGCTTCGCACCCGCCTTTGGCCGCCTGCCTGGCACGCCTCGCGGGACGGGAGGATGGCGAGGTCGTCTGGGATCCATTTTGCGGGTCGGGACTGGAACTGGTGGAGCGTGATTTGCGGGGCGGCGTGTGCGCCATCTTTGGCACGGATCGGAGCCCGGAGGCGGTCGATATCGCCTACGCCAACCTGGCGGCGGCTGGGTCGCCCCCAGCCAAGGTGAAAATCGCGTGCGCGGATTTCCGCGATCACGCCTCGAATCCCGGCCTTGGCAAGGCCAGCGCGACCCTGGTCATCACGAATCCGCCTCTGGGCAAGAGGGTGCCGGTGCGCGACCTGCGGCGAATGGTCGAAGATTTATTCCTCGCCGCGGCCACGGTTTTGAAGCCGGGTGGTCGGTTGGTCTTCGTAAATCCGGTTTCCGTCGAGCGCCCGCCTCGATCGCTGGAATTGCAATCGCGCCAGCTGGTTGACCTCGGCGGTTTTGATTGCTGGCTGGAAAAGTACGTGAAGAGATCGCCCTGAGGTCGGGGCTCAATTCTTCCAACCGGCGATTTCGACCACGGACGGATTCTCCAAGGGATTCACAAATTCGTCAGTGACCGGCGGCCAATTGTCCGAGCGGACGCCGTGCAATTGAAACACGCGCATGATCTGGGTTCCCCAGGCGAACGAATAGAGCTCGTCCGACCATTCAATCGGCGGGGGCAACGGCGCCGGGGACAGAATGATCGGGTCTCGGTCCAACGGCATGAAGGGGCAGTCGCCGCCCACGAGATAGATGCGGTGGCCGCCTTTAAGGCAGGTTTCGATCTTAGCCGCGAGCGGCGCGACCGGCTTCGTCTGATCCGGCTCCTCCATGAGCTTTTTGATAATGTCGTACCGATGTAAGGGGGAAGGCGGCATCAGCGGAATGGTGGCGAATTCCGCGGTAGAGCTCTGATACCGCTCGTAAGTGAGCTGGAGAAACCACGGGTAGAAGAGCACCAGATCGCCGGAGCCGGCGCGGGTTTTCAATTTCTCGGCGATCAAGTCGATGTTGCTCATCCTCATGGCAACATTCCGGGAGGCCGTAGGCAGCGCGATCACGGCGATGACCAGGCAGGCCGTGAGGCGCACCTTGCGCGCAATTTCCCCACGAAATGAGGCGCCGGCCACGGCATCGATGGCGACCGCGATAAACGCGAGCAGACTGAGATAGTACCAGGGCTGCGTCGGGTAGCGCAGCATTTTGAGAAACAAGTAGTAGGAAAGGGTTCCGGCGAATAAAGCGGAGACGCCGAAGACGATCGTCTCCTTTTCCCGGGGCGAGGTTTTGAGCAGCGGCTGACGCAGGAGCGCCATGGGCAAGACAAAAAGTGCGAAAATAAAGAGAGCGGTCCAAATCCAGATGAACCAGCCCCCCGCGAGTCCCACGGCGGTGGTTAGCTTGCCCCAAAAGTTGGTGAATTCGAACTTATCGATTTGCACGAGAATGTTCCACTCACCGGCGCGATGAAAGACCTGGAAGTAGGGCAGGAGCGTGAGCGCAGCCGGCACGCCGGCCAGCGGCGCTTGCCAGGCCAGGTTTCGGTCCCTGCGCCGCCACGCGAGCGCGAGCCCGCCGGCGCAGGCGGCGCCGATGACAATGCAGTTATAGTAGAGTGATTGCGCCGCGAAAATGGATGCGGCTGAAGAAATCGCAAAGCGCTTCCAGCTCGGCTGATCGAAGTATCGCCAGAGGAAGCCAAAGGCAACCAGACCCGTGAGGGATCCAAATCCATAGGCGCGCGCGCTGTCGCCGTAAATAACAAGACTGGGACAAATCGCGAGCAGAGCGAGCGAGAAGAGCGGTAAGCCCCGGTAAAAGCTGCGAGCCAAGGCCCATAACACTCCGACGATGGCGAGGCCGACGAGGCAGCCGACGAATCTCAGACCGGCATCGCCGGCCATCCCGAGACCATGTAGCACGCGGACGACGAGCAGCCAGGCGATGGGAAACGAGTCAAACTCGAGATTTTTCCAAATATCGCCGATCGTGGGCAAGGCGGAGATGGCCGCGGTGTTGGCTTCATCTCGCCACAGCGGGCCGGCATGCAGGGCATGGGAGACGTGCAGCCAGACGGAGAGAAGGGTGATGAAACCGGCGGCGTACCATTCGATTTTTGCGAGATTTTTCATGCGTCGTTGGCATCTGCTTTGCGGCCGATCAGGACGGCTTGGACGAGGCCGTCGACAATTCCGAACTCATAGTTGACCAATTCAAAACCACCGGCTCTGAGCATCTGCCGTCCGTCGTCCTCGGATTGAAGAAGGGAGATTTCCGGCGGATGAAAACGCACTTGCCGATCGGAAGTGCAATCGAGGAGCCAATGACAACCGCGCAGGAACAGCACGCTGCTCGCCCAGGCGTGCGGCCAGAAGAGCACCACTTGGCCGCCCGGCTTTGTCACCCGGTGAAATTCCGCGAGGATCGCGCGAATCTCCGCCGCGGTAAAATGCTCCATGACCCCCAGATTGTAGACGCCATCGAAGCTGCCGTCGGCGAAGGGCAGTTGCAGAATGCTGCCGTGCCGGAGCGCATGAACGAGCGGATTGTGCCGCCGATAAAGATCCAGAGCGCCGGGCGAGATATCCAGGGCGGTGACTTGCACGAAGGGATGGACATCCATGTCCACCTGGCCGCCGCCGCAGCCGGCGTGGAGCACTTGCGCGCCTTTGGAGAAGGTTTGGCTGAGATAACGTTCGAGCCGCGGTTTAATGAATCGGTTGCGGTAGAATTCCGCGATGCGCTGATAAGCGATGTTAACGGGTTGCGACTGGCGCGACCAATAGTCGTCCCATCCCTGGGGATCAATCAGCGCAGGATCCAGATCTGGCGCCGCGGCCGGAGGAAGCTTCACGCGGAAATAGCGAGGATCCCGCAGATTCTGCCAGCTCAATTTGACCAGATGGACGGCGCTGCGGGTTGCCTCGCGCCAGGACATTTTCGAGCTTCCGTAGGTGCGGGCGGGGAGGACGATGGGAACCTCTTTCACGGAATACCCGCTGCATTTGATCCGAAAGAGGCTTTCGAAGAAGAAGGCATAGCCTCGCGCCTCGACCTGTTCGAAGAGAGCGCGCGGAATCTGTCGGAGATTGTAGAGCCGAAAGGCGCCGGTGGCATCGTGCCTCAGGCCCAAAAGATGGTAGGTGAGGAAATGACCGAAGTAAGTCAAAAAGCGCCGGTGCAAATTCCAGCCGGGAAGACTGTCGGCCTGCAAGTATCTCGAACCGAGTGTGACGGCGGTGTCGTTGGCTTGCGCGATCAAACTGCGCACATCCGCGGGTGAGTGCGTGAAGTCGCAGTCCATCGTGATCAGCGTTTCATAGCCTTGATCGTAACTCCAGAGGATGCCTTCGATGTGGGCGCTGCCGATGCCGTTCTTCCCCGGCCGATGGAGCACACGGACCCGCGGATGCTTTTTTGCCAATGCATCCAAAAGGGCTCCGGTGCCATCCGGCGAATTGTCATCCATGAAGACGATGTCGGCATCGAGGCGCAGCGCGAGCAGCTGTTCGCACATGGGGCCGACGTTGTCCTTTTCGTTGTACGTCGGGATGAAAATGAGCGTCTTACCGAGCATGGCGGGCGTGAGTGAGAAGCTCTTCGGTCATGGATTGAAAAGAGAAAGTCGGCTGCCAGCCGGCGCGCTCGCGGAGGCGGCGGGGATTGCCGCAGAGCGTGATGGCATTCTTGCGCAGCAGCGCCGGGTTCTCGACGACGTGCGCCCGCCAGTCCAAGTCGAGTGCGGAGAAGACGATTTCCACGAACTCACCCACGGTGTGAGTTTCTCCGGTAGCAATCACAAAATCGTCCGGCTGATCCAACGCCAGCGTCAGTTGCATGGCATGAACGTAGTCCCGCGCGCTGCCCCAATCGACGCGGGCGGAGAGGTTGCCCATGGCTAGTTTGGATTCCCGACCGGCCTGAATGGCGAGCGCGCCCTGGACGATCTTTTGGGAGACAAAAGTCTTTTTCCGATAGGGCGACTCGTGATTGTAGAGGATGCCCACGGTGGCAAAGACGCCTCGGGACTGCCTATAGAATCGGCAGCAGTGAACCCCAGCGGCCTTGGTGATGCCGTAGATATTGACCGGTTGGAGCGGCGTCGATTCATCCTGCGGCGAGGACGCCGGCTCTCCGAAGATATGGGACGAAGCAGCGTAAACCAAACGGGTCGAGGGAGACTGCGCGCGAATCCCTTCGAGAAAACTCAACAGTCCCGCCACGTGGACTTCCTCGCTTCGCCGATAACATTCGGCGTCATCCTCAGCCACGGCGTCTTCCGCGGAATGATGGTAAGCCGCGAGGTAGTAGACTTCGTGCGGCTGCCTGGCGGAGAGGAGGGCTGCGACCTTGGCGCGATCCGTCAAGGGGCCATCTTCCCGCCCGAAGCCGATCACTTCGTCGCCGCGAGCTTCGAGGCTTTCCCGAAGCAAACGTCCGTCCTGGCCGCGCGGTCCCACGATCACGACGCGCTTCATGCGCCGACGATTTCGATGGCTGGGAGCGGAAAAAGCATCCGGCCGCCGCTTTTTAGATAGGCGGCTTCTCTTTCGAGGAGATTCTTCCGGAAATGCCACGGCAAGGCCAAGAGGTAGTCCGGCTTTTGCGCGTGCGCCTCGGCTTCTGAAATGATCGGGATGCCCGTGCCCGGCGTGCGGCAGCCAAATTTCGCCGCGTTGACCTCAGCGATGGCTGGCAATATTTCCGGCGTGAGGCCGCAGAATTGCAGGATGACGTTGCCTTTGGTGGAAGCGCCGTAACCCAGGATGCGGGCGCCGCCTTCGCGCAGGCGGGCGATAGTGGCGCTCAATTCGTCGCGGTGATGAAAAACGCGATCGCGGAACTCGGCGTAGGGCTCCAGTCCCTGCAATCCCGCCGCGTCTTCTTCACGAAGAATGTCTTGGATGGCGGCGGTATTCGCCTGGCGGCTCGAGGCGGCGTGGGCGGCGGTGATGGCAAAGCTGCCGCCGTTGATGTCGTTCAGCTGAACATCGATGATTTTCATGCCGCAATGCTCGAGCACCCACTGGATCTGGCGCAGGCCATAGTATTCCAAATGCTCGTGACAGACGGTGTCGTAAGCATTTCGGCGCAGCATGAGCGGCATGTAACTTTGTTCAAAATGCCAAAGTCCATCCGGCGCCAGGATGCGGGCGATATCGGCGACGAAATCGAGCGGCGCCTCGAGATCGTAAAACATGGCGATCGAAGTCACGATGCGAACCTGGGGCGACCCAAACTCGCGCTGAAAGCAGTCCGCGCTGAAGAAGTCCGTCACGACTTCGATGCCCGGTTTATAATATTGCAGAAATTGGCCGGCCGAAGGATCCATGCCGATGCGGCGCAGCTGCTCCGGATAGAAGCCGAGCAAAGTTCCGTCATTGCTTCCTACGTCGAGCACGGCATCGCCGGCCTGAAAGTCGACGAGCGCTTTCAAGGACTCCACCTTGGCTTGCAAGTGCTGGACCATGCTGCGATTCAGCGACGAGCGATAGCCGTAGTTATCGCCGTAAATCTCTTCGGAAAGGTAGGAGTGCCGGAGCTGGAGCAGGCCGCAGGAACCCGGACCGTGACATTTTACGAGCTCGAGCGGACCACAGGTGGGATCGGGCTGGGCGCCGCGCGGAAACACTCCGGTGAGATATTGATTCCCTAATGAAAGCACGGAGACGAGCTCCGGGGATTTGCAGATACGGCAGCTTTGGATGGCCTGAAACGACGGCATGGAAATGGGAGGATAGTGAAAATGGGGATTGCGACGGGAGACGTTCGGTCAATGAGCAGCCGCGGCCGGCGTTGGGGCTGTGGTCCCCGGAGTTGGGGTATCGTCGCGCCGTCTTTTGTAGATCGAAACCACAAATCCCGACGTGGATCGATAGGATTTGGCCGCATCTCCCCAAGCGTAAGAGTAGCCATTATCCTTGGTGTCGACGACCCCGACCAAATCGAGATGCTTCGCTTGAAATTCGTCAAACCAGGAAAAAATTTGCCGGGGAGATTTCACCGTGGAGAGCCAGGATAGTGTATTTGAGACGAATACAATATATTCTGGATGGTTCGCTTCGAGTTGGTGAATCATGTCTTCCTGCATCCTCGATGCGTAGGGCTGGTCCTCGACCAGAGGATAGGCATAGATGTAACCCGTCGCGGAATGCCGGTGAGAATAGAAATAGATTTGAGGTTCGGAACCGAAGACGGCGATTGTGTCTGTCGGCGAAGAGTGCTCCTCGATATACTTGGCAATTTCGAGAGACTCCGGAAACGGATTGATCGAATAGGTCTGACGGCAGGCCTCCATTGGCGTAAGCGAGAAGAAAATGTCGCGATGGAAAAAGAGACTTTGCGCGCAAACGACAGCTGCGATCACCGCGGCAAAGGCCTGTCCCGCGGGACCAAATTTCAGTTGATCCATCCGCTGGCCGAGCCATTGGGCCGCGAGGCCGATGAAAATGGCGAGCGCCGGAAGAAACGGGATGAAATAGTGATTGCGGAAATAGAATCCCGGAACGGTGGTGAGGAAGGCCGCGAGGAGGAAGCCGAAGAGGAAGAAGCGCTTGCCGGCCGCGGCTTTGCTGGCAATGGCGACGACGATGCCAATTATTCCAGCGGCCCAAAGGAGCGGCGCGGCCTGGAACATGGTCACCAACTGGAATTTCAAATTAGCCAATCCGGCATCGAGTGGCAAAATGGACGTGTACTCCCTGGCGTACTCGATCGTCCAATGCCAGAACGCGGGAAAGACCCCGGCGATGGAGAGCCAGAGGCAAACGAGCAGAAAGGGAACGACGCAGCCGAGCGCATAGCCAATCATGCGCTGGACGATTTGCCCTTTCGGAATAGGGCTCTTTTGCAGTTCCAGATAGTTGAGATACAGCCCGCCGAAGATGCCCAAAAACACGCCTTGTTGCTTCATCATGACGGCGATTCCGAAGCACAATCCGGCGGCGACGCAGATCCAAATACGTCGCGCTTCGCCTGGCCGTTGCAAAAGGAGGAACCCAGCCAGCGCAGGCAGCACGACGAAATGGGTGGCGTGGGCGGCCTGGCCCAGAAGGCTCGTGTCGAGCGACATGAGGGCGTACGCAGCGGTGGCGACGGCTCCGCCAAAGAAGCCGCAGAACCGCCGAGCCAACAGGAACAGCAGAGCCAGGGTTGCGACGTTGACTACGATCAAGCCGAGATGGATGCCGGAAACCGTCTGGCCAAAGACAGACATGATGCCGGCGTAGGCCACATAGGTCCCCGGCATCTTCATGTTGTAAGCCAGCTTGTAGGGCGGAATGCCTTGCAGGATCAACTGCCCGGCATAGGCATATTCTCCTTCGTCGCGCTCGAGGGGAAACTTGAGCAATCGCGCGCGAATCCCGATCGAGGTAATGACCGCCAGGGCGAGGATGGCTGCGGCGAGCCATTTTTGCAGAGCTGCCGTGGAAGCCCTGCGCCGACGACGGACATTTGGCGCAGACGCAGGGGAAGCGGGTGGGGTGAAGTCGGCTGGAGCTGTATCGGTTGGGTCCATTTCAGATGGGGGGCGCGAGCCCGAAAGGCCGGTTCGGGAGAACCGCTCGGAAAGTGGGCGCGCTGGAGGCGGTTGTCGAACGAAAAGGGGATTATATGGGATGGGTTCGCGCAGAAGCCTTGAGAAGGCGATCCATGATGGCGATGCCTAGTCCTTCTGCCGGAACCGGTTCGGCGATGATGAGGTCGACGCCGGCTTCATCCAGCCGGCGAAGTTTAGCAAAGAGTCCGGCGGCCGCTTCACGCAGATCGCCGGCCGGCGAAAGGACTTCCGCGACAACAAAGAGCCCGGCCGCCGGCACATGTCGAAAGGCGAGGAATCCCACACGGGAGGCCATCGGCTTGGTGGCATCGAAATCGGCTTCGCGGGAAAGCAGGCGCATGGGCGTGCGCGGCGCGTAGTGGCTCGCGAGATTTCCAGGGGCTTCGACGGCGGCGCCGGTAGGCGTCTGTGCAGGCTGGCGCCTCAGATTTGCCAGAAAATCGGAGAGTTCCTCGCCGGTGGCTGGCCGGCCGGCCGCGTCGCGACTTTCCTTCCAAGCGGTCGCGAGATCCTCGGGAGTAATGGGTCCGGCTCGCAGCAGCCGCGCCTGGCCGCCTTCGACCGCGACGATGGTCGATTCCACGCCGTGCTGAGTCGGGCCGCCATCGAGGACGAGGGGAATGCGTCCGCTCAATTCGGCGAGGACGTGCGCCGCAGCGGTCGGGCTGATCCTCCCGAAGCGATTGGCGCTTGGGGCGGCCAGAGGACGCCCGAAGCGCTGACTTACTTTTTGAAAAACCAGGTGGGCGCTCATCCGCACGGCGACCGTGTCGAGTCCGGCGGTGACCAGATCCGGCGCGAGCGGCTGTCGGGGCAGAACGAGAGTGAGCGGGCCGGGCCAAAAACGGCGGGTGAGGGCGTCGACCAGCGGTCTGCTTTCGTCCGGAATCTTCGTGAGGCGATCGAGCCAATCCAGAGTGGGCAGGTGGCAGATGAGCGGATCAAAAAAGGGCCGCTCTTTCGCCTCGAAGATCTTCGCGGCGGCTTCGGGCCGCAGGGCATCCGCGGCGAGGCCATAGACCGTCTCCGTCGGCAGCGCGACGGGCTGACCCGCCGCGAGCAGTTCGGAGGCGCGAATGGCGGCCGCTTCGAGACCCGAGGCGGTGGCGGTGAAAAGGAGTTCGGTCTCCACGAGCGACGGCTCCAGGTTCAAACGCCGCGCTTCGGAGTGAGTCGCTCCCGGGCGGCGCGCACTTTTTCCACAGCCTCGGCGGTGGTTTCGCCGAAGGCTACGAGATGCCCCATCTTCCGGCCCGGCCGCGCCTCGGCCTTGCCGTAAAGGTGGAGCTTCACATCGGGCAGGGCGAGCGCGGCGGCCCAATCGGGCTCGCCGTCCGCCCATAAGTCGCCGAGCAGATTCGCCATGGCGGCGGGCCGGAGGAGGTCGGTCGAGCCGAGCGGCAGGCCGCACACGGCGCGCAATTGCTGTTCGAACTGGCTGGTCACGCAGGCGTCAAAAGTCAGGTGGCCGGAATTGTGCGGACGCGGCGCGAGTTCATTGATGAGGATGGAGCCGTCCGCCAGGACGAACATCTCCACGGCAAGCAGCCCCACGAGATCCAGCGCAGCGGCGACGGATTCCGCCAGGCGGCAGGCCCGTTGCGTCGTGGCGTCATCGAGCAGCGCCGGGGCAAAGGTGACGTCGAGGATGTGCCGGGCGTGGACGTTTTCGAAAACCGGGAAGGTGACCGTCTCGCCATCGAGACCGCGCGCCACGATGACCGAGACTTCTTTTTCAAAGGGGGCCCACGCTTCGAGCACCCCCGGCTGGCCGGCAAAGGACGCCCAGGCGCCGGAGATTTCATCCGGGGACACGAGTTTCTTTTGCCCCTTGCCATCGTAGCCGAAGGACGCCGTCTTGAGCACGGCCGGATAGCCGATATCGTGGAGTGCGCGCCGCAGATCGGCCTCGCTTTCGATGGCGGCGAATTTCGGCAGCGGCAGGCCGGCGGCGGAGAGAAATTGTTTCTCGCGCAGGCGATGCTGGCAGATGTGCAGAACGTCGCCGGAAGGGCGCGCCGGGCAGTTTTCCGAAGCCCAGGAAACCGAGGAGGAGGGGATGTTTTCGAACTCGTAGGTGAGGACGTCGATGCCGGCTCCGAATTCGCGTAAGACCTGCTCATCGGCATAGCTCGCGGAGACTTCGAGGTCGGCCAATTGACCGGCGGGGGAATCGGTTTCCGGGCTGAGGATGTGAACTCGATAGCCGAGGCGGCGCGCGGCGATGGCAAACATGCGGCCGAGCTGGCCGCCGCCGAGCAGGCCGATCGTGCGGCCGGGCAGAAGAGTCGGAGGGCGGCTCACGGCGTTTCTCCCTGCTCGAGGGTGGCGGCGAGGACGTCGCTGGTTTGCTTGCGACGAAAATCTTCCAGACGTTGCCGGAGCGCGGCATCCGTGCCGGCCAGGATGCCGATGGCGAGCAGCGCGGCATTTTTGGCTCCGGCTGAGCCGATGGCCAGCGTGCCGACGGGAATTCCAGCGGGCATTTGCACGATGGAAAGCAGGGAATCGACCCCGCGCAGCACGCGGCTCTCCACAGGCACGCCGAGCACGGGCAGCCAGGTCTGCGCGGCCACCATGCCGGGCAGGTGCGCGGCGCCGCCGGCCCCGGCGATGATCACACGGAGCCCGCGCCCGGCGGCTTCGGCGGCATACTGCGCCATGCGTTCGGGCGTGCGGTGGGCCGAGACGACCAGCGATTCCGCGGGAACTTCAAATTGCTGAAGCGTCTCCGCGGCATGCCGCATGGTCTCCCAATCCGATTTGCTTCCCATGATGACCCCTACTAGGGGCGCGGGTGAATTCATAAGCCCGCGATTCAAGCACGGGCTGGGGGGAAGTTCAAAGGGAGAGCGCAGATTCTCTGGCGATTCACAGGTCGTTGAAAGAAGCGCTTCGGCTGGTCGTATCCATCCGTGTGAACTTGCGTCTCTTCGAAAAACAAACCGCAGCGTTTTTAGGCGTTGGTCTGGCGCTGCTGCTTGCCTCTGCCGATGCTAAAACGGTCATCCCCGATTTTGCCCAGATCTGCGGGGTGCGTGTTGGCGGCGTTACGTTTCCTGCCCTCGAGACTAAATTGGGCGCTGGCAAGGCCGTAGTTGGCGGACATCCCCGCGGAGGACGGTTGTGGAGTTCCCGCGTAGGCGCCTGCACGGTTTATGCCGATGGGCTTTACTATCGCGAGAATGGAGCTCGCGTTGTCGATCAGATCTTCCTTCGTACACATGCAAACGATCCTGAACTTCCCCAGGCGCGGCTTTCCCGCCGGGAAGTGCGGTTTCTGGGCGTCGTTGCCCTCGGCGCGACGAAATCAGAGACGCTGCATCTTCTAGCTTCCAGACTTCCCCCGCCCAAAGTGGACGGTGACGAGTTCTCCTGGAAAGCTCGCGGGTTCGCTCACACTCACAACGGCAATTTCAAAACATGGAAGGCAATCCTCACCTTTAAAGACGGTGAACTCGGGCTAATCCGAATCGACTGCGACGTCGGCGCCCGTCTCAAATTCCACCGTCTCGATCAACGGGTTTTATCGCCGTCGACCGGAGGCGGCGCCATGACACACCGAAACCCAATGTGATTGCTGCCCGTCGATTGCTCGCCTTTGCCGCGAGTCCCCACCATATAACGACTGCAATATTGGTCCGAGCAAAGAAACGATCCACCGCGCTGCACGCGCTTTTTCTCTGCGGGTTCATCAGGGTCAAAGGGCGCCTCCGGGCCGTGCGGATTCCGAGTAATTTCGCCCGCGGTTTTCTGGCTGGCGTACGTATCCGGGCGATACCAATCACTTGTCCACTGCCAGGTATTGCCCGCCATGTCGTAGAGGCCATAGCCATTCGGGGGAAATTGCGCGACGGGCGCGAGCCCGACAAAGCCGTCTTCTCCGGAGTCTTTCATGGGGAATTTTCCCTCGTAAATATTGGCCATCCATTTGCCGCCGGGTTTCAACTCATTGCCCCAGGCATAGGTTTGGCCGCTCAGCCCGCCCCGCGCGGCGAATTCCCATTCGGCTTCGGTGGGGAGACGTTTGCCGGCCCACTTGGCATAGGCGGCGGCGTCGACGTAGGAGACCTGCACGACAGGATAGTTATCGCGGCCCGCGATGTTTGATTGCGGCCCTTCCGGGTGTTGCCAGTCGGCGCCTTTTATGTAACGCCACCATTCCAGATAGTCGTCCAGATCCACGGGCCCGGCCGGTGGCGAGAAAACGATCGAGCCGGCGAAGAGATTCTCCGGGGGAGCCGTGGGAAATTCCTCTTTCGTCGGGGCGATTTCCGCGATGGTCTTATAGCCAGTGGCGGCGACGAATTTCGCAAACTGAGCATTCGTCACGACCGTCTTATCCATCCAAAAGCCGTCCACGGCGACCCGGTGGATCGGCTGCGCATCGCGCGTGACGCCCGCCACATGGCAGAGCGAGTCGTCGGCGGAATTGCTCCCCATGGAGAATTCGCCGCCGGAAATCCAGACCATGCCCTCCGGCGCCGAGCCGGGCGAGGCCGCTTTGCTTTCAACGGTGGGCTGGAAAGGCGAAGTCGCGGGTTCTGCCGCGAGGATGGGAAGGGCGAGCGCAAAAGCCAGCGGCGCAAGACGGGTCGGATTCATGAGAAAAAAATAGCTGCCAACTGGCGGACACGAAAATATGCCAGTCGTTGCGTTTGGCGGCAATCGGGTGGGTCCGCGCTTTACGGGATATCGATCGTCATCTCGCCGGGTTGAGCCACGGAGACCACCCCGGCGAAAGAGCACAGGCACTTGGAAACGTTGTCCAAAGCGGGAACGCCGCCCAGTAGCACGGTGAGCGCGCCGGGAACCCACGGAGCAGAGGTGGCTGGAACGCACGGCATCGGCGTCAGCACTCCTTGAGCGGCGGCAGTGGCGGTGGCCACGGACGGATTGGCAATGGACGAGCACATGCCGAAAGTCGCGATGTTTGTGATCGGGATGTGATCGTTGATATTGGCCGCCGGCGTGGGGGCTATGACCTTGTTCGTCGGAAGGACGACGAGGGGGCAGGGGGCCGCGCCGAAGGTGCAATTCAGGACGGCGCCGGCGACGACGAGATTTGGCATGGCCGAAGCATGGCGCGAATTCCCGGGCTTTGCATCTCAAAAAAGACCCGCGGCTCCAGTGAGTCGGGTCGGCTAACAACTGCGGGACATCGGTTTGAAATGACATTGACGCTCGCGCGCGAAGTCGTCACAACGCGTTCATGCCGATCTCGCTGGAAAATCTTCTGTCGCCAGTCTCTGCGGACAACCCTTGCGGGGAGGATGTGAGTTACGACCCGGGGTTTCAGGAGCTGGATACATTGATTCTTGGCAAGCCCGAGACTCAGTTTTCCACCGGCGAGCCGCCGGATTGGAAAGCCATCCGCGAGCGGTGCGTCGAACTGCTCGGGCGCTCGAAGCATCTCCGGCTCGCGGTCACGCTGGCGGCTGCGCAACTCCGCTTGGAAGGCATCCGCGGGTTTCGCGACGGCATTGCGCTCATTGAGGGATTGGTCACGAAATATTGGGAGCCGCTCTATCCGCGGCTTGATCCGGAGGACAACGACGACCCGACCGAGCGCATCAATATCGTCGCAGCCTTGAGCACGCCGCTCGGCGTGTTGGGGGACCCTTTCAAGTTCATCGATGCGTTGCGCACGGCGCCGCTTTCCGCTTCGGCCCAGATGGGGAAGTTCTCGCTGCAGGATTTCAACGCCAGCCAGAGCGGCGCCGAGGTCGCAGGCAAGCCGGCGATTCCCATGACCCAGGTTGATGCGGCCTTCCGCGATACCAAGCCGGAACATCTTACGGCCCTGCATACGGCGGTGACGGAAACGATCGCCCTGGTGAAAAGTCTCGGGACGGCGCTGGCCGACGCAGTCGGCGAACACCGCATGCCGAATTTCGACGTGCTCAAGGGCAGCCTGCGTGAAATTCACAAGATCCTGTCGGCTCGACTGCCGCAGGATGCGGCCGCAGAGGCGGCTCCCGCTGGCGGGGAGAGCGCAGATGCCTCGCTCGGGGGCGGGGCGGCCTTCGTTTCGGCGCCTGCCGTGGCGCGTGGGCCGGGTCTTTCGGGCAGCATCGAATCCCGCGACGAGGTCGTGCGGGCGTTGGATTTGATCCTCAGCTATTATTCGCGCATCGAGCCGTCCAGTCCGGCTCCGCTCCTCATCGAACGCGTCAAACGCCTCGTGCAGATGGACTTCATGGCGATCATGCAGGACATGGCGCCGGAGGCCGTCGCACAAATCAATCTCATCGCCGGAATTAAGTAATTGACGAAAAGCGGGGCGAAGATGCACATGATTGTAACCACCGAGGCGCCTTCCTCCGATCTCCGTTATTTCCGTTTCCCGCCACTCGTTTTCTTCAACCATTTCTCACCCTAAGCCATGGCCAAAAGCAGCAGTCAGAAATTCATCGCCCGCAATCGCGCTCCCCGCGTTCAGATCGAATATGATGTGGAGCTGTACGGTGCGGAAAAGAAAGTCGAGCTGCCCTTCATCATGGGCGTGATGGCGGACCTGGCGGGCAAGCCGGCGGATCCCCTCGCTCCGGTGGAAGAGCGCAAATTCCTGGAAATCGACGTCGATAATTTCGACGACCGCATGAAGGCCTACAAGCCGCGGGTCGCCTACCAGGTGCCGAATACCCTCACGGGAGAAGGCAATATCAGCGTCGATCTCACCTTCGAGAACATGGAAGACTTTTCGCCTGGCGCTGTGGCGAAGAAAGTCGACGGCTTGAGCAAATTGCTCGCCGCCCGCACGCAACTCTCCAATCTGTTGACCTATATGGATGGGAAGAGCGGCGCCGAAGCGCTCATCGCCAAGCTATTGAATGACCCCACGCTGCTGCAGGCCATGGCCTCAGCGCCGAAGTCGACCGATCAGCCCTCTGCTTGATTTAAACCACTCTACCCCGCCCGCACATGTCCGAAGATCTCGATAGTCTCCTGCAACAGGTTTCCGGCGAAACCGAAACGGTCTCGCAAGAATCGTCCGAATTCGACAGTCTGCTGAATCAGCAGTTCAAGCCGAAGACGGAAGAAGTTCGCACCGCCGTTCAAGACGCCGTCAAAACCCTGGCCGAACAGGCCCTCGCAGGTACGGCGCTCATCAACAAAGACGCGGTGGCGACGATTCAGGGGATCATCGCCGAGATCGACCGCAAGCTTTCGGAGCAGGTCAATCTCATCATCCACCACGAGGATTTCCGGACCCTCGAAGGCTCCTGGCGCGGCTTGCACCATCTCGTGAACAACACCGAGACGGACGAGAAGCTGAAGATCCGGGTGATGAACATCTCGAAGAAGGATCTTGGCCGCACGCTCAAGAAATTCAAAGGCACGGCCTGGGATCAGAGCCCGGTCTTCAAGAAGATCTACGAAGAGGAGTTCGGCACGCCCGGCGGCGAGCCTTACGGCTGCCTCATTGGCGATTATCAGTTCGATCACTCGCCGCCCGATGTGGAAATTCTCGGCGGCATGGCGCAGATCGCCGCCGCGGCCCACGCGCCCTTCCTCACTTCTCCGGCTCCGAGCCTGATGAATATGGAAAGCTGGCAGGAGCTCAGCAATCCGCGTGATCTCACGAAGATTTTCCAGACGCCGGAATACGCCGCCTGGCGTTCCCTGAGGGCTTCGGATGACGCTCGTTATCTCGGCCTCGCGATGCCGCGTTTCCTCTCGCGCATTCCCTATGGCGCGAAGACCTCGCCCGTGGACGACTTCGATTTCGAAGAAGACACGGAAGGCGCCGACCACTCGAAGTACACCTGGTCGAATGCCGCCTACGCCATGGGCGTGAACGTCAATCGCGCGTTCAAGCTGTATGGCTGGTGCGCCCGCATCCGCGGTGTCGAAAGCGGCGGTCTGGTGGACGGTCTGCCCGTTCACTCCTTCCCGTCGGACGACGGCGGCGTGGACATGAAGTGCCCGACCGAAATCGCCATCACCGATCGTCGCGAAGCGGAACTGGGCAAGAACGGCATGCTGCCGCTCTCGCACTGGAAGAATACCGACTACGCGGTCTTCGTTGGCGGCCAGTCACTGCAGAAGCCGCAGGAATACGACGATCCGGACGCGACCGCGAATGCGAACCTCGCCGCCCGGTTGCCTTATCTCTTCGCGACCTGCCGCTTCGCGCACTACCTGAAGTGCATGGTTCGCGACAAGGTCGGCTCCTTCAAGGAGCGCCGGGACATGGAGTCCTGGCTCAATAACTGGATCGGCAATTTCGTCGAGACAGATTCCGCCGCCTCGGAAGAGGCCAAGGCGCGCCGGCCGTTGGCGGCCGCTCAAGTTGTGGTCGAAGAGGTGCCGGGAAATCCTGGCTATTACTCTTCGAAGTTCTTCCTGCGCCCGCACTACCAGCTGGAAGGCCTCACGGTCTCCCTTCGTCTGGTCTCGAAGCTGCCTTCGGAGAAGAAAACCTAAGTTTCTTCGCAAGTTTACCGCGCAAAAACGTAACTCGTTCTCAGAACCATCTCATCGCTCTAACACTCACCACCTAAAGTACATCCACCGTTATGGCTATCGACGCATTTCTCGATTTCACCGCTTCCTCCCCGTCAATCAAGGGTGAGGCGCAGGATGACAACACGCCTTCGATGAAAGACACGTTCCACGTGAAGTCTTTCTCGTTCAGCATCACGCAGAAGGGCACAGCTGCGACCGGATCCGGTCTCGGCGCCGGCAAGGCGGAATTCGAAGATTTCGAATTCACCATCGACACTCAGAAAGGCAGCGCTTACCTCATGAAGCACTGTGCGGCTGGCACGCACATCACGGGCGGCGTCAAGCTGCACGTTCGTAAGGCGGGCGGCACGCAGGTCGAGTTCCTTACCTACACCTTCCAGAGCGTCCTGATTTCTTCCTTCAGCACGAGCGGTGAAGAAGAGTCGACGGATACCGTGAAGTTTAACTTCAAGAGCGTATTCGCGAACTACATCCCGCAGGACAACGACGGCAAGCTCCTCACCGGCGACGCCTCCAAGGGCGGCTGGGACCTCAAGGGCAACAAGGAAGTCACGGGCTAGTCCCGGCGCGGCTCCTTCCCGAACTCACGTTTTGGTTTTCGAGCGGCGTCCGGCAGCGGACGCCGCTTTCCTTTCCAAGGCGTTTCGTTTATTTCTCAAGTAAGAATTTTCGCGGCCAATGACTCCTGAAGAATACATCAAGGCAGGCCAGGTAGACGAAGCGCTGACTGGTCTCCAGGATGCGGTGCGCAAGGCGCCCGCCGATCCGAAGCTCCGCCGTTTCCTCTTCCAGCTCCATTGCATCATGGGGCGCTGGGAAAAGGCCCTCACCCAATTGCAGGTGCTGGCCGACATGGACATCGAAAGCAAACTCCTCGCCGAGATTTTTCGCCCGGTGCTGGGTTGCGAAACTTTGCGGCTCGACGTTTTCGCCGGCAATCGCACGCCCTTGATTTTCGGCGAGCCGGAAGAGTGGATCGGGTGGATGGTGCAGGCCAACCAAATGGCCGCCAAAGGGCAATTTGCCCAGGCTCAGGAATTGCAGGAGCGCGCGCTCGAGGCGGCGCCGGCGGTGGCGGGCCAGGCCAATGGCCAGGATTTCGAATGGATTGCGGATGAAGATTCGCGTTTGGGGCCGATCTTGGAAGCCTACATCGACTCCAAGTATTACTGGATCCCGATGAGCCGCATCACCAAGGTGGCCATCGAGAAGCCGGCCGATTTGCGGGATCTCGTTTGGGTTTCTGCACAGTTCGTCTGGACGAATGGCGGCGAGGCATCCGGTTTCATTCCGGTGCGTTATCCCGGCAGCGAAGCTTCGACGGATGGCGGCATCCGGCTCGCGCGCAAGACCGAGTGGGATGAGAAGTCAGAGGGTATGTATTTTGGGCTGGGTCAGCGGACTTTCGCCACGAATGGCGACGAGGTCGCGCTGCTCCAGTTGCGCACTTTGGATTTCCCGGCGGTTCCAGCTCCGCCCGCTGTCTAGTGTAACTCTCGAGCAAAGCGCGCATGCCGGTTTCCTCTTCCATCGAAAGGCTGCAGCCCTGCTTGTTCGATCGCTTGATCGATGAGGCGCCGGAGCAGAAGCTGGAGAGCCGCACGCAGCGAATTGTTTCCATGTCGCGTTACCGCGAGGGCGTATTGCGCGACGTTGTTTGGCTCTTGAACTGCAGCGCGCATACGGATGACGAAGGTCTCGGCGAATTTCCCGAGGTCGAGAAATCCGTCTTCAATTTCGGCAAGCATGGCCTCACCGGCCTCGTGGCCAGCAGTCTCGAGCCGGATGAACTGGAGCGGGAGATCGTGCGCGCAATTCGCCAATTTGAGCCCCGCGTCGTGCCGGGAACGCTCAGTGTCCGCGCTGTGGAAGACAAGACGGCGGCGAGTCCAAATGTCATGAGCTTCGAGATCAGCGGTGAATTGTGGGCGCAGCCTTTTCCGGAAAAGCTCTTCATCAAAACAGCGCTCGACATGGAAAACGGCACGATTGTCACGTAGTGCTACGCTCCTTCGATGCAACGCAGCTTCCTTCGGCTTTATAACAACGAGCTCCATCATCTGCGCCACATGGCGGCGGAGTTCGCGCGGGAGTATCCCAAGATCGCGGGCCGCCTGGCGCTGGATACCGAGGCGAAGGAGGGTTGCCCGGATCCCTTCGTCGAGCGGTTGCTCGAGGGCTTTGCTTTTCTTACGGCGCGGGTGCAACTCAAGCTGGACGCGGAATTTCCGCAGTTCACTCAGTCGATCCTGGAGACGGTCTATCCGCACTACCTGTGTCCCACACCGTCCATGGCCGTGGTGCGAGTCGAGCCGAATTACAAAGATGCGGGAACCCCGCAGGGCTTTGTCATTCCCCGCAACTCGCCGATGCGGAATGCCCCCACGGATGGCGAGACGTCTTGCGAATTTCGCACGGCGCACGACGTGCATCTCTGGCCGCTGAAGATCGCGGAAGCGCAGTATTTCACTCGCGATATCGCGCAGGTCGAGCTGCCGGCGGCGGCTCATGGAAAGGCGGCCATCCGCATTCGACTCCAGTCGACCGGCGGGGTGAAAATCAATACCCTCCTCCTCGACCGCCTGCCTGTGCACGTGAAGGGTCTGGAGAATACTCCGAGCAGCATTTTCGAGCAGATCTTCGCCCGCTGCAGCCACGTGGTGTTGAAGACGAGCAAGGCGAATGGCGACCAATGCGCCATCCTCCCTCCGAGCACGCTGCGCCGGCTGGGCTTGAGTGAGAAGGAAGCGTTGCTGCCCTATGCGCCGCGCGGGTTCGAGGGCCATCGGCTCATCCAGGAATACTTCGCCCTGCCGCAACGGTTTCTTTTTTTCGAGTTCACCGGCCTGCGCGAACACATCAAGAATTTCCAGGGCGATCAGCTCGATCTCATCCTGGTCATGCGCGAAGCCGAGCCGCTTCTGGAGCATCGGGTGGACGCAACTTGTTTCGAACTCTTTTGCACCCCGGTGGTGAATCTCTTTCCGAAGCGGCTCGATCCCATTTCACTGCTCGACCGCTTTTCGGAATTTCACGTCGTGCCGGACCGTACGCGGCCCGTGGATTTCGAAGTTTACCAAATCCAGGAGGTGGTGGGGCATGGCTCGTCTTCCGACGAGACGCAGGTTTTTCAGCCTTTCTATCTGGCCCGCGATCGGGACCTCGAGTCATCGGCCTACTACAGTGGTCACCGCGTGCCGCGGACGCTCTCGGCCAAGGAAAAGCGGGTCGGCGCCTCCTCTTCTTACGTCGGCGGCGAAGTTTATATTTCCTTGGTGGACGCCCATTCCGCGCCTTACAGCTCGAATTTGCAGCAGTTGGCCGTGTCAGCGCTTTGCACGAACCGGCATCTGCCGATCCAGATGACGACCGGCATCGGCAAGACGGATTTCGAGCTGGATCTTTACGCCCCGGTTTCTTCGATCCGCTGCCTCGCCGGACCGACCTCGCCCATGCCCGCGCAAGCCGATGGCGACGCCGCCTGGCGCGTCATCAGCCAGCTCTCGCTGAACTATCTTTCCCTCGTCAACGACGCGTCCGGCCACGGCGCCGGCGCGCTCACGGAGATCCTCAAGCTCTACAGCGACACACACGACGCCCGCATTCAAAAGCAGATCGAAGGCATCCGGAATGTTTCGTCCAGCGGCATCATTCGGCGCATTGAAACGCCTGGTCCCATCACGTTTGCCCGTGGTCTGGAAATCGCCGTGGAATTTGACGAGGATGCCTTCGAAGGCACCGGCATCTTCACGCTGGGCTCGGTGATCGAGCGCTTTTTCGCACGTTATGTTTCCCTGAATTCCTTCACGGAAACGGTCATTAAATCCACCAAGAGGGGAGAAATCATCCGATGGCCGGCGCAACCGGGCAGAAGACAGATAGTGTAATCAAGGAAATCGCGAACCGTCCGCACAGCTTCGACCTTTTTCGGGTCCTGAGGCTGATCGAGAACGAGTTCCGGAAATTTCCGAAGATTGGCGCCTCGGAACGGCTCGAGGACGACGTCATCCGCATTGGGCAGAATCCATCCCTGGCTTTTGCCCCTTCGGTGATTGAGGCCTTGATCCCTGGGGAAAACGGCCAGCCCTCGCGCCTTTTCGTCAATTTCCTCGGCATGCTCGGGCCCAATGGGCCGATGCCGCAGCACATCACGGAATTTGCCCGCGATCGGCTCTACAACAGTCACGATCCCTCGCTGGCGCGGTTTCTCGATGTCTTCAATCACCGGATTCTGACGCTCTTTTACCGCGCCTGGTCGGCGACGCAAAAGAGCGTGGACTTCGATCGGCCGGACGAATCGCGCTTTGCCAATTTCATCGGCAGCTTGTTTGGCATCGGCATGCGGCCGCTGCGCGATCGCGATCTCATTCCGGATCGCGCGAAGCTTTACTTTTCCGGCCGTCTGGCGGCCCATGCGCGCAATGCGGAAGGTCTCGAAGCGATTCTCAGTGATTTCTTTGGCGTGCGCACGGAAGTCCGGGAATTCCAGGGTTTCTGGATGACCTTGCCCCGGGAAAATCAATGTCGTCTCGGCGAATCGCCCAGCACCGGCAGTCTGGGCCAAACGGCGATCGCCGGCGCGCGGATCTACGATGCGCAGCTGAAATTCCGCATCCGCATGGGACCGATGACCCGCGCCGACCTGGAGCGGATCATGCCCAACGGGCAGGCTTTTCAACGCATCAAGACGTGGGTGCGGAATTACATCGGCGAAGAGCTGTTCTGGGACTTGCAATGCGTGCTTCTGGCAACCGAGGCGCCCTCGATGACGCTGGGTCAGTCGGGCTTTCTCGGCTGGACCTCGTGGCTCAAGAGCAAGCCCTTCGAGAATGACGTCGATGATCCGATTTTCGATCCGGGACCATAACACCCTTCCATGAAAACTGACTTCCGCATACTGGCGCAAAGATGCAGAGGCAGCGCACCGAACGCCTAAAACCGGGAATGACCATGACTGACACGATTATGATTGTTGCCGTCATCCTGAGCCGCTAGCAATTTTTTCCGCCTCCCAAGCCCCGAGAATACCCGGGGAAACCACTCACCCACTAACTTCGGAAACTTATGGCAGAGATCAAAAGGGCCATCCTTTTTGGCAAACTCAATTCGCTCGGCTACAAAGCAGTCGAAAGCGCCACCGTCTTTTGCAAGATGCGCGGCAATCCCTACGTCGAGCTCGTGCACTGGATTCACCAGATCCTGCAACTCCCCGACACCGATTTTCTGCGCATCTTCAAGCATTTCGGCGGCGACGCTTCGCGTCTGGCGGCCGACGTCATCGCGGCGCTGGACCGCCTGCCGCGCGGCGCGACTTCCATTTCCGACTTTTCTCCGCATCTCGAAGAAGCGGTGGAGCGCGGGTTTGTCTACGGTTCACTCCTCTATGGCGACCAGAAGGTGCGGACGGGTCACCTTGTCGTGGGCATTCTGAAGACTCAGGGGCTGCGCAGTGTGTTCGAAGGCATTTCGCGGGAGTTTGCGAAGATCAAAGTTGAGCCGCTCAGCGAAGATCTCTTGAAGATCGTGGGCGGTTCTCCGGAAGATGCGCTGGCCGCGGCCGAGCGCAGCGGCGCGGCCGGGGCGGCCCCGGGCGAAGCGAGCGGCGCGGTGGCGCCGGCAGCGATGGGCAAGCAGGAGGCCCTCGCGAAATTTGCCGTCGACCTCACGGAGAAAGCCCGCAAGGGCGAGATCGATCCGATCCTCGGCCGCGACGACGAAATCCGCCAGATCGTCGACATCCTCATGCGGCGCCGGCAGAATAACCCGATCCTTACGGGTGAGGCCGGCGTCGGCAAAACGGCCGTCGTGGAAGGTTTTGCCATCCGCATCGCCGAAGGAGACGTGCCGCCCGCGCTGAAGGATGTCTCCCTGCGCACGCTGGATCTCGGCCTGCTCCAGGCCGGCGCGAGCATGAAGGGCGAGTTCGAAAACCGCCTTCGCCAGGTCATCGAAGAAGTCCAGTCTTCGCCGAAGCCCATCATCCTTTTCATCGACGAAGCGCACACGCTCATCGGCGCCGGCGGCGCGGCCGGGCAGGGGGATGCGGCGAATTTGCTCAAGCCTGCGCTGGCGCGCGGCACGCTGCGCACCATCGCGGCGACGACCTGGGCCGAGTATAAGAAGTATTTTGAGAAGGATCCGGCGCTCACCCGTCGTTTCCAGGTCATCAAGGTCGAGGAGCCGAGCGAAGACAAAGCGGTGCTCATGATTCGCGGGCTGGCCCCGGTGTTGGAAAAGCATCACAAGGTGCAACTGCTCGACGAAGCTCTCGAGGCGGCGGCGCGGCTTTCCCATCGTTATATTCCTTCCCGGCAGTTGCCAGACAAGGCCGTGAGCCTGATCGATACGGCCTGCGCCCGGGTCGCCATCAGCCAGCACGCCACGCCCCCGGAGATCGAGGATTGCCGCCGGCGCATCTATGCGTTGGAAACGGAAGTCCGCATCATCGATCGCGAGACGGCGCTTGGAATCGATCACGCCAAGCGGCGCGAGGGCGTCGTGCAATTGCTGGACACAGACAAGTCGAAACTTGGAGAGATGGAAGAGCGGTTGAAGAAGGAAAAGGAACTGGTGGAAAAGATCTTCACGCTGCGGACTAAATTGACGCCCGAGGTGAAAGCGGAGGCGAAGGCCCCTGCCGCCACAGCGGCGGCTCCGGCAGCTCCTGCGACCCCGGCTCCGGCTGCTCCCGCTCCGGAAGCTGCGCCGGTCGATAAGACCGCTGTGCTGGCGGAATTGCGCGCGCTCGAAACCGAACTGAAGTCCTTCCAGGGCGACAACCCGCTCATCCTGCCTAGCGTGGACGAGCAGGCGGTGGCTTCCGTGCTGGCCGACTGGACCGGCATCCCGGTGGGCCGCATGGTGAAAAACGAAATCCAGGCGGTGCTGACTTTGGCGGATAGCCTGGAGAAGCGCGTCATTGGCCAGCGCCATGGCCTGGATGCCATTGCCAAGCGCATCCAGACTTCCCGCGCCCGGCTCGACAATCCGACCAAGCCCATCGGCGTCTTCCTGCTCGCCGGCCCGAGCGGCGTCGGCAAGACGGAGACCGCCCTTACGCTCGCCGAGACGCTGTACGGCGGGGAAAGCAATTTGATCACGATCAACATGAGCGAATTCCAGGAGGCGCATACCGTCTCCACGCTCAAGGGCTCGCCTCCCGGCTACGTCGGCTACGGAGAGGGCGGGGTGCTCACCGAGGCGGTGCGCCGCCGGCCCTATAGCGTGGTGCTGCTCGACGAAGTCGAAAAAGCCCACAGTGACGTACACGAGATCTTCTTCCAGGTCTTCGACAAGGGCGTGATGGAAGACGGCGAGGGCCGTCTCATCGACTTCAAAAACACTATCATCCTGCTCACCTCGAATGTCGGCAGCGATCTCATCATGAATATGTGCAAGGATCCCGATCTGCTGCCGGATCCGGATGGCATTGCCCAGGCCTTGCGCCAGCCGCTGCTCAAGGTTTTCCCGGCAGCCCTGCTCGGCCGTCTCATGGTGATCCCGTATTACCCGCTGAGCGACGACATGCTGAAGTCGATCATCCGTCTGCAACTCGGCCGCATCGAGAAGCGCGTGCGCGCAAATCACGAGGTCGACTTCGTTTACGACGATAGCGTGGTGCAGCTCATCGCCAGCCGTTGTACGGAGCTGGAAAGCGGCGGCCGCATGGTCGACGCGATCCTCACCCAGACGCTGCTGCCCGAGATCAGCAAGGTCTTCCTCACGCGCCTCATGGAGGGCTTGCCGATCACGCGCGTCACCGTCAGCGCAAAGGACGGCGCCTTCCAGTACGACTTCGCGTAACTCGCGAGACCACCGCTCCCGCAAGGCAGGCGGACCGACGCTTGCCTTGCTTTTGCCTGGAGACGACTAAAATTCCCGCATGGCTCAAACAATCACTCAGGGCAATCGCATCGTTCAGGTTACCACGCCTTTGGGCGCGGATGTCCTGGTGCTCTCCGGTTTCTCGGGCGAGGAGGCAATCAGCGAACTTTTCCGCGTTCGCCTCGACCTTCTGGCGACGAACGAAAACCGGTCGCAGGTCAAATTCGAGAGCCTGCTGGGCAAGCAGATGACGATAAAGTGCTCGATCTACACGGGCACGACCAGCGCGGAGTACCGCTATTTCGACGGGATCGTCTCGCAATTCATCGAGGGCCACGAGGACGACGATTTTACGCACTACCATGCGGAACTCGTTCCCAAGGTCTGGCTCCTGAAGCGAGTAAAGCGCAGCCGCATCTTTCAGCAGAAGTCGGTTCCCGACATTCTAAAGGAGGTTTTTACCGGGTACACGATGCAGTACTCGATTCAGGGAACTTTCGAGAAACGGGAATATGTCGTGCAGTATCGGGAATCGGACTTCGATTTCGCCTGCCGGCTCATGGAGGAGGAGGGCATTTGTTACTTCTTCAAGCATACCGAGAGCACGCACACCATGGTGCTCACGAACAGCTCGCTGAACTATGCGGATGTGCCCGGCGTGGCGCAGGCCAAGTACAAGATCCTTTCCGGCCAGGAGCAGGAAGCCTTTCAGGTCTACGGCTGGAAAAAATTTCAGGAGCTGCGTTCGGGCAAAACCACTCTGTGGGATAGCAAATTCCAGTTGCCCGGAAAAAACCTGCAGGGGCAAAAGATCGCTACGGATAGCGTGGTCTCGGGCACGGTCACGCATAAGCTCAAGACGGATGTAAATGCTTCGCTGGAGCTCTACGATTATCCGGGCGGCTACGCCAAGCGCTTCGATGGCATCAATTCCAGCGGAGGTGAGCAGGCCAGCGAACTATCGAAGATCTCCCAGGACAATGTGCGCACCGCCGATCTGCGCATGGGCGAGGATGCCGCGCGGGGCTTGTGGATCCGCGGAGAGTCGAACTGCATCAACTTCATCTCGGGCTTCAAATTCACCCTGGGCGACCACTTCGACGCCGACGGCGCCTACGTCCTCTCGCGGGTCGTACACAAAGCCGAAATTGGGACGGCGTATCGCTCCGGAGAGAAAAGCGAGTTCAAGTACAGCAACGTGTTCGAGTGTTTCCCGACCGCGCTGACCTATCGTCCGCCAAACGTTACCCCGCGTCCTTTTGTCCACGGGGTGCAGACGGCCGTCGTGGTGGGGCCCAGCGGCGAGGAGATCTTTACGGATAAATACGGGCGCATCAAGGTGCAGTTCCCCTGGGATCGCGACGGCCAAAACGACGCCAACAGCTCCTGCTGGCTGCGTGTGGCCACGCCATGGGCCGGTCAGCAGTGGGGGATGATCTCCCTGCCGCGCATCGGTCAGGAAGTGGTCGTCGATTTCGTCGAAGGCGATCCCGATTCTCCGATCGTCGTGGGCAGCGTTTACAATGCGCAGATGATGCCGCCCTACACGCTGCCCGATAACAAAACCCGCAGCACGATCAAGAGTCGGAGCACGCTGAGCGGCGGCGCAGAAGATTACAACGAGATCCGGTTCGAGGATAAGAAAGGTTCCGAACAGTTCTTCGTCCGCGCGCAAAAGGACCTCGACGTGCGGGTCAAAGAGGAATCACGGCTCATCGTGATGAAGAACGAGCACCAGATCGTCGAAATCGATCGCAAGGTGAAGATCAAAGGCAATGAGCATTGCGAGATCACCGGAAATCTAAACGAAAAGGTCGACGGCAGCGTGTCGCTCAACGTGACGTCGTCGCGGGATACGAAAATCGGCCAGAAGGAAGCGATCGACGCCGGCACGGAAGTTCACATCAAGTCTGGGGTGAAGGCGATCATCGAGGCCGGCGCTGCGCTGACGGTGAAGGTCGGCAGCAACTATGTCGGCATCAGCCCGACAGGGGTGACGGTCTCAGGGGC
>OUNM010133725.1_pt1 | contig 37735 bp, 31 predicted proteins | sample 1769961 | NCBI WGS metagenome assembly OUNM01 (sample SAMEA3914820, study PRJEB12502) | metagenome | biome: forest; material: soil | place: USA | collected 2012-03-12 | depth 0.3 m | reverse complement strand
TACAGCGGCTGGTCGTCGTCGCGGTAGATGTTGCTCGCGATGATGTTCCCGCTCTGCACAAACATGTTGTACAGCGCGGCCGACACGGCGCGGGTGCGCACGGCGTTGCTGTTGCGGGCGTTCCAGGCGACCAGAATGGCGTGGCAGTACGGATACGACAGCAGGCCCGTCAGCAGCGCGTAGCGGATCCAGGGCGACGCCGTCTCGGACAGCGTGACGAGCGCCACCAGCCACGGGAAGATCCAGATGTTGGAGATGGACGAGACGATGGCGCGCTCGCCGAAGCGCTTGGAAACCCAGGTGAGGATCAGCAAATTGATCGCAAACAAGAACTGCGAGGGGATGGCGAGCAGGTTGGCGTCAAAGGTGGAGAAGCCGAGCTGCTTGAGGATGTACGACAGGTACGTGCCTGGCGGGGAGGGCGGGATGTAGGCGGTCAAGCCGATTATGTACAGCGGCCACAGCTCCCAGTCGCGGACAGCCTTCCAGAGCAGGGTGGGACCGACGGCCTGGCGGTTGTTCATGTCGCCTTTGCTGGGGTCGTCGCGGAGCAGGCGGTTGACCATGATGTGCTCCTCGCGTTCCGTGAACCAGCCGTCCTTGCCGCGGAACCAGCTGCGCGTCTGGCACGGGCCGGGCGGCATCAGCACCCACGAGAAGGTGCCGATGAGCAGCGTGACGATGCCCTCGATGAGGAAGAGCCACTGCCAGCCGGACCAGCCCCTGACGCCGCGCATCTGCAAGATGCCGGCGGCCAGCAGCGAGCCGACAATGTTGACAGTGCTCAGCGCGGTCCAGAACCAGGCCAACCGCGTCGGGAGCTCGCCCGAGGTGTAAAAATACGTGAGCCACAAGACAATGTCGGGGATGAAACCGCCCATCAGGAGGCCGAGCAGCGCCTTGATGGCGTAGAAACCGGCCTTGTTGGAGAGAAACGCCTGCGAGCCGGCCGTGATGGACCACGCCATCATGATAAACGGGATCCAGCGGTCGGCACCGAGCTTCTTGCTGATCAGGCCGCTCGGCAGCTCGGCCGCGAGAAACGACGCGAGAAAGATGGTCTGTCCATAGTTGAAATCGTTGGTGTTCATCCCTGAGCCAGAAAATGATTAGCAGTGTAGATTGACTAGGTGCTTTGAGACAAAACGCACCGATTTCCGGCAGCATGTTATCCGAAATGGCCCTGTTGATGTTGCGGCGATGGAGATCCAGAGCGCAGAACATGATCCATGCCCTAGACGGTCAGCTCAACCCCCGAATTCCGTTTTCTCGGCTACTCACCAGAGCATGATTCGCAAGTCGATCTTGCGGACCAGTTTCTTCTCCTCTTCCGCCGTCCACTTGAAGGACGGGTCGAAGCGGTGCCGGTTTTCGTACCCGGCCTTCTCGAACACGGCCCGCCAGTGGCTAGCCACGGCAGGGTCCGAGAAGACGTGCTCGTCCGAAGACCCGTAGCCGTCGGCATCGCTCAGACTCTCGCGCGAGACTGACGCGGCCGGCGGGGCCTTTTCCTTGCTGTCCGAGTCCCGATTGGAGGACCCGTCCTCCTGGATCGTGGCAGCCATGTCCCGGGGATCTGGTAGCGGCGGGAGCTGGGGCGGGTGGTAACGCTATGGGTGGGACGGCCGTGAATCTGAGACGTGAGTGCATCTCCGCGGAGGGGGTACGTAGTAACTTCGCGAGTCGCCTTCTTATACGGCGTGCCGAGTGCCGAGACTTGCAGCAGTGACCCCCGTGTGAGACAAGGGACAGGATGTTGCAAGTGCGACCAAGCGTCGCGTCATGTCGATGGTGAGCCAGTGGCATGCACCCACGGCGTGTTATCGGTGGCGCAATGTTGGGACGGTATTGCACGGCAGGCCGACGGCGGGCCAGTCGCACCACGCCCTTGGGTCGTGGCTGGAGAATAACTCGGCTCTCCCACACCGCAGTCGCGATCATGGCTTGGGCCAAGACACGCGAGTCAAGGGATACAGACAGCTCGTCATCAGAACTTGTCCTTAAAGGGTGGTTGTGTCGTCTGAAACCCCACGTTGTAGCAGCCCGGGGATTTGGAACGTGGAGGTACGGCAGAAGAGCTCATCGAGAACGGCAATGGCGTGCTTGGAGCGTTGGAAGAACAACTGGGAGTGAGATAGGTCTTGGATTAGACTCGTACCAGCTCTAAGCCACCTAGGTAGGTAGTAAAGGACCAGATGTGCGTCGGAACTTACCTCTGGAATGAACCAACGTTGGCGATCCCGTATGCCGAGAAGGGGACAGCCATCGTTCGGTCTTTAGCTTTGCACACTGATTGTGCCCGGTGCGTCTGAGCGTATCATCGCCTTCACCTCAGCAGCCTCTCGTGCCTCGGGTTGGCGCCAAGCATGCGCCTGAGAAGACGCCATTGCGCCGAGACTCTGGGAGGATTTGCCCAGCCGTCTTCTCAGCCATGTCCCATGCTTGGCGTCAGGTGATTAGACTGTCTCATCAGAGACCGGCCACTGCGCCAGGGCTGTCATGATTTCGTTGGTTTGTCCTTGTCCGTCCTTCAAACAACACCACATCGAATGGGCCTGCGAGATTGGGAGTGGCCAATCTTAGCCGAGTGTGATATGATAATTACCTCAGGTACCTAGGTACAGACTCTGCGCACTCTCCAAAGACTCATTCTGCCTCATTTCACCACCTGTACCCAACCCTTGCCCGTCCGATCTCGGGTCGACACATTGCTCCAGGTCCGTCTCCTTTCCTATTTGTGACGACGTCAAAACACTACACTAGTCAGACGCTTTGAGGATTGGTGTTACTCACGGTGAGGAAACCCATCTGAAATGGAGGGCTTCGGGCCGATCGGAGCGGGCCGGGGGCGCGATCGGACGGCGCTCCTCCTCTCATGTCAAGTCGGCCTGGCCAGGTGTCTGCTGATCATTTCCTCGAGCACAGCAGTCAACTCCGGAGTTCTGCCGATCGGCCGGCATTGACATTGGAATGATTGGGTGAAAGGGGGGGCCTCTGTGTCTGGCCAAAATAGGTAGTTGATCCCATCGTAGCCCCCGATGGCCGGGGCCTGCTGGCTGTTGGCAACAAGTCTCTCGAGGCCGGCGGTGAACTCGGGAAGCCGGCCAATCGGTCGGCATTGGCAATAGGTGAAGGGCGTGGGTTTGGAGGTCGCCCAAAACATGAAACAGACGCCAACATCATCTCCGATCTGGCTGCAATACCGGCTGATAACTGCATGGAGATGGCTGACCGTGCTCGGATGAAACCTAACATTGTTGCTGCCGTTGGTGGCCATTTGACGGCGTGCTTGTGTTTTGGAGAGGCGAACGAGAACAAAACGAGCTTGGTTGGGAGTGGGATGGGATTTTGGTTCTGAGGTCGCAAAGAAAAAAAAACAAATGAGAATCGGAAAGGTTGTGGGAGAATGGGGTCGGTCCGGTCTCAATGACCAGCAATTTTCGGGACTTTGTGCTCGAGAGTGGGCGAAGGTGGCCACGCAGGTGGTCGCCGGCGATGGAATTGCGAATCTACCTACCTTACCTCAGGTAAGTACCTAAGGTACCTGAGATTTTGGGCTCAGGCACATCACGAACAAATCTGGATTTAAACTGACAAGCACTCCCGTCGCACAACGAGGCAACGTAAAATGGAAACGGCGGGAATGGTGAATGGTCGCTTTAGCATCTGGATTCTTTCGAGTCCCTGAGAGGGAGCTATTAGAACATGCCAACAACTTACACCGCCCGACGATCAATTTCCAGTTCCGTGCCCATCACGGTATCGACTCAGCTCCCACAAAATGCAGGCAACAAGTCCCCACACGGCGCTTCTTCCAGCAAGTCTCCCGCGCCATCCTTGTTCAAGCAGGTGCATGACCCGCCCGCCCTCCTTGCGATCCAATACCGTTCCCCGGGCTGTTGAGCGAGAAGCGTGTAGACGCGGTCGGTCGACGTCGCGGGAACCGGGTAGAGGGCGTGGCCCGGGCCGAGTTGCTGGCAACGGGCGGAGGCGTCCTGCCAGGCGAGGGGCGTGGGGAGGACTGTGATTGTTGATGTTTGCGCGAGGGTTGGTGGTAGCGCGAGAAGGAGAAGGAAAAGGAGCGAGTGCTGCCTGAACATTGTTGACAAGTGGAGTTGTTCGGGATTGCTAGATTTGCCGTAGTGAGGGTTGAAACGATGGTCAGGGGAAGAAAAGTTGAACATCAGACTCGGGCAACCGCCACTTATGCAAGGAACCTCGGACAAACCTGTCCGACGAGATGTAACCTGTCGAGGCGCATGTCGCGGAGCAGGTTACACCCGGCGGTGGGAAGTTGCCCCGGGGGCCACGATCTCTGACACGCAACGTAAGGGCCGCTCACGGGATGGTTATTGGACAGAACAGAAGAGCAACTCCCTGAAGACTGCCAGCAAGCGCATTCAAGGGAAATAAACTCGTAGACAAACCACCGAGACGAAATCGGTGGTCTTTTGGGGACTATGGGAGCCAAGACATTGTCGTGTCTAGGTAGACCGACTCGCAAGCCAGCGGGCCTCGCCAAGCACCTTATTCTCACAAAACAAAAGGTTGACTACCAATACAATTGATGCTCCGATGATGCGTCCGAAACTCCGATGATGCGTCCAAAACTGCCATTCCATGATACGCTTGACGCCAGGATGCCAAGCCACCTCTTCATCCCAGACCCATCATCCATGCCATACCCGATGCCGATGTCTGCTGTGGTACTGCGTTGGCCGACACAGCTCGACTCGGATGGTGTCTTCCTTCTATTACTGGCCAAACTGATTGCGACGCTGCTGCTCCTGGGGTCCTTCAGGGTAGTTGGGCCGGTAGCTGTCGTCGCGGCGACGACGCCAGGCCGGCTGCGAAGAGCCGCGGTTGGCGTTCTGGGGATAGCCAGCCGAAGCAGTCTCCGACGCGGCGGGCGAATGGAGTGCGGTGCTCTGGGGCGGACCGGCCAAACCGGGCGGGAAGCGCTCTCTGTACTGTCCTGCGACGCGCGGCATGGCGCGCGGAGAACGCGAGCGGTCACGCTGCTGCTGAGCGGAAAGCATACCGGCTGCCAGGCTCTCCACAAGAACGCGGGTGGCAATGGGGTCGGTGAGGGTCTGCTCGGTGTCATCGCGCAGAATCTGGATGAGGTCGTTGATGGCGCGGTCAATCTCGCGCTCGCGCTCGGGGCCGGAGGGGGCGGCTACCCTTGCAAACTGCTCGCCCTCGGTATTGACGCCGCGGCGCCCTCTGCCATGATCCCGGTTGGTCATGACGCCCGCGATGTGGTTTCTGCACTTTTCGCCCGCGACCTCCGCTGTAGTCGGCCAAGTGCGGATAATGTCAAGGGCCTTGGAGGCAACCGCGGACTTGGCCTCCTCGGGGAAGCGGAAGCGGAATTGCCGGCCGCCCTTGACGATATGCCCGAGAAGCATGACGTCGCAGGAGAACATACCGTTGTCCCCCTGCACGAGGATCCACTGGGGGTTGAAGCTCCGGCGCTGGCACTCGATGGACAGACGCTCCGTGGCGCCAGGGGCGTTGCCGCCGTTGCCGCCGTTGCCGCTGTTGCGGGTCCGCTGAGTCGCGGGGCCAGCAGAAGGAGCCATCGGCATATTTCTTGCGCGCTGCGCTCCTGCCTGATTGCCATTTGCGGCCTCCGCGATCAAGTTGTTGTTCAACGGCACGATGCCCCGGGGTGCCCTCGGCAGGGTGGAATTGCGCCCGCTTCTGCGACCGTGCGGCATTTTGTATTTAGGGCTATTCCAAGGCGTCTTGGAATCGTAAGGTTGGACTTTCTTCAACTCGCGGCGACCGAGTCGGGGTCGGTTGAGTTGGTGCTTGGTGTCGAGGGACTTGGTCGGTCGGTCGTGGAGGTCAGGTTGGTCGAGAGCGCGAGGGAATGGCGTCGCCTCGGGCCAGGAAATTGTCTCCGATGGTGCTTCTGTCAACGGGTTAATAGTTATTATTTTGACGAGGATGAAAGCTCGTTTGAACTGACCGAAATCAGTCCCGTCTGCGCTGCACGGCGGACGAAACGGCAGCTTGGGAGCGTGATGTGATTTCGAATTGGCTGCGCACAGTTGGTTAGCGGATGGAACAAAAAGTTCGGGTCTCAACAAAAGAGTGGTGAACCTTGGAGCGTCTGTTTGAGGGCAGAGAAGCTGAACGGGACCCGCGTCTCGGCGGGGGCTCGTGGGAGTGGTGGTGATACGCTCCGGGGAGCCGGGCCACTCCCAGGTTCATCTTCGACTTTCGGGCGGGCCATAAGAACCTGTGAGAGGCCCGGGCTGTGTTTGTTGTGTTACAAACTACTACCAAAGGTACTTCGGTAGATAACCTAATAAGTCTTTGTCAAAGCGCGAGCTTTGTTTGCCCAGGGTCGCCGTTTGTCAGAACACCTACTCCGAGATGATGGGGAGTTTTGGCGGAAGGAGGAAATGAAACCGAAACTGCAGTGGGCAAGGGGAAATATGTTTGGAATTTTCTACACAGTACCAGGTATCCTGCCCATCAACCCAAACCACCCGCTCACCTCCACTTCCCCCACCCACCACACAGCGCAACAGCACAACGCCGTTACCACCCACAACACCACCACCTACGGTTTATTGTGCTGCACGCAAGATGAGACACAGTGACTACAAAAGATTGCGTGGCCAGCGTGGTGTGCGGGTTGGTCGCGGTCGCGAATACACTCAATACCACGATGGAAGCCGCTCCCGTCTCGTAGGCACTGACCATCAAGTTGAAGCAGTCGTGCCAGCACCAGCCGACGGCCAGGATGCCGCTCTTGTCGGGTCTCCGGCTCGACATGCTCAAGGCCCTCGAGGGCTACGGCGGCTCGTACCTGGGCATCTGGGAGATGCTGCCCTTCCTGGCAAACGACCTCGAGCAGAACCCATCGATAATCCCCGCCAGCAAGATGATCGAGGCGCTGCGGTCCGTGCTCCTTACGTGGGAACGAGGCGACTTGCCATTGTCCGAACGGCTCGTTACTGCGCTCGCACAATCCCTGGTGACTCAGGACGGGTTCAACATTGACCAGCCGGGCAACCACACGGACATGTGCGGCATGTACGCGTTGGCACTCTCGCGTCAGATGGTCATGATTACTGGGTCCTGGTTCCGGGACAACCTGGAGCGGTCCAACGAGCACCTGGACCGCGAAATCAAGCAGCTCAACATCAAGATGCTCCAAGAGGGAGTCGCCGTGGATGAAATCGTACCTGCGGGGGACAGGCTGGATGCCGCGGGGGTCGAGCTGCAGACAGCATTGGACGATGCCCGAGAGGACGAGCAAGAGCTCGAAGAGCTCGTGTTCCAGATGGAGGCCAGGAATGCCGAGCTGGAGGAGGAAGCCGAACTTATGCAGTTTTTGGCAGACGGTCTGGATAGGATCTGGGACACCATGAGAAAGGCCGGAGGGGCGGCCAGTGACGAGGAATAGAAGTGATATTTCCCTGTTCCAGTGTTGAAGGCAGAGACTTGCCGAATCGGGCGAGAGACATCGTCTGATTGGTTGAAGTGATGTACACGACAATGCCAAGAAATGCCGAAGTTCACTTTGGGTCCCACTGTCACGTTGCCGGATCCTGAACACATCCGGAAATGTCGAAAATGGGTAACAGCAGCCCACAATTTTGGAGTTCTGGAGACGTCCCAACCCGTTTGGGCTCCCAAGTTCCCACCTAACTCTCACCCACACCATCACAGATCACAGAAGACCTCGCCAAGCCGGGCGGGCGAGAGAGACAGAAAAAGACAGGGGCGATCATGGGAAGTGAGGGTGAGAAGATGGTCGGGCAGCTCAGTAAGATTTATATACTTTCAAACCCCCTACGAATATTGTTCTTCTATTTGACCCTGTCTTACAGCATTTCTCCCAAGGCGAGCCCCTGACGGCGACGACGCCGTCCCCTCCAAAACCTTCCCTCCATCCGCCGTTGGCGGCGCGGCGACTGTTCAGCCCTTCCGTGCTGCAGAACTCAGATCATGCTTGGCGGCGGGGGCGTCGAGAGAACGAGCCCGGGGATCCAGGCGTGTCGGGTGGGCTGCACTCGGCTCACCGGTTGGCTCTTAGTAAGAGTTTCGCCGGGGCAAGAGCGGTCTCTCGCCGGTGTCGAAAACGCCAGTTTGGCGCCATTTCTTGCTGGTCGGGCCCATGTCGGCCGAGTCCTCATCCTCTCGTTCTCTCTTGAGCTGGCGGGCCGGGGGAGCTGCCTACTCCTGGGGCGGTGGGGTTGCTGCTGGCCGTGTCAGCTTCACGGTGTCTCGGGTACTCTTCTTCACCCAGATGGACAAGGGAAGCTCGGACTCACTTGTTGGCGCCGGCACGGCGGATTCGGACTGCTCGGCCCTAGCCTTCTGGGCCTCAATCGCGAGCCGCCTCTGCTGGTAGTGGACCAGGTCGCCACTGGGCGGGCCGTTGCGCGGCTTCGGCAGGGCAATGTCGCCCGGGAATGGAATCCCGTCCCGCAAGCGCATCCAGAGGTCGCGCTCAATGAACCAGGCGACGAAGCCGGCCCCGGTTGTCTTGTTCGAGTCATTGAGACCCTTGTCATAAAGTAGGCCCAGGGCATTCTGCTTGGATTCCGCAATCTGCTGGGCGCGGAATTTCTCGTCGCGCATCTGCGGACATGTGTGCCCGATTTCGGCGAGCACCTTGGCACGGCGCTCCGCCATCGCCTTCAACTCGGCCTTGCGGTCGGCCTCGGTCTTCTTCTCCGAAGCCATGTTGATGGAGGCGCTGGAGGCAAACAAAAAAACGGCGGTCGGATTTTGTGATGGTGTGGTGTGGTCTTTTGCTTGGGTGCCGAGTTTGTGTTTGTTTTGGAAGAGTTGGAGAATGTCGGCGGGTGAAGAGGAGTTTTGACTCGTCAACATACAACTGGATTAGCCATTGTCAAAACCGGGACTTGGGTGACTTGGGCCGGGTAGGTTTAGGGCTTGGACTGGGACTTGGTAACCCTAGGGCTTGATAACCAACGCTGGCAGGGTGAGAGAGGACTTGTGTTGACAGCAATCTCGAAGGCAGAGAGTCAAGACAAGCCAAAGGGGTCCACGGTAGGGTCTTAGGACCTCATCAGTACTCACAGGATGCCAAAGACAGACAATGGCTCGATGATATCTACGCTATGGAGTGCTAGACTGCCCGACCACCCAGGTCCTGTGTCCTGAAAGCCAACGCCCCAAGTTTAATAGCACAGTATGAAAAGGAGGCTTCACTCCCCAGAATCCATGCGCTCGAACCCGGTCGCCGGCGGTGACCACAAATGCTTAAAGTAGAAATTGACCACCCTCAATTCAAAACCTGCCCACCTCTTCGCCGATTCTCTCTCTCAGCAACAACAACAACAGCCACACCAACAACAACACCACCACCACGAACCCCGACACCACCATACCACCACCGCCAATTCCCAATTGTTGCTGTGTTGCTCGAAATGAGCAAAAGAAACGGCAAGTATCGTGGTCCGCGTGGCCCGCAGAAAGGTAACGGGCGCGACTGCGACCGCCGCCCTGCCCAGAGCCGTGGTCCCCGCGACTGCGAGAACCAGCAAGACGAGCTGGTGCAGCGCAACCGCCGCGGCCTGCTGCCGCCCATGGAGCACATTCGCCAAGATGAGCTCCAGATTGAGGGCAACTTCAAGACGGGAGACATCCGAGTGGGCCGGCGAGACATGTCGTCCGTGGACGTAGCCGCGACAAACCACGAAGCGAGTGTCAATGGTAAGATGGTTGTCCACGCCAGCGGTCAAGTCCCTGAGAATGTGAGCCGTCAAATGCATCCCGTTCTCGATCGCTTCTTTGGCGAGAAAGGCAACAAGGTCGGCGCCACCCTGGTGCTCCAGCCCAACTCGGTGCTGCTCTCCCGGACCACTATGCCCACCGCCGATGTTCAGGACAGCATGGGTAGGCAACAGCGCCAGATCATAAAGCAACGCCGCCAAGGCAATTCATCAGTGCCGCCCCCGCCCGGCCCAGAACCTGGAAAGGTCTGCGTCGCTTGTGGCATCCGCGGCCACATGGGTAAGAACTGCGTTATGAGCAGCAGCCGTGGCGACCTCCCGGTGTGTTCTTTCTGCGACACGTTCCGCATTCACCTGCCAGAGGATTGCCCCCAAAAGTTCATCGACGCAGCTGTTGTCTGGGACTTGTTCGTTGTTCAACGCCAGGGTAAGTGCGAGATCCGGACCAAGGAGCCGACCCTCATGTGGCCCAACCTTGTGAGGTGGCGTTTGGACGATTACCCGAGCGAGGCCCAGCTGGCCCTCTACCCGCATTCGCGGGAGTTTGCCAAGCAGCAGAATGAGCAGAATCTGTACCGCCACAGGGCTCACGACTACACGCTGGAGCCCCGCAATCTCGTGTCCGACCCGCGGACCAAGGACAGAGAAACGCTGCTTGCGGATGCCGCGCTCAGGAGGGATTACCCGGCGCCTCAGGCCGAGGGCATGGACACGGCCGACCTAGCCGTCGACACCCAGGGCACTACCGGGTTCGACGACATGGACGAGGAGCCGGCCGTCAATCCCCAGATCAATTCTGGGTTCGACAACATAGACGAGTAATGGTCTTCACGTACGTTCCAATGTCCCATTGCTTCTGCTGTGTTTTCCAGTGTTCTGACATTTACAGACAGGGACGACCAGAGCTGGGCGCCGCCGCGCCGGCCATGTTGACGGGCATGGACGGCATTGTGACCGACGTCACAGAGGTGGACTTCGCGGCATTGTCGAGGGCGACGACTCGGAGGAGGAGACACTCTCGGGCGAAGGGGACAAACAAATAGCAATAGCAGTCAATCACCTCTGTGAATAAGCCCAGAGTCTTCGTGATCCCACATGTTGAATACCGTAGTGAGAAACGAGGAGGGTGACATGTCTTTCCAAATGGAATCTTGAAAAAACGAGACATGCCTTTTCATTTCAACCGACTTCATTTTAACGCAGCCCCGCAATCTGAACCACTCCACAGTGTCTCTCAACCAGTCAATTTCAGAGGCTTCAACCGTAACGAAAGCCTCGAAGATGAATGCTCAACCATCCATCCGACTGCCCACCCGACTGCCTGGACTGGACTTCCTTGTTTGGGTGTTTTGGCTGAGTGCACGGGAGCCGCCGGCCGTCGACGCCAGCGCCCTCTAGCCAGCAAGCCACACCTCGTCCTCCGCCCAACAACACGAGGAGCGGCAGCAAGATGGCAACATGGGCTACGGCGACCGCCTCGATGGCTACGGCGACGACGGCTTCATGGGTCACGACGAGGATGTCTACATGCACGATCGGACGCCGTCGACCGGGCCGCCTCCCACCGTCTCCACGGCGTCCGACCCCGCGAGTGCCAAGAGCGCCGAAGCGACCCCGAAGGGCAAGGGGCTTCAGCTGCGCCTGAGAGCCGACTGCATCAGGCGCGTTCTCCCTACGCCGTGGCTTGAGAAGTCACCTCAGAGGAGGGATAGCCAAAGTAGTGTCCAGATGTCCCCGAGTGACTCTGGCAGCGAGGACACCCCGCAGCCGCACGCGACCGGGAGCGGAAACACCCAGTTGCAACCAGCGACCCAGACCCGGCTTCGAGAATACCATGCTTGGGCCACGCAAATGGGCAGCGACGAGGGCAGCGACGAGCCGAGGCAGCGGTACAGCCAGTTGGAACGTCTCGGCCAACTGGGTCAGAATACTACGGATGCGAGAGCCACCAGGGAGGAAGACGAGGCGGAGGAGGAAGACGAGGCGGAGGACGAAGATGAACTCGTGTATGGGTGGCCATGCGGCGATGATACAGAATTGAAGATTTGATACATTTTGACAGTGATGGCAAGTCTGAATGAGACTGAAAAGTCTGTTGGAAATGCAGAACGTGACTGAACAAAAATGGGAGAATAAAAAATAGTTATTGAGATAAAAAAACAGAAAAGCATTAATATCATCATCTTTCCAAATACTTCGAGATGTTTTTTTAAAAGCTATTGAGATAAAAAAGAGAAAAGGATTGATAGCATCTTTTCAGGTACTTCGAGATATTCTCAAGAGATATTGATATAGAAAAAGAGAAGAGGATTAATAGTATCTTCCCGAGTACTTCGAGATATTCTATTTGTTTCTATTCTGGACGGCCACTGGGCTGTCAAAGGAGACGGGAAGTCTTGAATTTAGGACCAGGGCCATGTCAAACGTGCCGCTACCTGGTAACAAAGTACCAGGTACCTACATACCTACCAGGTATTCGGGCAGTCATTGAACTGTATGTTGCGGGGTGTCCGTTGCCCCAACGCTTCTGCAGGTACCCACCCTGCCCTCGCAGACTCGATCACAACGAAACAACCGAACCGATGGCTTGTGAAGTTGTGTCAGCATCAACAATGCGCGCCACCTGAGAGAGGAACGAGGTAAACTCCGATTGTCTTCGTTTTCAAAACACCCCTCTGTTTCCAGCTTCAACTGATGGCTCTGTAGTCCAGGACTCCAAGAGCCCAAGGACCAGCCAACAGCACTACCAGTTTTCTTGCGGCAGATTCAGGAGCATGCATCAGAAGCAGAACCAGCGGCCACCACCGACGAGTCCGACTCTGAGGCGCACGAGCCAATCACCGACGAGATGCGTGCCATGATGGACAAGCTGCAAGAGCTGGAGACCTTTATCGAGGCGCAGACCACGGCCTTGGACGGCCGGAGTCCGGAGGACATGTGGGAGGACTTTGGCGCCATCCACCCCGGGATGGAAGCCGAGTTTCAGGCCGAGATTGAGAAGCGCTTCGGGGTGCAGCAGGAATGGAAGAAGGAGCAGCACATCTCGAAGGAAACAGTCGACATCAGGGCCTTCATCCTCTCACTCCCCCTCAAGGACTTCCGGTGGGACCGCGTTGTTGTGGACGAGGCTCAGGTGCTTCGCAACATGGACTCGGGCCACTCTCGCTACATTCGGCTCCTGATGCCGTTTCCCGAGCCCTGCACATGCTCTCGGTCACACCAACCCTCAACTCCATCAACGATATCCACTCGCTTGCCTCGCTGGCCTGGGCGGCCTCGAAGCTGGACCTGAAGCTCCCGAACAGCGTGGAGTGGAAGTACGCGGTCGATATCTACCAGCCGTACGGGAGGCTGGTCACAACCGCGTCGTCGGGCATGACGCGGGCGGAGAGAAGGGCCTACAGGGTCAAGGTCAAAAGGGAAACCATCCCGGAGCAGAATGCCCGGATCGACGAGGCGTTATTCGAGATGGAGAAGCACGTCGCTGTCCCTCTCTGACTGTACTACGAAGAGACGGGTAAAAGATTCTGGTGTCTCTTGCCCCGCGGCCTCAGTTTCATCAGGCTAGGCACCATGGACGACAGCCGTGCCAGCTCGCACGACTCGGACGTGGTGTACAGGTCGGTCATGGACTGCCTCCTGATCAAGCGGTCCGCGCAGACCCTGTGGGAAACGCCCGACGATTAAGCCCACTACTCGAGGGACCGCATGCCTGCTCTGCAAGAGCGTGTCGAGGAGCTGGCCCATGCGAACCCCACCATTGCCACGACCGTGTCGACTGCCGTCACCGAGCTCCACCGGAGCCTCTACACCATCCGGAACCGGGACGACTCAGCCGAGGTGATCGTCGGCCCGCACATCCTGGAGAACCAAGCCGGCGAAGGCGTCACCGGCGCCATCAACTTCACCATTTTCCGCACTCTATGGATGATCAGCTTTGACTACGTGTCCTTATCAGCTCCTCCAGCCAGAAGACCGCACAACACTCACCCGCGAGGACCTGTTAGCGGAAGTTATCGCGAAGGCCATGCACCTCAGCCAGGTCGACGACGAGCCGGAGCGCCTTAAAGAAGCAAACATGACTCCCTGGTCCTACTTCCAGCACGTCCACGAAAAGACTTGCCGGCGAGCGCACGCTGGTGGTGGCCGGCAACTTCTATAAACAAACAATAAAAGCCCGCTTCCCTCTTCAAGCCCCGCGCTCCCAATGTGACTCAAAAGACGAGTTCGGATGGGATACCTTGTGTTGGGCTCTGGAGGCTCCTATCGAAACCTCGCAGTAATTACGCCACATAACCAGAGAAACAATATGAGGCTGCTAGAGAAATTCGGTAATATATACGAATAGGAGAAGTATGTACATTGAATCGACCAACCCTTCACTTCACGGAAGTCTGGCAAAGCAGCCCCGCCCACCATTTTCTCCCACATCTATGGCCCCAACCCCTGACCAGCCCCATTACAGGCACTGGGCATACCACGGGTTCTGCGTCTGGCACGCCCACGGAGGCGCGCACGCCGTGGGGCCGGCCCAGCCCTGCCCGCCGCACTGGCCCCAGTGTGTCTGGCTCGGGCCCGACGCGCTGGAGGTGGAACTGGCCTTGGTCGAAGTAGAGGTGGAGCTGGCCTTCGTGGAGGTGGAGGTGGAGCTAGCCTTGGTCGAGGTGGAGGTGGTCTTGGTCGAGGTCACGAGGGTGGTCGAAGTCGACGACGCCTTGGTGCTGGTGCTGCTGGTGGTCGAGGTCGACTTGACGGTCGACGACGACGACTGCTGGCCGCCCGAGGTCTGCACGGTGGAGCCAATGTCGCCCCAGCGGATGTTGGAGAAGACGACGTGGGTGTCCGGGTTGTTGGCCAGGATGGTGGCGGGGGCGCCCTCGGTGTCGCTGCAGGGCCCGTTGCTGCCGCTGTCGAGCCAGTTCATGTTGCCGCCGTTGTCGTTCCAGATGCTGAAGGCCAGCACCATGCCGCGAGCAAGCGCTTGGCCCATGGTGGTGAGCCCGCCAAAGGCCTGGCCGGAGCTGCAGGCATTGGCCGAGATGATGTCGCCCGCCGGGTTGGCGCTCGGGATCGTCTTGCCGTTCTGCACGTAAACGCGCTGGATCTGAGAGAGGCTGCCGGACGGGGTGCCGTCGCTGGTGATGAAGCGAGTGATGACGGTGAAGGGCTTGGACGTGTCCACCGTGCCCCCGAGGCCGTAGTAGCCGGTGTAGCCCGAGGCATAGGGGTTGTAGCCACAGCCGGACTTGTCGCAGTTGCCGTTGGCGCAGGGGTGGGGCGTGAAGCCGTTGGCCCTCGAGTTGGCCTCGAGGATGTCCATCTCGTTGCAGCAGTAGCCCGAGCCGTTGGTGTTGAGCGTGCCATTGGTCCACGTCTGGACGGGACACTGCGCATCGCAGTAGCCCGCGCCATAGTTGGCACCGCCAGTGTTGTACTGGTTGCGGCCGCCCGTGGCGTCCATCTCGGAGAGATACAGCGCGCCGTTCTCGCCGCAGGGCAGGGTCGAGAGGTCGACGTCGAAGCTGAGCTCCTGGCCGTTGAGCTTGAACAGGACGTAGTTCCCGTCTTCGCCGAGGAGGTAGATGCGGGGTGATGCGTTGGACCCGTTGACGTACTGGCGCATGGTCAGAGTGCTGCCCGACGTCGTGACGCCCGCGCCCGCGTAGTTGGCGCCCTCGATCAGGCAGTTCTGCGAGCATGTCTTTTGATCTGGGCACAACGTCTTGTTGATGCCGCTCGACGTGGTGCACGACGTGCCCGCGGCCGTGTGGATCCAGCGGTAGTTCCAGTCGAGCACGACGGATGTGCTTTGCTGGACACAACCGCCGCTGGTGGTGCACTTCCAGGTAGCCAGCTGCGGATGCACCTCGGCGGTCGAGGTGCCGGGCTGCTGGGCGCTGGCGAGGGCCACCAGCGCCGCGGCGACGAGAGTCTGGAGAGTCTTTTGCCCCATTGTGAAGTATGAGCGTTGGATGGTGCTGGTCCCCTCTGTCACGACAGCATGGTTTGGACAGGAGTTCTATTTGTACCCGAAGCCTGGAAACCTGTATCCTGTATCCCCTATCGAACAAGATTGCAGTCAAACTAGCAGTCGACGGCTCCGTTTCGAATCCGGCAGCTTCTAGCGCGCGGGCCGGCCGCCCTGGAATGTCACCTTCTGGGGTTGCCGACTAACCACATCTTGGCAGCTCGGAGCGAAGATCTGGCAGAGGCGCTTGGCAATCGTTCCCGGATTCCCGGGCTGGGGCTCAAAAACAAGCTCTGCGTCTCCGCCCCTGAGCTGGCATTACAACCTCGGCGAGTCTCTGTTTCGCCGAGATTGCAGGGAAGGTGTGGGGTCCAGGCCACAACCGGAGCTGTTCAGCCCGGCAGTCCACCGCTCCCGGAGGTCATGTCATGCGGCGCGCGGAGCACGCACTGCTGACGACGCCGGCCGAGCCAAGCCCGGGCGTCTTGCGGGCACGGGATCTGGCGAGACTCGGATCCGGAGATCGTACCGGCGCGAAGCCAGCAGTGACGCCAAACGGCTGCGGTCTGGAACTCTGGAGGGCGGACGCTGTGGTTCTTTTGGGTCTGGCGTGCGCATTGAGGCTAATCTACGGCCTGGCCCAAACCGGGTTGGCGGAGCCGGAGGAGAACGTTTCAGTTGCATTTTCGGCGCTCAGCCTCCGCTTGGCGCAAGAAATCCGGGGAAACGAGCTGACTCCCATATTACCCGGGTCGGGGCAACTCTGCGATGGCACTCTGCTCGCGATCTTGCCCCGTGCCGGCACACGGAAGGTAGCAGCACACCTCGCTCCCTGGATCGGGTGAAGACTTGGATGGGACTTGGTTTCCTAAACAAGACCGGTATCCTTGAGAGACGCAGGACACGGACACAAGAGACCGGAAGGGAGCCTTGGTTGGAATTATGGAGGACTAGGAATAGTAGGCGTATCCTCCAGACCGTATAAGTAAAGGGCCTCGGGCGCCGTGGCTGCGTTGCCCCCACTGTCCAGTCCCCAGCCTGCTGTCCGCTATCCCAGCTCATACTCACACACCATGGCACCCCTCAGAGCAATCCTGCTGGCCGCGCTGGCCTCAGCCGGCCTCGTCGCCGCCGATGGTCTCAACGCCCGGGCCCAGGCCGCCGGAAAGAAATACTTTGGCACCGAAGTCAGCACCACGGTGCTGAACGACGCCAGTGCCAACGCCATCGCCAAGAACTCGCAGGACTTTGGCCAGTACACATGCGAGAACGAGATGAAGTTCGACGCCACGGAGCCCTCGCGCGGAAGCTTCAGTTACACCAATGCCGACAAGATCGTTGCCCAGGCGCAAGCCAACGGGCAGCTCATGCGCTGCCACGCGCTCGTGTGGCACTCGCAGGTGCCATCGTGGGTAACTAGCGGCAACTTCGACAACGCGACGCTCATTAGCATCATGAAGAACCACATCGCCAACGTGGTCGGCCACTACAAGGGCAAATGCTACGCCTGGGACGTCGTCAACGAGGCCTTGAACGAGGACGGCTCTTACCGCACATCCGGCTCGGTTTGGGGCTCCACTATCGGCCCGGCCTTCATTCCAATCGCCTTCGCCGCCGCCGCGGCTGCCGACCCGGCCGCCAAACTGTAAGATGCGCCGTCTTTTTTTTCTCCCCTCTAGCAACCAGCTTTTATTTGCACCAGTCTCTAACTCGATTTAGCTATTATAACGACTATAATGCCGATAAGCCAGGCTCTAAGGCGACGGGAGCTCAAAACCTGATCAAAATGGTCAAGTCATACGGTGCCCCGATCCACGGCTTCGGCATGCAGGGCCATATGACAACAGGCTCCGTCGGTGCAGCCTCGCAGTACGTCACCAACATGCAGGCCTTTGCCAACCTCGGCGTCGAGGTCGCCTACACCGAGCTGGACATCGCGACGCCGTCCAGCAGCCCCAACTTTGCCCAGCAGGCCACCGACTACGCCACCATCGTGTCGGCCTGCAAGCAGGTCAGCGCCTGCGTCGGCATCACTACCTGGGGCTTCACCGACAAGTACACGTGGATCAGCAACTCGGCCCCCCTCATCTGGGACACGAGCCTGCAGAAGAAGGCGGCTTACAACGCCATCCTCAACGCCTGGGGCACCTCGAGCGGCTCGGCGACGACGACGACGGCGGCCGTAACCACCAAAGCTACCACGACGAGCGCTGCGGCGACGACGACGGCGTCCTCGGGCGGTTCAGGCGGCTGCACGGCCGCGCAGTGGGCGCAGTGCGGCGGCAACGGCTACACGGGCTGCACCAAGTGCGCCTCTCCCTATACCTGCAAGTACTCAAACGACTGGTACTCGCAGTGCCTGTAAAAAACGGCCGTGATTGTTGTACGAACGGATTTTGTCTTGCGCATTTGTGTGAGGAGTCCGACAGGGTGGACAATAGGGGTCGGGGGTGGGAAAGGGGTCAGGGTGGGGAAAGGGGTCAGGGGTAAAATACAGTTCAATGACTGAATATTCTGTACTTGTTAGCGCGACACTTTTGACTGTGCCCTGGTCCGAAATTTAAGACTTCTCTTTTGACAGCCTAATGACCGTCTGGAATACAAACAAATGGAATATCTCGAAGTACTCGGAAAAATGCTATTGATCTTTTTCTCTTCTTTACATCAATATCTCTAGTTTTGTCGTTGAGTTCGAGTTTTTAATCAGGACCCCGGTCTCCAGCTCACGAGCTAGCGAGTACCTAATTCAAGGATTGGAGTGTTCAGTTGTTCTCAAAAAACCCTCTCGATTCCAAATCCCATTCTCGCGCTTCGTGCTCAAGAGATTTAAGTCGGCCAGACGCCAGCAGTAAGTATAACCGAGTGCACGTGTTGCTAAGTAAAGACTATTCTCCTCAACGGTCCAGACTCTGCTGAAACGCCCCCGTCCGAATTCACGAGTGCCCCTGAAACGGTCAGGGTCTTGGCGAGCATCACCTCAGGAACCACATCCAAGAATTGGATCGCATGGGATCGTCTGATCACGCGGGAGATCAATGCGCTCCAAGAATTGAACCCAACATCCCTGTGACCATCCCTGCGACCGGGTCTCAGAACCGACTGATCGCCGCAGGGCGCACCCAGAGTGCAGTCGGCATTCGCGACGCTGGTTTGCTTCTCTCCATGTTCGCATGGCTTCGCTCACCGAGCTGGGTTGATAGCGCGAGCATTTGGTGTCTCGACTGTGTTTCTGCATCCTGGCTTCTCGAAGGCGGGGCAAGGATCGGCATCGACAGCCACGTCCAGGTTTGAAGCTGGTGTGGTTTATATCTAACCTTTCGTTCCTGATCCTGCCCTCGGCGGACTTCTCGGCCTTTTCTCGTCATTCCTCTCTGTTCTTCGGTCTACTGTGTAGACCTGCGGCTGGTCCTGCTTCAATTTTATTGTCGAGTTTTCTAGTACTCCGACCTACCACCATGATGGCGCCCACTCTCTCCTGGCGGCAGGCCGTCGTGACCGCCCTCTGCTTCACCACCGCTCATGCGCAGATCCTCATCCCCGTCAAGGTCTCGAACCAAGCCCAAAACAACGCCGCCCTCGCCCAGCTGCAGGAACTGATCCAAGGCTCGAACGCCGACTCTCTCACCCAAATCCAGGACCTGATCCAGAGCCTTCTGGCCGGCAATCTCAACCTGGGCGGCGGGGCCGCAGCCACCAAGGCCCAGACCACCGCCACCGCCGCCGCCGCCGTGGCCTCGACCGCCAAGGCCAAAACCACCGCCGCCGCCGTCGCCGCCTCGACCGCCACTGAGGCAGCAACCAGCGCCGCGGCCGCAACGGCTACAGCGTCTGCTGTAGCAACCATCGTCAACAACGGCACCGTCGCGACCAACGGCACCAACAACGCCGGCAATGGCAACAACCGCGGCAAGAATAACGGCAAGGGCAAGGGCGGCAAGGGTAACGGCAAGAACAACAACAACAACAACAACAACGCCGCGGCGGGCGGCCTGACGCTGCAAGACCTCCTGACCCTCCTCACCGGCGGCCAGGCCAACGCGGCCGCTGCCGCAGGGACGGTGGGCGGGGCGGTGTCGGTGACGCAGCTGGAGGCGATCCTGCAGCAGATTGCCGGGCAGCAGCAGGCGCAGCGTGGGCAGGGACAGAATGCGAATGCGGACGCGGGTGGAAAGGGCAAAGGCAAGGCGGCTGTTGCTGCTGCCGCTGCCGCTGCCGGGAAGGGGAATGACGCGGGTGGCAATGAGGATGCGCAGGGCGAGGAGAAGCGGGCGGTGGTGGTGCCGCGGAGGTTGAGGAGGCGGGCGATGCGGGGGAGGATGTGAGGCGGCGGTGCAAGACCTGGGAAGAGGCTGCTGGTGGCCTCGGAATCACGGCTGCTGTGGTTGACTGGGATTTCTGGTGCTGGCTTGTTCTGTACTGATAGACTTCTTGTGCGCTTGGCTGTCGACTTTTGGTGCCGCGCGGCTTCGGGTTTGGGAAAACTGAAATGGTGGGCAGAAACCAGTACAAGGAAACGGTTTATTATATCCATGGTTTGCGCCAACTGCTGTGGATGTTGGTGTGCTTGCCATTCCACCCGCTGTCGCACCTCGAAACGTCTAGTCGCTGCTGAGGACCTTGGACGGTGGAAAGAAAACTGGTCGACCCGATTATTAAAGATCACAAAACACGTGCCGGAACCCTACCTAAATTGCAAACCTACCTCGCTGGGCCGTCTTAAGGTGACGAGGTCGGATATGAATCATGGAAACGTAGAAACACAGCCAGGAAGACATCGAGTCCGATTCACACCACTACCGAGGACCTGGACGTAGGTCGGGCTGGTTGGAGAGCGCATGCTCTCTGTATCACCTCGACGGAAACCGAAGGCCCGGCAGACATTTTGATCTCTCTAGACACTAGGTACAGGTACCTAACTTGTAGGCCACGCCAGCAAAATGCAACTTCGCCAGTGATCCAGCCCAATGATATCCTCCAGCCTCGGTCATAAACACATCCAGCCAATGCCGGGCAGATCTTGTCGGTTCCTCCAACCGTCCACGCAGATATCAGTCCGAGAAATACACCGGCCCACAGAAGAATACCGGTGTTGGCTCGGTAAGTGTGCCAGCTCCGCCACGGAGAGAAGTACCATCGGTCACCCCAGATTTCGCCCGCTGTTTCTCGAAGTGTTCGTGGCCAACGCTGCTGTGCCACTCCATGTTGATTCTCCCGTTAGGCCAAAGGGTGCACTTGTCGTGAAAGCGCCCTCCAGGTTTCATTTGAGACATCCCGGATTGTTGAATCGTCGCTGTGCGGACCCCCTCTATCTCATAAAGGAATTGGCGCACGCTGATCGTCAGCTGACTCTCCCAATCCTGAACTCCCGACTGATACCATGTCTGGCTGTGGAGGGTGCGATGCAGAGCACCAAGCATTGCACAGTCGCATATTCTTGACCACAGCGGGTCTTCCGCACGACAAAATCCCTTGCTCGTGTCGTCCGTTAGGGTGCTGATTGCCTTCTTGAGCTTCGCACTCGCCGCCCCCAACATCCCCAAGCGGCCACGCTTCACGCGTTCTAAGACTCAAGCGTCAGTGTGGGACCTGAGACAGCCATCGGTGTCACGTACCCGTCTCTCCCAGCGCCTGGAAGTGCACGTCATCACAAAGGTTCTCCGAGTCGCAACCCTCGAGGAACAGCCCGTCCTCGCCAGGCAAAGTTGTGATGCGACAGATGAGTTCCCCGAGTGCAGTCCTGTAGTGCTTCTGATAACCGAGAGCGTAGGCAATCCACAGCCGATGGACAAAACCTTCGCGCGTCTTTGAAGCAGCGTCTAGCTTCTCAACCCAGCCCTTCCAAAACAACTTGAACAGAGCCAGCAAGTCGTATTTGTCGCACAGGACTGTAAGACTGAACAAGGTCTCCTGCTGCAGCACCACTGGAGTACGGTCATGTCCCCAGTGAATCGCGCCCAACACAATCCGGAGCGCTTTCGGGTCGTCATCCGGCAACTCGACTCTCCAGTCCGCGGTTCCCTGTTGCCCCCGGCCCTCAGAGAAAGGGCCGAAGAGCATCGCCGCCCAGGCAGGGGAAGAACGGGCAAGAGCGCGTGAGCAAACACGGAACATGACTCGCTCCCGACCAGCGGTTATCGTCAAATCGCCGCGAGGGTCGAGCATCTCGACGTTGCTAGAGTTCGCAATGGGTTTGCTGCTTGGACGCAGCTTGTCTCCCGTGTTCTCGCTGCCGCTTTCCTGCTTGATGGGCTTGCCGTGCTCTGAAACCTTGACCTCTTTCTCGCCCGCCGGATCGTTTTCCTGGTCTCCCAAATTGCTTGACAGAGTGGGAAGACTCGCCTGGGTATTCTGGTCCGCAGTCCCAAAGAGCCCAGGGCGCGCAGCAGTATTGGGTTCGATTGCCAGACCAGTAGGAAGCGAAGGCTGGGTACCATCGGTTGGAGCAACAGCCGCAGTCCCAAAAAGAAAACCGGCCGTCTCCGACTGCTGGTTCGCGGACGCGGGCTGACTAAACTGGAAGACGGAATTGAGGTTGGCAACACTGGGAGTAGCAGTCGCACCCCCAAAGAGAGGGAGAGGGCTGGCCGTCACCTCCTGCTGGTTTGTGGGCGCGGGGCGACCAAAGAGGGAGCCGGTGGGAGCATTGAATAAGGCCGAGACCTTGCCGTCCGAGCCGGAGTTTGAGTTGCTGCGAAACGGAAGAACATAGCTGCTGCGCTGCTTCTTCTTTGCTGGCTTCCCCGAGGGGCTTTGCGAATTTTCTTGTCGCTTCATCGTCAACCGCCGACTTTTGGAATGGGTCAGCCGAGGGCGGAACAAGGTTGTCAAGACAGAGAAAAGTCGTGGAAGAAAATGCTACTGAGGAGGACGAAGTGCGAGAGCTCGACTTACTCTTGGTGGCGCAATTCCTTGTTGGTGAATGGCGGGCGGAATCTCGAGAGCTTGGAGAGCGGGTCGGAGAGTCTTGTTGATGGTGGGTTGCAGAAGGCAAGGAAGATTGGCGGGGAAAGTTAGGTACCTAAGTGGAATGGAACCCAACTCGGTTTCAAAAGACCCAACCTGACCGAGCCAGTGGTGGGAGAAACCGAAGGAAATTTTGTTGTGTATGAAGTGAAACGAGTCGTTCCTTGTTGCATCAAAAGCGCAGGCAGCCTACAGTACCTAGGCGGGTGGACAGGCAGTCATTCCCAGGCAAGAACTCGAGCATGCAAGCACTGAAGAGCAACCTGGAAACTTTCTCACATTGGCTGTGGGAAATGCTCGGGAAACAGAGAGCGCCGTGCGCTCGCAGTCAAACCCACTTGCGCGTTGTTTCCAGCCTTTTTGACACGCCGGATTGAGCAGATCGGAATATCACCCGCAGAAGTCGGTCGTCTGATTTACCAGGCATCATTCAAAGGTGTTTCCCCAGGTTCCACCGGGTCCTACGGTGCACTTGGACCTGTATTTATCCTTCGGCTTGGATCGGTTGTTTCGTCTTGACTTGGTATTCGGTTCTGGCCTGGACGCTGGTCGCCGAAGCCGCTGCTCTTTGAGATCAACCTCTGCATTGTGCGCTCGCATGTCCCAGCCTCGTTACCTTAGGCAGGTAGGTACTCAGGCAAGTTCAACATTGGGCCGCTGACAAGACCTGTCGCTCACATTTCTTACTCCAGCCTCTCGGCGACGGCATCGGGTGAGGTAAAACATGACATTGATATGTATTTACAAAACTATTCCACTTCCGGCTACCTAAAATACTCCCCGACCTTCTGCAAATTCTCTGCCATCCCCTCGAGGTCCGACGCCACAGAGTGCACAAAGAAGTCCGGCCGGAGCAGCACCAGGTTCGCCGACCGATCGACCCGGTCCTCCACGGCCGTCGGGCTGTAGCCCTTGATCGCTGTGATCCCTTCCCCTGCCAATTCCTCGCTCGTGCAGGGGGCATACTTAGCGACCGGGATCTCGGGCTTCACGTCGCGGTCTTTGCCAGACACCCGGAAGAACGTCACATCTTCCATGGTTAGCAGACCCTCGGGCAGGTCTGCCGCCGCAATGAGCTGCGCAACATCCGCCGGGTCGATGCTCTGACCGTCCCTTACAATAACCAACAGCGACAAATGCGACAGATTGCGAATGAACGCGGCGTCCGAGAGCTTGGGCGCCTGCCCCGCCTGCCGCACCCAGATCTGCGCAATCTTCTGCCCGCCGCCCCGGCCGCCGAGGAAGAAGCCGTCGGGGCACGTCTGATGGTTGTAAACCAGCTTGTCGCGGAACGCCGCGTTCGTCCGGTAGCGCGCTATGCTCGGGAACCACCAGAACACCCTCATGCAGATCCGGTAGAGCAGGCCGCTAAAGAGAGACCGCTGGTTGACGATGCTGCCGTTGAGCTTGGTCGCCTGCATCGCGGCGTTCCAGGCGTGGCGCCGCTCCTGGCTCCACCCCGTGAGGATCCTCTCCTGCACCTCGGCCGACATGCCGGGCCGGGACATGATGGCCAGTCTCCAGCCGAGTCCCTGCGCGTCCCGGATGCCCGTCGCGATTCCCTGCCCGCCGAATGGGGGGAAGACGTGCGCGGCATCGCCGATAAGCATTGTGCGCTTGGAGAACCAGCGGTTGACGATCTTGGTGGCGAAGCTGGAGTCTGTCAGCAGCTTGTGTGTCTTGGTGGGACGGAGGACTTGCGTGAAGGGGCGGCAGCGGATCACTTCAATGCAGTCCCTGGGAAACTCGACGATGGTCCGGCCCAGCGACCGAGAAAACTTTGACCCCGGTATCTTCATCCACGGCCCAAAGAGCCCCCAGAACTGCTCCTCGACATTGTCGAGCTTGTCTGTCGGCTCCACCGAGTATTCGTGTCTTCACGGCCGCGTTAGATCTCGGTCGCTTGAGGGCCGGGAGAGCATACCTCCAGAATCCAGAGTTGGGCGGGCCGAATCTCCCGCTTACCGAGGGACGTTGTGAGTCGTTGCAAAAGCTAGATGGTCAGACTAGCACCATTTTGTCGAGTGTCGACACTTACTGGAACCCACTCGGCCAGAACGCGTCGTGGACCTGCTGTGGTGTGTAGCCGAGCCGCCAGAGGGGGAATGACGGGTGTGACTCTGGCGTGGGTGTCGTGATGCTGAGATTGGCTGCGACCCAGGTGCCCACATACGTCCAGGCGCCGTCCTCCTGCCTGATGCCTTCGGGCTCGAGGAACTTCTTTCGGACCACGCCCCTCTTGCCGTCGGCCCCGACGAGCCACAAGGTGCTGATGAACCGCATGGAGCCATCCGGGGCGATGTAGCCAACGACTGTGCTCTCACCGGACTCTTCCCGGCTGACCACTTCGCAGCCGGTCCTCAGCTCGACGTTGGGAAATGCTTTCAGCAGAGCCCGGATCTCACGTTCTGCTATGCTGTGAGCACAGAACGACACCCAGCAGCTGAGACTGTCTTACCGTAGTTGGGTTGGAACTGCGTCACGTTGTTGGAAACCGCTTGCTGCGCCCAGTCGACGGTGATGTCGAACTTCATGAACGGCGAGACTCTGAAGTTGCCGCGGTGGAAGTTGAGCACGCCGATATCTAGGACTTGGTGAGCAGCTTGAAGGGATACGGGTTCACATTTGAGCCTACCCTTTCCTATCCTCTTGGTGAGGCCCTCTCCGATACCGATCTGATACGAAACTTGAACAAGTTAGCCTGGTCTTGCAGGGGTCAACAGCAAACCTACTCCTGACGGCATCGCCGTTGACCACGATCCCGCGGGGATCCTCGCAGACTTCGGTGTCTTTTTCTAGAATTACTACCTATCCATATTTAATATTCGGTGGTATTCGCAGGCCAGAAGTGCATACCTTGAGGTTCATCCGCCCAAGCAACGCTCCGAGAGCCAGGCCGCTCGGGCCGGCGCCAATGATGAGAACCGTTGTTTGCTCCATTGGGTGCTTTGTGGGTGACGGATCTTACAACTGTAACGACCGGTAGAACGCCAATGCTCTGCCTCATTCAATTGTCGTCTTTATCATGCGGGGAAAACACAATTGGCCCGGCGGCAGACCTCAGGGCAACCCAGCCGCACCTTTGGGAGGTCCCCTGAGAGGCGGCTCTCGGGAATTTGGATCCGGTTGCGCCGGTGTTGCTGACCGGGGCCGGATTCAGGGGCTTGGCTAACATTAGCCAAAAAGGGGTCCACCCGCACACCCTCGGCGACAACGATCCGAGCACTTACACGACCCCGCACGACGTGCCGAGCGTCTTTTAGCTGAACTTGCGCAGCTATTGCCTGCCATGCAAGGTCACGCGACAGAAACGAGAAGTCCGAGCCGTATTACTGACAGAATACATTGGCACTATCTGACATTCTACTACGCTACCCCTCCCTCGGGTCGGACTGGACCCCAAATATACATCGACGCCGGCCCGTCGCTCTTTTCGCGCCCCGTCGGATTATTGACATTGACCATGTCGCCGTCCGCGTAATGTTCGATGGCAAACCCGCTCGGGTCCTTCCAGTAGTCAAAGATCTGGGACCCAAAAATGTGCCTGCCCACGCCCCAAATGGGCACGTAGCCCTGGTTCAGCAGGTGCTGGTGTCCCAGAAGCTGCGTGTCAAAGTCCTCGACCTCGAAGGAGCAGTGGTGCACGCGGTGGGCGTCTGGGAAGTTGGGCGGCGCACGGGACAGGAACAGAGTGTGGTGGTCGCTGTACTCCTCGCCCTGGTCGAGGTGCATGAAAGTCAGGGAGTCGACTTCGTGGCCCTCCATATCCTCCCACAGGACGTCCGACGGCATGAAGTTGAAGTTCTGGGTGTAAAACATGACATCATCCTCGAACTTGGACGTGATGTAGCCGTAGTGACCCAGCTTGTGGACCATGGCTGGGCCGAGCTTGAACCGCTGGAACTCGCCTGTCCGGCCGTCAGCCGACAGCCCTTGAAAGAATAAGTAAAAACTGACCTTTTCGCTGCTTCTCGAGGGCCGTGTTGTAACCCCCCTTGTGAATCTCTGTGGCCGTGGCCGCCTTTTCCGGCAATGGCCGCTCGTTCACGCCCCAGAGAATGCGGATCTTGGTTCCGGACGGCGACTGAAGCGTCACCTGCCGGCCGCCGGAGGGACCCGGGTGGTCCGTGGCAGGAGAGCAGCCTGGCAGGGCAGCAGCCCTGAGAAAGTCCTCCTCCGTCTTGGCGACGTACGCCGCGCCATCAAAGTGCTTCTGGCCGTCCGTGCTGCGAGTTGCGACATAGCTACACAAGTCCCGGCCGTATCCCCGGTAGTAGATGGTGTCCTTGTCCCTAGCCTCCTCGACAAACCCAAAGTCAAACGCAAACTTTTCAAAGTCCTCGAGGTTTGGGTGTGAGGCAAAGACATGACTCAGACGGGCAAGCTGAATCTTGGCCGGCGAGTTGATGATGGGCGGGATCCGCCAGGACTTGGTGGGAGCCATGTGGAAGGACTAGCGTAGCTGAAGAAAGAAAAATGCCAAAAGTGGACAAATGTCGTGAGAGCTCCGTGATACGCAATGACCAGGGGGACGTCGAAGGGAGCCGTAGCTTATCATCCCTCTCCTTTTTCCCCCTCTTCCCATATCGACATGCCTTGTAGATTTAACGCATGCATCGGCCGGTTCGGGATGGTGGGTCCCTTGACCACCGGGGCCCGCCGGTAACATGCTGCCGAGCCGGGGAGCCGGCCGGCAGCCCGGATCATCTCGTGCCGTTCAAATCGGGACATCTTCCTGGGGTGAAGTCGCCCCTTTCCCCGCGATCACAGTTCACCTCAACCGTCATTCACTGCCATTGTTGCTATTTTGCTTGCGCAGGCTTTCAACATGTCTAACTGGGACTCTCTGATTCGATTTTCTGCGGCCGATGGGGCCCAGTACTGGGCTAGCCTCCCCTTGGAGACGATCCCAATCCCTGGGCTGACCGTGCAGGGCTACCTGAGCATTGAGGCGCTCGAATCTGGTTCTTCGGGCGCCGAGGTGACTGTGGACAAGGTATGGCTAATCCTGACCCCGGTGCGGCGGAGGCTAACGACACGCTCAGCTCCTCGCTCCGGTCCCTGCTCCCGACATCCCCATCATCTGCATCGGCCTGAACTACCGCAACCATGCCAACGAGGCATCAGTACGTCTCCGTATTGTCTCTAAACGTGCATGTGGTATGTACTAACGTGCGCCAGCTCCCCATCCCTGCCACGCCTCCCATGTGGTACAAGCCCAGCGCTTCCCTTGCCGAGCCTAACAGCTCGATTTCCATCCCCCTGCAAGCTCAAAAGTCGTTCCCCGACTACGAGGTACGTGTGCATGCCCGGTCTTGTGCACCTGCCGCTGACAACGCCAGGGCGAGTTGACGCTTGTCCTGCGCACCTCCATCAAGGACATCAAGCCCTCCGAGGCGGCCTCGCACATCCTCGGATACACCGTCGGCAATGATCTGACGGCGCGCTTCTTCCAGCGCTCGTGCGGCGGCCAGTACACGTACGCCAAGGGTTTCGACAAGTTTGCCCCCCTCGGGCCGCGGCTTGTCCGCCCGTCGCTCGTCGACACAAGCGCCAACGGGAGGATCACAACCAAGGTCAACGGCAGTGTGGTCCAGAGCAGCCCCTTTGACTTTATCTTCCCGATCGACGAGCTGCTGAGCTTCCTTTCCCAGGGGACCACTATCCCGGCGGGCACGGCCATCATGACGGGCACCCCGGCGGGCGTCGGCTGGTTCAAGGATCCCAAGACACAGCTGCAGGATGGCGACGTTGTTGAGGTCGAGGTCAAGCCGATAGGCGTCCTCAAGAACACGGTTGTTTTTGAGAAGTGAGATGGGTTGGCTAGAAAAGGGATAGACAGATAATAAAGCGAGTTTGGACCAATTCTCTGAAGCTTGGTTGAGATATCTCAATGAGCTGCGCAAAAGCAAAGCACTTGACAGCTTGGATGTCAAGAAGGTCCCGGTTGATACTTGGCAGATACGACGGTCCATGAGGCTGTCAGGGCTGGATCCCCATGTTCATCACCGACTCTCAAGCGTTCCCCTCGCCCTTGCTTTTGAAGCCCCGGTCGCCGCACTCCACATTGCCGATCAGATGGGATTTCTCTAGCTTGCCGGCTCGTCGCGTTGCAACCCGCTAAGGCCGATCACCATGCTCCAACGATCTGAGTTTAAGGATCCTTCGGTATCCAATACAAACCCCGGCTGGACAGGCAAAGCAAGAAATACCGGAGAAACCTTTGAGATTTGAAGTGCATCAATCGTTGTCATTGGTTGTGGTCACTTGCTCGTCGCCGGCAGCTTGTGTCCGGTCCTGCGCCGCTCCACCCCCGGAAAAGGGGGTCGGCAGGATGGATCCGCCGGCAGTTCCTGGGGGCCAATGCCGCATCCATGCCATGGACATCAAACATGTCATAAAGCGACATCAGTTGGATAAGGAGGTAGCTTTACTCCAGACGCCGCAACTCGTTTACCCCACTCTCACTCTAAACACTCTCACGATGGGCTCACTCGATTCCCAAAAGTTCGTCGTCAGCGATCAGACCATCGCCGAGGCACGCCCGGTGAAGGTCATCGTCATCGGTGCCGGTATCTCCGGTATCGCCTTTGCCTACAAGGCCCAGGCCCTGGAGAAGGTCGAATACGTCATCTACGAGAAGAACGCCGACGTGGGCGGGACGTGGTTCGAGTCGCGCTACCCCGGCTGCTCCTGCGACATCCCCGCGCACTCCTACAGCTACCCCTGGGTCGGCAACCCGGAGTGGTCCAAGGTGTAAGTGGAGCGGGCGAGAAGCGTACGACTGTTGACTAACACTCTCAGCTATGTCGGCGCCGAGGAGATCTTTGACTTTTACCGCAAGCAGGCGGTGAAGTACGGGCTCTACAACCACGCCAAGTTTGGCCACACGGTGCTCAGCGCTGTGTGGAGCGAGAGCAGTGGCAAGTGGACGGTAAAGGTGCAGAACAGTGCGACAGGCGAGATCTTCGAGGACTCTGCCGAAGTCGTCGTCAACTGCGCGGGAGTGCTCAAGTAAGATCCATGCTTGTTGGCACTCGATGCGAGCTAACATGCCGAAGCCGGTGGAAGTGGCCCGATATCCAGGGGCTTCACTCCTTCGGGGGCGTGCTGGCCCACACGGGCAACTACCCGCAAGATCTCGATCTGACCGGCAAGCGCGTCGCCGTCATTGGCGCCGGGTCCTCGGCGATCCAGGTCGTCCCGACCATCCAGCCCAGTGCGTAGACAAGACTCCCACGCACATTTCAATACTGACCGCAAACAGTCGTCAAATCCCTTGTAAACTTTGCCCGCTCGCCCACATGGATCGCGCCACAGTTCGTCGGGCGCCTTGCCCCAGACGGACGCGCCACCGCCTACACGGAGGACCAGAAGCAGAAGTTCCGGAGCGATCCCGAGTATCTCAAGCAGTACCGGCGCGAGGTCGACCACGAGCTGAATGGCCGCTTTCCCAACTTCTACAAGGGCTCGGCCGCGCAGAAGGCGTCGCGAGAGATCATCGAGAAGAGCATGCGCGAGAAGCTCACCAAGATGGACCCGGAGCTGCGCGAGAAGCTCATCCCCGACTTTGACGTTGGGTGCAGGCGGTAGGTGTTGAACATGCATCCAGATGAACGACGCTGACTTGGAACAGCGTCACACCCGGCGAAGGCTATCTCGAAGCGCTCCAGGAGGACAACGTCGAGATGGTGAGGTCGGGGATCCGCGAGATCACGCCGTCCGGCGTCGTGACCCAGGACGGCAAGACGTACGAGGTCGACGTCATCATCGCGGCCACCGGCTACGACACGTCCTATGTGCCCGCCTTCCAGGTGACCGGACGCGGCGGAGTCGACCTCGGCAAGCGGTGGGCCGTCACCGGCGCCGAGGCCTACTTCACGTGCGCGGTCCCCGACATGCCAAACTACTTCAGTAAGCCGCTTCCTTCCTCTGCCGCATACCTGCTCACCGTTTCCAGTGGTGGTCGGCCCGAACACGCCCATCTCCAACGGCTCGCTGATGCCGTCGATCGAGGCGCAGCTCGAGTTTGCCCTGTTCTTCCTGGACAAGGTGCAGCGGCAGGGCGTCAAGTCGGTCGTCGTCAGCCGCGAGGCCAACGCCGAGTTCAACGACTACAAGGACGCCGTCATGGAACTCCTGACCTTTTCTGGCAACTGCAACAGCTGGTGGGTGACCAACTTGACTTCTTCCTGTGTCCTTGCTGACCGCGAATAGGTACAAGGGAGGGACGTCGACCGGCCGCATCGTCGGGCCATGGCCCGGCTCGGTGAACCACTTCCTCGAGTCGGTCAGGAACCCTCGCCAGCAGGACTTTGAGTTTACGTACCTGTCGTCAAACCGGTTTGCGTATCTCGGGAAGGGGCTGTCGGAGCGGGATGTCAAGAAGGAGGAGCTGGGGTGGTATATCCGGGCCTAGATGATCTCAATCAGTTTCATTACATGGATTCAGCGGCATCATGCCTGAGCTGCGTTGCGATGGTTTGTGATGGTGTAAGTGGGCCTCGCTGGTGTGATGGTGTAAGTGGAGGCCCACTTTCCAAATCAGGGAACCCCCGGTGTCGGCCGTCATCGGGGGGGCGTTCATGGGAAAACCGCGATTGGGCACGGGCGGGCCCAGGACCAGGAATTCATGAGGAAGTCGACCGTTTAGAACTGGAATCGCAGTTGTTGTCCGCAAGATAAGGCACCTAGATCTGAAAACGGATGAATTTCGGACCAGAGCGGTTCGCAGATTTAGCTTTGCTTGCCAGCAGACGCAGACGGAGACAAAAGGGGAACGGCGACCTGTTCCAAGTCGGGCACCCGAGGGTGAATCGATGGCGTGGCTGCGGCCTGCGCCTGCAATCACAATGCTTGGAATCACACAACGGGCAAAACAACAAGAAGCCCTCGGAGCACTTTCTCAATTCGAGATCAATGCACCACAACGACCTAAAGATGTGTCAATCTTTTGTCGATGAGACATAGTTATATCCTTGCAAGATGTTGGGCCGCACGCATCAAAGCGCCCCAGCGCCTGGTCCAGCCACCTCCCTTCATTTTCGAATCCCAGCTCGCCAACTCGGCTCTGCGACACAAGCCTCATCTGTGGAGCCGCTGCCGTTAGAACCTGCTCCATTCCGCTCGCGTCGTTTCCTGGGTCCGGTTTCTGTCAAGTTACATCGTCAGCCATTGCTAATGTTAGACGAACGTTAGCGACAACTCTAACGAAACGCCTGCTTTCAAGCGCCAACGACTGAGTGCCTAGCGCGGCATAAAGCAAGAGAGATTAGGACCTGAGGATTCCCGCAGGTCGCGTTATGCTCGTTAATTGTGTTTTTCGCCCGTTGAGGTTGCTAGCGAAGCTTTTTTGCGTGCCATCGCTGTTTTCCGCCCGACTTTGTCTTGACTCTTGATCCGCCAAGCGAGAGACGATGTATCAGCGCTCCACAAGCAATGCCACGCCTCTTGAGAGCGGCCTCGAGTAGCGCGGCGGCGGCACGGTTTATCACACCCAACGACCTGACGAGCTCGGCAAGAATGGTTGGGCCCGACGCCCGCTGGCCCACGCCGCCCTTGTGATGCCACCACGCGCCCAGTGCACGACTGTCCAGACGTGCTCCTCTAGCAACTCGCCCTTTGCTCAACCCGTCGGCCGAGGGCGAGCGCAGCTCTCGTTACACAAACTCAGGGGCTACAGGCGGTTGCCAGACTGCCGTCCGAGGTTGCCAGGGTCTCGGCAGTCTCCAACGAGGGGCTGACCCAAGGGGGTGTGCAATTTGCTCCATATTGATAGGACGAAGGATATTGGCGCCATCCTGGTTTGGCGATCAGCAGCTGGGAGCTGTCCCGGGTGAAGTAGGAAACATCGCAACCGGCTAATTGCGTGGTGTAGCCCAAAATGTTTCAACGTCGTTCTCTCGAAACTGGACGCAACGTGAGCCCACCACGACCGAAACAATTGTCCGCGGTTGCATCGTCCATGATATCCTACCTACTACAGTAGAGGTGTTTCCTTGAGTCCCGGATTCTCCGCCAACTCTCACCCCACCCCACACTCACAGTGAGCATCTCAGCATCCCCTAAGCCCAAGAGCATGGCAGTCATGCAGCCGCGAGCATGGCCAGGTCAACGACACTTGTTGGTGCTTGAACTTTGAAGGGTCTGACCACGGAGCCGGGACCTGACCTAGTTGGTTTAGAGTCCCGACCGGACCGAAAAAAACCAGGTCCGCGTCCCGCCAAGATCGGTGGTGGCAGCACTGGGCAGCTCTCGGGCATATTCGAGGTCGGCTAAGCCCTGGCGGGAAGCCGCTCGTCGCACGGACGCGACGCGACGGGACCGACCTCCCCCTCCCGGCACCAGATTTGGCTAGCGCGCACTCCCGGCAGGCTCGCGGCAGGCTCCCGCAGGAGCTGGCGCGCTCTAGCAGGGTTGACAGCTGGCCCTGCCCGGACATGACCGTGTGGAGTGACTGGGGAACGCCCCGAGCGCCCAACTGACATGACTCGGCCCCTCCTCGAGTGGGTATTCGCATGCTTAACGACGTTAAGGTTATTTTTACCGCGACCTTTCCTCTTCCCAGAATGCCCATCGCTGCCTTCGCTTCGGGTCGCGAGGCTCGATGGCATCCAACACGCAAATCAATGCCGTCTCTGCTGCCCCTGCGTCGCGCGGTGTTTCATTTCCGTTTCCCCAGCCTTTCGTCGGGACGGCACAAAGCGATGAAAACCCAGACGGTACCGAGGAGGCACACTCAACCTGACCGGTCTCGTCGGAGCGTCCGTGCTGGTGCGCTGCAGAGGAGGCGCTGCAGGCCGCTGCTGAATTGCTAATGCAAACGGGCCAGCGACCCTTTGCGGCGGTCTGGCCCGCCCTGGGGGACCATTGCCAGCCATGGGCGGGGCTCGGACCCCTTCGAGCGCGGGACGCGGCCTATTTCCGGCAGACCGGACCCAAACCCTCGTCACAGCCAGTGTCGGGGCCCCTGTCGGCAAGCCGTTTCGACGACCAGGATGGGGAGGGCGGGCTCAGGCAGGCGTGCCGAGGTGAGCCCACCGGCCCCTCCCCCGCGCGTTTGGGACAGCAGCGGTTTTGACAGTCTCGCCTGCGTCTTGTCCAAACAGCGTCCCAGGGGAGCACGGCCGTGCCACTCAGCGCGCGCTGCTGGACAAGCAACCCGCTCGCTCGCACGGACGGGCGGGATCCAAGCCAGCGCACCACCCACGCCCCGTCACATCCAGCCGGCGATCGCCCCCGGGACCAATGTAGGACCCGACGGCCCTGGCCGGCCGCGAGGACCATGGCTCAGCAATGGCGCCGGCACATAACTATTCAGATCATCCCATGGGCAGGCCGTCGTCCGACGTCTCTCTCGCGCGGAGGGAGCTGCAAGGCACGCCGTCTCGAGTAGTCGAGCCAGACTAGCCAGACCAACAAACGCCGCCCGAGCAACAGCAACACCATCCCGACGACCAGCAGACAGCCCGCGATGTCGACCCCCGGCGAGAACCCGCGGCTCGATGCCGAGACCATGGTACCCATGCTCTACGGCATGTCCATCGCCTTCGTGCTGATGTCCACCATCATCGTCGGCCTCCGCCTGTACACCCGCTACATCATCGTCAAGGCGCCCGGTGCCGACGACGCCACCATCGCCGTGGCCCAAGTACTGTCGGTCGGCGTGTCCATCGCCACCATTCTCCGTACGTCGCTGAGCCCGTGGTCGAAACTGCAAGGCTGACTCGCATACAGAAGCACACTATGGTCTCGGCCGCCACGCATGGATGGTACCCCCAGAAGACACCATACCGCAGCTCAAGGTATGTCCCGTTTCCCTTCCACAAGAGATCAAACTAACCGGTGCAGTCGCTTCTGGGCGCCATGACGGTGTACAACGCGTCGCAGATCCTGACCAAGATGTCGTTCCTGTTCCAGTACCGGCGCATCTTCCAGGAAGGCGGCCGCACGCGCATGGTCTCGCTCTGCCTCATCATCTTCCTCGGCGTCTGGGGTGTCACTCAGGAGATTCTCGTCTGCTTCTCGTGCGTCCCAATTTCGGTCTTCATCCCGAGCCAGGCGGCGGTCTGCATCGAGAGCCTCGTCGTCTGGTACCTGACGTCCATCATGAACATCATCACCGACTTTATCGTCTTCCTGGTGCCCATGCCGGCCGTCCGGACGTTGCAACTGCCGCGCCGCCAAAAGCTCATCGTTATCGGCATCTTCTGCCTCGGTTTCTTCACGTGCAGCATCTCCATTGTGCGCCTCTTCACGCTCCGCGCCGCCATCAACACGACCGACCCGACGTGGGACAATGTGCCGTCAGCCTACTGGTCCATCGTCGAGCTCAACTGCGGCATCCTCTGCGCCAGCCTGCCCTCGCTGCGGCCACTGCTGCGCCACGCGGGCCTGATGGGCCTGACCAACGGCGGGAGGAGCGGCGGCTACCAGCGGGAGGACGGCGACGACATCAAGGGCAGCTCCTACAGCAAGGGCCGCAAGGAGACCGGCCCGCCGCCGTATCCCATGGACCATGTCACGACCGGGAGCCAAGATGGGCTGCACGACAATGCCGCCGACGTACCGCTGTCGCCCATCTACCGGCCGCCCGACGGCTATGCGCGCCGGTGAGCGGAGGAGGCCAGGGCAGATAGCCACAGAATCAACCACGTTTTCGTTCCGTCTTGTGTCCTGTGTCCGCTCCTTTCGTTATTCTGTCCTCTGACAGCCGTCTCGCCTCGTTTCCCTCTTGTCCTCTTCCAGAAAGCGCACCGGCCCCCTCGAGGCTTGTACCCTGGCCCCCCGCTTAGTTGCATGGGTTACAGTCGCATCTGTCTCAGCGCCGGTGCATCGCCGGCGCATGCGCCTCAACCAACGACCCGTTTGCTGCCTCGCGGCTGCATGCCCGTATTCAATAGTCCGCACCGGATCCCGGATGCCCCGGTCGCAAAGTTCCCGCAGCCACGCGCAGCGCACGCACAGAACCGGGATAGTTGCATTTTCCGAGGGCAGGGTCCCGGTTTAAGCCCCTGCTAAGGGCTCGCGATCCTACCATGCGATGCAGGTGTGCAGACATCCCCCGTCCTCCGGCCTCCAACCGCCCGGCCGGGACCCCAGGCCGTCAGTTAGCCGCCGGAGGGAGCCGCTCTGGTCAGCAATTCGTAATGACGCCTCGTGCATTGGATGCTGCTTTTAAACTCTGTCTCATGCCCGAGTTGGCGCTCCTGCCGCTGCCATCCCATCTCGTTCCCTGACCTTCACTCCCACCGCAGCCATGCTGAAAACCGCCCTCTTCACCGTCTCCACCCTCGCCGCCGGCGTCATCTGCGGCAGCGAGCCGGCCGGCCACGCCTGGCAGCCCGCGACCATCGGAGACCGTAAGGACGCCCCCAATACATCGTGGCCCCCACTAACACCCCCAGGCCGGAGCCCATGCCCGATGCTCAACTCGCTCGCCAACCACGGCTACCTCCCGCGCAACGGCCGCAACGTCTCCATCGACCAGGTGGTCAACGCCATCGACGTGGCGCTCAACCTGAGCCCCCTTTCCAGCCGCCCCGTCGTCGAGCTCGCCGCGACCACCTCGACCACCGGCTACGCGACCACCTTCAACCTGGACGACCTCAATCTCCACGGAGGTATGTGACCTCTAAGCTCTTCCTCGCATTCGCACTGACCTCCCCAGTCATCGAGCACGACTGCAGCCTCAGCCGCGGGGACAACTCCACCGGCGACGACCACACCTTCAACCTCGCCATCTACAACAGCTACTCGGCGTGCTTCATCCAGCAGGGCGAGCTCACCCTGGAAGTCGCGGCGCAGGCCCGCAAGGCGCGCGTCAACGCCTGCCGCGCGGCGAACCCCAGCGCCGTCTTCACCCCGCGCGAGGACACCTTTAGCCAGTTCGAGACGGCCCTGTTCCTGGCCGTCTTCCAGAACGGCAACGGCCAGGTTCACGCCAAGACCAAGTTTGTCGACGTCATGTTCCGCGAGGAGCGGCTGCCGTACAAGGAGGGCTTCAAGAGGCAGAAGGACGTGATTACGAATGATGACATCCTGAACTTGGGTGCTGCCATCGCCGCTGCGGCGCCTATCTTCTAGGTACTCCTGGAACTTGATGGAAGGGCTGTGTTATGAGATCTAATTCATCTGTTCTCTGAAGCCGCCTGTGGTTTTGTGAAGCCCCTGGATGTCGGAGCTTTGTCTCTCTTGGGCCAGTGCGTGTTCTGCGGTGTCTGCCACTCTTGTTTGGGGCTGGTAAATTCCCGGGTGTCGTAGTGACAGGGCGTGGGACTCAACGCCACCGCTTGAACGCAATACCGAGCCAGGAAATCCTTTGCGGGGATCCGCGTCTTGCCTGGTTCGCCTTTGCCCATCACTTTAGCGCTACCACCTTATTCCGCCAGAGTAGCACTAGGACTTCCCCCGCGTTTCACCCTGCCCCCTTGGTAGCGAAAGCCAGTTCGGCCTTTGACTGCCTTTCCTCCACCCCAGCCTATAGTTGACCTGCCCCGACCCCCCTACACTGACCTGCCCCGACCTCCACTTTAATACGTGGTGCAAAAGTTGACCTGCCCTAACCTCTACAAAAAAAAAAGGTCGGAGAGGGTCAACTTCTATAATGCAAAATCAGGTCTACAAAGCCTACTTGAATAACCTCTAGACCAACTGATTTAGAATCAATTATAAACTATAAGTTCCTTAGTTAAAGAGGATGAGGTCTTTAACATCCCAAATCTTCTAGAGAGAGGTGCATTTGCTATATTTTCCTATAGTTGCGTAGAGGAATTGCAGCAAAAGATCAGCCTTTACCTTGCGTTAGAAGCACCTCTAGCCTAAGGTCACGTGTAAGACTAGGAGAGCCAGGTACGAATTAGTTCTAAGATGGTTCTAAATTGCTTCTAAACTGACTATAATACTAATTTTCTAAAGCTACTATAAACTTAGCAAATTGTAGTAGAGCAATATATAAGGGTTTAACAAGATGCTATAGTGATACCGGAAACCAGGGATGGCTAGGGTTAGGGTTGAACCTATTGTAAGATTAGATAAGGAGCCCCGCGATAGATCGCTTACAGTTGTCAACTGCAAG
>OUNM010734004.1_pt1 | contig 37781 bp, 36 predicted proteins | sample 1769961 | NCBI WGS metagenome assembly OUNM01 (sample SAMEA3914820, study PRJEB12502) | metagenome | biome: forest; material: soil | place: USA | collected 2012-03-12 | depth 0.3 m | reverse complement strand
GTGCCCTGCTCGGCGCCCATGAACTCGAGCGTCGTCTCGCCGAGCGAGATCGTGTCAGCGGTCTTGAGGCGCGCGCTCCGCGAGGCGACGCCGTTGTAGAGGATCCCGTTGGCGCTGCCGGCGTCGCGAACCTCCCAACCCGAGGGAGTAAAGAGCACCTCAGCATGGCGGCGCGAGGCTTTGAGGTCGGAGATGACGATGTCGTTCTCCTCTCCGCGGCCGATCGAGGCTTTCTTGCCGACGATGATGTAGAGCGCGCCGTAATCGGGTCCCTTCACGACCTTCACGCGAGCCATCTCGCCGTTCTGTCGCGGAACCTGGGTCGACTTGAAGCGCAGGGCGGTCGGCATCGTCAACCCTCGCTCCGGATGAAGACATAGAGGAAGCAGACCGCCGGGCCGCCCACCTGCCCGAAGGCGGCGGACGAGACGCGGTAGGTGATGCCGGAGAAGTCATAGTCCTCGCTCGGTCCGGCGCCGCCCGTAGGCGAGCGGTCGGAGAGATCCTGGATGAAGAGGCCGAAGGACTGGTCGCGCGCGACGGAGCCGAAGTCCTGGCCCACGCCGTTCTCGCTGCGGATGCCGCTCATCTCCTCGAAGAGGGCGTTCATATAGGTGATTCGCCGGTCGCCGTCACAGACGGCCACGCCGAACTTCTCGAGCCCGCCGAGCATGCGAAGCGGGCCCTCGAAATCCTGAGTCGACAGCGCGATCTGCGAGCTCTCGCCCCCGCCACCGCTTGAGGCTCGCTGCGCGCGCTGAGCCAGGGCGTTGATTATGTCCCAGAGCGCGTCGAGCTCGTCGAGCTTGAACTCGTGGGTCACCTGCTGGAGATCGCCCTTGAGGACGCGGTCGAGATCCTCGTTGAGGACCTGGAACGGGCGCAGCGTGAGCCGGTAAAGGATGAGCATCGCGAGCGCCGTGATGACCGCGGCCAGGATGAAGGCCTGCGAGTAGATCACGCCGATCTCGCCGAAATGCAGCGTGGAGATCGAAGAGTCGATCGAGACGACCGCCATCCCGACCGTCACGTTGCGCCCGATCTGAGGATTGAGGATCTTGACGGGCTCGACGGCGACGACGGTCGACGAGTCGGCTTCGATCCAGAAGCCGGTCTCGCGGCTCTTGCGGAACTGGTCGCGCGCCTTGACGGCGACGACGCCTTCGGGGCCCGAGCTGAGATACTGATTGAGCTTCGAGGCGGGCGCGAGAATACGATTGTCGAGATCGACCAGCATCGCCAGGCGCACGCCCTCGGCGCGGTCGATGCCGAAGATGTCGGTCTTGGTCTCCTGGTTCGCGGCGAGAAAAGGCGCGTTCAGGTCGACGATCTGCTTGGCCATGAAAAGCGCGCGGCGGCCGGCCTCGGCGACCACCATGCGGCGGCTGGCGTCGATCATCGGATAAGTCGAGAGAATGACCACGCCGACGCTGAGCGCGGCCACGAGTCCGATGCAGACCAAGCGCCACTCGTTGACGAGATTGAGCTTATAGAAGAACGGCATCACGTAGCTCTCGAAGAGAGCCCATGCCTTGCCTTTGAGATCCTGCGGCGGCGCTGGCGCCTGCGCGTGCGAGTCGTTCATCCCCGCGCCGGCAAGCTGGCCTGGCATCCCGCCGAGCGACGGAAGCTGCGCGCCGCCGGGAAACGCCACGACGTTGCCACCCGCTCCGCGCGCCGACGATCCCGGCGGGAGCTGAAGCTGCAGCCCTCCGCTCGCGGGGACCAGGGATACGACCTGAAGCACGAAATCGCCGATGCTGATGCGGTCGCCGGCGCCGAGCCTTCGGCTTTGGGTGAGCACGCCGTTGACGAAGGTCCCGTTCGCGCTGCCCTGGTCGCGCAGCACGAGCTCGCCGTCGCTGGCGATCAGCACGCAGTGGCGCTTGGAGACTTTGGACGAAGGAAGCACGATCGAGTTGCCGACCTGGCGACCCACGTAGTTCTCGCCGTTCTCGACCGCGAAGGAGTCGCTCTCGATCGGGGCGTTCTGCGGGGAAGAGACGACTTTCAGCTTATACAAAGCTCGTCTCCTTCCGCGATCCCGTAAGCGTCCACCGCTCCGGCCGGCAGCTCAAGCGTCTCGCTCGCGCGGCCGTCGCGCGCGGGCAGCGGCCTCCACGGCTTGAGCTCGCGACGAACCGACGAAACGCGGAAAACCCGCTCACCCGACGGCGCCCTTTTTGCGGGGTCCGCGGGAGACAGGAAAACCACGTCGATCGGGATGCTCATGAACCACATGTGGATGTCGTTGCAGCGAGGGAAAAGCATGCCCTCGCCCGCACCGAGCGCGCGTCGACCGATCAATCCGATGAGGCGATCAAAAAAAGACTCCGCCACATGGCACTTATCGGCGATAACAGCTTGATTTTTTAGGGCCTTAACGATCGCCATTAGAAGACGCCGCCCGCGCTGTTATTGCCGTAGATGGCGCCCAGGATGAAGGGCCCGAAAATCATGATCATGACCGCGGGCATAATGAGCAAAACCAGAGGAAAAATGATCTTTTGCGCGGCCGCGGCGCCGGCTTTTTCGGCCCGGACGATGCGTTCGGAGCGGATCTGCTCGGACTGCTGGCGCAGGATCTTGCCGATGGAGGCGCCCATCTGGTCGGCCGAGATCAGGATGGCGACGAAGGAGTTCACCGCGGAGAGGTCCACGCGATAGGCCATCTCGCGCAGGGCCTCCTGGCGGCTCGAGCCGACCTTGATTTCCTTGAGCAATTGGCTGAACTCGTCGATCAGCGGGCTCGGCGTCGCTTTTTCGACGACCTTGCCGATGGCGCCGATGAAATCCAGTCCAGCCTCGGTCGAGAGCGCCAAAAGATCGACGATGAAGGGCATTGCGCGCACGATCTTCTTTTGACGGTCTTGGATGCGAAGGCGCACCCAGAAGTCCGGGTAGTACCAGCCGCCGATCGTCGACGCGCCGATGATCCACCAGGAGATATCCAGAAACTCGCCCATCCGAAGGAAAGTCCCCACGATCGGGAAGAAAAGAATGAGGAACATCTTGAACGCGATGAACTCGTCGGGCGTCAGCTCGTCGCGCAAGCCGCTCGATATGATCTTCCGCTTGTAGTGCTTGCGCTTGACGTCCCAGAAGGGCTTGCCGCGGATCTTCGGCACCAGATACTGGCTGAGAAACGGGCGGGCGACGCGGACGAGCGGGTTCGAGGCCTTGCGATCGCGCAGATCGGCGAGCTGCTCCTGCGCCGCGCGGCTCTCCTCTTCCTGGAGGAGCATGCGGGCAATGATGAACGCGACCAAGCCCACGAGGCCATAGCCTACATTCAGGACAAATTGTCCGGACTCACCGAGTCCGAGCACGTTCAGCATCGCTCACGTACCCCCTCGATCCTCTTTTCGGATCAACGCCCCCAAAACCTGATCTTAGCAATACGACAAGATTCCGTCGCCTGTGGCCCCCTCACCCTAGGTCCCCGGCGACACGGATTTGAGGTATCATCGAAGCATGCTCGCGCTACTTGCTTCGTTCCTCCTCGGCTCCACCACCGCCGCAAACGCGGCCTACCCGGCTAACTGGGAATCCTGGTACACGATTACCGTCAACAAGATCCCCTATGCCTATTACTCGGAGAAGCACGAGCTCAAGAACGGCAAGCACTACTTCCTCAACCAGGTTTGGAAGAAGGAAGGCGACTTCATCAACGAAGAGCAGGTCGGCGTCGTCGCCGCCAAGGACGCGGAGCTCTCCCAGCTCTTCTTCAACTTCCACTCCAACTACCGGGCGACCGAGACGACCGTCGACGGCGCGGTCAAAGACCAGCTCGTCACGGTGCGGGTCAAGCGAGGCAACCAGGATCTGCCCACTCTTCGCAAGCCGATGCCCAAGAACTCTTTCTTCTCGATTTTCTTTCCGGTATGGCTGAGCAAGCAACTGCCCTCGATGAAGAAAGGAAAGAGCTTGTCTTACCTCACGATCTTCGAGGACAACCTGGACGCGGGCTTCAGCCCCGTCAACGGCCGCGTGGAGCTGGCCAAACCTGATGAGTTCGCGATCAAGCACAAGGCTCACAAACTGATCGTCACCAACAGCTCGATGAAGAGCACCTGGTGGGTCGATGACAACGGATCCTCGATCAAGATCGACAACCCCCAGCAGGCGACCGTCGTGGAACGGGTGACGCGCGCCCAAGCCGAAAGTTTCCTCAAGTAGGAGCCAGAAAATGCCTCAAATCGAAAAAGCCAAGAAACACCTCGGACAACTCTTCATGATCGGCTTCGGAGGCCTCGAGCTCTCCGACGACACTTCAGCCTTCATCTCGCAGGCCGGCATCGGCGGCGTGATCCTCTTCGCACACAATTACGAGAGCCCCGGACAGGTCGCCGAGCTCTGCAACCAGATCCAGGAGTGCCGCGGCGAGCTTCCGCTCTGGATCAGCGTCGACCACGAGGGCGGGCGCGTCCAGCGCTTCAAGAAAGGCTTCACCAAGATCCCCGACGCGGCGACGGTTTCGGCGACCGACTCGCCCAAGGTCGCCTTCGAGCTGGCCGAGCTCATGGGGCGCGAACTACGCGCCGTCGGCATCAACCTCAACTACGCGCCGGTCACTGACATCAACACCAATCCCAAGAACCCCGTGATCGGCAACCGCGCCTTCGGCGACAACGAGGACCAGGTCACCAAGATGAGCAGCGCGGTCGTTCGCGGCCACCTCACCCAAGGGGTTCAGCCCTGCGTGAAACACTGGCCCGGCCACGGGGATACGAGCCAGGACTCGCATTTCGCCCTCCCGCGCGTGGACACGCCGCTCGAAGTCCTGCAGGAGCGCGAGTTCAAGCCCTTCATCAAGGCGTTCAAGTCGCGTTGCAACTTCGTGATGACCGCGCACGTGATCTGCACCAAGATCGATCCCAAGCTTCCGGCCACGCTCTCGTCCAAGATCCTGCGCGATATCCTGCGTACCCAGATCCGCTACTCCAAGATCATCGTCAGCGACGACCTCGAGATGAAGGCCATCACCGACCACTTCGGCGCCGAAGACGCGCCCCGCATGGCGATCGAGGCCGGCTGCGACATCCTCATCTATCGGACCGAAGCGGCCGCGCGCCACGCGTACGCCTCGCTCGCCAAAGCTCTCGACGAAGGCAAGCTCGACCCCGCGCTCGTCATCGAAGCCGCTGAGCGCATCAGCGAGGTGAAGCAGGATTGCCTGCTACCTTATCACCCGGTCGTGATCTCGGATCTGCAGAGCAAGGTCCACACGGCCGAGCACCAGGCTTTCGTCGATAAGATCGCGCCGCCAGTCGCGCCAGCCACGCGCTGAGCGCCACGCTCAGCGCGGCGGCACCTTAAGCTGTCACCCTGCCGCGGCCGGACCCTGTCCAAATGCCCAAAAGAACAGAAGAAGAATCAAATAAGCGTCCTTGCTGTTCCTTCGATCATGCCTCGATGCGACGGCGGATCACAATCATGATCGCTAACTATGACGATCAAGCCTCGCTCTGCGATATGTCTTCCTCATGGCTCGGGTCCAGAATTACCAATACAAGAGTCCTATGGGAGGCGAGGTGCCCTCCTGGCTGGTCCTCCCCGAAAATTCCAGGCCCAGGCTAGGCATTCTTTTTCTCCACCCTGCCTCCGGCGACAAGAACAGCTTCCTCGAGGACGCCACTCTCCTGGCCGATCGAAGCCGCGCGGCCTGCCTGCTGATCGACGCTCCTTTCAAAAGGCCCGGCGGCGGGCGCGGAGGCCTCGCCCAACCTGAGCTCGAGGAGCGAAACCTCAGGCAAACCCTCGCGGACATGCGGCGGGGGATCGATATCCTCTCCAACCAGCCTGGAGTCCGCGAGATCCACTTCGTCGGCCGCAATTTCGGCGCTGCCATGGGCGGCGTGCTCGCCGGCGTGGAGAGCCGCGTGCGCCGATATGTCCTGACGGCCGGCCTTCCCGCGATGAGCGAGTTCTGGAGCACGAGCGACTTTCCGCTCGCGCGGCAAGCGCGCTCCAAAGCCACGCCGGCGCAGATCGAGGAGTTCATCTGGAGGACCTCGCCCTTCGACGGCGTCTCCCACGTCGGCCAAGCTTCGCCCGCGCGAGTGCTCTTTCAGTTCGGCTTGAAAGACGACTGGATCCCCGAGCCCGTCGCGCAAAAGTACATCGGCGCCGCCAGCGAACCCAAAACGGTGCGCTGGTACGACGCCGATCATGAGATGCGCTCGCCTGACGTGCGCGAGGACTATTTCGAGTTCCTCAGTTAGCCTATCGCGTGCAGTTCAGGTTCATGCCCCGGTCGTCGCCATGCTGCGCGGTCGCGCAAGGCTCCCAGGTGCTCTGCGCATTCGAGATGCAATTGCATGAGAAGCCGGCCTCGGTGAGCCCATCAATGAGAGCCCGAGGCCAGACTGGAGTCGTCGTCTTACCTTGCACCCAAACATATTTGAGCCGGCTCATATGCGTGAGGTTCGAGGGATCGATATGCTCGATATCATCGCTGGCCAGATTAGCGGCTTTGAGATTGAGATCGCGCAAATATTTGCCGTGATTCGTGCGGAAGTTCGCGAAGAAGCTCAGAACCTCCAGGCGATCCAGACCCTGGAACGCATGGTTCCCAATCCGATCGATTCCTCCCAACTCGGCCCAATAGTCCCTCCAGAGGCTGAGTTGCTGGAGCTGAGTCAGACCCTGAAAGGCATAATCCGCGATCTCAGATAGATCCGAACCCGTGACACTGAGTTTTCTGAGGTTCTTCAGCGGGGAGAACTGCCCTCGCGGAATGCTCCGGAGTCCCTGAAACTCGATGCCGAGAAACGTCATCGACGGGGCATCCTCGAAGACGGCGGGATCAAACTCACGGAGCGGATCGCAGTACTTCTCATCCGGATTGCCGACCGTGTCCCCAGTGTATCCGAAAACCATTTCATCCAGATTAACCAGGTGGAGCAGGTCCCCTTTCCTAAAGGTTATCGTCCGGACAAGCCTTCCATCGGCGGTGCGGCCACGAAAATCGATCGCCTGGAGTTTCTGGAGCTCGCTGACCAGGACTCTCTCGCAACCCTTATGCAAAAGACCTTCGAGCGCTTCGCGCATCCAGGTCGAACGCCCGCAAACCTGCGCCGGATCATTCTCGGTCGGGGCCGGAAGGTTGAGGTTCTGGCTGATCTGGTAATGATCGTCCGCGACCCGCATGATGCCGAGCATTTCGTGAAGCACGAGACGGGCGCGGGACCGCTCATCCTTGGCGATCCGGTCCCAGCCCGGGCGGCTGATCACGATCTCAGGAGGATTCGAGTCGGGATAATTGATCGCGTCCACGGAGCGATTTCCCAAGACGAGGTCTTCTGCCTTGGAAATGACCCGCGTGTTTTCGATCGCATGCTCGAGAGCAGCGAGATCGACCCCAGCGAGCGGAACGGTCCTCACCCGCTCCAAGACGGATTTGGAAATTCCAACGAACTCGATCGCATAACTGTCGCCCCCGTTGCCGACTCCGTCCGCCCGGGCCGGTTGAGCGAAGAAGGCAAGGGAAGAAGCCAGGAAAAATCTGATCAGCAAATCATGATTCATTGGATCTCCTTAATTGGGTGAGAGGGAAAAACTGGATCTGAAACTGGAATACTTCCGAATCTTCGCCGGGAGAGTGACTTTCGCCGACCAGAGCCTCGAACTCGCTCTTGAAGGACCGGATCAACTCTTTCGCCTTCGGCAAGCGGGAGACTGGCATGACGAAAGTGCTGCTGCCGAACTCGCGATCGAGGACGTCGATTTTCCGGACCGCAGTCCGCGCGTTCTCGAGCATTTGCTCATGATAGAGCTTGATCGCCTCGCTGGCGGTGTCGCTCGTCGTGTGGACCTGTCCTTGCGCGATCCGCAGCCTGCCGGACCGGTCTCTGGCGAGCAAGCCCACCGAGAGCAACGCTTCGATCGCGCGCAGCGTTTCCGTCGCCGTGGACTTGAACCGCAGCTTCCCCGAAATCCATTTCGGATCTTCGACAAAAGAATCGAAACGCGTCATCGCCCGGATCGCGAAGCACTGCCACTTCGAGATCACCGAAAAGGTCCTGTCGTCCAGGATACGTACCGGCTTCAACCCGCTGCGCTTGGACACGCGCTCCCAGAGGATTTCGCGAAGCCGCGGGTCATGCTTCGCCTTCTGAAGCCCGATCAGATCGCGGAAATGCAGAGACTCAGGCTCCGAAAATGCGAAATAGCGCTCGAACTTCTTGATGACGCTATCGCCCGGATTTCTTTGTCCCCTCAGGATCTTGGTGACCGAAGAGGTATCCCTGAGCCCGAGCTTGCTTGCCCAGGCGGCCATGCTCCATCGAGGATTCCGACTCTTGGCCTTCTGCGCATAGGCCAGGAGATAAGCACGAAAGTCAGAAAACTCCAGGATACTGGGGTCGGACCGCGTAGCTCTCACCATGAGCATTAGTTATGCTAGGAGAGCATGGGCAAGCTCAACCCGAAACATGGGCAAGTTCGACTTTTCGGGGGCAAAGCTGCCCACAGGGAAGGGGTCGACGCGTTCACCCCAGGAGGCCGGCCAGCAGGGTTACAGCGCCCGAGCCAAATAGGATCAGGAGCGGATCGACCCTCAGCCGCGTGAGTGCGATGCCTGCGACAGTCAGTAAAATCGCCAGCATCGGCATCGAAGCGCTTTGGCGATACCAGAGCTCGAGCGCCGAGGCGCTCAACAAACCCACCACCAGCGGCCGGATGGCCAGCTCGATCCGCCGGGTGACCGCAAGACTGCGATAACGGTGATACAGAAGATAGGCGGCGCCCATGATCAGGAATGTCGGGAAGTAAATCCCGGCGAACGCGGCCGCGAAGCCGCTCCAGCCGGCGATCTTGTAACCGATCATCGAGCACATCACCATATTGGGGCCTGGCGCAACCTGAGCGAGCACGTAGGACTGAATGAACTGATCATGCGTGAGCCACGAATGCGCGACCACCAGCTCCCGCTCGAGCTGCGGCAACACGCCGAAAACCCCGCCGAACGAAACCACGCTGATCTTGAAAAACACCCAGAAGATCTGGAAACAGAGTCTCAGCGCCATGACATGAACTCGATGAGCAGGCCGGCGCCGGCGCCGCTAGCAAGAATAAGGGGAACCGGAAGCTTGAGAAAGAGCGCGGCCGGCACGGCCGCCGCAAGCGCGAAACGGGCGGTTTTTTTGCCAAAAGCCACCGGCGCCGCGGCGTCGGCGGACTGGAAGAGCCCGTTCGCGCTTTTGCGGATGAGGACAAGAAAGAGCGCGATGCTCGAGATCGAGACCCCTCGAAAGAATGGCGCAAGCGGCGTCTCGGCTTGACCGAGCAGCGTCGAGGCGAGCACCAACAGCAATGCCCCCGGCAGGGCCAGAGCCATGAGCCCCAGAACGCTGCCCGGAAGTCCGATCAGTCGATAGCCGAGGTAAACGGCCAAGCTCGCGAGATTGGGGCCCGGCAGGATCTGTGTCAGCGAGAGGATCTCATGAAACTCCTCTTCACTCATCCAGCGGCGCCTCTCGACCACTTCGTTCTGATAGAGAAGCGCGCGCCCGCCGCTCCCGAAGCTCGTCGCTCCGATCGTTGCATTGATCTTGAACCACTCCCACGCCGTCGCGGGAACCGCTTGGGCTATCACGGCCGTGCACCCGAGACATGCACAAAGCCTTCGAAAATCGGCGCGGCAGTGCGAATCAGCGCCGCTCGCGGGACCAGGTACTCGCCCTTGCTCCCGTTATAGGCCAGCTCGATGTCCGTCTGCAGCGAGCCGCTCGGGTGCTCGATCACCACGACTCCGCGATCGCCAGTCACCTCGCGACCGATCGTCTTCGCGACGCTCGTCCCGGCGATCATCGCCGCCGTTCCGACGCAGATCGCGCCAGTCACGGCGTGGCTCGGATGGCAGGTCTTGGGGGTGAAGTAGCGAGAGCGCACGACCCCGGGCGTCGATCCGCGCGAGACGAGCGCGATCTTCGGAACAACCGACCCGGACCGGTCGCCGAGCCCCATCTTGAGCGCGGCTTCGAGGCGGATTCTCTCGAGGCGCGCCATGAACTCCCGGTCCTGCTCGAGCTCCTTAGGCGGCTCGGCGCCTGTCTTGCCGAGCCGCCTCGCCTCGATCAGGACCATCGGCACGGCGACGTCAAGACAGGTCACCTCGATCCCGTCGACCAGATCGACGGGACTGCCGGTTGGGAAGAGCCGTCCCGTCTTCGATCCTACGGAGTCGATGAAATTGATGGAGATCGGCGCGCCTGTGCCCGGCACGCCGTCGATCGAGGTGTCGCCGTCGTATTCGACTCGCCCCCCGGGCGTCTTGATGACCGCGTGAACAATGGTACCGGTATTGATGTTGTGGATTCGAACGCAGGTTTCGCCAGGCGAGGCTTCGAAGAGCCCGCGATCGATCGCGAAGGGACCCACGGCCGAGAGGATGTTGCCGCAATTCGCGCTCGTATCGAGGCGATCGCTCTCGAGATCGGCCTGCGCAAAAAGATAATCCACGTCGGCGTCAGGACGGCTAGAGCGGGAGACGATCGCCAACTTACTGGTGACCGGATCCATCCCGGCCAATCCATTGACCCTTCTGAAGGGCGCCGAGCCCATGACTCCGAGAAGCACGCGATCGCGCTCTGCCGGGTCCGTCGGCAAGTCCTCGGCCAGGAACATCGGGCCCCGGGAGGTCCCGCCTCGCATCAATACACACGGAATTCGCTTCATAAACTCACTCCTCGACAGTGGTGCCGGCCAGAGGGCCGACGAAGGGTTGAAAGAAAAGCTCGTTAAAAGACTCCGGCACCCGCTCGAGCACGCGTCCGTTCACGCCGGCGACGACGCCGCGATCGGGCTCGCGCCGAGACAGTGTTCCGAAGAGGCGATCCCAGACGGTGAGCACGAATCCGTAGTTCGAATCGGTGTCAGGGAGCTCAGAGTGATGATGAACCCCGTGGAACGCAGGCACGGTGATCACCCACGATAGCGCCGCCTCGAGCGCGCGCGGCAGGCGGACGTTGGAGTGATGAAGGATCCCGTTGCAGAACGTGATCGCCTCGACCCAAGCCACGTGCCGGAGCGGAATCCCGAACGCGACGATCACGCCCAATTTGACGGGCAACAAGAGGATCTTCTCGAAGGCATGCACGCGTAGCCCCGTCGTGACATCCAGGTGATTGTCGAGGTGATGGACGGAGTGGAAGCGCCAGAAAAACGGCACCCGGTGGCCGAGCCAGTGAGTGAAGTAGTTGGTAAAGTCGAGCAGCAGGAAGCTGACCAAGAACGAAACCACGCCCAGTTTGGACTGGAGCGAGGGCAGCGGCGTGGCGAGCAGCACCAAAGGCGCGAGGATGAATGGGGCGACGATCAGGCGATGAATTACGCCGAAAGAGAGGTTTCGAAGAATCCGCCCGAATTCCTTCGAGCGATCCGTGCGTTTGCGAACGCGCGGAATGATTTGTTCAAGTGCCGTGCAGACAGCGATCAGGGCGAGTGCGATTGCCATGGTTGGCCGCCATGAGCAATGCCCGTACTCGAAGCCCGTCTAAGCTAAGTCTCTGATATTACTGACTCCGCAAGAACCACCCTGTGGCCGAAGACCCACAGTCCGTAGGTCAGACTCCACAGCTCAAAAACCCGCGTACTCCTGATACAGCCCGAAAACCTCGCGCATCGCATCCGCGATCTCGCCCAGCGTCGCACCCGATTTGGCCGCGGCGATGATCAGGCCCTGCACGTTCGTGCCCGCCGAAATGCCGTCCTTGAGCCCGCGGATCGCGGCATCGTAAGCCGCGGCGCCGCGCTTGGCGCGATACGCGCGAATGCGCTCGACGGCGCCGCGCTCGAGCTCCGGCGGGATGCGCAGGATATCGGCATGCGCGGCTTCATTCTCGTCCTTGAAGCAGTTGACGCCCACGACCTTGATCTTGCCGTCGTCGATTTTCTTCTGGTCGGCGTAGGCAGAGTTGGTGATCTCATTTTGGATGTAGCCCTTCTCGATGCAGGCAATCGTGCCGCCCTGCTTGTCGATCAGGTCGAGGTACTCGAACGTCCGTTTCTCGATCTCGGCCGTGAGCGACTCGATGAAGTACGAGCCCGCAAGCGGGTCGACCGTACCGGTTACGCCGCTCTCGTAGGCGATCACCTGCTGGGTGCGAAGCGCGAGGCGCGCGGCGGCTTCGGTCGGAAGCGAGAGCGCCTCATCGAGCGAGTTGGTGTGCAAGGACTGAGTTCCGCCGAGCACCGAGGCGAGCGCCTGGAGCGCCACGCGCACGACGTTGTTTTGCGGCTGCTGCGCGGTCAGCGTCGAGCCCGCCGTCTGGGAGTGAAACCGCAGCATGCAGCTCCGCGGATCCTTGGCGCCGAAGCGCTCCTTCATGATTTTGGCCCAGACTCTCCGCGCCGCCCGGAACTTGGCGATCTCTTCGAAGAAATCATTGTGGACATTGAAGAAGAACGAAAGCTGGCCCGCGAACTGATCGACGGCAAGCCCGCTCTTCACCGCCGCCTCCGTGTACGCGATCGCGTCGGCGAAGGTGAACGCCAGCTCCTGCACCGCCGTCGAACCCGCTTCGCGGATATGGTAGCCCGAGATCGAGATCGGATTCCACTTGGGCGCGTTGCTTGCGCACCAGGCGAACATATCGGTCGTGATCCGAAGCGCGCCTTCGGGCGGGTAAATGTAGTTTCCGCGCGCGACGTATTCTTTCAGGACGTCGTTCTGGACGGTCCCGCGAAGATCCGCGACCTTCGCGCCTTGTTCCTCGGCCACCGCGACATAGAACGCGAGCAGGATCGAGGCCGTCGCGTTAATCGTCATCGAGGTCGAGACTTTGGCGAGATCGATGCCCTTGAAGAGCGTCCGCATCTCATCGAGCGTCGCGAGCGAAACGCCTACTTTGCCGACCTCGCCCTTGGAGCGCGCGTGATCGGGGTCGTAACCGAGTTGGGTCGGAAGGTCGAAGGCGACCGATAGCCCCATCGTTCCCTGCGAGAGCAGGTAGTGATAGCGCTTATTGGACTCCTCGGCCGTCCCGAAACCCGCGTACTGCCGCATCGTCCAGAGACGACCGCGGTACATGTCCTTCTGGACGCCGCGGGTGAAGGGATACTGCCCAGGCGCGCCGAGCGCCGCGTGCGCGTCGGAGCGCTGCTCCGACGGCAGGTCTTCAGGCCAGTATGCTTCCTTCACGTCGATCCCTGAGCGGGTCAGAACAGACGACATATGAACTCTCTAACCCGCTCAAGCACCAAGACGCAATGCCTCATTCCTCGATCGGCTCGTAGAGCTCGGCGAAAAGCTTGGTCACGTTCAGCCGGCAGAAAGCCGCGAACGAGCGATACATCGTGCCTTGATGCGTGTCGTACTTATCCGAGCACTTCTGACTGAGCGCTTCCCACATCGTCTTGTCCTCGGGCTTGAGATCCTTGATCGTCTTGCGGCAAAACTCATCAGCCGGGGCCGCGATATGCAGATCCTTCGAGTCACCGAAGGCGCAGGACTCGGCGATCTTCGCAGCTTGATCGCAGGTTTTGGACTTGCCGATCGCGGCGGCGATTCGCTCGACGAGATCCCCCCCGGTCGCCTTGACAGGACAAGCCGAGGCAGGATTGCGAGAAGGGGCTCCGTCCGTCTTGGCAGACGCAGGGACGGACAGAGACAAAAGAGCGGTCGAAACAAGAATCAGAGTCTTGCTCATGGGATCAATTCTCCTTTTTAGAAAGAGTAACTTCGAAAACTGCCGAACGACAGAGACATGAATTTGACACCGAGACGCCGATCGGCAATCCTCGCCGCATGCGCAATGGACTCCTGTCGGTTCTCTGCCTTCTGATCGCGGTTGCCGCCCAAGCCGAGACCAACTCGGAGGTGCTGAACAAGGTCTGGGCCGTCGGCCGACAGAACGCCTGCTCGCCCGAGATGCGCGGGCAATTCAACGACACGACGCTCGCGCGACTCAAGTCCCAGCTCAAGGACGAGACCGAGCGCAAAGCCCTTGCCTCTGTCCTCAATCCGTTTCTCTTCTCGATGGGATACTCTCACACCGAGTTCTTTACTGATCAGATGGAAGCCTATTACGTTTTCAAAGGATATCAGGCGATCATCGACCCTTCGGCCCCCGCAGCGCCATTGATGGTCAATCCCGGCATCCAGGTTGGAACGGATGATTACGGTTACTTCGCGCGCGAAGTATTGGATGGCTCGCCAGCAATGGCCCAGGGTCTATCCAAGGGCGACCGAATCCTCTCGGTCGATGGAAAACCTTTCACGGGATTTTTTGGTTACGAACCCAAGAGCAAGGCGATCGTTCGAATCGCGCACCAAGGGACCTTTAAAGAGATCACGGTCGATCTGCCCGCTGTCAACTGGGCGCAGGCGCTTGAAGACGCCACTCTCAACAGCGTCCACGTCCTGAGTCACGCGGGTCGCTCGATCGGCTATGTCAGGCTCTGGAGCGGCGTTCATCCCGAGAGCGCGCAGGCACTCTGGGCGGCAGTCAATAAACTCAAAGCCCAAAAAACCGACGGCCTCGTACTCGATCTTCGCGGAGGCTACGGCGGGGCCTTCTGGGAACACCTCGATCCGTTCTTTGCGGACCGCAAGGATTTTTTCGTCATGAACGCGAAGGACGGAAATAATCAGATTGAAATCCGCGCACCCGAACCGCAAGACAATCCCGGCGCGTACCTCGGGCCGATGGCGGTTCTCATCAATGAAGGCTCGCGCTCCGGCAAAGAAGCGATGGCCTATCAGTTCAAGAAATCCAAGCGCGCGACACTGATCGGCACGACCACCGCGGGATATTTCTCGGGCGGCGGGATGTTCTTCATGGATCAGCCTTCGGACTACATGCTCTATCTCTGCGTGATGCGCGACTCCACGCTGGACGGAGTATCGATCGAGGGTGTCGGGGTCAAACCGGATCTCAATATCGGATACGAGGCCTCGGGCCCGTATCAGGACTCGCAGCTGAATACGGCGTTGGAGAGTTTGGCGAGGTAGTCATCCTTCAATTCAGTTTTTCAAGCTCGAGGTAAACACCGACAATGGGCTCAGCAGGAGGCGGAAGACTCCGCAGACCCGCTGCGGACAAGAGCGGGAGAATTCGATCGGAATCGACGTCTCCACCCAGGCGAATCTTGCCGCCGGACTTGAGAACTCTCGCTGCCTCGCGCAAGCACTTCAGCAGTGCCTCAGTGTTCATAAAAGAGCTATAATTGTGTGAGAACACGCTCCAAGTCGAATAAACATAATCGAACGTCCCGTCATCGAAAGGCAGCTTCGTCGCGTCCGCCTTTCTGAAGAAGGGCGATGCCGCCTGAGCCCCGTTGAGCGCGATATCTACGCCGATAGTATCCGCTTTCTTCTCTTCGATCAGATAACGAACCAAGCCGCCGTTTCCAGCTCCGATATCCAGGACCTTCTTTCCCTGCAGGTCTGCGTCTTGGAGGGCGCCCCGCGGGTATTCTTCTCGAATGTCGCCGAACCTCGACTCTGGAGAAGCCTCTCTGTCCGTTCGCAAGAAGGCATTTTCTTCTACAAGACCCGTCTTGGGGTCAAATCTCTTGACGAGGACGAACGATCCTTCGCGCAGCTCCGGCTCGTGGCTAGCTGTCGTTCCATGCTCGAAAGCATTCAATGAATCGAGCAGGCGCTCTCGCGTCACCCGCAGCGGGTGCCCCGGTTCGTCGAGCTGCGCGTCCGGGACTCTGGGGAGCAGGTGACGGAGCTCGGCGACGATCGACTGGATTTCCGACTCCGAAAGGGCACCGTTCTCTCGGGCTTCGTGAAGAAGCCGGAGAATACGAGGGAAGGACTCGCGAGCTGGCCGTCTCCTATTGGCCCGAGCCGAAAACTGATTCGACGGCCTCAAGGAATTTCGAATCTGGGATCGCGCGCTCTCGATCCGCTGCTGAATCGATGCCGCGGAGGCTTGAGTCGAGAAAAGCAGACATATCAAGATCCAGAAAGAACTGCGCATGGCTTTGCCTACCATCTCCCGTAGCAACCCATGAGCCACGAAGAATTACGCGCAAGCCCTCGGGACATCAGGGGAACGCGAGTGTCAGATCGGACGCGGTCCCTGTCTAAGCCGTGGTCGATCCATCAATCGATGAGGTCCCAGCCCCAAAGATAGAACACTCCGAAAACCGCGATCTTCGGGTAAATGTACAATCCCGAGCTCGAATCAGACACGCCGGTTGAGCGGATCGACTTTCCGGCAAGATCACTAGCAGGTCCGCGCCCGTCTCAATTGAGTCAAATGGGCCGGTGTTTGCACCTGGCAAACGACCGTAATGAGCGATTGCTCAATTTTCCTTCACATGACGCGACAGAAGTGCGAGGCATGTCGGCGTTCCGATCGAAGCTCCGATAGCACCTAGCAAACGCTTTCGCGGAGTAACATCACTTAATTTTTTGACTCAATGAGTCATAGCGATTATTCAATGGGCCTTATGGAGCGCGACCTCGCCAGTACCAGTGACTACCTGCTCGAAGAGTTCCACCTCAGAAGCGCGAAGCGCACGAGGTACTCGATCCGAGCCATGGCTCGCGATCTCAAGTTGTCGGCCCCTTTCCTGAGCCAAGTCATGGGCGGCAAACGCAGACTCAGCGTCGACAAGGCGTTTAAAGTGGCGAAGCTCCTGAACTGGTCCGAGCGCAGGACCGCTGAGTTTCTTCGTCTCGTCCAGCTCGAGCAAACCACGGATCCCGACCTCAAAACCAAGCTCGAAAGCCAGGCGAAAGGTAGAACGCGTGCGCCAAGCCAAGCTCGCGTCCGCCATTTTTCCATGGACCACCTCGAGTCGCTGTCCGGCTGGGAGCACTTGGCGATCCTAGAGCTGAGTCAGGTCGACGGCTTTCGGAACGACGCCCGATGGATCGCGCGCAAGCTCGCATTGAGACCGGAAGCGGTAGAAGCGGCGCTCGAGCGCCTGCGGAGGCTCGGCATGATCCGACAGCAGAACGGGATCTGGCGAAAGACCGATCCGCATCTCGCCACCGTTCACGACGTACCCTCTCGGACGACCCGGAGATTCCATTCCAAGGTCCTCGCGCGCGCGCGCGTCGCCCTCCGCGAAGAGCCCGTCGAGAACCGCGAGTTCCTGGCGCTTCTGGTCCCGGCGGACCCGGCGCTCATCCGCGAATTCAAAGAAGCCATGAGGCGCTTCCACCAGGAATTCATGGAGAAGGCCGAAGCCACTTCCTCCAAAGCCCTTTACCTGATGGGAATGCAGCTCTTCAGGCTGGACCAGGATTCAAATCATAGGAGAACCCGAAAATGAGACCGTCACTCGCCCTGTCCGTGTCCGCGATCGCCACGTTCGTTCTTCTGGCCCGGTACGCTCCGGAAGCCAAAGCCGAGGGCGGCACCGGCGTGGGGAACGGAGGCGATTCCATTCATTGCCACGCCGATCCGTCCCATCGCCTGGAAGGATTCTACAATCTCGACTACGTCCTGACGTTCGATTACGAGAGCGGCAATTCCGATCTCGTGGCGGGATCGTGGAAAGAGCAGCAGGCCCGGATCCAGGCGGTCCTTGAGGACAAGGTTTATTATCTCGGCCAGAGCTTGCGCAGGTTCAATGAGCTCGCGTTCTCCAAGTCCATGACCGAGGAGATCGTCTGGAAACCAAGTCTTTTCGGGCTGGTTGACGTGGCCGATGAGGAGATCCTGCAGCGGCTCCCTCCGGGCTGTGGGGTGATGCCGGGCGCTCCGACTCAGACCCAGCCCGTGCTGGTCCAAACCGTCATCCGGGAGGCCAATCCCGGCATGGTTGTGTTCAACTACGACCCCAACGCGATCAAGATGCTGGATCAGCTGCCTCATCAGCTGTCGTTCCAGTTGACTCACGAGTGGCTCTGGAGCTTCGCGCCGAACGCCCGCGCGATCCGGACCGTCAATCGCATGCTTCACACGGCCGAGATCGACCGGATGGATTCGATGACGCTGCAGCGGGTGCTCGTCAACGCGGGCATCAACCTGGTGCCTGGGGTCCCGGACGCCCAAAACGCCGTGGTGCGGATGATCGACGTCTCCGAAAGCCCCGAAGGCAAGCCCGTCCTGAGCGTGGATCGGATCGATTTCCCCCGCCGTGGCTTGAGCGACAAGAAGTATTACCTGCTTGTCCGGAACCGGACCAAGTACGATTTCATCTGGCCCGACGGAGGCAATACGCGGAGATATCTCGATAACAAGACTTACTTCATGGACTACGAGTCCAAAGACCCGTCCTTCGTGATCACCCTGCGCGAGAACTCAACTTACGGCAAAGACCTGAGGCTAGTCCTGCCAGTCCGATACTACTGAATTTTTCTCGAAGGGTCCGTACAGCCATCCGAAACAGCCTGAGCCCCGACCGCAGGAAAAACAATGCTGCCGCGGCCCGCGTTACTCGATCACCAATAGATCCGCGCCCGTTTCGACGGCTTGGCCTTCGGAGACCTTGATGGCCGAGACTTTGCCGGCCTGGGGCGCCTTGATGTCGTTCTCCATCTTCATCGCCTCCATCACGAGAAGCGACTGCCCCTTCTCCACCGCGGCGCCCGCGGCGACGTTCACGCGGATGATCTTGCCCGGCATCTGCGCGCGCACGCGCGTGGACTTCTTGCGGTCCCCGGCCGCGCCGGCCGCCGCTGCCTCGCCCGCTCGCGCGAACGAGACCTGATCCCATTCGCCGTCGCCCCCGCGCTCGGTGACCCGATAGACCATGCGGCCGTCGTCGTCGCGCGCGCCCTCGAAGTCAAAGCCGAAGATGCCCTCCTCGGTCTCGAGCCAAAGGCCGTCGCGATCCTGGCGCCAGCTCACGCTGAGCGACTTGCCGTCGACCTCGACCAGGCCCGTGCCGGAGGAGCCGCGCGGCGGCTTCTTCCAAACGATCTTGCGTTTGCCGACCTGACCGGAAGCGCTCACAGTCTCACCGCCTCTCTCCGAGCTTGCGCGGCCCAGGCGCTCTCCGCGGGCGCGGACTCGGCCGCGGGGCCGTCGTTCGCAGCCAATAGCTCGCGCAGCGAGAGCGCCACCGCGGCCTCGAGCGAGGGCTCGCTGGACGCCGGCGCCGTCAGCTCCGGATGCCGCGCGATCAGGTCCGTGGTCGTGTCGCCGCCGCGAACCGCATCGAGGCGCGCGAGCCTCCGCAGAAATCCCAGATTGGTCCGGAGCGAGCCGACGCGCGTCCCGTCCGCGCGCTTGGGAGGCTGCACGCGCGTCTCGTCGAGCGCGACCCGAAGCCGGTCGACCGCGGCGTCCCGGTCCATGCCCCAGACCGAAATCTTGGAGATCATCGGGTCGTAGTTCACGCTCACCTCGCCCGGCCCGCTGAAGGCCGAGTCGGAGCGCACGAACGCGCCCGACGGCATCTCGATGGCGCCGATCGGCCCCGGCGCAGGCAAAAACGTCATCGGATCCTCGGCATACAACCGGACTTCAATCGCGGATCCGCGACGTTCGGGCGCGGCTTTGGGCAGCTCAAGCTCGCCCGCCGCCAAAAGCAACTGCCAGGCCACGAGGTCCACGCCCGTTACCCACTCGGTGACCGGGTGCTCGACTTGAAGGCGCGTGTTCATCTCCAAGAAGTAGAAATTTCCCTGTCCGTCGACGATGAACTCGAGCGTCCCCGCGCTCGCGTATTTGACGTTCTCGGCGATCCGGACCGCGCAGTCGAACATCGCCTCGCGCGTCTTGGGATAGCGATTGAGGATGGGAGCCGGGCTTTCTTCCCAGACCTTTTGGTGGCGACGCTGGATCGAGCACTCGCGCTCTCCCAGGTGGATCGCGCGGCCTTTGCCGTCGCCGAAAACCTGGATCTCCACATGATGAGGCTCGAGAATGAATTTCTCGACGTACATCGCGCCGTCGCCGAACGCTCCCAAAGCCTCGCGAGAGGCGCCTTCGAGCGCGGCCGCGAGCTCGGACTCGCTATCCACGCGCCGCATGCCCTTGCCTCCGCCGCCGGCCGTCGCCTTCAGGAGGATCGGGTAACCGACCTCGCTGGCGAATTTCTTCGCCTCGGCCGCGTCCTTAACGGCGCCCTTGCTTCCCGGCACGCGCGGGACGTTGATCGAATCGACCGTCGCGCGCGCGCGGATCTTGTCGCCCATAAGGTCCATGCTCTCGGCCGAAGGGCCGACGAACACGAGCCCCGCCTTCTCGCAGGCGCGGACGAAGTGCGCGCGCTCGGACAAAAAACCGTAGCCCGGATGCACGTAGCGTGCGCCCGCCGACTTCGCCGCCGCGATCACGCGTTCGACGTTCAGATAGCTTTCCTTCGGCGCGGCCGCGCCCACGTAACGCGCGAAATCGCAGGCGCGCACGTGCTCGGAGTCGCGATCGGCGTCCGAATAAATTGCGACCGTCGGAAACCCGAGCGCCTTGCATGAGCGCGCGACACGGATGGCGATCTCGCCGCGGTTAGCGATCAGAACTGGTTCGCGCTTTGTCCTTGTCGCGCTCATAGCGGGATATTCCCGTGTTTACGGCTCGGCACGGCTTCGCGCTTCCCGTTCACGGCCTTGAGGCTCGAGATCAGAAGCCGGCGCGTCTCCTCGGGCACGATGACCTCGTCGATGTAACCCAGCTCGGCGGCCTTGTACGGATTGGCGAACTTCTCGCGATACAGATCCGCGAGTCGCGTGCGCTCCTCCGCCGTCTTGCCCTTCTTTTCGGCTTCGGCCATCTCTTTCCGATAAAGGATGTTGATCGCGCCTTCGGGGCCCATCACCGCGATTTCCGCGGTTGGGTATGCGAAATTGAAGTCGGCCCGGATGTGTTTGGACGACATGACGTCATAGGCGCCGCCGTATGCTTTGCGGGTGATGACCGTGAGCTTGGGTACGCTGGCTTCGCTATACGCGTAGAGAAGCTTGGCGCCGTGCTTGATGATGCCGCCATATTCCTGCTGGGTGCCGGGCAGGAAGCCCGGAACGTCGACGAAGGTCACGAGTGGGATATTGAAAGCGTCGCAGAAACGCACGAAGCGCGCGGCCTTCAGAGACGCCGCGATGTCGAGACAGCCTGCGAGGTGCTGCGGCTGATTGCCCACCACCCCCACCGTCTTGCCGCCCAAGCGCGCGAAGCCCACGATGATGTTCTGCGCGTACGTCGCCTGCACTTCGAAGAACTCGCGATCATCCACGACGTCCGCGACGAGCGCGCGCATATCGTAGGGCTTGCTCGGATGATCGGGCAGGATCTTGGCGATCTCCACGCAGGCGCGATCCACAGGATCCACCGCGGCCTTCGCAGGAGGCGTGTCCAGGTTGTTCGAAGGGATCAGACCGAGCAGTTTTCGGACCGCATCCAAGCAGGCTTTTTCGGAAGGAAGCACGAAGTGGCAGACGCCGCTCTTCTCGGCATGCGTCTCAGCGCCGCCCAAGGCTTCTTTCGTCACATCTTCATGCGTGACCGTCTTGATGACATCCGGCCCCGTCACGAACATGTACGAAGAGCCTTCGACCATGAAGATGAAATCGGTCATCGCCGGGCTGTAGACCGCGCCGCCGGCGCAAGGACCGAGGACCACGCTGATCTGCGGGATCACGCCGCTGCACTGGACGTTTCGCCAGAAGATCTCGGCGTAGCCGCCCAGGCTCTCGACGCCTTCCTGGATGCGCGCGCCGCCCGAGTCGTTGAGCCCGATGAGCGGAGCGCCGGCCTTGAGGGCCATGTCCATGACCTTGCAGATCTTGAGCGCGTGGGCGCCCGAGAGGCTCCCGCCGAAGACGGTGAAGTCCTGCGAGAAGAGATAGACGGTTCGGCCGTGGATGGTGCCGTAACCGGTGACGACTCCATCGCCCAAAAACTTCTGGCTCTCCATCCCGAAGTCCGTGCACCGGTGGGTGACGTACTTATCGAGCTCGACGAAGCTGCCCGGGTCGAGCAGGAGCTCTATGCGCTCGCGGGCCGTGAGTTTTCCGGCCGCGTGCTGCTTCTGGATGCGCTCTTCGCCCCCGCCCAGCTGCGCGCGTCTCTCGCGCTCGGCCAGGTCTTTGAGCTTGTCCGTGTATGAAAGAGTCATAGTCCTCAATGCATACACGGACTCAAGCTCAGTTGAAAGGATTGACTCCGAGAGTCAATCCCGATCACTTCTTCAGCTGAATATTGCAGCGGAGATCGCGGGTCACGCCCTTTTGCCAGAGCTGGCCGCGAGCGAAGATCTGCTCGTTGTCGCCGTACGAGATTTCCAGCGAGATATAGGCTTTCCACTCGGCGATGAACGCAGCTCCGAACTTGTTGCCTTCAAGTTTGGCGTTGTAGATCTGGCCGGTGAAACCGGTCAAATCGGCATCCGGAGTTTCTGAGCTGTATTCGTCCAGTAGGAAGCGGCCCTTCTTGGTGGCTTCGTCATTGCGCAGAACCACGACGCTCTTGAGGTTCGAATTCACGTTCGCCGAGTCTTCATAACCCTCGGCTTCGCTCCGGCACACGATCGTCTTGATCTGGCTGAGCGAAGTGATCTTCGCGGGAGCAGCGAAAGCCGAAGTCGAAACAAAACCTGCCAACAGGACAGTAAGAATTCTCATCTTTATTTCCTTGTTCATGGGTCGTAGTGATCAGCGCGTTTTGGCGCAGCTCACGGGAATCAGGTACTTCGCGTGGGTATCGGGTCCATTGCCGGATTCGTAGGACAAGTATCCCCGGTACGGCGCGCGCCCTTCGGAATCGGTGGGAGATTCCGCATCGCCGCCAAAGATGTCGCTGTCAGCCGACAGCTTGATCACCGTGTTGTGATGTCCGAAAATGAAGTTCAGGCGCCGATACTGGATCGAAGCTTCCTGAATATCCGTGGGATTGAGCTCGACGACGTTGCCGTTGAAGCTGAATTGCGCGGTCCGGGAGCCGTCGGCGGCAACTTGGACGGTCAGGCTGGTGTCGTTCGCACCGGACCTGCTGTCGCAGACGACCTGTCCGTTGTCGATGTCGCCCAAGGCGATCGAGGCCTGGCTGGTAAGAAGAGCAGCGAATAAAGCGATCGAGAAAATTTTCATGATTGTGTTTCCTTTCGGTAGAAAATCAGCCGTTGGCGAACGGGTCTTCGTCCGTCAGCAAGGTCGTGGCGCCTTTGATGGCCTTGGTGCCGGCTTCGTCGCGATAGAGGATATCGACGACCTTTCCGACGTTCTTAAGCGCTTTGAGTTGATTGCAGAGCGCCTTTCCTTGGCGGGTAAGCTGATCGAAGTCACCGAAGCGCGAAACCATGATGGCCGCATCGATGCTCGTGGCAGTACTGGGAACGAAGAGCCGCACCTCGGCCATCGACGACCAGTCGTGGCCGGCATGCTGCTGTTCGTGGCAGGTGACCGATTGAACGCGGGCGGATTTGAGAACCTGAACGCTCGGGGCCGGAGCATCTTCGGCAAAGGCGATCGAGCTCAAAAGAAGGGACAGAACGAGAAGGGACTTCATATATCACCGCTTTCCGGCCCGAAGGCCATTTCCCATCACAAGCAGCGACAATTGCCGTACTCGTAACAAGAGTTTACCTATTGCGTCAACCCTGGATCTTCAGGTGCTTGATCACACAGCCTAGACGCATTGCGTTATACAGCAGTTTCAATAATTTTCAAATTTTTTTCTTAAATTTTTAAGCACAATGACCGTAGGCTGATCAGGTGCCCACGCCTTCGACGACCCCGGACTCGGCCCTTAAAAAGGCCTCCAGATTTGTGAGTGATTCCAGAGGCCTGCAAAACCGCACTTGGTCAAATCGCGCACATGGCTTGCTTTACCTACAATTGGGATGAAACGACCTTTCGGAGCTCGAAATCTCGCCTTAGCCCTAACCCTGATGGCCACCGCCATCAGTGGCCGGGCCGCGCTTTTCAAGCCCGCGGACGACACGGGCATGATGTGGCGGGGCATTTATCACGGCAAGCCAGGGACGTACGCCTCGCTTCACATCCACACTGCCGAAGAGGAGGCGCGACTCAAAACGTTTGGAGTAGTCAAGATCTACAAACCCGACGCGCACAAGAACAACTCCCTTGAGCGTATCGCCATCGAACGGATGATCGAAGAGGGGTACTACACGCGCGCCCAAGCCGAAGGGATCATGCAGCAGGACGAAGGACTGACCCCAGGCCAGTCGACCTACGTCGGCGTGCGCGAGCAAACCACGCACAAGAATTCGCGCCGCTTCCGGTGGACCGGCATGCTCCGCCTCGTGAGCGGCCAGCTGCCCGCGCCCGGAGGGCCGGGCTCCTCGCGTCCACTCAAGCGCCCGGGCGTTAAGATGCCCTGGGAGCTCCTCAACGACACGACCCGTGCTGTCGCGCGCGAGCATCTCAAGCCCGACGAGGGATCGTTCAGCTGGGAGTTCAGCCGCGGCTTCAACACCGATCCCAAGACCGCCGTCCCGATCCTGCGCGCGGCCGCGCTCGCCGCTTACCGCGAGCTCGGGCTCTGGGGCGGCGACCTCAAGAAAGCGCGGGTCTTTATCCAGACGAGGCGCGGGGTCAAAGAAGAGCCGCCCAAGAATCCGGAAAAAGACGATCGTTGCGTCCGCGAGCGCCTCTATTCGCGCTGGGGCTTTAAGCGCCTGGGAGACCACAAACCCGGACCGGACGGACAGGTCGTCCTTGTCGCCTCGCTCGAGGAAGTGCTCAATCCCAAACCCAAGAACGAAGCCGATGACCCCAAAGACCTTCGCGACCTCGACGAGACGATCGCGCGCTTCGCCGTCCCCGGCAGCGACGAGCTCGACCACTCCGCCTATCGGACGCTCGACGAAGCTTGGAGCGCCAAGCATCGCGCGCACGAGCTCTACCTCGACGGCTCCCACGAGCCGTTGCGCCTTCAGCTGCATGACTACACGGCCGCGGGTGGAGCGCTCCTCCAAAAACTGTATACAAAGATCGACGGACCCGACCACTGGGGTGCCAGCCGGTTTTTCCGCAGAGATCAACGTCGGAACTCCGAGTACTCGAGCGGGGACGCCGGGTGGCTGTGGAGGAGCAAAAGCTATCTCGGAATCGAAGGCCTCGACAACACGCTCCGAGCCCACGACCCGGTCCGGGCGCTCCGAGCCTCGCTCATCGGCATCTGGCTCTCCTACCTCGAGCGGCACCGCACGCACGCCGACGCCGAAGCCCTGCCCTATATCGGCCATCTCAGCTTCACGAGCGATCTCGACGCGATCAAGCGCCTGATGCGCGAGCTTGACATCGAGCCCGCGAGCACGCGGTACGAGCACGTCGACAAGGAAACGCTCAAATACTACTACGAGATCCCGCCCGAGACCCTTAACCGCTGGGTCGACGAGCACCGAGACTGGGTCGAGGACTCCAAACAAATGATCGGCTCGGGGTATTTCGATATCCTCGACAAATACAAGGCGCCCTTCGCCCTATGAAAAAACCGAAACGCGAGCTGATTCTCGAGACCGCCCTCAAGCTCTTCTCCAAGAACGGCGTCGCCCATACCCGGCTGCTCGAGATCGCGAAGACCGCCAAGGTGGATCCGTCCCTCATATCGTACTACTTCCCCACGCTCGACTCGCTCTATGTCGAGGTCGTGCGCAAGATCATCGAGAGCTACACGTCCGTCAGCGTCGAGATGACCCAGCGCGAGCCGGGGTCCGCTCTCAAGATGATCGAGGTCTACGTCAAAAGCTACTTCACTTGGGCCAAGACCCATCATGGGATGTTCGTCCTCTTCCTGCACTTCTACCACCTGGCGAGCTTCAAGCCCGAGTTCGCCGCGATCAACGAGGTGACCCGCGACACCGGGCGGGCGCGCATCGAGGCGATGATCTACCGCGGGATCGCCGAGGGCGACATCGTCCGGATGGATGCGGCCACGGTCAGGGAGCGGGCCTCGCAGATCCAAGCGCTGATCATCGGCGGAGTCATAACGCCGTTCACCGAGCGTGAGCCCGACGCCGAGGCCGCCGCGAAGGAAACATGGAACGTGGTGCTCAAGCTACTGACCTGAACGGCGGACAGTTCAGTACTGATAGCTCCACTCCAGAAAGGTCGAAGCCGAAACCCCAGTCGTTTGGCTGGTCGCGCTCTTATCGGCGGGGTTCTCGACCGTGGTCCTGACGGACCAGCGCTTGGCCAGGCGCCTGCGGACACCGAGCTCGTTGAGGCTCGAGCCCGTGCCCCCCACGGTCACCGAAGTCCCGTCCGCGACTCGAAGCCTGGCACGGACGACCCCCGTCGAAGGGTCATAGCCCACGCTTTGAACCGGAGTCGAAGCCAAGGCGTAGAGTGAGGCGAGGCCGAGCGCCTGATCTCGCACCGCCGCCTCGGTGTCGCCGACCGATTCGCGTTGATCCTCCTCGAGCTCGTCGACCGGCACGCCGAAGAGAAGAGTCGCGACGAGCTGATCCTCGGGAAGCGGCGGCTCGCTCTTGAGGATCACGCGTGGCTCCCCGACCGTCGAAATCACGGAGACGAAAACCGTGTAGTCCGCGTAAGGAACCGAAACCTTGCCGTCGATCGGGCTCTCCTCCATCGGCGTGGCGAACTTGAGATCGAAGTGATCGACCGTCGCCTTTCGCCTGAAGAGCTCGACCGGAAACTCCGTCACGCGAATTCCGCCCTGCAGCTCCTTTCCCGAAGCCAGGCGAATGTCAGCGTTCAGCGGGATCGGGGCCTGGGCCAGATTGGAAAGAAGCCGGATCGGGCTGCCTTGCGGCGTATGGATCCGCACGTCGTAAGAGAACGCTTCTTCGCCCTTTGACGAGGGCTCGGATTTGAGCTCGCTCACGACGCCTGCCTGCTGCTTGCGCGTGAGATGGGCGATGCGCTTGTCCGGAAGAAGCGGCGGCGGGCTTTCGACCGAGAGTCGCGGCATCTGAAGCTGGACCTTGGATAGCGCCAGATCGAAGTCCAGTTTGAACTTGGGTGATTCAAAAAGCTGCGCGAGATGAAAGACGCCCTGACCGTCCAGATCAAAAGACTGGGAGGATGACGACAAACGCGAAACCAGCTTGATCGGGACGTCTCCGGCCTGCGCATCCGCGCGCCCGCGGGCAGCTACTTCGATATGGCCCTTGAGGACCCGAACTGGCGCGGGCACTCCCCAGTTCACCCGATCGAGCTCGGCGACGAGCTTCTCGAAGCTCCGCACTCCGACGGCGAGATCCAGGTCGGTATCAAGCTTCCAATCCCTTGGAAAACGGGCCGGTATGCCATCAACGCGCGAATGCACCTCGCCTCTTCCCTGGAACATCGGCCGGAGAATCGGCGACAGCTTGAGGCGGACATCCCCGCTCAAGCGCCCCGTACCCGAAGGCGGAAAAGTCCCGCTCTTGAGATCGGCGACCAACGTCGCGCCGAGCTCGGTCGGAAGCTTGAACGGCGCCAGGCTCTTTGGCGGGACGGGCAAGCCCGCCCAAAGCGGGCAGTTCGTCCGGAGCGCCTCGCGCTTGATGCTCACATCGCAATCCTTGAGGCGGATGACCGGTATCTCCTTCAATAAGTTGCGTGCGAGCAGCTCGATGCGCGCATCTATGCCTTCCGGCGAGAGTTCGCCACCCAAGATGACCTCGGCCTTTGGGCGGAGGGTGCCGCGTTTCTGCGCGGCGTTTGCCCGAAGGCTGAGCCTGAGCTTGCGTTCCTCTTCTCGCCCCTGGCTTTCGCCCTTCAGATTCAGTGCCCCGCCCAAATCTCGGTCCGGCAACTTCACCTGCCAATCCTCGAGCGCCACGATCACTGGACGAAGTCGCGTCCCTTTCAGGAAACCCGGAAGCCAGTCTCCTTTGGATTCCTCGACCGGTTTCTCTTCCTCTTTCTTCTCAGGAGAAGGATTGGAGAAATCCGCGAGCACGCGCCCGCCCTCGAGCGCGACGGGTCCGAGTTCGGGCACGCTGAACCGAAACCCCGCGAGGCTGACCATCCCGCCGACCTTGGCGCTCTCGAAGCAACCTCGCAGATCCGGCTCGGGCTGATCGAAGCAAAGTCCCGAGAATTCGAATTGCAAGCGCTTGGAAAAACCCGTCACGGGCTCGACCGAGACGCGCACGCTCTTCCAACGAATATCAGTTCCCGTCTCACGCAATTTGTCCGCGGCCCACTCGAGGTTTCGCGGATTGAGCAGAAGCTTGGGCCTCATCCAGACGGTCACGACAGCGCCCACGACCAGAAGAAGAAGGAATGCCACGAGGCCGCCGATGATCTTGAGCAGCTTCTTCATGATCAAAACTCCTCCCCGAAGCTCACGTACCCCTGCCAGTGCCCATAGGGACTCGGGTAACCATGCGCCAGGGTCCCGCGAAAAACGCCGACCGGCGACTGCACGCGAAGCCCGACCCCCGGAGACCAATAAACCGGCGAATCCAGAACCCAAGGTTCATAGCCGAGAACCCCGGCGTCTGCGAATACAAAAGGCTCCATCCAAAGCGGAAGGGTCTGGGCCAGACGGATCTCGAAGCTCCCGAATGCCGAGGTCAATCGTCCCGCGCCGTCCCGCGGAAGCTCCTGGCGCCCATACCCTCGAAGGTTGATCGAGCCCCCGAGAAACTGCATGAACGTAGGCGGAAGCAGGTTGTTCGGGCCGGGCCGCTGGTTCGTGGAGACGATGCCGGCACCGCCCCTGAGTCCGAAAACGATCAGCGGTGGGTCGTACTCTCTCAAGTTCCAGAGTCCTTCGAAGCGAAGTTGAAGCCTCTGCGCCGCCGCTTCGGAGAGCACGGACGGATCGTTCAGCCAAGCCTCGAACCCCGCGCTGTAGCCGGTCCTGGGCGAGGTCAGATAATATTCGAACTCGTGAGTCCGCATCGTCACTCCGCCGCCAAGGGAGAGAAAGTGCGAGTCGCGGCTCGCCGTCTGCCCGCGCAGGGTGCGGATCTGCTCGAAGTTGCCCGCCAGATTGTACCTGAAGCCGATTTCCTGGCTATCCCACGTCGCCGCCGGACCCACTTGAAATCGCGCCTTGAGCGTTTCGTAGGACTCTTCGTTCTCGTGCCGAAAATCCACCAGCGGCTGGATGAAGTACCGGGTTGGACGTTTGAACGCGTACCAATCCACCGTGCCGGTCAAGCTCTGGAGCTTGGTCGAGGCCTGCGCGATGAACTGCATGGAGCTCGCCCAGTTGCCCATTCGCGTGTTCTTCCAGGTGGCGCGGCCGAGCAGGATCCCTTCGGTATTGATGCCCGCGCCCAGGATCAGCAAGCGAGGCGGCCCCGGAATCATATGCCCTTGCAAGACGGCCCCGTCGTCCTTGCACTGAACCGAGTAGCGCGCGCTCTCGACGATGCGTGAGTCCGTGATTCGTCGCTCGGTCAAGCGCGCCCAATCGCCGTTGTAGGGCTTGCCGAGCCTGAAGGCGTCGTAGCGGCGGATCACGCCGGGCGCGACGCCGGGGATGTCGCCTTCGGATACTTCCATGAGATTCTGAAGCGGCCCCGTATTGACCAGGACCTTGACCGCACCGCTATCGGGATCGCCATTGCTCGTGACCTTCGGACAGGGATAACCGACGGCTTGAAGCCGCTCCGATACCCATTTCTCGACGTCACTCAGAAGCGCCGGCGTCAGCGGGTAACCCAAGATCTTGCGCTTGCGATGGAGGCGGAGCGATTCCGGCGCGCCTTCGGCAGTGAGCGAGGTCACCAGCGTCTGCCGGCCCAAGTTCACGCGCAGCTCATGCTCTCGCATGTCGAATTCGGGAAATAGGTAGGCCCGCTCCTGGAGAAAAGTCCTCAGATGAAATTTGGCCTGCGAGAACGGGATCGTCCTCCAGGCTTCGTCCTTCGGATCGCCACAGACAAGCCGTTTTTCGACATCCGATAGTCCGGGATGAATCTCGGCCGTGAGCCGTACTCCGTGGCAAAGTTCCACAGGATAGGCAGTTTCTGCCGCGTCAGCTTGCCAGGAATGACCCCATGCGGAAAGAAGCACGAAAATCGGAGCGAAAACGCGGAGCATCGTCGTCGTCAAATGCAACCGCCGTGCAACTCTCGGCGCTGTGCTACCATTAGAACTATGGAGTGGTGCGTGGCTAGGATGGGCCGCATTTTACTGACTCTCGTTTTCGCGCTCGGCATGGGTCTTATCCCCGTGCGGGCTCAAGCGGGAGTCTTTTATTTCGAATTTGGCGCGGGGCCGTCCCGATTCACGACCAATCAAGGTTACTTCGGTAGCGGATTCTCTACCGGAAGCGAGTTCGGCGTCGGCATCAATAACGGCCTGTTCTACTCGTTCGGGTCAGGTTCCAAGCCGATCGAGCTACACTTCGGCGTGGCGGATCGTCTTGTCGAGATCCGCGAGTCTGGCGCGAGCTATGCGTTTTTCGGCGTCTACCCTACGGTCCGACTTCAACTGAGCCGCGTCTGGTTCGGCGCGGGCTACAGCCCCCTCACCCTTGTCCGGATGCAGGAAACCGGCGGGCTCGACAACTTCAAGGAACCCACCAACGGAAACGCGCTCTGCTTCGACGCAGGCGTCCTGTTTCCGATCACGCCGTTTTTCTCCGTGGGCGGCAGCGGCGCCGTGCAGACCTTCACCGGCGGCGGCGCGACCGCAGGCGCCTTCGACATCGGCTTCTTCCTGCGCTTCTACATGGGCTTCATCACGGGCGAGAAGCGCAACTCAGGCGAGTTCAAGGGCTGGCGCTATCCGTTCGGCCGCGAGCTCTGGAATTAAAGGTGCCGGGTTGTTTTTGGTAGCAGAGGTGCAGCAAGGTCCAGAAATGAGACGGGGCCCGCCAGCGCTGAGCTGACGAGCCCCGTTCGATTTTCAGACTTCGACGCAGACCTCAACCAAAACGCCCGGAGGGCGTTTTTAGGCCGCTTCGCCGCCCTGGCGGGCGAGCTTGCGCTTGTCGAGGCCGTACTTCTCGACCTTCATGATAAGGCCGGCACGCGAGATGCCGAGCTCCTTGGCGAGCCGGCTCTTGTTCCAGTTCGTGCGGCGGAGGCCTTCCTTGATCATGGTCTTCTCGAGCTCCTCAAGGGCGTCCTTGAGCTTGCCCGCGACGCGCACGCCCTGGACCTTGGCGTTCTCGCCGAACTCGCGGATGCGCTGCGAGAGCAGCTCGGCCGCGATGCGGGGTTCTTCGCCCGAGAGGACGATCACGCGCTCGACTTCGTTCTCGAGCTCGCGGATGTTGCCCGGCCACGGATAATCGAAGATCTTCTCCATCGCGCGCTTGGCGAAGGTCTTGAGCGCGACGCTCTTCTCCTTGCAACCGCGGTTGAGGAAGTGATCGACCAGCACCGGGATGTCTTCCTTGCGCTCACGGAGCGGAGGAACGGCCACGCCGATGACGTTGATGCGGTAATAGAGATCTTCGCGAAACGTGCCGTTCTCGATCATCTCCTTGAGGTCGCGGTTCGTGGCCGCGACGACCCGGACGTCGACCTTGCGCTGCTCGGTGCCGCCGACGGGGATGAGCGTGCCTTCCTGAAGGACGCGCAGGAGCTTGACCTGCATGGTCGGCGACATATCGCCGATTTCGTCGAGGAAGAGCGTGCCACGGTCAGCCGCTTCGAAGAGTCCCTTCTTGTCCTTGATCGCGCCGGTGAAAGCGCCTTTCACGTGACCGAAGAGCTCGCTGTCGAGCAGGTTCTCGTTGAAGGCCGAGCAGTTCACGGTGACGAACTGCGCGTCCTTGCGGGGCGAATTGAAGTGGATGGCGCGAGCGATGAGCTCTTTACCGGTTCCGTTCTCGCCCTGGATGAGGCAGGTGGACTCCGAAGCCTTGATCTTGTCGAGCAGGCTGTAGAGGTCCTGCATCGGCTTGGACTTGCCGATCATCGAGTCGTAGCTGTAGCGGGTGCCCAGCTGGTTGTTCAGGGAGTTGATGCGCTCCTCGCGCTTGGTGACTTCCACGTGGAAGGTCACGATTTCCTGCGCGACGAGGTCGACGAGTTCCTTGAAGTATTTCTTCTCGCCGTCGGAGAAGACGCGAAGCTTGCCGAACGCGGCTTCGAGAGCCGCTCCGTCCCAGCCTTCGGCTTCGGCGTGGGCGCGAGCCTTTTTCAGGACATCGGCCGGAACGGCCTTGTCGATGTAAGAGTAAGCGACGACCGAACCCAAGAAGTCGTTGTCCACCGTGATGCGGGAGACGACGAACTGCTCGGCGTGTGCCGGGCCGATGTGCGCGAGGTGAAGCTCGCGGCTCTGGAAAGCCTTCTCGTTGGCTTCGGAGAAAGCCTTGAGAACGGCGGCGCGGCTCTTCTCATGCTTGAAGAGCACGGACGATATGGGGTTGCGGAACTCGCGATGGCGCTCGTTGACGTCGAAGTTCTTCACCTGGCCGCGCTCGTCGAGATAGAAGATATCCGTGTGGAACCACTGGCCGAGGATCTCTTCCAGTTTACGGATCACGTGAATGTGTTTCAGTTCCTGCCAATTGATCATTTGATACCTCCCGCTTCGCGGGTCGCGCCCGGAGCCCCTTTCGCCTTCGTCGGCTTCGCCGACTCGGCTCAATTCCTCCCGGGCGGGCCACCTTGCGGTGGCCTGTTTGGGGACCTATTCTCTTGACACTCATATCGGACCAAAACGCCCAACAATTGAGCAGGGGGCATCATTTTTTTGACGGGGTGTATTTTTTCTCGGCAAGACGGGCATTTAGCGTCACTGGCAATTGTTAAGACAGCATGGCTAAGATAGAGAAAAGCAGAGGGGAACTACTTCATTGAAAACGTATTCATTTTTCGACAATGCGGCGACTACCCGCTGTTGTGACTCGGCAGCAGCCCTCGTCCAGAAGTTCGCCACCGAGCAGTTCGGCAACCCGTCCTCCAGCCACGCCCTCGGGCAGACTGCCTCCAAAGCCATCCGCGAGGCGCGCCTGTTCTTCGCTGACCATTTTCGAGTCGACCCTGAACAAATCATTTTCACCGGCAGCGGAAGCGAAGCCGACAACCTCGCCGTCTACGGTGTCTCCATGGACGCGCTCGTCAAGCGTAAGAACGCTGCCGGCGCCGGCACATTCCGCGTCGTCTCGAGCGCCATCGAACACGCCGCCGTCCGGAAAACCGCCCAGTCGCTGAGCGCCTTCGGCATCGACGCCGTCCAGGCCGGTGTCGACGGCCAGGGCCGGATCGACGAGCCCTCCTTCCTCAAAAAAATCGACTCCAACACGGTGCTTGCCAGCATCATGCAGGTCAATAACATCGTGGGCTCGATCAATCCGGTCGAGGAGCTCGCGCGCAAAGCCAAAGCCATCGCGCCCGATCTCATCTTCCACGCCGACTGCGTTCAGTCCTTCGGCAAGGTCGAGCTCCCGCGCAACCCCTCGCCCGTCGACCTGCTCTCGATTTCCGCGCACAAGATCCACGGTCCCAAAGGGGTGGGTGCGCTCATCGTGCTCAATAAGAAGCTGCTCAAGAACGGCCTTCGCCCGCTCATCTGGGGCGGCGAGCAGGAAGGCGGCTTCCGCAGCGGCACACAGAACGCGGGCCTCATCGCGGGCTTCCACGCCGCAGCAAGCGAGACGCTTCGCAACCAGACTGCCTCCAATCGGCGCGTCGCCGAGCTCCGCTCTCTTTTCAAGAAGAAGCTCACCGAGCGCAAGCTGCTCGAGCTCGCCAATTCCGGCGGAAGCGGCACCGTCCGCTGGAATTCGCCCGAATCCGAGGGTGCGGGCGTTCCCCACGTCATCAGCCTGAGTATCCCGGGCTATCCGCCCTCGTCGCTCGCCAAGCTCCTCGAAGAGCGCGGCTGCCTCGTCTCGACGGGCTCGGCCTGCTCCTCGGCCAAGATGGAGCCCGACTACGTCCTTTCGGCGATGGGTCTCCCCGTCGCCGTGCACTCTTCGGCGATTCGCGTGAGCTTCTCTTCCGAAAACACCGAAGAAGAAATCGAGCTCCTCGCTCGCTCGCTCGACGAGTCCATCGCCATGATGGCTCAGCTGCTCGGAGGCGCGACGGCGGCCCGAAAATGAGCATTACCCAGGCTTACCTGCTCCGCTACCACGAGGTCGCCCTCAAAGGGCAGAACCGCGGAAAATTCGAAGACCTCATGATGCGGAACGCGCGCAAAGCCGTCGAGCTTATCGCGGGCAAGCAGCCTGAGCTCAAGATCCTGCGCAGCCACGGCCGCGTGCTCGCCTTCGGCGTCGCGCCCGAGATCGCTGCGCAGGCCTTCACCAAAGTCTTCGGCATCACCGGGCTCAGTCCCCTCCGCATCGTCGAGACGAGCACCCCGGCGCTCATCGACGGCGCCGTGGCCGAGTTCGAGGCTTACGTCGCGCGCGCGGGCCTGCCGTCCTCGTTTCGCGTCACCACGCGCCGAAGCGAGAAGGCCGTTCCTGAGACCTCCGAGGAGCTCAATCGCCGGATCGGCTCGGCGATCCAGGCGCGCCATCCCGGCCTGCGCGTCGAGCTCAAGAGCCCCGCGCTCACCTTGGGCGTGGAGATCCGAGACGAGCGCTCCTTCATCTGGAGCGAGCGAATCTCCGGAGCGGGCGGCCTGCCCGTCGGTTGCAACTCGCCCGTGCTAGCGCTCATGTCCGGCGGACTGGACTCCCCGGTTGCCGCGATCCGCATGCTCCGGCGGGGCTGCCCCGTGAGCTTCATCCATTTCAGCGGCGAGCCCTTCGTCGGGCCCGCCCCCCTCGAGAAAGTCGAAGACCTCGTCCGACTCGTCAACCGCTACCAACCTGCCGCCAAGCCGCTCGTGGTCGTGCCCTTCGGTAAGATCCAAGAAGAAATCGCGCTCGCCACCAACCCCAAGCTCCGCACGATCCTCTACCGTCGCATGATGTTCCGGATCGCGGGCCGGGTCGCGCAGACCCAAGGCATCCAGGCGCTCGTCACCGGCGAGAGCATGGGTCAGGTCGCGAGCCAGACCCTCGATAACCTCTCGGTCATCAATCGCGCCTCGCCTCATGTCGTGCTTCGCCCCCTTCTCGGCATGGACAAGGACGAGATCATCGGCGAAGCCAAGCGCTGGGGCACCTTCGAGACCTCGATCCGTCCGGGCATCGACTGCTGCACCCTCTTCTCGGACCGACATCCCGCGATTCGCGCCAACCCGCACATCGTCGAGGAGCAGGAGAGATGCTTCGATGTCGAAGCCCTCGTCGAACGCGCACTCGCTTTAAGCGGAATCGATCCGATCGTCAACCGGCCGGCTGTTGATCCTGCTGCGGCTGCTGTTCGGGAGTCTCGCTCAGGATCCGATCGAGGAACGCCTTCGTTTTCTCCGATTTCCAGTCCTGAGCTCCAACCCACTTCATGATGATCGCGCCATCGCGATCGATCAGGTAGCTCTCGGGATATTGGTACGTCCCGAAATCCTCGGGCACCTTCTTGGAGAAATCGATCAGCGACGTGAAGTTGGCTGGCAGCTCCGCATGCGGCATCAGCTTCTCGACGGCGCCCCAGGTGTCATCGAGGCTCACCGTCACCACGCTGATATCCGGCCACCCCCGCCCGGCTTCGATCAGGTCCGGGATCTCGGATAAGCAGGGCTGGCACCAGGTCGCCCAAAAATGAAGGATTACCGGCCGGCCGCGAAAAGAGCTCAGGGTACGCTCCGTCTCGCTGCTGTCCTGGAGTCGAAATTCTGGCGCAGGCCGTCGCGCTTGGCCCTGATAGACCACCGAAGCCCCTGTTTTCGGGCCATAATGCCGCCAACCCCAGACTCCTGCCCCAACCAGCAGCGCCAACGCGGCAAGCGCTTCCGGGCTCTTCAGCTTGGTGATTTGCATCCGGATTCAAATCTACTCTATAATGAGTGTATGGGCCATGCACTTGTGCTCAATGCCTCGTTCGAACCCCTGCATGTCGTGAGCTGGCAACGAGCGATTCAGCTCCTATTCCAAGGAAAAGTCGAGGTCGTCGAGGAGTCCGAACAGGAGATCCGCACCGTCCGCATCACGATGAAGATGCCCGCGGTCCTGCGTCTGCTCAAATACATCCCGCTCGGCAAGAAGAAGAACATCGTGCGCTTCTCGCGCGCCAACATCTTCCTTCGCGACCGCAACGTCTGCCAGTACTGCGGCGGAAAATTCGCCAAGGCGCACCTGACTCTCGATCACGTCGTCCCGATCGTCCAGGGCGGCCGCAAATGCTGGGAAAACATCGTCACCGCGTGCAAGCCCTGCAATCAGCGCAAAGGCGGTCGCACGCCTTCCGAAGCCAACATGCATCTCGTGCGCAAACCCAAGCAGCCGCTCTGGTTGCCGGCGGCCAATCTCACCATGGGTATCTCCAAGACGCCTGAGCGGTGGAAAATCTATCTTCGGATCGGCAACGAAGGAAAGGACGCCGACTTCGAGCTCGACGCCGATCTCGACCCGGCGCTTGACCCCAGCGAGGCGCCAGCCTAGGCTCTTCTAAGTGGCCAAGCTGCAGTCTCCTCCCCAACCCAAGGAAACCCTCGTCGATCGTCTCGTCGCCTCCTATGGCGATCTGATCTTCGACTTCTGCGAGTCCCTCCTCTGGGATCCCTCGCACGCGCAGATCGCGTTCCGCGAGGTTCTCAAGGAGCTCCGGGCCGGCCGCTCCGCCAATGCATATAAGGAGCATGAACGCGCGTGGGTGCTCAAGGTGACCTGCGATTTCCTCCGGGTCTACGCCGGCCGCCACGCCCGCAGGCTTTCGGCCAGCGAGCAGATCCAGCTCGACTCCACCGAGGCCGTTTCGATGCGGCTCAAGCACTTTGAGTTCTTCTTTCACCGATTGACCGACGAGGAGCAGATCCTGCTTCTCCTCCGCGACAAGTACGGTCTTCCGTATCCCGAGATCTCGGCCGCCCTCGGGCTTCCCGAAGGCTCTCTCAAGATCAAGCGCTCGCAGGCGCTGCGAGCGATGGAAGAATGGCTGTGGGGAAAGCAGACATGAGGTCCTGGCCGTGAATTGCTTCGAGTGGCAGAGCCGGGCCTCCGACTACCTGGATTGCACGCTGATCGGCACGGCCAAACGCGACGCCGACGAGCACCTCGATGGCTGCCGCGCATGCAGCGAGAAGTACAAGCATTACCGCCTCATCCTGACCGCCGTGGCCGGCCAACCGCGCTCTTCGCTGCCGGTACCGATCCGCAAGGCGCCGCTCGAGTCCGTGCTCCCCAAGCGCGGGCGCCGCGAGCGGATCAAGGCTCATTGGAAGCATCTGCCCTGGTTCATGCGAAGCTCGCTCGAGGGGCTCGCCATCGTCATGATCATCTTGCTCGGAATCTCCGCCGGACCCAAGCTCCGCGCGCTCTACGAGCGCGGACTCGAGCAGAGCCTGAGCGAGTTCGGCGAGAAGGCCGAGCCCCTGAGCGCGCTTGAAGCGGCCAACTCCGGCGGCCCCGTCAATCACGGACCGATCGCCCCGGTTCCCGGCGCGCAATTCGCCGACGGCACCCTCAATCCCGTGCAACATCCCGGTGACGATTTTTCCGCATCCGAAGGCGGTGACAGCGGAGACAGCGACGCCGAAGCCGACGATTCTCACGCAGATGAAGGCACCGGCGACAGTGAAGAAGCCACCGTTCCCTCGGGGCCCCTGGCCAGCGCCGGCCGCGCCGAGATCTGGCGATTCAATCTCAAAACGGACAGCCCGCAGGAAGTGCGCGGCAAGGTCGCCCAGATCCTGCACGACCTCAAAGTCAACGCGCAGAACATCCGCGGCATCGAAGCCCCCGGCGGCGTCCAGTTCGATCTCCTCGTCGCGCAGGCGATCATCGGGGAGCTCAAGCAATCGCTCGAGAAGCTCTCGGTCGAAAAAGCCTCGGCCGCCCCAGCCCAGGAGTCCTTCACCTGGTACAAGAGCAAGTCCCGCAAGCCCATCCCGAGCGGCAAGACCCGCGTCGTGATCTGGCTATCGCAGCTCTAAGCTACTGCGGATTGGTCGTATTCTTGATGATCGAGTCGATATCCGTCTCGAACTGAGCTGGGTCGTAATTGAACTTGAGATCGCTTCCGCCGGCGCTCGGGTCGAT
>OUNM010341568.1_pt1 | contig 37799 bp, 25 predicted proteins | sample 1769961 | NCBI WGS metagenome assembly OUNM01 (sample SAMEA3914820, study PRJEB12502) | metagenome | biome: forest; material: soil | place: USA | collected 2012-03-12 | depth 0.3 m | reverse complement strand
GGAACGCCTTCCTCCGCCAGGTGCTCGCCGAATTCGACTGCGTCACCGGCACCCTGCACCGCCTTGATCCCGCAGACCAGCTCCTGAAGCTTGTCACCTGCGAGCGCATCCCTGAGCAGCTCATCCCCATCATCCAGACCATCCCCGTCGGCAAAGGCGTCGCCGGCGTCGCCGCTGAGCGCAAGGAACCCGTCGAGCTGTGCAACCTGCAGACGGACACCTCCGGCGTGGCCAAGCCCGACGCTAAAAAGACCCAGGTGCAAGGCTCCCTCGCCGTTCCCGTGCTCGGCGATAACGACGCCCTGCGCGGCACCCTCGGCATTGGCAAAATGCAGCCGCACGACTTTACCGAGGAAGAAAAATCCAGTCTCATGGCCATCGGCAGAGCCATTGCGGCCAGGCTGGAGTAGCCCGCACAGGACCTACACGACAAACGGGACCTACATGCCCTGCAAAGCCCACGGCGAGCTCTCAAGCACAGCCGTAGGTCCCCTTCGTCCCCTAGGTCCCGTCAAGCGCTCCTCACCGCCCAAAACAAAATTCCATTCCTTACACGTCTGTAATGGTGCGGAAAGGAAAGCGCCATGCCCAGGATGTCTATGTCTATCGGAAACCAATCCACCCCACCATCCGACAGACTTATGAAAGACAACATCAACACCTCCAGCCAAACCAGCACCCCCATCGTCAACCCCTTCTGGCACCGCGTGGCCATCTTCGGGTGCATGACGTTGGTCGGCGGCTCCCTCGTAGCGTTCACCCCTTCCGCCGTCAAAGGCGACAAGGCTCCCCTCCATCTCCAGCTCAGCAACACCCCCGCCACGGAGAACGCCAGTCGCTTCCCCAGCTTCGCGCCAGTGATCAAAAAGGTCGCCCCCAGCGTGGTCAAAGTCTCCGTCACCTCCCAGGCCAAGGCCTCACCCGCTGGCATGCCTGAAGGCCTCGACCTGCGCCAGTTCTTCGGCGGCGGCGAAATGCCCGAAGGCTTCAACGGCCGCAGCCACCGTCAGCAGCAACAGCAGCTTCGCACGCCCAAGCAGCAAGGCGTCGGCTCCGGCGTCATCGTCACCGCCGACGGCTACATCCTCACTAACAACCACGTGGTGGAAAATGCCGACGACATCAAGGTCGCCCTCAACGACGGCCGCGAATTCACCGGCAAGGTCATCGGCCGCGACCCCAAGAGCGATGTCGCCGTGATCAAGATCGAAGCCAAGGACCTGCCCGCCATCACTTTCGCCGACAGCGACGGCATCGAAGTGGGTGACCGCGTGCTCGCCATCGGCAATCCCTTCGGCATCGGCCAGACAGTCACCACCGGCATCGTCAGCGCCAAGGGCCGCGCCACCATGGGCCTGGACTATGAGGACTTCATCCAGACCGATGCCGCCATCAACCCCGGCAACTCCGGCGGCGCCCTCGTGGATGCCGACGGTCGCCTCGTGGGCATGAACACCGCCATCCTCAGCCGCAGCGGCGGCAACCAGGGCATTGGCTTCGCAGTGCCCACCAACCTCGCCCGCTGGGTGATGGAAAGCCTGGTCAACAACGGCCATGTGGACCGCGGCTTCCTGGGCGTCAACATCCAGGATCTCACCCCCCAGATGGCAGCCCAGTTCAAGCTTGATGGCGGCACCGGTGCCCTCGTGGCCGATGTGACGCCCGACAGCCCGGCTGAAAAGGCCGGCGTGAAGAGCGGCGACCTCATCACCGGCTTCAACAACAAGACCATCACCGACAGCCGTCACTTGAAGCTCCAGGTGGGCACCACCCCCGCCGGCACCACCGTGCCGCTGAAGGTCCAGCGCGATGGCAGCAGCCTCACGCTGAACGTCACCATCAAGGCCCTGCCCGGCGACAAGGTGGCCTCCGCCACCCCCGCCGCCGAACAGGCGGAAGACGCCCTGCACGGTGTCGCCGTCGCCGACCTCGACAAGCCCATGCGCGACCAACTCAAGGCCCCCGCCCACATCAAGGGCGCCGTGATCTCCCAGCTCGAGGAAGGTTCGGCCGCCTACGAGGCCGGTCTTCGCGAAGGCGACGTGATCACCGAGATCAACCACGAGTCCGTGAAGGATGCCGAGCAGGCCACCAGCCTGTGCAGCCATCCCGCCACCAAGGTCACCCTGGTGAAGATCTGGCGCAATGGTGGCAGCCACTATGTAGTCGTCGATGAAAGCAAGGTAGGCTGATCTCAACCCTCAACCGTAACTCACCTCAATCACTCCGGCCCGCCTCTCCGCTCCCCTGCGGTGGGGCGGGCCTTTTCTTGGACAACCCATGTCCCCTCAGCTACCAAGTGCATTCACTGACATGCGCATCCTCGTAATTGAAGACGACAGCAAAATTGCCGGGTTCGTGGTCAACGGCCTCAAGCAAAGCGGCTTCGCGGTGGATCACGCGGCCGATGGCGACCAGGGCCTGGCCATGGCCGCCACCATCCCTTACGATACCATCGTGCTCGACATCATGCTGCCCAAGCTCGACGGCCTCTCGCTGCTGCGCCAGCTTCGTGAAGAAAAGATCCGCACCCCCGTGCTTATCCTCAGCGCCAAGGCCAGTGTCGAGGACCGAGTGAAAGGCCTGCAGGCCGGCAGCGACGACTACCTCACCAAGCCCTTTGCCTTCTCCGAACTGCTCGCCCGCGTGCAGGCCCTCATCCGCCGCGCCACCCATGTCGTCGAGCCCTCCGTGCTCAGCGTCGCCGGCCTCACCCTCGATCTTTTGTCACGCGAAGTCACCCGCGGCGCCCGCCGCATCGAGCTGCAAAGCCGCGAGTTCGCCCTGCTCGAACTGCTCATGCGCCACCCCGGCCGCGCCGTCACCAAGACCATGATCATGGAGCACGTGTGGGACTACAGCTTCGATCCTCAGACGAATGTCGTGGACGTGCTCGTCCACCGCCTCCGCTCCAAGGTGGACAAGGATTTCGACATCAAGCTCATCCACACCCTGCGTGGGGTCGGTTATGTGCTCAAGCCGGTGTAAGAGCATGAACGATCCATCGTCACGCTCTTCAACACCCAGCCTTGAACCGCAGAGCGGTTCCCCCGCGAAGCGAGTAGCCCGGGGTCGAACAACCCCGGGTGATGCGCCAGACGGTTTCAACCCTGGAAGAGTTGGCCCATGCACGATGACTTTATCAAATCCGATCCGCCCCTCTGTGAGCGCTGGCCTCCAGCCCTATTCTGTTCGTTTAGCATCCTTTCAACGCGGCCAGATTTGTTTCGCACCCCTGGCTTTGTCCAGCCGGACAGCCCCCCTGGGAGCGCTGGCGTCTCGCCGGCGTGCGCATCGTCGCAGCCCAATGCCATCGGTCCCCCGGGAGGCTGCTAAGCGCACACGCATGGCCATGCACAGCGGCCGGCGAGACGCCAGCGCTCCCAGGAGGGAACCGCTCCGCGGTTCAACGCCACTTTCATGAGCACCGAGCAGCCACAGACTTCATCCTCGGGTGCGCCACCTTCGCACCCCCGCCTGAGCTTCAGCGTCGAGCTCAGCCTCATGTACGGCCTGCTCTTCACCGTCAGCTCCGCCGTGCTCTTCGGCATGCTCTACCTCCTGCTCGCCTCCGCCCTGGAACGCAAGGACCACGAAATCATCGAGGCCCGCCTCAACGAATGCGCCGCGATCTACGACAACGGCGGCCTCCCTGCCCTGCGCCAGGTGGTGCGCGACAGCCGCGACTCCGACAAGGCCAAGTCCTTCATGGTCCGCGTCACCGGCCCGCTCGGCAGCGTTCTCCTCTTCTCCGTGCCTAACGACTGGCTGCAATCCCAGCCCCCCGCTCCCGGCCTTTCCGAAGCCACCTCCCGCCCCGCCTGGCTGCGCATTCCCGCCGATGATGAACGCGACATCACCGTCGCCTCCATGCGCCTGCCGGATGGCGCCATTCTGCAGGTGGGCCGCAGCACCAACAGCCGCGAGACCGTGCTGCAGCCCTTCCGCCGCAACTTCCTGCTGGTAATGACCCCCGTCGTCATCATCGGCTTCCTCGGCGGCATCTTCTTTGCCCACCGCGCCATCCGACCCGTGCGCGACGTCGTCGCCACCGCCCGCGCCATCACCGACACCGGCAACTTCGCAGCCCGCGTCCGCGCCATGAAAGGCCACGCCGAACTGGAAGATCTCGCCCGCGAATTTAACCGCGTGCTGGATAAAAACCAGGCGCTCATCCAAGGCATGCGCGATGCCCTCGACAACGTTGCCCACGACCTGCGCACCCCCCTCACCCGGCTGCGCGGCACCGCCGAAGCCGCCGTCCAGACCACGCCCGATCCGGTTGCCCGAGAAGCCCTCGCCGACTGCGTGGAAGAATCCGAGCGCGTGCTCACCATGCTCACCACCTTGATGGACATCACCGAAGCCGAGGCCGGCGTGATGAAGCTGCGCCTGGAAAAGACCTCCATCCCCTGCCTGCTCAGCGATGCCATCGAGCTCTACGACATGGTCGCCGAGGAAAAGCAGATCACCGTCACCAGCGACCTCGCCTCCCCCTGCGATGCCACCGTCGATCCCACCCGCATCCGCCAGGTCTTCGCCAACCTGCTCGACAACGCCATCAAGTACACCCCCGAAGGCGGCAAGGTTCACCTCTCCTGCGCCGCCCTTGTCAGCAGCGTCGCCATCCGCATCCGCGACACCGGCATGGGCATCCCCCCCGCCGACCAGCCCCGCATTTGGGAGCGCCTCTACCGCGCCGATAAAAGCCGCACCCAGCGCGGCCTCGGCCTCGGCCTCAGCCTGGTCAAAGCCATCGTCGAAGCCCACCACGGCGCCATCTCTGTCCGCAGCGAACCCGGCCGGGGCAGCGAGTTCACCGTCATGATTCCGATGGTGTCGGTGGTTTAGGATGATGTGATTTATTTCGCACCCACCGAGCAGCCATGCCTTGAACCGCGGAGCGGTTCTCCACGAGTAGCCTGGGGTCGAACGACCCCAGGAATCTCCGCACCAAGAGATCAACCACAGCGTGGTTGGCCAATGCGTGACACGCTTGATCAAGCACAGAGCGCATTGGCCGGCCAAGCATCCCCGCATCTCAGGCTGGATGAAACACCACTCACCGGGTTACGAACTCGCTCTACATGCCGCCGTCCATGAAAGCAGCGTCCCTTTGCCTCTGCCTGCTGGCCCTCACCACCATGCTTCACGCCGCACCGGCCCCCACCGCCGCCGAGCTTCTCGATGAAGCCATCTGGTGGCCGGATGGATTTGGCAGGACAACGGAGACATCACAGAGATGGCTGGACCGATGCATGTGTATAATATACAACAGACACCGATCGATTTATATTTTAGATCCACAAACTAATCTCATAAATTTAGATGGCCAGCCCAACGTTTCGATTCGCCCTTTATCTGTCAATGACAGGAGCTGCTGTCATGGTTTATCACTTTCCCGCCGTGGCATCCGGACAAGGCCTTGACCCGCAAAGGCTCGAACGAGTTAAAGAACTCGTGGCGATATGGCCGATTGATTTCATAACTGAATCGTCGGCCCGGCACACGGTCGCCGAGCAACAACAAGAGCAGGAAAGATTACATCAAATTCGCACCGAACCAGGTTTGGTTCCTTACTTGGTGACTCTTGCTAACGAGTCTATGGCCGATTCGAGTCTTGCGCTGCCTTCCATCATGGAAGCTCTGGCGATGCGCGAGGACCTGGATTCTGGAAGTGTGGATTCTTTTGTGAACAAGGCTGACGTACTTATGGCAACGCCTCCTCCAGAACACAGAGAAAAGATCATCATGATGTTTCTTGAAGGCACGGCAAATATCTTGGAAATGACTCATCAGCCCTCACATGAGGACACTCTCATCAAAATGCTAAATTATGACGATGATATAATGTCGGTTAGGTTGAAGGTGGTCGCCTGCCATGCGCTGGAAAAATTTGGGACGGGACGGGCCATTCCAGCAATGGAAAGAGCCAATAAATGGCTTCGTGATTTTGAGGAAAAGCTGCCTGGAGAAATAATTCCCTCAGCCGCGCAAGCAACAGACGCGAGCTTGACCAATCTAAAGAAGAGAATAGGGAGTGCTTCTGCCTCTCAATATCAGGATACCAAGTTGGCCCCACAGAGGGCCCAGAAGGCTCTATCAACCCTGGAATTGATTCAATCAGATGCCACCTTACGGCCTTTGGCCGTGTCGATGGTGATTTTTGTAATGTCTTTAATGTCGTGTTTTTGGTGGATCCGCCGAACCCGGAAAAAGGCTTGAAATCGACCCTCAAGCCGCCTTTAAACGGGGCGGCGTCCGGGTTCAGCCCTGGAAGGGTTGGCCAATGTGCGCTGTGCTTGATAAGGCCTGCCAAGCGATGAACAACCATGGCTTCCTCCCGAAACGACCTGGAAGGTCGTTCGACCAGTGTACGAGCTGGAAGCTCGTTCTACTTGAATAACAATCCCCGCGGCCCCGTCAGTGGGTCATAAGTCAGCGCCAGTCGGTCGCCGGCCTCAAATTCGTCGGAGGATTTCACAAACCATTCAGCCCCAGCTCACGAGTTTTCGACACCTTCATTCCCTCCAAAGACCCCCACCTTTTTCCTCGACAACCGAACCCGGGATTCCCACAAGAAACCTGCCCTTTCTCCACCCATGAGAACACCCGCCCATCCCCTTCCCTCAACGCCCCAAGCCACACCAGTCTCCTCCACCCGATTCCAGGCCAATCCGACTGAATCCGACCGGATCCAGGCAAAATAAAAGCACCAGCACCCCTCCTTCACCCCAAAACCGGCCATGCAAAAGCTCATGACACGACTCTTGTGACGTCCTCGACGGCTCTTGCAATCCTTGCCCCAGGCTGAAATACTACCCTCTATGAAAGCAGCGCCCCTTTGCTTCTGCGTGTTAGCCCTCTCCGCCTTGCTCAAGGCGGCCCCCGCGCCCTCAGCTCCCTCCGCGGCTGAACTCGTCGATGAAGCCATCTGGTGGCCGGGAGATTTCTCCCAGGTCTGCGGTGGGGTCACCGGCATCGGCCCTTTCCGCGAGCCGCTGATGCGCGGCTACGACGCCATTGTGGCCCAGGGCTACTTCCTTTCCAAGGACACGACCGCCCGGCTGAAAGCGCACAAGGCCGAAGTCAGCGCCGAGCTGCTCGCCCGCCTGAAGGCCTTCGACTGGAAGCACGTCCCGGCCGCCCCGCCGGTGAGCAAGCGCGTGAAGGCCATCAAGACCGCCGCCTGGAAGGCTGGCGGCGGCGATGAAGCCGGCCCCGGCCCTTGGGAGCCGCCGAATGCCCGTGCGCTGAATGGCGCCATGCTGCGCATCATCCGTGAAGTCGGTGCCGTGGAGACCTTGCCCGAACTGCTGCGCCTGGAGGACGAGCTGGACAAGATCAATGCCAAGGCGCTCGAAGCCGCCTGGAGCCTCATGTCCGACACCAAGCACCTGCCGAAACTGGACCTGCCGCCGATCCAGGTCGGCGGTACCGTGCTGTGGGAGGAATACACGGACGATTGGCGCGAGGCCGGCAGCCCGGAGAACCCCACCGCCGTGCTCAAATGGAAGCAGCGCGTCTTTGATTCCGTCGTCTTCCAGCGCGAGATCCTCGGCGTCTGCCTGGCCCTGGTGGACGAGGCCAAATACGAGCCGCTGAAGACCTCCCTCGTGGGCCGCCTGCGCGAACTGGGCCTGCGCCACATCGGCCTGCGCATGATGGACAACCTCAAAATCCACGGCAAGGCCGACATGAAGGGCCAGGCCGACGACCTGTACTGGGACGACGCCCGCGGCTTTCCCCTGAGCCAGTTCGACCGCGCTGAAATCCCCTGGACCCCGGCCATCCGCGAGGATGCCCGCGCCATCGCTGAGGCCTTCCTCAAAGGTGACAAGCCCACCGGTGACCGCGATGGCAAGGCCCTGCTGGAAACCGCCATCGACCGGCCCGGCAATTTCTCCCAGATGTGCGGCGTACCTCCGCCCATCCCCTTCGAGGCGCCCCTGCCCATCGTCGCTTCGCTCGTGCCGCACTACTTCCGCCTCAGCAAGGACCAGCAGATCAACCTCATCGCCTACCGCGCCTCTGTGATCCCGCCGCTCGTTGCCGCCCTGCACAGCATCGAGCCGGACAAGACCACTGCGCCACCCGAGCCCAAGAGCGACGCTGCCGAAGTCCCGACCGGCAGTTCCCCACCGCGCAAAAGCGGCCAGAGCCCCAACCAACTCGGCCCGTTGGTGCTGAAGACCGCCTCCCTGCTCAACGCCGTTGAGGCTCTGCCTGAGATCCTGCGCATCGAGGCCAGCCTGAACGACATCGGCATCCATGCCGCCAAGGATGAAAGCTTCACCCCGCCACCCTTCTCGCTGGATTCCCCCATGGGCTGGGTGGGCCAGAAAGGCTACTCCGAAAACGACAAGGCTGCCGCCGCCGCCTTTGAGCGCAAGAGCCGTCTCTTCGCCTGCCACGTGTACCAGCGCGAGCTGCTGGGGACGATCTACGAAATGCTCAAGGCCGAGGAGTTCGCCCCTTTGACAAAATCCAAGGTCCAGGCCGCCTTTGAGGCTGAAGGTCACAAGCAGCTCACCAAAGAACTCAAGGGCATCAAGACCCAGGTGCAGTTCAGCCGCTGGCAGCGCTCCACCGCCCTGCCCGAAGCGCGCACCGTCGTATGGGACGACGACAAGAACCGCCCCATCGTGATGGAAAACGTCGCCTACATCGCCAACATCGAGTACACCCCCGCCGCCCGCGACGAGTTGCGCGGACTGGCCGAGGACTACCTCAAAACCGTGCCCCCGGAAAAGCGCAAGGCTGGCGACGCCATGAAGCTTTTCTGGACGATCCACATTGACGAGCAATGACCGCTCGCGTGAAAGGAGTGAAAGCAGCAGCCCTCAGCCTGTGGATACTGCTGGCTTTCACTCCAGGGATGCCCTGTGCCGCCGCTCCTTCAGCCAGCGACTTGCTCGACGAGGCGATCTGGTGGCCTGGAGATTTCGCCCAGGTCTGCCGCAGCGATGATACCAGCGGGCCGTTCGCCGCGCCGCATATTGATGCCTACGGCCCCCTCGTGCCGCAGTCCTACTTCCTGTCGAAAGACACGGTGGCACGGTTGCAAGCTCGGCACGCGGAACTGAGCGCCGAGCTCGTTGCACGCTTGAAGGTGTTTGACTGGCTGCATCCCCCGGCAGCACCACGAGTGAGCAAAAAAATGGCCGCGCTGAAGAATGCGAGCCTGAGCAGGGCAGATCCAAACGCGCCAGGCCCCGGCCCTTGGGAGCCGGCCAACTCCCGCGCACTGGGCGGGGCGATGCTGCGGGTGATCGGAGCCATCAATGCGGTAGAAGCCCTGCCGGAGCTGCTACGCCTGGAGGATGAGCTCAACACTCTCAACAAGCGGGCCCTGGACGCTGCTCAGCAGGCCCAGCCTGCTTTTGGGTCGAACAAAGGCAAGCCGCCAGATGTTCCCCTGCCGGTCATCGATCTTGGTGGCACCGCCAGCCCGTGGGATGAATGGAGCGATGACTGGGAGGCGACGGGCCGCGACACCACCTCCCCCTGGTCCACGTGGCGCGTCCGGCTTTCCGACAGCCTCGTCTTCCAGCGCGAACTGCTAGGCGTGTGCCTGGGCATGGTGGACAAGGCCGGCTACGCACCCCTGAAAACCTCACTTGTGGGCCGCCTGCGCAACCTCGGCCTGCAAAGACGAGGGCGCGTGACCATGGAGGCGCAGCACATTGGGAAGAAGGAGGACATCACGGAAAAGCTCAAGGACCTGCACTGGGATGATGCCTTGGGCGTGCCCCTGTATCCTCATATGCAAACGGACATTCCGGGCACCGCAGGCGTGCGGCAGAATGCCAGGGCCATCCTCGAAGCCTTCCTCAACGGCGGTACTCCGCCTTCGATCACTGATGGCGCGGCCCTGCTTGGCAAAGTGCTGGACCAGCCCGGTGGCACCCTGCACATGGACGGGCCGCTCCCTACAATCCCCTTCGACGTGCCGTTGTCGCCCGAGGATGTGATCGCTTCGCGCTACGCCTTCTTTAACGAAGACACGAAGATCACCATGATGGCGCATCGCGAGCTGCTGATTCCGCCGCTCACCACCGCGCTGGCCGCCGTTAAAGTCAAGGCCGGCGGCTCGACGCTGCCGCCGCTGCTGCTGCATGCCGCGGGTGTGCTCAACGCCGTTGAAACCTTGCCGCAGGTGCTGCAGATCGAGGCCGACCTGCACGACCTGATCATCCAGGCCGGCCGCGATCCTTCCTTCATCCCGCCGCTGCTCGGGCTCAATTCCCGGGTGATCCCGGCGCCTGAAGAACCTGCCGACGGCGCTTCGCCTGCTGCCCGCCGCAAGGCTGCGCTCTTTGCCTGCCGTATCTGGCAGCGCGAGGCCCTGGGCCTTGTTTTTCAAATGCTGCTGGCCGAGCACTTCGAGCCCTTGAAACAATCAAAAGTGCTGGCCGCCTTCAATGCCGAAGGCCACCAGCAACTGGAGACAAAGCTGCCCGCTTTCAAATCCGAGCAGGAATTCACGCTGTGGAAGCACCGCACCTTCGGCAACAAGCGGGGCATTGGGTGGCTGGTGGAAAAAAACAAGGCTTATTACACCAAAAGCGAAGCCTTTCTGCTGCCCGTCAACTACACCGAAGCCGGGCGCGCCGAACTCCGGCAACTGGCGCTGCGCTTCATCAAAACGGTGCCTTTGGAAAGGCGTGAAGCGGGCAACGGCATGAAGATGTCCTGGCTCTATGACTCCCAAGAATCCTGGCTGGCGGACTATGGCAAAGATTGATTGCATGCATCGCCTCACCACCAGTGCACTCCTTCTCCTCGCCTGCCTCCAGGCGCAGGCCGGGACGCACGCCATCCAGGCTGGACCTAACAATCACCTGCTCGTCATCGTACCCGCAGGCGATCATGTCGTCGGCAGCCGCGACGCGCCCCGCAACCCCGAGCGCACGGTCACGCTGGCCGCCTACGCCATTGCCACCACGGAGACCACCAACGCCCAGTTCGCCGCCTTCGTCGCCGCCACGCATTACATCAGCGATGCCGAGCGGCTCGGCACGGGCAAGGTCTCCTTTGAAGGCATGGCCGACTGGGACTGGGATCAAATCAAAGGGGCGGACTGGCGGCATCCCATGGGCCCAAACGGCCAGAGCTGGGAAGAGCTGAAGGACCATCCCGTGACCCAGATCAGCGGGGCCGATGCCGAGGCCTACTGCCAGTGGGCCGGCGGCCGCCTTCCAACTCTGGATGAGTGGGAGGTCGCGGCACGTGCCGGAACCAAAAACAAGTACCCCTGGGGCCCGAAGTTCGACCCGAAGATGGCTAACACTTGGAATGGCGACACCCATCACCACAACACCCGCGAGGACGGCTTCGTCTATACCGCTCCGGTGAAGTCTTTCCCGCCCAATGCCTGGGGCCTCTATGATGTGATTGGCAATGTGTTCGAGTACTGCTCCGGCCTGCCCAGGGATGCCCGCCCTGGCGACGAAGCCCATCTCATCGCCGGCCGCGGCGGCTCCTGGTGGTGCTCCTTTGGCACCTGCCACTTCTTCAACCTCGTGGACATCGGCCGCATGGACCGCCACGGTTCGCTGGCCAACCAGGGCTTCCGCATCGCTTTCGATCCTGCCAGGCTGGCGGCGAAAAAATAAGCAGCCCAGCCTCGCCTAACAACCACACGCATTATGAAACCTAAAGACCTTGCCCGCCGCTGGTTCGAAACCCTCTGGAACGACCACAACCCGGCAGTCCTCGACGAGCTGATGCACCCCGATGCCCTCGGCACCTCCGAGACCGGCCCCATCCGGGGCCCCAAGGAGTTTCGTGAGCAGGTGTACGATGTCATCATTGCCGCCTTCCCCGACATCCGGATCCAGATCGATGGCACGGTCGCCGAAGGCGATGAAGTGGTCGTGCGCTGGGCCTTCGTGGCCACTCATACCGGCCCGTTGGGCGACCTGCCTGCGTCCGGCCGGCAGGTGCGCGTGCAGGGCATGACCTGGATGCTCTTCCAGCACGGCAAGATCATCGAGGGCGCTGATGCCTTCAACATGCACGCCATGCTCAGCTACCTTTCCACCGGCACCGAGTCCGCCACTGTGCGCAATGCTGCCCACCTCGCATGACGAAAGCCCAGGTACCGACAGCGGGACTCGAACCCGCACGGTGGTCACCCACCAACGGATTTTAAGTCCGATGCGTCTACCATTTCGCCATGTCGGCAAGGCTTGCCAGGGTGGCAAGCAGTAGCCGCAAACGACGGCCCTGGCGAGAGGAAAGGTGATGCGCCGGACAGCCCCGCAAGAACCTCCAGCGCACGCCCGTTCAGCTTTGCCCACATGAAAGCCTATTTTGCCACAGCCCTTCTCGCCATCGCGGCCACCGCCGCGAATGCTGCCCCCCAGGATGATCAGTATGTACTGGGACCGGATTCTCAGGTGAAGCCGGACGTGCCGCATGGCACGGTGGTGCAGCGCAAGTGGGACAACTGCAAGGCCTTTCCCGGCACCACGCGCGACTGGTGGATCTACGTGCCGGAGCAGTACGACAAGGCCAAACCGGCCTGCGTGATGGTGTTCCAAGATGGAGCGGGCTGCGTGAAGCCGGATGGCGGCTTCCGTGCGCCCGTGGTGTTCGACAACCTTATTGCCGCGGGCCAGATGCCGGTGACCATCGGCATCTTCATCAGCCCAGGCAGCTTCCCGGCTTCCAAGCCAGGCGAGAAGGCGCGCAGCAACCGCAGCTTCGAATATGACTCGCTGGGCGGCCTGTACTCGCAGTTCTTGCTTGAGGAGATCCTGCCGGAAGTGAAGAAGGAGTACTCTCTCACGGACGATCCCGAAGGTCACGCCATCTCCGGCAGCAGTTCCGGTGCGATCTGTGCCTTCACCGTGGCCTGGGAGCACCCGGAAGCCTTCCGCAAGGTGTACAGCACCATCGGCTCCTACACCAACATCCGCGGTGGCAACGTGTACCCGGCGATGGTGCGCAAGGCGGACAAGAAGCCGATCCGCATCTTCATGCAGGACGGCAAGAACGACATCGACAACCAGTTTGGCAACTGGCCGCTGGCTAACATGGACATGGCTGCCTCCTTCAAGTTCGCCGGCTACGACTACCAGTTCGTCCAGGGCGAAGGCACCCACAACGGCAAGCACGGTGCCATGCTGCTGCCGGAAGCCTTGCGCTGGCTGTGGCGGGATTATGCCAAGAAGTAAAGGGCGCGAACAGGAAAGTGCTGAGTGCGTAGTGCCCAGTGCGAAGTCCTGAGGGCGGCAGCCTGCGCCGCAAAGCAAAAGAGCCAGTGGTGGTTAACCACTGGCTCTTTTTGTGAAGAGATTTCGCTGAAGACTAGCGGCGCTTGCGCAGGCCGGACTTGCCGGTGCGCATGACGGTGCGTGCGTGGGTTTCGTCTTCCAGAATCGTGGTAAACTTGTAGGAGAAGCCTTCCTGCTTGCGACGCTCGATCTTGCGCTTGATCAGGGTCTCGATGGCCTCGACCTGCTTCATCTCATCGGCGGCGAAAAGGGTGAAGGCATCGCCTTCCTTTTGCGCGCGGCCGGTGCGGCCGATGCGATGCACGTAGTCCTCAGGGTTGTCGGGCACGCAGTAGTTGATCACGTGCGTGACACCGCTGATGTCGAGACCACGGGCGGCAAGATCGGTGGCGACGATGACTTCGCATTCGCCTTCACGGAAGGACTTCAGCGCCTTCTCACGGTCGCGCTGGGCGATGTCACCATGCATGACGGCGCACTTGTACTCGCCCATGGCCTTGAGGTTGCCGAACAGCGCATCGGCCTGCACCTTGGTGCGGGTAAAGATCATCACGCTGGTGAAGTGCGTGGCCTTCAGGATGGCCAGCAGCAGCTCCTCACGCTGGTCGCCAGCCACGGGATATAGGTAGTGGCTGACGGTCTCGGCCGGGGAGAAGCGCAGGCCGATCTCGATGGTCTCCGGATCACGCAAAGCCCAGTCCGCCAGGGACTTGATCTGCGGCGGCATGGTGGCGCTGAAGAACAGCGTCTGGCGGCTGCGCGGGGTCTTTTCCACGATACGCTGCACATCGGGCAGGAAGCCCATGTCGAGCATGCGATCCACTTCATCAAGAATGACGATCTCGATGGAGTCGAGCGAGACGGTGCCGTCGCCCATGAAGTCGAGAAGGCGGCCAGGAGTGGCGACAACGATATCAACGCCCTTTTCCAGGCCTTCACGCTGCTTGCCGTAGCCAACGCCACCATGGACGAGCAGGGTGCGCAGGCCAGTGTGCTTGCCCAGCTTTTCGAAGGCTTCGACAACCTGGGCTGCAAGCTCACGGGTAGGCTCCAAGATCAGGCACCGAATGCCACCAGGCGCGCCGAGACGGCTCAGGGTAGGCAGGCCAAAGGCTGCGGTCTTGCCAGTGCCCGTCTGCGATGCACCAACCACATCCTTGCCGGAAAGGATCACCGGAATGGCCTTGGCCTGAATCTCGGTGGGGTTGCCATAGCCAAGATCACGCACACCACCGAGGACGGCGGGGGACAGGCCGAGCACTTCGAAGGCTTCCGGAAAAGGACCTTCCGGCACGGGAGGCGGAGGCGGGGGCGTCTCGACCGCAAAACGGGTGGTGGGCCTGGTTTCGCGTTCCTCGTCAGCAAGGCGTTTGGGGCCGCGTTCACGACCACCCCTGCCGCCACGACGGTCACCGCTGCGTTCGCCACCACTGCGTTCACGAGGCCGGTCACCGCCGCCTTCGCGCCGGCTGCGGCTGCCACCACCTTCACCGCCAGGGGCGCCTTCCTTGCGAGGCTCGCCACTGCGGCTGCCACGCTCGCCGCGTTCACGACGCGGGCCGCGTTCTTTGTCCTTGGCCGTGTGTTCGCGAGGCTCGAACATCCGGTCGTGGCTCTTTTCATGAGTCTTGTGCTCACGCGGCTTGTGGGGCTCTGGCTTGTCGTGGCTGGCAGCATGCTTGGCCGCGGACTTTTTGTCACCCAGGCCGATGACCTTCTTGATCTTGGCCTTCAGGCGGCTGATCAGCGAGGGCTTTTCCTTTTTCGGGGCCGGATGGGTTTCTTTGCGTGGCTCGTGGCTTGACATGTTCTGGCGTCTTCAATGCCGCAGGGCGGCGATGAATGCAAACGGCATCATTTTGCCTGGAGAAGACAGGGACCGGCTCCTAACAAGCGCCGTCAACGGCTGATATCGCCCTGGCCGAGCAGCTTGAAGCCAGCCTTGAGCAGGGCGTCGGAGCCGACCTCCAGGTCGTCCACCCGCAGCACAAGCAGCGGCCAGTTGCCGGGGCGGCACATAAGCGGGTAGCTGAACTCGATGTTGATCTCCGCCGTGAGCAGGGCGCTGAGGCAGGCGGAGAGGGTGTGATCACCCCCCTCGTGGATCTCGGTGACAATGACCCGGCAGTCCGTGTGCGGGATGCCACGCTCCATGAAAAGCGTTTCGGCACTCTCCGGATCGCTGAGGATGAGCCGGGCGAGGTTCAGCTCCGTCGTTTCCTGCATGCTGATGCCCAGGACCTCGATCTTGTTGTCGTTGAGCAGCTTCACCAGCGCCATGAGCGTGCCCACACGGTTGTGCAGGAACACAGAAAGCTGTCGCACGGGCGTGTTGACAGGGTTTTCAATCGCCGGAGTGAAGGCTTCTTGTACTTGCATGGGGAAGTTCGGGAGGGAAGTGGCACTTAACCAAAGGGCCCGGCAGCAGACCGCTCGTCATTGAAGAGCATGACGCGCAGGGGCACGGCGGAGAGCTCCCTGTCTTCGCGCTCGACCACAAAGCGATACAGACCTGGCTTTTCAAACTTCAGGCGCTGGAAATTGAGCACCACATTGCGGGTGATGAAGGGCGGGCCGCCAGGGGGAAAAATCGCATCCATCGGCACCTTGCAGGGAGGCATGATGTCCTCATCCTCGGGGCCGAGGGCGCGGATCACGAGTTCAAAGGTGCCATGGTCCTCGGGATCAAAGCACAGCCGCACGGCAAACGAACACTGCGGGTGCGCCACGGGAAACTCCCGGGTGCACAGCGTGTCGAAGGCGCCCAGGACGCAGAGCTTGCCCTGGTAATCCGCAGCGAAATCGCAAAGGGTGGCGAGAAGGATTTGCACGCCCCTACTCTGCGGCATGGCGGGCCGCGGCTCAAGGGGCAATGCGCCGTGTTTGAGGCAGCCCGCCGGCTGCGGAAAAGCTCAACGCGAAGCCTGCGCAGTCTTCACTTCGCCCGAGGGGCCGATGCGCTCCTTGCTGAGCGCGATGTCATCGATCCAGGCGGTGAAGGACTGGCCCTCAGGCGCGGCCTGGTAGTTGGTCCAGCCAAAGGACAGTGTATCAAACACCTCCGGAATCTCCGCGCCCTCGAAATGGCCGGCTCCCTTGCTCACGCAGGCATCGCTGATCTCCTTGCCGTCCAGGAAGAGCTGGAAGGTCTGCGTGGCGTGGTCCACATGCCATTCCACCAGCGTCCACTGGTCGCTGTAGTGGTACACGGACTTGGTGCTTTTGCCGAACTCCTTGCGCTCCTTCTTCGGCTGCACGTTGTAGAGCCAGTTGGAATTGCCCTGGGGATTGGTGCAGGTGCTCACCAGGCGCAGGCCGATGGGGTCATGGAACAGGGGGCTGCTGGCGGTGCCTTCCACGATGGTGGAGTGGATCACGGCGGACTTCTTGCCCTCAGGAATCACCGGCACCGGCGTGGGCAGCTTCACCTTCATGTACAGCCGGCCCCAATGCTCACCGCCCAGCGCGGCGATCTCCGGTCCCTGCTTGGTGATCTTGCGAGCGCCCTTCACCGCGGGCTCGATGCGCAGGCTCTTCTTGCCGCTGTGGGACGTTTCTTCCGTCACACCCACGGCGCCACTCTTGGTGAAGCCCTGGGGAATCTCGCCCACGGCGGTGGATTCAAAGTCTTCCGAGATCACCAGCTTCGGAGTCTTGGCCGGCTCCGCCGCATGAGCGAACGAGAACCCGAGAGTAAGCGCGAGAAGGGAGGAGCCGAGGTGCCTGGTGGTGTTCATAGTGGTGAAGGGTCGAAAGGTAACGAACGGCACTCCCAGGCGCTGTCATTCGGCCAATGCCTGTCTCCACAAAAAAAGCCCCAGGGGACACCTGGGGCTTTTTCAAACATGCAGTACAGAACCAGCGGAGACTATTCCTCGCCTTCTTCTTCGGCAGGAGCAGCGGTGTCGCCATCGGCCACAACAGTGATCTTGAGGAAGCAGCTCACGTCGGGGTGCAGCTTCACGGTCACTTCGTGCTTGCCAGTGGTCTTGATGGGCTTGTCCAGCTCGATGGAGTGGCGGTCCAGGGTCACCTTGGCGTTTTCTTCCACCGCCTTGGCGATGTCGATCGTGGTGATGGAGCCGAAAGCCTTGCCCGAAGCGCCGGTGGCGAGGGTGAGCTTCAGCTTCAGGCGCTTCAGCTTGGCGGCGATCTTTTCGGCATCGGCAAGTTCCTCAGCTTCACGCTTGGCGCGGATTTCCTTGAGATGCTTCACGCGCTGGAGGTTCGTCTTGGTGGCCTCAAAGGCCTTGCCTTGAGGAACCAGGAAGTTGCGGGCAAAACCGCGCTTCACAGCGACGACATCGGCTTCGGCGCCGAGTCCTTTGATCTTCTCTTTTAAAATGACTTGTGTTTTGGCCATGAGCAGTGCCTCCAGTACGAAAGGGCGCGCATGCTACACGGCGTTTCAAGCTTGTCAAATGCGGTTGTGCGTGTTTGCGGAGCTTTCTCCAACCTACCCCTGGAAAGGCTGCTGGTGCCCCGATTCGGGCAGGAGCGGCAGGCCCACCATCAGCCGGAACCGATTGCCTGGGTGCATGTGTCTGAGCTTCCGCCGGTTTTCCGCCCGCTCGATATCGTACCGGGAAAGCAGGAGGCTCTCGCGCAGGAACTGGGCTTCCGGTTCGAAGCCCAGGCCATGGCTGAGGAGTTCCTGCAGTTCCATGACAAGGCGGCTGCCTCAGGTGAGACTCATGCCAATGCGGTCGCCTACGCCTCCACCAGGGTGGCCGCAGCCAGCAGGGTTTCTTCGTTCACGATCTTGCCGGTGAGGTCGGCCTTGGTCTGGGCCTTGATCTCGTCGCGGAACTTCTTCACGAAGCTCTGGGTGGGCCAGCTGGCGGCTTCGCCGAAGGCGCAGATGGTACGGCCTTCGATCTGGTTGGCCACCTGTTCCAGCATGTCCACGTCGTCGGGGCTGGCATTGCCGGCCACGATGCGGTCGCTGATCTTGGCCATCCAGGGGCTGCCTTCGCGGCAGGGGGTGCACTGGCCGCAGGACTCGTGCTGGTAAAACTTGTTCAGGTTGTTGATCACCCAGGCCATGCTGCGGGTGTCGTCCATGATCATCACGCCGCCGGAGCCGGCCATGGAGCCGCAGGCGGCCATGGTGTCGAAGTCCATGGGGATGTCCCAGATGGTGAGCTCGCGGCCGTCCTTGAGCTTGAACTTTTCATCGGCCTTCAGCACCTTGGCGGAGGAGCCGCCAGGGATGATGGCCTTGAGGGTGCGGCCGGGCTTCAAGCCGCCGCAGAGATCGTTGATCACCTCGCCCATGGTGACCTTGCCCACCTGCACCTCGAAGTAGCCGGGCCGCTGCACGTCGCCGCTCACGCACAGGATGCGGGTGCCGGTGTTGTTCGGCGTGCCCAGCTTGGCGTATTCGGCACCGCCCATGGCGAGGATATGCTTCACGTGGCAGAGGGATTCCACGTTGTTGACGATCGTAGGGCTCATGTAGAGACCCAGCGCGGCGGGGAAGTACGGAGGCTTGATGCGCGGATACGGGCGCTTGCCTTCGAGGGACTCGATCAGGCCAGTCTCTTCGCCGCAGATGTAGGCGCCAGCGCCGCGATGGACATAGATTTCCAGGTCGTAGCCGCTGCCCAGGATGTTCTTGCCCAGGAAATTGGCGGCCTTGGCCTCTTCGATGGCCTTTTCCAGGATCTTGGCGGCGTGGGGGAATTCTTCGCGCACGTAGATGTAGGCCAGGCAGGCCTTGACGGCGAAGCAGGAGATCACCATGCCCTCAATGAGCTGGTGGGGATCCTGGTGCATGATGTAGCGGTCCTTGAAGGTGCCGGGCTCGGACTCATCGGCATTGCAGATGAGATACACCGGCTTGGTGTTGGTGGGCGGGATGAAGCCCCACTTCACCCCGGTGGGGAAGCCCGCACCGCCACGACCGCGCAAGCCGCTGGCCTTGACTTCGTTGATGATGTCCTGGCGCTCCATCTTCAGCGCCTTCTTCAACTGCTCGTAGCCGCCATCGCGCTGGTAGCACTCGATGCCAGGGTCATAGCCCGCACGGTCAACGTTGCGGAAGATGAGACGGTGTTCGCGGGAATGCGGCTGCTTGCCAGGAAGATACTCGACGGAGTCCATGCCGGATTATCGGAGCCGCCTCCCGTGCGGCAAGGGGGATTTGTGAAAAATTTCACAAGCGGGCCTGCCGCGCGACTTTGGGATCAGTCGTGTTTTTCCCCAACTGGGTCAGCCGCTACAGGGCTGACAGGATAAACAGGACACCTCGTCACAGTACATTCACTTGAATCCTGCTTCGCAAGCCAGAAGGATAAAGGCAATGATTTTGAAGCTGTGCGCAAAGACCTTAAACAACTCTCTCCAATTTTTTAAGAGGCTGCTGCCCATGCTGCTGGCGGCCTCCCCTGCCCTGGCGATAGAGCAGGCGCAACTGGTGAAGGACATCAACACCACGCCGAATGTCGCCACCACCGCCCTGTCCAACCTGTGCGAGGTGAACAACCTGGTGTTCTTCTCGGAGAAAGACGACATCCACGGCACCGAACTGTGGGTTAGCGATGGCACCGGCGGCGGCACTCATATGGTCAAGGACATCAACCCTGGGGGTGATTCATCCCCGCAATCCTTGGTAGCCATGGGCAGCACGCTGTACTTTGCCGCGAATGACGGCAGCCATGGCATTGAGCTTTGGAAGAGCGACGGCACCGCCGCCGGCACGGTGCTGGTGAAGGACATTTGTCCCGGCTCCGACGGCTACGTGGGCAGTTTTGCCCCTGCGAACGGCTGGCTTTACTTTTCGGCCTACGATCCCGACCACGGCGTTGAGCTATGGAAAACCGACGGCACAGAGGCCGGCACCACCCTCGTAAAGGACATCAATCCCGGGCCGGCCAATGGTGGCGACAGCTCGCAGCTCGTGGTGGCGGCCGATGGCACAGTTTTTTTTACCGGCACAGACACCGATCATGGAAAGGAACTCTGGAAAACCGATGGCACGGAGGCCGGCACGGTGCTGGTGAAGGACCTTGTCCCCGGGGCCGGCACCTCCAGTCCCGACAAGCTCACTGCCGTAGGCAATTCAGTGTTTTTCACCGCATATAGCGCCGCCGCCACCGGCATGGAGCTGTGGGTCAGCGATGGCACCAGTGACGGCACGGTGCTGGTGCAAGACATGACCACAGGCACCGGCAGCACCACCCTTGGAGCCATGGCAGGGTTTAACGGCGCGTTGTATTTCAGGGCGGGAGCGGCCCTGTGGAAAACCGGCGGCACGGCAGCCACCACCGCCCAGGTCGTGGACAACGTCGGCCACACCATCAATTACACGAACACCATGGTCGTCGCCGGCAGCCGGCTGTTCATCAACGGCTCGCCCAACGTCGCCAACATACCGCCTTCCACGCTGTGGAGCACCGACGGCACAACGCACGGCACGATCGCGCTGACCACGACCAATCAGGGCGGTTTTCAAAACCTGCGCGTCAGCGGCGACAGTTCCGTGCTTTTTTCCACCAGCAACCCCTACCAGTTGTGGGAGAGCGACGGAACGGTGGCCGGTACCACGGCCTTTGTGCAGCTTGCTTCCTCGCCGGAGTTTCCCACAGCGGTCACCGCGCATCAGTTTTTCCTCACCCCGTACGCCACGCCCGTGGAGCTGTGGAAGACAGATGGTACCGCTGCGGGCACGGTGAAAGTGCCGACGATGGCCGCTGGCACGCGCGGTTCCTATCCTGGTTCGCTCACGGGCCTGCAAGGCAAGGTGGTGTTTTTCGCCGATGACGGCACCCACGGAACCCAGCCCTGGGCAAGCGACGGCACAAGTGCCGGCACGATGATGCTGCAGTCCGCCAGCGCGGGCTCGGAGGCCACCTTCTTCACTGTCATGGGCGGCGCGGCGTACTTTCAGTCCACCGTCTATCCTGGCAACAGGTTATGGAAAACCGACGGCACCGTAGCGGGCACGGCCAACGTGGCGGCCGCCTGGGGGAGCACGCCAACGGCGGTGCTCGGCGGCAGCCATCTGCTGTTTTTGTCCACATACAACTCTCCGGCGCATGGGGGCACCGTGCCCGAGCTTTTCAGCCTCGGCACTTCTGGCACGGCCACCGATATTTACCCCTCGCCCGCCGGGAAGAGCGTTTACAATTTTGGCCATTTCACGGTGATGAGCAACCAGCTGTTTTTCACCGCGGTTGACGCCGCCGCCGTCGGCACCTCTTTGTATAAGACCAACGGCACCACCGTTGGCACCTCAACCGTGCTTTCGGGACAGGAGTGCGAGTCTCTCATCGCCGCAGGCTCCACCTTGTTCTTCTTCAGTTCGAATGCCACAACGGGCGCGGAACTGTGGAAGACGGACGGCACACCTGTCGGCACGGCGCTGGTGAAGGACATCAATCCCGGGGCGGCCGATTCCGTCGAGCTCAATGCCGGCGTGCCCTGCGCGGCGCTGGGCTCGCTGCTGATCTTTGCCGCCGATGACGGCGTGCACGGCATAGAGCTGTGGAAATCCGACGGCACGCCGGCAGGCACGGTGCTGCTGGCAGACATTGCCCCTGGCGTGACCAGTTCCAGGCCGTACGGCTTCATGACGGCGGGCGACCATGTGTTCTTCACCGCCAATGACCAGGTGCATGGCACGGAGCTGTGGGTGACGGACGGCACGGCCTGGGGCACGCACCTGGCGGCGGATGTGATGCCGGGCGGCATCGGCTCCGGCCCGGTGCCGTTGATGGCGGAAGGCGGCGTGGTGTACTTCAGCGCTTCCGATGATGCGACGGACATGGGGCTGTGGCGCAGCGATGGTTCGGCGGCGGGCACTTTCCGTGCCGCCTTGCCGCCCACCGGGGCCAGTGACTGGCTGCCCGTCTCGATGGCTGCCGCGGGCGGCAAGCTGTTCGTTTCGGCAAAAACCCTAGCCTACGGCCAGGAACTCTTCACCGTCACCGCTCCCACTTTTGACAACCTGGCGCCCACGCAGGTGACCGGCACCAGCGCCGTGCTCAATGCCAACGTCATCGCCGCCGGCACGGTGAACACGGCTGAATTCCATTACGGCCTGACAAGCAGCTACGGCAGCATCGCGGCGGTCACTCCCGCTCCCGGGTCGAGCCCCAGCCTTCAGGTAGTCAGCGCGCCCGTGGACGGACTCCAACCTGGCACGACGTATCACTTCCAGGTCGTGGTCACCAGCGATGGCACGCCGACCAGCACGACGGATGCGGCCTTCTCCACCACGCCAGGGCTCGTTTCCTTGGTGCCGGGTACTGGCACGTTGAGCCCGGCCTTTGATGCGGACATCACTTCGTACGCAGTCACAGTGCCTAACACCACCAGCAGCTTCGCCGTCACGCCCACGGTGTCGGGCGCGAACTCCACGCTGGCTGTCAATGGCGCGGTGCTCGTCTCCGGCACGGCCAGCCAGGCCGTGCCGCTTTCACTGGGGCTCAATACCGTGCCGGTGGTGGTCACGGCGCAGGATGGGGTCACCACCCGTACCTATGTGCTGCAGGTCACACGTTTGCTGCCCGCTCCCGGCACCCTGGCCTTTGATGCGGCCAGCTACGAGGTGGCCAAGAGCGGCGGCCATGCGACGGTGAATGTCGCCCGCAGCGGCGGGGTGGATGGAACCATCAGCGTGAACCTGACCACGAAGAACGGCACCGCGCTGGCCAGCACCGCAAAGGCCCCGGCGGCACCTAACAACCAGTATGTGGCAACATCCATGCAGCTCACCTTCGGCCAGGGCGAGACGGTGAAGCAGGTGGACATCCCCGTGGTGGCCGCCTCGCCTGCCGGGCCAAACAAGGCTTTCGGCGTGGTGTTAAGCACTGCGGGCATCGCCAGCGGCGCGGCCAGCCTGGGGGCGGCCGCCACCGCGAACGTGGTCATCATTGATGCCACCTCCGCCACTGCCACGGGCGATGCGCGGGCACCGGCCGCACCCGTCATCACCACGCCGGCGGCAAATGCCATCCTGCCGCTCATGACCGGCGGCACCCTTGCCCTTGCCGGCACCGTCTCTGACAACAAGGCGGTGCATCGTGTGCAGGTCTCGCTCAATGGCGGGGCCTTTGTTGATGCAGCGCTCACCGCGCAGGATGCCGCCAGCACGGCCTGGTCATTGGTGGTGACACCAGCCTCCAGCAAGAACACCCTGCGGGTGCAGTCCTTCGATCTTGCGGGTCATGCGTCGGCTATTGTCACCCGGAGCTTCACCATCACCCGCGCCCTGCTGGTGAATGTCACAGGGCCGGATGCCTCGGGCACGGTCTCGGCAGGTTTTGAGCCTTCCTCCTTTCGTGAGCCGGGCAAAACCTATGCCATCACCGCCACGGCGAAAGCGGGCTTTTTGTTCAATGGCTGGTCGGTAAGTGACGCCACCGGCACCGGCATCACCGCCCTGAAGAAGGAGCTGCCGGGGCTCAGCTTCATCATGCAGCCAGGGCTGGTGCTGACGGCGAACTTCATCGCCAATCCTTTCCTGGCCGACTATGCCACCGGGGCCTACGAGGGGCTGGTGCGCGCTGACCCCGCGAACCCCGCGCCGAATGGCACCACGCCGGATGTGAGCACCGAGGGCAGCTTCACCGCCATGCTGATGGGCAACGGCACCTTTACTGGCAGCCTGTTCATCGACGGGCTGAAGCTGCCCGTGGCCGGTCTGTTCGACGGTGCCGGTGTGGGCCGCTTCGGCCCTGCCCGGGCCACCTCCCTGGCGCTGCCACGTCCCGGCAAGCCCAGCTTGGTGCTGGCGCTGCAGATTGCCCTGAACAACACCGGCATCAGCCAGATCAATGGCAGCGTGACCGTCAGTGACCGCAACGGCACGCCTGCGGCCGTGTCCCTTCTGGCTTCCTATGGCTGCCCCTTCGACGGGCGTACGCCTGCCACTCTGGTGCCGGAAGAATTTATGGCCCACAACAGCGCCGGGACCGCCCTGAAAAGCGGTACTTTCGCCTTTGCCATTCCCGCCGGCCGCCTTGTCGACCAGCCCGCCGGCTACACCGTGCACGACTATCCCCAGGGCGGCGGTTTCGGCATCCTTACGGTCACCAGCACAGGGGCCTTTTCCTTTAGCGGCAGGCTCGCGGATGACACGCCTTTCACGACCACCGCGAAGCTCGCCCGCCATGTGGAATCCCCTTATCGCCGTCTCAGCCTGTTCGTGCCGTTGTATGGCGGCCGGGGCTTTGTGAGCAGCGAGCTCGGGGATGCCAACAACGACCTCGGCAGCCTGACATCCACCGATGTCCGCTGGAGCTGCCCGTACCGGGGCGGTCAGTACTATCCTTACGGCTGGCCCGAGATCATTCACGCGGGGTTTGTCAATGCCAAGATCATCGTCGCCCCCCAGGCCAGCGTGTTGTACGGCGGCACTGCGGTCGGCCCCAAGGCCCCGCCCCTCGCCTGCCGGCTCATTTTTGTCGATGGCGGCCTGCCGGCTGCACTGACGAAACATTTGTCCGTGACCTGGAGCGACAGCGTGATCAAAAACCCTGCGGCCGATGCCTCGTTCAATCTCAGCATCGTGCACTCCACCGGCCAGTTCAGCGGCACCTTTACCGGCGCGGATGGCAGGAAGCGGACCTATAGCGGCATCAGCGGTGCGGGTGGCTACGGTTTCTTCCTGAGCCCCATGCCGGCGGTCGTGGACGGTCTCGGTGAATCCGGCGCCGTGGGACTGCAGCCGACCCCGTAACAGAAGACAACGGGGCCGTTGTGGCCATGTGGGCCACAACGGCTTCAACTCGAAAACCGCGCTTGATCGGAGCTGTCTTCGTCAGCAAGCCGTGGCGTGCGGCCAGGCGCAATAGTCCGTGCGCCTTGCCGCAAAACTGTGCATCATCTGGCGGTGAAGCGTGTCCTTCTTGCATAACCGGCACGACTTATGCAAAACGATCTTCAGCTTCTGTCCCGATATCATCAGCGCGGCGATGCCATGGCGTTCCGCGAACTCATGCGGGCCCATGCGGGCATGGTGCTGGCCACGGCGAAACGCATCACCCGCGACGCGGCCACGGCGGAGGATGTGGTGCAGGAAACCTTTCTGCAACTGGCACGGCAATCCCAGCACGTGAGTGAATCCGTGGCGGCCTGGCTGCACCGGGTGGCCTGGCGGCGGGCCTGCAATGCGGTGCGCGACGAAGCCACGCGGCGGCGCTGCGAGGAAAAGGCAGCTGAGGCGGCGGCCATCGAGGAAGCCGCGGTGGACAGCAGCGGCGAGGCGACCTGGGCGGAGGTGGAGGCGGATCTGGATGCGGTGATCAACGAACTGCCGGACACGATGCGCGGGCCGCTGGTGATGCATTTCCTGGAAGGCCGGTCACAGCGCGACATCGCCAAGCAGTTGAAGCTGAACCAGTCCACGGTTTCACGCACCATCGAGACCGGGCTGGCTCAGGTGCGCTCCCGATTGAAAGACAAGGGCGTGCTGTGCGGAGCGGGCCTGGGTGTGATGATTTCTGCCCACTGCGCCTCTGCCTCCACGGTGCCGGCGGCCTTGCTCACCTCTCTCAGCAAGCTGGGCATCAGCGGCATTGGCGGCTCGGGTGCCTGGGGTGGCGCAGCGGCGGGCGCTGGGGCAGCCGGAGCGGCGTGGTGGTCGCTTTCCACGGGTTTGAAACTCGGTGCGGCGGCGCTTGTGGTGGCGGTGGCAAGCGTGGCGGTGAGCCATCAGCGTACTGCCTCCGCAAGCCCGGCGGTCCACACGGCCAGCGCTTCACAGCCTGCAGCTTCCGCCTCGCTGAAATCCTCCATCGCCACCGAGGCTTCTAAGGTTGCCGCCCTGAAGCAGCAGTTGCTCAAGGCTGAGGCAGCTTCGCCCAAACCGGTGGCGGCCAAGATGCCTGCACATGAATTGGTGCACAGTTTTCCCCTGCCTCCACGCCGGCCCAGCGGCCATGTGGTGCGCGATGCCGGGGGCTGGATCTGGGGCACCGCGGGTGCAGGCGGCAACTATGGCCTGGGCCTGATCTACAAGATGCGGCCGGATGGCAGTGAGTGGCAGGAGGTGGTGTCCTTCAACGGCATTGCGGGCAAGCCTCTGGGCACCTATCCCCGGGGTGGTGTGATGATGGCCGCTGATGGTGCGTTGTGGGGCACCACACTCCAGGGCGGCGCTAAAAACCAGGGCACTCTCTACCGCTACGATCCTCATACGGAGGAATTGGTGACAATGGTAGAATTCCATGATGTGGGCTCGCCCTTTGTCGTACCCGCTCTTGCTCCGGACGGCCAGCTATGGGGCACGACTGCCGGTTGCGTGTACCGCCTCAACCCGGTCACCCACGAACTGGCCACCGTGTTCAAATTCACCGGCCGCACCGGGGCGCATCCAGGGGAGCGTGCGCAGGGCGAGCTGGTGGCGGATGGCCTGGGGTTTCTTTGGGGCGTGACAGAGGCCGGCGGGGCTGACAACTGCGGCGTGCTTTACAAGATCAACCTGGCCAGCGGCGAGTCCACTACTGTGGTGCAATTCACCGGCAAGGATGGAGCGTCCATCGGCGACGGTCCCATCGCAGGGCTCACCTTGGCCAGTGACGGCTTCCTGTGGGGAACCACGAAAAGCGGCGGTGCGGCGGACCGCGGCACGGTGTTCAAGGTCAACGTCAGCAGCGGGGTCTTTGCCGCGGTGGCGGAATTCAGGGGACGCGCTGATGACGATCCTGGTGCGGGACCGGAGACCATGCTCGCGGCCGATGATGCAGGCCATTTCTGGGGCACCACCTGCGGCGGCGGAGCCAGTGGCCACGGCACGGTGTTCAAGCTTGACGCGCAGACAGGGCGGCTCAGTTCCGTGGTCAGCTTCACCGGCCTCGAAGGCGAGGTCCTCGGCGGGCCGGCGCATGGCCATTTGTTCAACGACGGCAGCGGCGGTTTCATCGGTGCCTGCGATAACGGCGGTGCGGTGGGCACGCTCTTCCGAGTGGACATCAAGACAGGCCGGTACTCTCAACTGATTAACATCTGCGATCTGGCAAAAACGGCCGAAGGCCAGGACTTGCGCGGCACCCTGGCGGCCGGCACAGGCGACTGGCTCTGGGGCGTTTGCGGGGCCGGCGGTGCGCATCTCTGCGGCAGTGTTTACAAGTTCAATGCAGTCACCAATGAACTGGTCACTGTGGCGGACTTGTCCGGGCTGACCGGGCCGGCCCGGGGACGCTATCCAATTGCCGGGCTGGTGAGTGATGGCCAAGGCAGCCTGTGGGGCACCACCTTCAATGGCGGGGCGGCGGACCTGGGCACGGTGTTCAAAATCGATGAGGGCACAGGGGCTTTCACCACCGTGGCGGAGTGCCAGCAGCCGTGGACCGGCGGCTTGGCGGCGGGCCCGGCGAGCACGCTGGTGCCGGACGGCAAAGGCGGCCTGTGGGGCACGACTTTCTCGACCGTTTACAAGATCGACATGCGCACCCTGGCCACCACCACGGTGGCCACCTTTACGGGCGACGAAGGCGAGCACCATGGCAGCGGTGGCCTGGCCTCGCTCAAGCTGGAAGCCAGCGGCGGCCTGGGCGCCCTGGCTCTGGATGACCACGGCTTCATCTGGGGCTGCTCGCAGGCCGATCGCGAGCACAAGCGCGCCTGCCTGTTCAAGATCGACACCACCACGGGAGCGTTTACCACCCTTTCAGAATTTACCGACGCCAGCCCCGACTGGACCGGCTGGCATCCGACTGCTGACATGCACTGGGATGGCAAGGGCTTCATGTGGTTCACTGGTCTGATTGACGGAGGAGACAGCGGCGCACGTTGTTCGCTGATCAAGGTGAACACCAGTTCGGGCCTGATCGAGGGGAGCTACCATCAGCGCGGCCACGACCTGATCGCCACGCCGATGGTGGATGCCAATGGCGTGCTGTGGGGCGGTGCGCTCAATGGCGGAATCGGCGGGAACGGCAGCCTTTATACTTTCGACACGCGCAGCTTGCAGTTCACCACCCGCCGGGTGTTTACCGGCCAAGGCTCTCAAGCCTGGACCGGCCAGCATCCGCACATGGCAGGGCTGATGAAGCACCGCGACGGCAACTTCTACGGCATCACCCGCGTGGGCGGTCCGGGCAATGGCGGCACCGTTTACCGGCTGCGCTTTGGGCCCACGCCGATGACGCAGGAGGCCACCTTGCTGGCCGATGGCAGTGTGCTGCTGCATGGCTCGTTGAAGCCCAATGGCTTCGATTCGGAAGCGGCCTTTGAGTGGGGCACTGATCCTGATCTCGCCCAGGCGGCCACGCTCGATGCCGGCCAGGTGCTGGCGGGCGTCAACGCCCGGCCGGTGACTGCTTCCCTGACGGGCCTGCGGGCCGGCACAGCCTACTACTTCCGCCTGCGCGGCAGCAATGCTGACAATGCCATCGCCCAGCGAGGCGCGGTGCTCAGCTTTGTGATGCCGGGCACGTCCGCCAATCCCTCTCTGGCGGCCCATGGCACGGCATCTGCAGCGGAGGATTCAGCGCCCAGCTCGCACGCCACCAAATCCCGTACTGCTGCGGCCCTGTCTTCCTCTTCCGGCCACGTGCTCAGCATCAACCGCGTGCCCGGCGCGGGGGCGGGTTTTGTCAAAGGCGCGCTACCGGGGGCCGTTTATCAGGTGGGCGGCCGCTATTCGCTCAAGGCATTGGCGGACAACGACTACATCTTCCACCACTGGTCCGGCCCCGGCATCAGCGGTGCGCAGGCGGAGAACCCGGAGCTGACCTTTGTGTTTAACAAGCAACTGGCAGACTCACCCATGATCACCGCCACCTTTGTTCCGAATCCGTTCCGCGACGAAGCCATCGGCCTGTTCAATGGACTGGTGCTGGCGGCGGAGGGTGTGGCACCGGGCATTGGCACCACCGGCGGCCTGCGGCTCAATGTCACCCGCACCGGCAGCTTCAGCGGCACGCTGCGCTACGATGGCGACGCGATCCCGCTGGCCGGGGCCTTCGATACTGGCGGGCTGGCCAAGTTCGCCGACGACGGGGCTTCGCCCTGCACCCTGGTGCGGCCCGGGAAGCCTGCCTTGCTGCTATCGCTCCAGCTTGCCCTCAACCCCGAGGGTTCCCACACCCTCACTGGCACCATTGCCGGCCTGGACAACGGGCAAACGGCGGCCCGCTCCACCATCCACGCCGCGCGCAGCTTCTACGATGGCAGGCAGCAGCCGGTGCCCGTGCAATACCTTGCCAACGGTGGCGGCCACGTTCTCACACTCACCGGCGGCGCCAGGGAATGGAGCGGCTTGCTGCTGATCTCCCCCTCCGGCAGCGCCAGTATTGCCACCCGGCTCGTAGATGGAACCAAGGTGCTCGCCCAAGCCCCTATCAGCCAGGCCGGCCAGGCGGAGTTCTTTGCCCAGCTCAGTCGCGGCAGCTTTGGCGGGTCATTCACTCTCGGGTCCTTGCTGAAAAAGGATGAGGCCAGCGGCCAGCCCTTCTGGTGGGGCCGCCCGGACCAAGTCTGGGTCGATCTCCTCGCTCGCAGCTCCCAGGGTGCCATGGAGTGAGACCGCCACCGTGTTTGGCCTTGTGATTGAGACCCAAATCGGAGACGATCTGGACAATCTCACGCCGCATGGTTGAAGAACAATGCCACAAGGATCGCGTCCAGACCTCCGGAGTCCGCCAAGAGATGATTGGCTGGGCGTTGCTGGGGCTCTTTTCCTTGCTGTGGCTGTGCCGGTGGCTCCCCGCAGCCTATGTTCCCTCGCGAATGGAATCCACGGCGACCATCGGTCTCAACTCCCACGGCACTGAGGCGCAACTGCGGCAGGCTCTTGAAGCCGCACGGCAGAGCAGCGGTGCAGAAGCGACCTTGACCCAACTGACCGGCCCGCAGATTCATGGCAGCCCGATCTTCACCCTCCACGTCACGGCCGATACGACCGAGCAGGCGCAGGCGGGACGGGCAGCGATGATAAAGGCGATGGAGGCGTCGGCACCGGAGGCCAAACGCCCGTTCCGTGTGGACCCAACGGCCGCTGCCTCCACGATTAAAGTGAGGAATGACAAGATGCGGCAGATGGATCTCATCGTCACGATGATGCTGCTGCTGTTCGGCTCAGGCGCGCAGGTCCTTGTCGTGCTCGGAACCTTCAAGCAAATGGCTCCAAAGCCCATGAATCTCTGGATGAAACTCGTGGTGCCATTTCTTTTCCTGCTCGGAGCCAGTATCGGTGGATCGTCTCCCAGAACCGTCCCAAGCAGAGGTGGCGGGGTGCCGTTAGTTGAATCGATGGCACCCTTCCTGTTTTTCTTCCTGCCGTTCCTGGTCATCTCCGTGATTCCCGCGTGGGTCATTCTGTGGCTCACGCGCCGATCCAACGCCCGGCACAGGAGCGTTTAACGGAGCGGGCAGCCCCCTGAGTTTGCCATTGACCCGGCACGGTTTGAGCAGCAAGAGACGCACCCCGCGTGCCTCCGGGCATTGACTCAAACCCCACCCCATCATGCAAAACACCCCCTTCATCACCTCCGTCGGAGCTGTCGTGCCCGACTTCGAAATGGAAACCTATGAGCCCTCCCAGGGCGACTTCGGCAAGGTCTCGCTCGCCGACATCAAGAAGGCCGGCAAGTGGACCATCCTGATGTTCTACCCGGCGGACTTCACCTTCGTGTGCCCCACCGAGCTGGCCGACCTGGCCGACCAGCAGGAGAAACTGGAAGAACTGGGCGCGCATGTGATTGCCGTTTCCACCGACACCAAGTTTGCCCACATGGTGTGGCGCAACACCGAAGGCCTGCTCAAAAATGTGGAGTACACCCTCGCCGCCGATCCCACCGGCACGGTGAGCCGCCTGTTCGGCGTGTACGATGCCTCCACCGGTCTGGCCCTGCGCGGCACCTTCGTGATCAATCCCGAAGGCAAGCTGGTGAGCTCTGAAGTGAACTTCTACAACGTGGGCCGCCACGCCGGCGAACTCGTCCGCAAGATGGAGGCTAACGTCCACCTGAGCGCCAACCCCAGCGAAGCCTGCCCTGCCCGCTGGACGCCCGGCTCCAAGACCCTGCAGCCCGGCAAGGACATCGTCGGCAACGTCGCGGCCGCGCTGGTGAACTGACCGTAAGCAAGTCTTTTCCATTCTTCACAGCCATGCGGGTTCCGGCCTGCATGGCTGTTTTTTGTTTTGGGAGCCACCCTTCCTTCAAAACAAAAATGTTGCACGATACAGGTGAACTAGTTACACTAGTTCACCTGTATCACTTATGCTGCCTTTCCGCCTCCAGTTCCAGCCGGGCCAGCCTGTGTCCGAACAGGTGGTCTATGCCGTGCACAGGGCGCTGGCGCTGGGGCAGCTCCGCCCTGGTGATGCCTTCCCTTCGCAGCGCACGCTGGCGCAGGAGCTGCAGATCAATCCGAACACGGCGCAAAAGATCATCACTTCGTTAAAACACGAGGGCATCCTGGTGGTGGACCCGGGCCGGGGCACTTTCATTGACCCGGCCTACAAGCCCAAGGCCCAGGCCGTGCGCGAGCTGCTGGGCACCAGCCTGGAAGGCTTTGTCATCCACGCCATGCGCCTGGGCCTGGACCTGTCCGATGTGCAGGATGCCCTGGCCGCCAAATGGAAGTCCCTGGACGCGCGCCGCAAGCCCTGAGCTTTTCACCGCCAGCCTAACAACCACGATCATGCCGCCCATCATCGAAATGCAGTCGCTGACCAAGCGTTTTGGCCGCAAAACCGCCCTGGATTCGCTGTCGCTCGAAGTTGAGCCCGGCACCATGCTGGCTCTGCTGGGACCCAACGGCGCGGGCAAGACCACCGCCCTGCGCATCCTGATGGACATCTGGCGGCCCACGCGCGGAGAGGCCCGCATCTTCGGCGTGCCCACGCGACGGCTGGGGCGGCGTGAGTTTGAGAAGATCGGCTATGTCTCCGAAAATCAATCGATGCCGGGCTGGATGACGGTGCGCCAGCTCCTCGACTATCTGCGGCCCCTGTACCCCAGCTGGGACGAAGCCTTTTGCCAGCAGCTCCTCAAGGCTTTCGACCTGCCCACGGGCCAGCGGCTGCGCCATCTCTCGCGCGGCATGAGGATGAAGGCGGCGCTGATCAGCTCCCTGGCCTACCGGCCTGAACTCTTGATTTTGGATGAGCCTTTCAGCGGCCTGGATCCGGTGGTACGGCATGATTTTATCGAGGGCCTGATCGAGTTCACCACGCAAGGAAACTGGACGGTGCTGCTGGCCTCGCATGACATGGATGAGGTGGAACGCCTGAGCGACCGCATCGCCATCATCGACCACGGGAAACTGATCGTGAACGAGGACCTCGATGCCTTGCGCCACCGCTACCGCCGGATCACTGCTGTCGTGGATGAGATGGAGCCTGCGTGGCCTGGCAGCGCACCTGCCCAATGGGTGCAGCCCCGGCTGGCACCGCGTGCCGTGGAATTCGTCACCACCCAAGCAGAGAGTGCCGACGAAGCCGCTCTGCGCGAACGCTGGCCTACGGCACATGGCATTGCGATTGAGCCCATGGCGCTGAAGGACATCTACCTCGCCGTTGCCCGCGAGGCTCGCAAACATCTGCCCCCTGTCTCATGATGGCGCGCTTCCTCCATCTCGTGCGGCTGGAGCTGCGGGCGCATCGGCTGGTGCTTGGTTTGTGGACCGCAGGCATTGCCCTGGCCGCCCTCACCCAGGTGCGTGGGCTGCACATGGTTTCTTGGATTCCATGGGAGACGTTGTGGTCTTTCCTCTCCGCTTTCGAAAGCTGGCGTTGGCTCCTGGGCATGGCCCTGGCTGCCTGGATGGTGGTCGCAGACGGGCTCAATCCCACGCCCACAGCCTTCTGGGACACCCGGCCCACGCGAGCCGGTGAACGCATGGTCGCGTTGGGTTTTGTGTGCCTGCTCATGCTGGCAGTGGTGCCGGGTTTGAGCGCTTTCGCCGCCATGAAAGCAAGCGGCCTGGGCATGGGCCTGGCCCTGCACAGCGGAATCGCCATGGCGCTGCTCAGCGCGGGGCGAGCGGCGGCGGGTTTCGCGCTGGGATTCCTCTGGCCAGCCCCCGGGCGGCGGCTGTGGATGGCGCTGCCCTTTGCTGGCTCGTTTATCGGCGGCATGGTCTGGAGCTGGCTGGGCAAAGACGCCTCACTCGATGACTCCGATGGGACGTTGTTCTGGACGGGCTGCCTGGCTTTCGCGGTCCTGGGGCTGCCCCTGGCTCTGCGGCTGCGGCGCTCTCTGTGGCCTCTGGGCATCACCTCCTTGATTTTAGCCGGCTCGTCCTGGTTGCTGGCCCCGCTTGATGCAGCCATTTGGAAGGAGCCATCGCACACCGCGCAGCAGGCAGGGCTGCCGCCAATGAAAGCCGTGCTGCGGCCCGGGGCGGCAGAGATTGAGAACGACGGCCGCACCGGCAAGCCACGGGCGGTGAAGCTCCACTTGAATGCGGAGCTGCCCGGCCTGCCCAGCCGCTATGCCGCTGTGGTGGAAAATCTCCAGGCCACACTGCGCTCCAGTCATGGAAAAGTGCCGCACGGGGAATTCGAAAGCCAGGGCCCCTTGCAGGCCCATTGGTTTCCAGCGCTCACCGAGACTCTGGGCATGAGCGGCCAGGACTTCCCGGCCGAGTGGCGGGCGGTTGATGACCGGATGACGCTGGAAGTGCCGTGGAAACAATGGACCCAGCTGCAGGACGATGAGCCGGTGGAGATCACCGGCAGCCTGCGAGTGAAGCTTTGCTGGCTGCAAAAAGAATGGTCCGGCACGTATGAAGTGGACGGCCTGGGGCAAAAGGTCATTCCTCTGCATGGCGCACTACTCTCACAAACGGGAGGCACCGGTGTGCATCTGGACCGAGGCTGGACCACGCAAATCCTCGCTGCCCTGGACCCGACGCCCGCAGGCCAGATGCTGAGCGGGCGTACGGATTACTGCCTCTGCTTTCAGCCAGACAGCCGCCGTTCCCGGGCCTGGGCCAGCGCCGAACCGGGCAGCACCTGGATTCAGAAACCCTACTCCATCTGGAACACGCCGCTGACGACAGGGCAGGAGATCTTCACACCGCCCGGAGTGAAGGACTGGCCCGGCCAGAACGGTCGCGGCTTCGAGCATTTGCCCACCATCCTGGTCTCGGTGGCTCAGGCCGACATCATCCGTGTGCCGCTGGAGCCAGTAGTGGTGACCAAGCGCCAGCTAAGCACTGCCAGGAGGGCCGCCAAGCCATGACTGCGACTGATCGTTTCCTGCATGAACTGCGCCATGCCGTGCGGGCCGCGCGCTGGGTGCTTTTGCTTCACGGAAGCCTGGTGGTTTCAGGCCTCGCAGGCATCTGGTTCACCCTCCATTCACCAGCCGCCTCGCGATGGCAGCAGGCATGGATCGATGAGCATGGGCAGCGCCCCCAGGCCCTGGCGATGCTGCTGGGCGGGCTGGGGCTTGCCTTGATGGTGCTGGCGGATCCTCCCTCATCAGCCACTGCTTTTGCCGTCACCCGGCCGGTGCGGTCCTGGGAAAGGCTGGGCAGCCGCCTGGTGCTGTACGCCGGGGCCATGGTGCTGCCGCTGCTGCTGGGCCAGGCGCTCATCTGCTGGTGGGGGGTGGGGCTGGTGCCCTGGGGCGATGTCGCCCTCGGCATCCTTACCCAATGCGTGGTGCCGGGCTTGTGCCTGGCTGCCGTCGCTTCCGCTGCGAGCGGACGGCGGCAGGCGGGGCTGATGATGGTGATCCTGGTGATGCTGTGGGAAGTGCTTACGCTCCAGCCTGCGGGTGAAGGCATGTTCCAACGAGCCATCCAGCACCTCAATGGCGTGTCGGGAGTTTCTAAAGCACTGCTGGAAAGCACCCCGCTGCGCTGGCGCAGCGTGTGGCAGGTTCATCTCTCCCAGCCCAGCCGCTGGCTGGGCAACCAGGGGCTCATCGCCGCGCTCTCATGCCTCAGCCTTGCCCTGACTCATCGCGGATGGCGGAAAACTGCGCTCATCGTCGTGCTGGCCGGCGTGCCGGCGGCCAGCCTGACCATGCGCTGGTGGATGCTGGATCATCCGGCAGCATCGCTAACGCCGCCAGGCCTGGAGACCCTTCGGCTGGCCAACCCGCGGATCGCCTGCATGCAAAGGCTGGGTGCACTCTTCGCCGATGCACAGGCGGAAGCCCTGCCGCCGCGCTGCGTCGCGCAGGTGGGTCTGCTCAGTGCAACGGTGGAAACACCCCAGGGCGGCTCTTCGAAAATGCAGCCCGACTTCCGCTACCTCGCCCTCCCGACGCGGCCTTCGGTGGAGGGTTTGTCTCCAGACGACAGACTGGTAAGCAAACTTCTGCTCGATCAAGCTTTTCCCAACCTGTGCCGCGAGCCAGGCGCTCAGTCCTGGTCAGTGGGCATGCCGCCCCAGATGGCTTTGTTTGACGCCCGTTCCCTGCTGCGCCTGCCGGTGCTGCGCGATGGCATCTTCGTGGCCGGCAGCCAGTCGTTGCCCGTGCGTGTGCATTCGCCCGTCAAGGTTCGGGGTACGGAAGCCATTGAACTGCTGGCCACCCACCTGGCGGGCCGCCTTCAGCTCAAGCCGGGAGCTTCCTGGCAGGGACCGCGTGGCCTGTCAATAGCGGTCAGCCGCCTGGTGCATCAGTACGAGTCACGCACCACCGCTGCCGGCCTTCAGCAGCAGTGGCGGGGAGTGGAAATTTATGTCGATGTGCGTCGCCTGAAGTTCGCCCACGATGCCGCAGGCAGGCAGCCGCTTACCGCCGTGCTTTGGAATCCGGCACGCAACGAATGCTTCACCCCTGCGCCGCCAAGCATGCTTTGGGATGAAACCAGCGGTGGCGGCCGTTTCCACGATTTTAACCGGTACAACCCGATCTCCGGCACACCAGTGATCAACGATTCGGACATCGTCTCGCTTCGCCTGGACCGGAGCCGCATCGGCAAGGTGGACCAGCACTGGCTGGACCAGGCTGAACTGCTGCTCGTTTCGGTTGAATCCGCCGGGCTGTACACCCGCCCGCTGAGCCTTGATGGCATTGAGCCGCAAGAGATGATCCAGCCGCACTGAGTCACCGTATCGCCGCCGCCAGAATGGCCTTGGCAAGGCTGGCATCCGCTTCCAGCACCTGGCGGGCTGAGGGCTGCTCCACGCAGTCGGGGGCGGTGTCGCCCTCGTGAATCTGGAAGGCATCAGCCAGGGCGGCGGTGAAGACTTTGACGGCATGCTGCTCGTCGGCCTCATCATAGCGCAGGCCATTGAGCAGGGCATCGTGCTGGTAGCGCGGCACCCACTGCAGCGCCACCTGGCGGTAGCGGGCGATCACGTCGTTGAGCAGGCGCGCATTACCGCTGGCATCGCCACCCTCCACCACGTGGGCGGCCAGGGTGCTGGCCACTTCCGTTGCGGAAGCCACCAGGCCGGAGACCATGGCGTTGCGCGAGGGCGAATTGGAGACGCTGCGGTGCCGGTGTTCGAAATTGAAGCCCAGGTCCACCTGGCAGATCTCGCTGGTGGCGAGCTTTTTGAAGACTTCGCACAGCAGGCACATCTCCAGCCCCCAGCCGCGCGGCATGTTGAAGGTGCGCAGGGTTTCGAGGTCGGCGCAGAATTCTCCGGAAAGCGGGTAACGGAAGCCTTCCAGGTGATCAAGGAGGTCTGTGCGGCCTTGCTCCAGGATGAAAGCGTGAATCAGCGGCAGCACCAGCAGGCGTGTCACCCGGCCATACATGCGGTCGCCCACGCGGCCGTAGTAGCCCTTGGCAAAGCGGTAGGGCATCTCCGGGTGCGCGACGGGATAACACAGCCGCCAGAGCAGCCGCCGCTCATAGCTGGAGATGTCGGTGTCATGGCTGGCCACGATGCCGTGCTCATTGCGCGCGGCCAGGTAGGCCACGCCCATCCAGATGTTAGAGCCTTTGCCCGCCCTGTAAGGCGGCGCGCCCTGGGCTTCGAGCTGGCGGTGCACAGCCTTCAGCGCCGGGCCGTCATTCCACAGCAGGGTGAAGGGCTTTTTGCCCAGCCATTCAGAGCAATGCACACGCGCCTGCTTGATCTGCGCGGCGGTGGCGCGGTTGACGGTAAGCACTACCTCCGAGACATACGGCACGTCGGAAATCTGCCGCAGCATGTGCTGGAGCGCGGGCTTGTCGAACTCCGCATACAGCGCCGGCAGCAGCAGCACGATCGGCTTGTCCTTCGCCCAGCCGGCCAGCTCGGCCTCCCGCGCCTCCAGGTCACAATCCGTCAAGTGATGGAGCGTGGGAAGGCGGTGGTGCTGAAAGAAATCGGCCATGAGGCGGGGGAAGGCTGGCCTTTACGTTTCAGGCAGAGCCGGCGCAAGGCCGATTCACAGGCCCGGATCAACGTCTTTGTCCGGAACGTCCTCAGACGTCTCGTCTTCAATCTCGATCTCCTTGCGCCAGCGGCGCGAAATCCAGGGGCGCACCATGCCATACATGAGGTAGCTCACGAACAGCACCGCCGGCATCCACTGCCAGTTCTTCACGGCAAAAGCCAGCACCACGATGGTGATCAGCATCCAGTCGAAGGAGCGGCGCGTGCGCAGGTTCACGCTTTTGAAGCTGGGGTATTCGATGTTGCTCACCATCAGCCAGCTCAGCATCACCATCAGCACTGCCAGCGCGTACTTCCATGGG
>OUNM010310355.1_pt1 | contig 37861 bp, 48 predicted proteins | sample 1769961 | NCBI WGS metagenome assembly OUNM01 (sample SAMEA3914820, study PRJEB12502) | metagenome | biome: forest; material: soil | place: USA | collected 2012-03-12 | depth 0.3 m | reverse complement strand
CTTGTCCTTGAGTTCGATTTCCTTGGCGACGGTGACGCCGTCCTTGGTGATGCGCGGGGCGCCGAACGACTTCTCGATCACGACGTTGCGGCCCTTCGGCCCGAGCGTGACCTTCACCGCGTCGGCGAGGATGTCGACGCCGCGCAGGATGCGCTCGCGCGCGTCGCGGCTGAATTTAACGTCCTTGGCTGCCATGTTGGCTGACCTTTCAGATTAAATGAAGTTGGGAAAATCGGTTGGAAGGAAATCGGTCGACGATTCCCAGCCCGTTGGCGTCAGCCAACAATGCCGAGGATGTCGCTTTCCTTCATGATCAGCAGGTCTTCGCCATTGACCTTGACCTCGGTGCCCGACCACTTGCCGAACAGGATGCGGTCGCCGGCCTTGACGTCGAGCGGCGTCACCTTGCCGTCTTCACCCTTGGTGCCGGTGCCGATGGCGACGACTTCGCCTTCCTGCGGCTTTTCCTTGGCGGTGTCGGGGATGATGATCCCGCCCGCAGTCTTCTCTTCCGCCTCGACACGGCGAACGAGGACGCGGTCATGCAACGGACGAAAGTTCATGTGCGTGAGTCCCTCTTGCGAGTAAATTGGATTGGCACTCGATTCCATCGAGTGCCAACGAGGCGCATATGTGGCGCGCCTTCCAACTCGTCAACGGGGCGCCCGCGCTTTTTTCGAACGATCAGGTCGCGATCGCCGGTAACAGCCCGAGCCGTTCGCGCAACGCCCATCGGACGACCAGCAGCAGGGACACGACGAGCAGCCCAACCGCGAGGCCGACCCAGATCCCGACGCCTTGCCAATTCAGGACGAATCCCAGCACGATCGCCGTGCCGAACCCCGTCACCCAGTAACCGAACGCCGCGACGTACATCGGCACGCGCGTGTCCTGCAGCCCGCGCAGGGATCCCGCCGCCACTGCCTGGGCGCCGTCGAACAGCTGGAACATCGCGCAGACCGCGAGATACTGCACCGCCAGCGCCACTTCGCGCGCCCGCGCTGGCTCGTCCGGGTCGACATAGATGCTGATGATCAATCGCGGCGCGACCCAGATGAGTGTCGCGGTCAGCACCATGAAGCCGGTGCCGGTCGCGATCGCCGCCCAGCCGGCGCGGCCGATCCAGACATGGTCCCGGGCGCCGTACGCCATGCCGACGCGGATCGTCGCGGCCTGCCCGACCCCGAACGGCACCTGGAACGCCAGCGCGGCGATGTTGAGCGCGATCGCGTGCGCCGCGACCTCGGTCACGCCGATCAGCCCCATCAGGAACGCAGCACCGCCGAACAGCCCGCCTTCGAGCGTGAACACGATCGCGATCGGCGTGCCCAGCTTCACGATCTCCCCGAAGCGATGCCAGTGCGGCAGCCACCATTTGCCGAACAAATGGTAGCGGCGCAGCTTCGGGTCGAACGCCAGGATCGCGGCATAGGACAGCATCATCATCGACGCGGTGACCAGGCTGGCGGTCGCCGATCCGACCAATCCCCAGGCAGGGAAGCCGGCATTGCCGAACACCAGCAGCCAGTTGCCGAGCGCGTTCATCCCGAGCGCGCCCGCCGTCACCAGCATCGCCCAGCCCGGCCGGCCGAGCGCGGCGGCAACGGTGCGCATCACGCCCGCCCAGATATTGGGCACCATCACCCAGAGCAGGACGGCGAGGAACAGACCTGTCCGCGCCGCGACGCGCGGATCCTGGCCGAGCGCCAGCAGGATGTGCTCGCCGAATGCCAGCACCCCCATCGCGACCAATCCGGCGATCAGCCCCAGCCACATCGCCATGCGGAACGAGCGCCGTACCTGTCGCACGGCATGCGCGCGCGCGCCGAGCTCGGCGGCGATGATCGGCGCGCAGGCACCGGTCATGCCGATCAGCGCCCACATGATCAGGCTCAGGAGGAACACGCCGAGCGTCGAGGCGGCGAAATCGACCGCCGACAGCCGCGCGACGAACATCACGTCGACGGCATAGACCGCCATCTGCAACAGGTTCGCACCGACCAGGGGCCCGGCCAGTCGCAGCAGCGCCCACAGCTCGGCGCGTGCCGATGCAGGTGCGGGGCCGGCCAGCGGCATGGGGGCGGCTGACGCGACCATAAGAGGCGGGGCGTTAGCGGAGATTTGGCGGGACGGCCAGCGTCGGGCCGCCCTGCCGCGTGCCGCGATCGTGTCGGATCGAGCCGCCGCGGAGTGCCGGCAGTGCCGCCCAGTGCCGCTTTTGTCATATACCTCTTCGCGCGCGCGTGAGGCAAAAGCGGCACTAGGCGGCACTGTCGGCACTGACGAGCGGCCGGGACGGCCGGTATCGACATGCCGTATTGCTCCCCCACTACACTTGCGTCTATCGCGGCTTTGCTAGACGCTGCATTCGGGCAGCGGGGAGAAGATCGACGTGAAATTGGTACACGGCGCCTGGAAGATTCTGGTCGGGATCAAGGACGGACTCGTCCTGATCTTCATGCTGCTGTTCTTCGGCGCCTTGTTCACCGCCTTGTCGGCCAAGCCCAATGCGGCGATCCGCGACGGCGCCTTGCTGCTCAAGATCGACGGCCCGATCGTCGAGCAGCCCGAAAATCCCAACGGCTTCGCTGCGTTCCAGGGCGAGAAGCCACGCAACCAGTTCCGCCTGCGCGATCTCGTCCGTGCGATCGACGCGGCCAAGGACGATGCCCGGGTCAAGGTCGTCGTGCTCGACCTCGACGGCTATGGCGGCGGTTATCCCGCCGCGGTGACCGAAGTCGCCAATGCGATTGGCCGGGTCAAGGCATCGGGCAAGCCGGTGCTGGCCTATGCCACCGCCTATATGGACGGCTCGTACCTGCTCGCCGCCAATGCCAGCGAGGTATGGCTCAATCCGATGGGCGGCACGCTCTTCTCGGGCCCCGGCGGCAGCCAGCTTTATTACAAGGGGCTGATCGACAAGCTCGGCGTCAACGTCCACGTCTATCGCGTCGGCAAGTACAAATCCTATGTCGAGCCCTATACGCGCGACAGCCAGTCGCCCGAGGCCAAGGAAGCCGCCACCGCGCTGTACGGCTCGATCTTCGAGCAATGGAAGCAATTGGTGAGGAAGGCGCGCCCCAAGGCCCAGATCGACACCTTCCTGACCACGCCGGAGCAGTCGATCACCGCGGCCAAGGGTGATCTCGCGCAAGCCGGACTGACCGCCGGGCTGGTCGACAAGCTCGGCGACCGGCTCGCCTTCGGCAAGCGCGTCGCGCAGCTCGCGGGCGAGGCGCCGAAGAAGACGCCGGGCGGCTTTGCGGCAATCAAATATGACGATTTCGTCGCGGCGCATCCGATGGCGACATCGGGCGAGAAGATCGGGATCGTGACCGTCGCGGGCGACATCGTCGACGGCAAGGCCGGTCCCGGCACCGCGGGCGGCGACACGATCGCCAAGGCCGTGCTCGATGCGCTGGCCAAGAAGGAATTGAAGGCGCTGGTCGTGCGCATCGACTCGCCGGGCGGCTCGGCGCTGGCATCGGAGACGATCCGCAACGCGATCCTCGAGGCCAAGGCGCAGAAATTGCCGGTGGTCGTCTCGATGGGCGGGCTCGCCGCATCGGGCGGCTATTGGGTGTCGACCGTCGCCGATCCCGGTGCGGTGTTCGCCGAGCCCAATACGATCACCGGATCGATCGGCATTTTCGGGATCATCCCGACCTTCGAGAATTCGCTCAAGAAACTGGGCGTCACCGCCGACGGGGTGAAGACCACCCCGCTGTCGGGCCAGCCCGATGTCTATGGCGGCACCAACCCGCAGACCGACACGATCCTGCAGGCGTCGATCGAACATGGCTATGCCGAGTTCATCGAGCGCGTCGCCAGGGCGCGCAACATGACGCCGCAGCGGGTCGACGAGATCGGCCAGGGTCGCGTCTGGGATGGCGGCACCGCGCTCCAGCTCCACCTGGTCGACCGCTTCGGCACGCTCGACGACGCGATCGCCGAAGCGGCCAAGCGTGCGAAGATCGATCCCAAGAACATCCATCCAGTCTATCTGGAGAAGGAGCCGAGCTGGTTCGCGAAACTGCTGGCAAGCTGGGGAGACGATGATGACGACAAGGCAGCCGACGACGCGCAGAGCCGCGACGTGTTCGCGATGATCGCGGCGCAGCGGCAGGACGTGCTGGCCCGTGCTCTGGGCGATGCGAAGCGGCTGGCGACGGTCAATTCGGTCCAGGCGCGCTGCCTCGAATGCGCGGGTTATAGCGACCAGCGCGCGAGCGCCGGCGACCGCACCCTGGCCCAGGCGCTGATCAAGGCGATCTGGCCGTGATCGCGCTGCGCGCCGCGCGGCCCGAGGATGCCGCCCAGATCGCCGCGATCTATTCGCCCTATGTGCTGACCGGCACGGTCTCGTTCGAGAGCGAGGCGCCCGACGCCCGCGCGATGCGCAACCGCATGACGGCGAGCGACGGCCTCTATCCCTGGCTGGTCGCGACCAATGGCGAGGAGAATGGCGACGCGGTGCTCGCTTATGCCTATGCCTCGAAATTCCGTGAGCGGCCGGCCTATCGCTATGTCGTCGAGACCTCGATTTACGTATCGGGCCCGGTCCAGGGCCAGGGCGTCGGTAAATTGCTCTATCGCGCGCTCGTCGATACGCTCCGGCGACAGGGTTTCGTCCATGCGGTGAGCGTGATCTCGCTGCCCAACGATTATTCGATCAACCTGCACGAAGCGACCGGCTTTCGCCGCCAGGGCGTGCTGCGCGAACTGGGGTTCAAGCAGGGCCGCTGGATCGATGTCGGCTTCTGGCAATGCGACCTCGGCGACGCGACGATCCCGCCGACCGAGCCAAGGCCGTTCAGCGAGATTGGTTTGGTCCGGACCTAAGTGTCGGCACCTCCGCCCGGGCAAGGCGTTGGGGCGGGATGACGGAAAACACATCGACCGACCGCCGCAGCGTTACCGCGGCGATGGGACTGATCGCGATCGGCTTCGCGGGCAGCACGATGATCACGCCGCTTTATGCGCTCTACCAGGCGCGGTTCGGTTTCTCGGCCGTCGGGCTGACGATCATCTACGCCGCCTATGTGCTGGGCAATCTCGGCGCGCTGCTGTTCCTCGGCCGGCTGTCGGACCGGATCGGCCGGCGACCGATTGCCTTTGCCGCGACCGCCTTGTGCGCGATCGCCGCTATCCTGTTCGTCGGCGCACAGGGGCCTGCCTGGCTGTTCGCCGGACGCGTGGTCAGCGGGCTCGCCGTCGGGCTTGCCTCGGGCACCGGAACTGCCTGGCTGGTCGATCTGCATGCCGCTGACCGGCCGCGCGCGACGTTTCTTGCGACCCAGGCGAACATGGCCGGCATCGGTCTGGGGCCGCTGATCGCCGGATTGATCGCGGGCTATGCGCGAGCGCCGCTGCTGCTGCCTTTCCTGCTCTATTGGGCAGTGATCGCGCTGGTCGCGTTGCTGGTGTGGCGATCGAGCGAAACCGTCGCGCCGGCGCCGATCGATGCCGCGTTGTTCCGTCCGAGCTTTGCGTTGCCCGAGGGTGTGCGCGGCGCGTTCATTGCGCCGACGGCAACCTCGTTCGCGACGTTCGCGCTGGTCGGCTTCTATGCCGCCTTGCTGCCGACGGTTCTGCGGCAATCGATGCATCTCAGCGATCCGGCGATCGATGGGGCGGTGCTCGCCGAATTGTTTGCGGTCGCCGCCGCCGCGATGGCGATCACGCGCCGCATCGCGAGCCGCACCGCCATGTTGATCGCGCTCGGCATGATCGTCCCTGCGCTGGCGCTGCTCGTCGCCGCCCAGGCGCAGCAGGATCTGACGATGCTCATTCTCGGCACCGCTGCCGGCGGCGTATCGCTGGCGCTCGGCTATCGCGGCAGCCTGGAGATCGTCAACGCGATCGCCCCGGCCGATCAGCGCGCCGGCCTGGTGTCGCTCTACCTGGTGATCTGCTTCATCGGCAATTCGATCCCGGTGATCGGCGTCGCGATCGTTTCGCGCAGCGCGGGCCCGGTCGTGGCGAGCGAGACCTTCGCCGGGGTGATGGTCGCAATCGCATTGATCGCCTTCGTTACCGGCCTGCGCTTCGCCCCGCGCCGACAGCCCTGCCCCGCCGCCTAGTCGACGCGGTCGAACCGCGTGGTGCGCTTGACGAAGGGCAGCAAAGGCGAGCTCATCTCGGTCCGGTAGGATGTCGCGCCCAGCACGGTCCAGCGCGTCTTGATCGCGTAGCTCTTGCCGTCCTTGGTACGGTAATCGGCGGTGCCGAAATCGATGGCATTGCCCGTTCGCCGCACGACGCTCGACAGCACGCCGCCGATCGAATCGCGATAGGTGTAGCGGATCACCCCCGCCCCCGGATCCCAGCGATAGAGCGTATCGCCCGACGCCAGCAATTTGCCGTTCTCGGTCACGTCGTGATGATCGCGCAGCGACCCGTCGGTGAGGCGGCTGAAGCAATGCGTATCGACCTGCCCGGCCTTGGGCAGCTGGCCGCGCCAGCAATGGCCGACAAGGAAGTCGAGCGGCGCCATCGGATTGGCCACCGCCGCCGCCAATAATGCCATGGTTGCGATCATCAACTCTCCCCCGCCGATCCACGGCTATGGCCGATGGACGAGCGCTTGCAAAGCGATGGGATAGACCGGGCTAATCGACCCGCGTGTAATGCGTCGTCCGGTCGAGCGCGGGCATGTCGGGCGAGGTCTCGACCGCCGTCCAACTGTCGCCGTCGCGAGTCCAGGTGACCTTGATCGCAATCCTGCTGCCATCGCCATCAACGTAGACGCCATCGAGGAAATTGAGCACGCCGTTTTGTCCCGGCGTCACCGTGCCCGTCATCCGGCCGCCGGCATCGTCGGTATAGACGTAGCGGATGACGGTGGCGCCGGTATCCCAGCTGTAGAAAGTATCGCCGCCAAACACCGCCTTGCCGTCCTGACTGACCTTGTGGCTGTCCTTGATCCGGCCATCGTCGAGCCGGGTGAAGCAGTGAACGTCCTGCTGCCCCGGCTTGGGCAGGTTGCCGCGCCAGCAATGGCCGACCAGGAAATCGAGCGGCGCCATCCCCGGAGCGCTCGCGCCGAGCAGCAAGGCCATCAGTCCGATCATCGTCCCTCTCCCGTCAGCAAATCGAAATATTGTCTGAGCTGCGCGACCGCGCGATCGAACGGCACGACGTCGCGATGGGTCCGTGCGAGCATCACCCCGCCTTCCATCGTGCACAGGACGAGGTCAGCGAGCGCTTCCCGGTCGGTGTTGGCCGGCAGGCGGTCGCCGGCGGCGCGCAGGCACTCGCGGATCGCGCCGGTCCAGGCGTCAAAATTGGCGGCAAGACCGAGCCGGACCGGCGGATCGGGCTCGTGCAGCTCGAGCGCCAGGCTGCCGATCGGGCAGCCATAAGTCAGGTCGGTCAGCTCGAGCGCGAGCCGGTATTGTCCCAGCAAGGCGAAGATCCGCTCGATGGGATCGTCGACCCCCTGCCAGGCCGGATCGAGCAGCATCGGCCCGATCCCCTCGCAATAGGTATCGAGCACCGCGACCAGCAAATCCTGCTTGCCCGGAAAGGCATGATAGAGGCTGCCGCTATTGACCCCGGTCGTCGCCAGGATGTCGGCGATCGAGGTCGCGCCATAACCCTTTTCCGCGAACAGCCGGAGCGCGGCATGGATCAATCGCTGGCGAGTCGGTTCGGCCATGCGGCAGATACTTGATTGATCGTTCAATCAAGTCAATCGGCAAAAGAGAACGGCGCGATCCGAGGACCGCGCCGCCTCCTTCCGATCATCTCATTCGGCCGCGACCGGCTCGGGTTCCGGCGCCGCGTCATTGGCCGCGGGCGAGGCGACCAATGCCATGCCCTTTTCGGACAGCAGCATGCCGATCAGCGCTTGGAGCGCGCCGCCACCGGCACCTCCTTCGCTGCCGGTGTTGATCTGCACCCTCGGCACGATATCGACTCCCGATGTCTCGAGCGCTTCGGCCAGGCGTTCGATCACCTGGCGCGTCAGCTGATATTGCGCGCCGCCCGAGGCGGCCGCCTGCTTCTCGATCGTCTCGGCAGTGGCGAGACCGGTCTTGGTGATCCGCTCCGCCTCGGCCGATGCAAGCGCGACGGTCTTGGCCGCCTCACCCTCGCCGACGATGCGGATGCGGTCGGCTTCCGCCTTGGCCAGGGTACGCGTCTGCTCGGCTTCCTGCGTCGCTCGCTTCACCGATGCCTTGCCCTGGTTTTCCTGCACGGTGATCGAGAGCTCGGATTCGGTGATCGCGGTCTGTTGCAGGGCGCGTGCCTGCGCCTCGCGCAATTCCTTCTCACCCTCGGCCGCGACCTTCTGCTTGGCATAGGTCGTGACCTGCTCCTCGGCGACCTGGCGTTCGCGCAGCTGCTGGAGCACTTTCTCGATCTGGTCATTGCCGGCCGCCGCGCGCGGGGTGCCGATCAGCACTTCCTGCAGCTCGAGGCTGTAGGCGGAGAATTTCGCGCGCATCTCGGCGCCGGCCTTCTCCTGGATGTCCGACCGCTCCTGGAGCAGTTCGATCAGCGTGTATTTCTGCGCGACGTTCTTGAAATAGGCCGAAACCATCGGGTCGAGCGTCTGTTCGACCAGCTTCTTGATGTCGCCGAACCGCTGCACGACGAGTGGCGCCTTGCGATAGTCGATATGGACGACGACCGAGAGCGGCAGGGTCGGCTCGAACGCGTCCTTGGTGATCAGCGTCACCTCGGTCAAATTCTCGTCGAACTTGTGCTGGCCGGTGAGGCCCTGGTCCCACTTCAGGATGAAGTTGGTGGTCGGCACCGCGATCACTTTACCGGCATAGGTGTTGAACGCGTATTTGCCCGGCAGCAAAGGGTCGCTCCACACGCCGCGCGTGCCGCGGTCGACGAGCTCGCCATGGCGGTAATCCTCGCCCGACGTGTCGGCGCCGCTGGCACCGGTATAGCTGATCACCACGCCGACATGGCCGACATCGATGATCGTCTTGGCGACCATCTCGACCGTCGCGAACAGGCGGTTGATGAAATAGCTGCCTTCGACCAGCACCTGGAGCTGGCGCCCGCGCCGGCCGCCCGCGGCGATGAACTTCTCGGGATCCTGGAAGCTGTTGTGGAACGTCAGGTCGTCCGACTGGTCGACACCGACTTCGGGCGCGATGATCTGGTCGGCGGTCAGCGCCGGTCCGTCATGCACCGTGACGATGCCGATCATGTCCGACGAGTCGCGGATCACCACCGCCTCGAAACCCGAGCGTTCCTCGATCACGTCATGCATGTTGGTGAACAGGTCATGGTCGTTGCCATCGAGCATCAGGCCATAGATGTGCTCGCGCGTGATGATCACGAACTGGGCGAGGTTGACCGCATAGGTGCCCTCGCGCAGCACGGTGCGCTGCGGGCCCTTCTGGCCGCCATCTTCGAGGAAGCGGCGCACGTCGAGGAAATCCGCGGTGCGCAGGTTGCTCGCGAGCGTCTGGGTCGGGCCCAGCGGGGCGCCGTCGCGCGCGAAGACATAGCCGACCTGCCCCTGCGGGATGGTCACCAGCGGCTGCGAATGGACGCGATACTGGAACGGGAAGAAGAAATGGTAGCCGCCGCGCAGCACGCCGGGCTGGTAGCCCGCTTCGTTGTTGAGCGCGATCAGGCCGCCGGCGATGGAGCCGTTGCGACTCCACAGTTTCTCCACGATCGCGACGCGGTTGTTGCCGACGTAGCGAATGCAGCGCGAAAGGACGAAAAGACAAAAGACGACGACGGCCACGACGGCCGAAGCGCCGAGCACAACCATATTTGTCATGTGGGTGAGGTGTCCTTGGGACCTAAAGAAAGCGCCAAGATCGGCGCCGCGCTCTATTTAATACTGGTCAAGTCGAGTCGCCAGTGAAATCGGACGGCCGGTACCGGGATTCGATATAGCGGGCGACGGTACGGACATCGCCTTCGTCGAGCGCGCCGCGTTCGGCATGGAGTTCGTCGAGCGCCCCCTCGATCCGGGCGAGCGAGTCGGTGGCGAGACCGACGATTTCGGTACGCCGCTCGGGCGCGGCACTGGCCAAGGCGGCAAGCGAGGTCGCGACGACGCGCTCGAGATCGAGCGACAATGCCTGGTAGCGATCGTCCGCATGATCCCAGCGCGGACCGCGCAACGCATCGAGCAAGGGCAAGGCGCGCTCGCCCAACGTCCGACGTGCGTCCGATAGCGCGCGGGCGACGCGGCGTTCGGACGCGAGCGCGGCAAAGCGCGGATCGCGCGCCTCGCGATGCCGGCGCCGCCAGCCGAACAGCACGTCGAGCGCCGCCGCACCTGTCGTCGCCGCCAGCGCGAACAGGGTGTAGCCGCCCAGGAACCAGGCGCTGAACGCCGGAATGTTGCTCGCGATCGCGCCCCATGACGCCCCGGCGGGCGCCGCGAGCAGGCAAGCGACCGGCACGCCGATCAGATAGACCGGCACGACGAAATGGATGAGCGCCCCGCCGACGATCCGCCACGAGCCGATGCGGCGATCGCCGCTTCTGACGATCGCGGTGCCGCGGGTCATGGTGCGTCGGGGCGGTAAGCGGGGAGATGCAGTTTCCAGCGGATCGCCGCCGCCCGCAACGCGAAGCCCGACACCGCGCCGACTCCCGCCGCGACCGGCAACGGCACGCCGAGTTGGCCGAGCCCGACGTACAGCCCCGACGCCAGCGCCGCCGCGGTCACGTAGATTTCGGGCCGCATGATGATCGACGGCTCGCCCGCCAGCACGTCGCGGATGATCCCGCCGACACAGGCCGTGACCACGCCCATCAGCGCCGCCGGGACCGGTGGAATGCCATAGCCGATCGCCTTGGCCGCACCGAACACGGCATAAGCCGCGAGCCCGATCGCATCGAACCAGTCGAGCGCCTCCCCCCGCCACCAGGCATGCGGGGTCAGCCAGACGATCCCCGCGACCGCCAGGCAGGCGAGTGCCGCGCGGCTGTCATGGATCCAGAACACCGGCGCGCCGATCAGCAGGTCGCGCACCGTCCCGCCGCCGACGCCGGTGACGAGCGCGAAGAAGCACAAGGTGACCATCGTCTGCCCGCGCTTCGCCGCCGCCAGCGCGCCCGACGCGGCGAACACGACGAGCCCCGCCAGGTCGAGCCATGGCGCGATCGCAGGGAGCCATTGCGGGGTGTGGGGAAGCATGGAACTGACTTAGCGATGCCGGTCGACAGCCGCCAGCGTCAGCGCGGGGCCGGGTCGGCGACCTCGTTGCCGAGAAAGCCGAACGAGACGCCCTGCTCTTCGAGATTGGTCGCTTCCACCGCATATATGGTGCATTGCGCGTGATCATCGCCATCGAACCGCGGTCGGAATGTCTCGGCGTTGAAGGTAAGCCTCTTCGAACCCGAGGCCTGGAGCACCGTATGGGGCGCAGCGCCACAAAATGCCTCGAGCCGCGCCGCGAAACTGGCGAGAGATTCGCGGTTTGAATCGTAGCGAGGCAACCCGTCGAGCCGACCATGCGCTTTCAGCCAGTCGCGCGCCATCGCTTCTGCCGCCGCCCGCTGGAACGGCTCATAGGCAATCATATAGCGGCGATTGAGATCGGGATTGGCGAATTCGACGTAATAGCCATGCTTGGCTGCAGCCTTTGCCAGACAAGCCATCTGCTGGTCCGTCACCGCACCCGCGCCATCGACTCCCCATTCCAGATTCTGCGGGTCGTCGCGATACTCGACCATCGCTCGCTTATCGTCGATTCCGCAGACCCGAAGGTCTCCGATGAAGGTATCGGCCAGGTCGGGCGCGGCGCCCAGTGCAAGTGCCAGCAGGATCATGCGCGTGGTCTATCACGGGCGCGAGATCTCCCAAATGCAATTGGGGAGCCGGTGTTGCCACCGACTCCCCTGTCGCCGGACTTCGATCCGCTTGCATCAGCCGAAGCCGTTGCCGCGCCTTCTGGTTTCGGCGGCTCGCTACGCTCGTGCTGCCCGAAGGCGGCGCCAAGTTTCGCGGTTTGCTCCATGCCGTGCGCCCGAAAGCTCACGCCACTTTGCGGTCTCGCTCCGTTCGGATCGTCCGAAGACATTCCTCGCTTCGCGAACGCTCCACCCCCTGAAGCCCGAAGGCCCACGGAATCTCGCGCTTGCTCCGGTTGGTCCACCTTGCGGCTTCCCTTCCTTCGCTCCGTTCCGGCCGAACCACCCGAAGGCACTTCGCCCTTCCCGGCTGCTCCATCCGGCTGGCCCGAAGGCTGCCCCGATGTCGCTCCCGATCCGCCCGGTTTGACCCGAAGGCCCACCAGAACTTCCCGGGATCGGTCGTCGGGGCCAGGCGCGATCATCCGAAGAGTCTCAGCAATCCCGGCCACCGGCGGCCTACGAAGATCTCATGCCGAAGCATTTTCCCTTCGCTTGTTGCCTCGTTGCCCTTCCCGTCTCCCCGGTTGCCCGGCTCGATGAGCGGCGTTCCGCTGCAACCCGCGATCATTCCGCCCGAAGGCTTCCTCATCACGGTCTGGCACATCGGTACTGCATCGTCCGGCCGTCGCGCTCGCGCGCTCCCGTCGAACTAGCGGGAACCCATGTCCCAACTTCGAAATCACTTTCCTCACCTTGCGGATCGGACTGCTTTCCCGAAGACCAGGTTCTTGAACTTTCTTCCGATTTCTCGGTGAACCGCTCTCGTTCCTGATGTCATGATGCTGTCATCAATCCCGAGTCGCGCCAAGCACGAAACACGGTATCGAGCCTGTGGATAACGTGGATAATGTGCACAGTGTCCGGCGGTTTTGAAACAAAATTACGCGCCGCTCCATGATCTTCGATTCGTCGTGGATTCGGCACGCCATGCAACCAGCGGGCAGCGAGAACGTTACGCATGCGGCATTGAACCATCACAACCAAAGGCAAGGGAAACAACAATGCGTAAGTTCATCATGGCGTTCAGCGCCGCGTCGATCGTCCTGTCGGGGATCGCCATCCCGACCGCTGCGGACGCGCGCAAGCGCTACGCCTATCGCGAATGGCGCGGCAATGACGGCCGCTATCACTGCCGCCGGCCCGACGGCACGGTCGGCACGATCGTCGGCGGCGTCGCCGGTGCCCTGGTCGGCCGCACGATCGATACGCGCGGCGACCGCACGGTCGGCACCGTGGTCGGCGGCGCGGCAGGCGCGCTGCTCGGCAACAAGATCGCCAAGAGCGGCGGTAATCGCCGGTGCCGCTGATCGCGGCGCATCGCTGACACCAATCGGGGCGCGGCCAGCCGGTCGCGCCCCTTTTTATTTCCGGGGAGCAAGACATGCCCACACGCAGCGGATCGGCAACCTATGAAGGCTTCGGCAAGGATGGCGTCGGGCATGTCTCGACCCAGTCGGGCGTGCTGGCCGACCAGAAGTACGGGTTCAACACGCGGTTCGGTGACGAGCCCGGGACCAATCCCGAGGAACTGATCGCCGCGGCGCATGCCAGCTGCTTCACCATGGCGCTGAGCTTTGCACTCGCGCGCGAGGGGTTCAGCGACGGTTCGCTCGAGACGACCGCCAAAGTGACGCTCGACAAGCAGGGCGAGGGCTTTGCGATCACCAAGTCGGACCTGACGCTCACCGCGCGGATCGACGGGATCGATCCCGACCAGTTCGCGCGGATCGCGGCCGACGCCAAGGCCAATTGCCCGGTGTCGAAGGTACTCAACGCCGAGATTTCGCTGACGCACAGCCTCAATCCCTGATCGATTGGCCCTGATCGATTGGCCCTGATCGATTGGCCCTGATCGACGGCGCCTTTCTGTCGCTCGCGTGAACGAAACGTAGTTTCACGTTCACGCAACCTCGCGCGGCGCCCATCGGTTCTGACGTCACCCTAAAATGACGGGAGATATATGATGCGACGGATGATCCTGGCCGCCCTGGCTGTCAGCGTGACGGTCACGCCGATGGCGGCGATGGCACAGAGCAACCCGCGCGAGGCACGCCGCGAGTATCGCGACGAAGTCCGCGATGCGAACAAGGACTATCGCAAGGATTTGCGCAACGCCGACAATATGCGCGACGTGCGCCGCGCCAACCGCGAGCGCGACCGCGAGATCAACGATGCGCGCCGCGACTATCGCAGCGATACGCGGGACTGGCGTCGCTATCGCGGCTATGACTGGAACCGGATGGAGCCGGGCCAGCGTTATTATTACGCCGACCGCTATTATCGCGATGGCAGCTATTATCAGCCGCGCCGCCTTTATCGCGGCGACCGCATCTATCGCGGCAGCAACGGACGCTATTATTGCCGCCGTTCGGACGGCACGACCGGCCTGATCGTCGGTGGCGCGCTCGGCGCGCTGCTCGGCAACTCGCTGTCGAACGGCCGTTCGAGCACGCTCGGAACCCTGCTGGGCGCCGGCGCGGGCGCGGCCCTGGGGTCGTCGATCGATCGCGGCCAGGTACAGTGCCGCTAACCGCCTGACGGTTCTGGAGAGCGAGAAGGGCCCGGTCGACGCCGGGCCCTTTTTCACATCAACTCGCGACCGCCACCGGATTGGCGCCATTGTAGCGGATGACCACCGCCGAATTGTCGCACACGTTGACCGCGGGAAAAACCGCAGTGCTGTTGTCGGTATAGGTCGCGCGGATCTGGAACCGGCATTGCGCCGCGGTCTTGTCGAAATGGATCGTGCCGCGGCCGGCGACCTTGAGGTTCTTGGGCTTGTCACCCTCGTCGACCTTGTTCTTCTGCCAGGTCGTGCCGTTATCCGCCGACACCTCGATCAGCGTGATTTCCTTGCCGGTATTATTGGTAATGATGAAATCCCAGGCGTCGGCGAACGCCGGGCTTGCCAGCCCCAGCATCGCGACAGCCGCTGCCCCGTAACGGTACCGCATCTGACGTCCCCTGCATTCATCCCGCCTCTAGCGGACGGGCGCGCGGGGATGTTCTACAGGATGCCGCCGCCCAGAAACAAGCGGAACCCGGCGATGCACATCAACACGATGTTGAGCCAGAAGCCGGCCTTGCTGCGCGACAGGGCGCCGAACAGCACGCCGACCGCGCCGATCAGCAAGCCGATCCAGTTGAGCCAGCCCAGGATCGGCACGAGGCCGACCAACGTGACGACCAGCAGGATGAGACCGATCAGGATCGAGAGCAGGTTGAACATGAGCGTTATATTAGGGCAACACACTTGGGCTGCAAGGGTAGGATGAAGGGATTTTTCCATCTCCCTAGACCGTCATCCCGGCCTTGTGCCGGGATCCGCCAAGCCTCACCGCCCGATCCGTTGAGCCTCTTGCCGCCGCGCGTGCCTCCCGGCGGATCCCGGCACGGGGCCGGGGTGACGGTGGAGAGCTGCCTGATAGGCCCTTTCTTAACCACTCCCGGTGCATGGCTGCCGGCTGGACCGATCGGAGTTTTGGGGTGGGCATCACCATTCGTCATCTGGCCTGGGCGCTCGCCCCGCTCGCGCTCGCCGCGTGCGGCTCGAAGCCGCCCGCCGACAGCAATATCGATTCGCTCGATGCCGAGCTCGCCGGGGGTAATACCACCGGCAATAGCCGCGACCCGGCGATGATGAGCGCGTTGCAGGACCAGATCATGGTCGATCCCGCGCTGACCGGCCAGGCGAACAACGACGCCGTACGCCCGCCGCAACAGCCTTATTCGGGCGCGACCCCGCCCGATTCGGTCGCCCCGCCCAAGGCCGATGGTGCAGCCGCGATCGCCGACGGCACCGGATCGTCGAGCGGCGGCAGCAAGCCCGCTCCAGCCCCTTCGGGCGATTGCCCGCAATGCAAGACCAAACGCGACTCGGTCACGCTCGGCGCGCTGGCGCAGCGCCAGAACGACAAGCGCACCGCGGGCTGCGCGCGCGGCCTGCAATATTCGACGGCCTGGGTGCAGCGCTTGCCCGCCGACATCCCGCTCTATCCCGACGCACGGGTCGACGAGGCCGCGGGTGCAGCGAATGGCGGCTGCGCGCTCCGCGTCGTCAGTTTCTCGACAAGCGCGTCGATCCAGGCGGTGCTCGATTTTTATTATGGTCGCGTCACCGCAGCCGGTTATTCGGCCGAACATCAGGCTGATGGCGGCCAGCACGTGCTCGGCGGCGTCCGCGGCAAGGACGGTGCAGCGTACGTGATCTACCTGGAAAAGCGCGGCGACGGACGAACCGAGGTTGATTTGATCGCGAATAACGGGAACTGATCGTTCCGCCGAATCTTCTACACGCTTCAGCATCCACGCGAGGCCGCCTTCCCGACAACGGACAGCAAAGGCAGCGCAGTTCGCGTGGATGCTGAAACCGCCGGTCGCCAAGCGATCGGCGCCCCCGGCGAAGGCCGGGACCAAGCACCGCCGGATACTCCCCCCGATTTCGTCATGCCGGACTTGATCCGGCATCCCGCTTCTTTTCCTGCTGGGAGGAAGCGGGACCCCGGATCAAGTCCGGGGTGACGGTTGGGGATCGGGGCGCCCCGAACCCCGCATTTGTCCGAACGGCCCCTGCCCGCTACAGGCGGCCAATGAATTATCTCCTCGTTCTGGTCGGCGGCGCCTTGGGCAGCGTTGCGCGCTACGGCACCGGCCTGCTCGCCGGGCGGTGGCTGGGGCCGAATTATCCCTGGGCCGGCACGCTCGCGGTGAATCTGATCGGCGGGTTCTGCATGGGGCTGCTGGTCGGCACTCTCGCGCGGACCGGCGGCAGCGAACAGACGCGCCTGCTGGTTGGGGTCGGCCTGCTCGGCGGCTTCACGACCTTCTCGGCCTTCTCGCTCGACGCGGTGACCATGATCGAGCGCGGGCAATGGGGCGTCGCGCTCACTTACGCACTGGTCTCGGTGATCGGGTCGGTGCTGGCGCTGTTCGGCGGGCTCTATCTGATGCGGGCAGCGGCATGAGCGAGATTCGCACCTTCACCGTCGCGCCCGACGACGACGGCATCCGGCTCGATCGCTGGTTCAAGCGGCATCTGCCCGACACCAGCTTCACCACCGTCGCCAAATGGGCGCGCACCGGGCAGCTCCGCGTCGATGGCGCGCGCGCAACCCCGGGCGATCGCATTGTCGCGGGCCAGACGCTCCGCTTTCCGCCGCCCGAGCCCGTCCCGGTCGCCGGCAAGCCGAAGCGCGAACGCCCGCCGCTCAGCGACGACGAGATCGCCTTCGCGCAGGAGTTGGTGATCCACAAGGATTCCCAGGCGTTCGTCCTCAACAAGCCGCCCGGCCTCGCGACGCAAGGCGGGACCAAGACCGTCCAGCATGTCGACGGCCTGCTCGACGCGCTGCAGTTCGACGCTGAAGGGCGGCCCAAGCTGGTCCATCGGCTCGACAAGGATACGAGCGGCGCGCTGCTCGTTGCCCGCACGTCGCGCGCGGCGGCGTTCTTCGCCAAGTCCTTCTCGGGCCGCACTGCCAAGAAGGTCTATTGGGCGTTGATCGTCGGGGTGCCCTCGATCGAGGACGGCATGATCGAACTACCGATCGCCAAGCAGCCGGGCACCGGCGGTGAGAAGATGCATGTCGACGAGAAGGAAGGCCAACCGGCCCGCTCGCGCTACCGCGTGATCGAGCGCGCCGGCAATCGCGCCGCCTGGGTCGAGCTCCAGCCTTTTACCGGCCGCACTCACCAATTGCGTGTCCATATGGCGGCGATCGGCCACCCGATCGTCGGCGACGGCAAATATGGCGGCCCCGAAGCGTTCCTGACCGGTGGGATCAGCCGCAAGATGCATCTCCATTCGCGGCGCATCGCGGTCGACCACCCCGATGGCGGCAAGATCGATGTCGAGGCCGAATTGCCTCGCCATTTCGCCGAGAGCCTGGCGAGCCTGGGATTCGACCAGATGCTGGGCAACATGATGCCGCTCGACACCCCACCCCCCCCGACCAAGGCGGCGCAGAAGGCCAAGGCCAAGGCGCATGCCAAGTCGGTGCGCAAGGAACGCAAGGGCGAACGGCGCAATCGCGGTGCGGCGGTGCCAGCGCCGCGCAAGCCGGCTCCACGGAAGCCAGCGCCACGGGGGAAACGCTGATGGCCGCTATCTCAAAAGCCCCTCCCCTCCAGGGTAGGGGTGGGGGTGGGGCAATCACAGGCGACGCGCTCTGCGAGGCATCCCCTACCCTCTACCCCTCCCCCGAAGGGGAGGGGCTTTAGCCTATGCACCCCAATGCAGCGTTCCGCTGGGAAGATCGCGAGGCGATGCGCGCGCTGGTCGCCGAACTGGGCTTCGGCGTCCTGTTCTGCGCCACGCCCGATGGCCCACGCGTGGCGCATGTCCCGGTGGTGTGGCTCGACGAAACCACTATCGGCCTGCACGTCGCACGCGGCAACGGCATCACGCGTCATCTCGATGGTGCGACCGCGTTGTTCGTCGCCAACGGCCCCGACGGTTATATCAGCCCCGATTGGTACAAGCTCGACGACAACCAGGTGCCCACCTGGAATTACGTGGTAGTCGAGCTCGAGGGCACGATGCGCAAGATGGAGCATGACGCGCTCGTCGCGCAGGTCGACCAGCTCTCGGCCGAGCAGGAACAGCGGCTCGACAAGGCGCCGTGGACCCGCGCCAAGATGGATCCGAAATTGTTCGACAAGATGACCAACGCGATCATCGGCTTCCGGCTCGAGGTGCAGGCGTGGCGCGGCACGCTCAAGCTCGGGCAGAACAAGCCCGAGGAGGCACGCATCGCCGCCGCCGACGGAATCGAAGCATCGGGCCGGCGCGGCATCGCGCACTGGATGCGCAACCTGTGACGCGCCTCGCGATCTTCGATTGCGACGGCACCCTCGTCGACAGCCAGGCCAATATCTGCCGCGCGGTCGAGGAAGCGCTGAGCGAGGCGCGCGTGGAGGTGCCGTCGCGCGACCGCATCCGCCGTATCGTCGGACTGAGCCTGGTCGAAGCGATGCAGGCCTTGCTGCCCGAGGCGCCGGCGGTCGACCATGTTCGCCTCGCCCAGCTCTACAAGGACAAGTTCTTCGCGATGCGGACCAGCGGCGCGCTGGCCGACGAGCCGTTGTTCGACGGCATCGCGCCGCTCGTCGAGCAACTCGCCAATGATGGCTGGCAACTCGGTGTCGCCACCGGCAAGTCCGATCGCGGGCTCAACCATATCCTGGCCGTGCACGGTCTGGCGCATCATTTCGTGACGCTGCAGACCGCCGACCGCCACCCGTCCAAGCCGCACCCGTCGATGATCGAGACGGCGATCGCCGAAGCAGGCGCCGACCCCGCGCACACCGCGATGATCGGCGACACCAGTTACGACATGGCGATGGCGGTCAATGCCGGCGTCCGCGCGGTTGGCGTCGCCTGGGGCTATCACCCCGCCGACGAACTGGTCGCAGCGGGCGCGCACGCCGTGGCGCTTGAAGTCGCCGACTTGCCGCTGCATCTGGAGGCACGATGACCGATCCCGCTGTCCAGGCCCGCAACCGCTGGCTGATCATCACCCTCATCCGCCTCGTCGCGATCGCCGGCGCGGTGTTCGCCGTGGTGCTGATCGGCCGCGCGCCGACCTGGCCGTATCGCGTGCTGGGCGCCGCGATCGTGCTGTCGGCGATCTACATGTCCTGGGCAGTCCCTGCCTCGCTCGCGCATCGCTGGCGCACTCCCGACGACGACGAGGCCAAGCCGAAGCCGTACAAGACGCGGCGATGAGGCGCTTCTGGAAGGACGTCACGATCGACGCCGATCGCGGCGTGCGGCTCGATGACAGGCCGGTGCGTACGCCCGGCCGCGCGCCGTTGACGCTGCCGACCGCCGCCCTGGCAGAGGCGGTGGCCGACGAATGGCGCGGCGTCGGCGAGACGATCGACCCGCGCGCGATGCCGCTGACCGGGCTGGCCAACGCCGCGATCGACCGTATCGCGCCCGACTCCGCTGCGTTCGCCGCCGGGCTCGCCGTTTATGGCGAGAACGACCTGCTCTGCTACCGCGCCGACTCGCCCCCTCAGCTGGTCGCGCGGCAGAATGCGGTGTGGAACCCGCCGCTCGACTGGGCGGAGGGGCATTATGGCGTGCAGTTCGAACTCGCCACCGGGGTCATGCACCGCCCGCAGCCCGGCATGACGGTCGAGCGCCTCGCAGCCGCGATCGCAGCGCGCACCGCGTTCGAACTGGCGCCCTTGTCGCCGATCGTCACGATCACCGGGTCGCTGGTACTCGCGCTGGCGCTGGCCGAGCACGCGATGGCGACGGAGGCAGTATGGGCCGCGGCCAATCTCGATGAGGATTGGCAAGCCGAGCAATGGGGCGAGGACGAACTGGCGCGGAAGGCCCGTGAGACGCGGCTGCAGGATTTCGATGCGGCGACGCGGTTTCTGACCCTGGCAGCCTAACCCTCCACGTCATCCCGGCACAAGGCCAGGATGACGGCGTTGGGATTACCTCAATGCTCCGGCAGCTTGCGAATGAACCCGATCAGCCCGCGCTGGCGCGAGCGCTTCAGCCGTTCGGCGGTCAGGATCGTCTGGACGCACTGGAAGCAATCCTCGAGATCGTCGTTGACCAGCACGTAGTCATAGCCGTCCCAGTGGCTGACTTCGGACTCGGCGCGCGCCATGCGACGATCGATCACGTCCTGACTGTCGCTCTTGCGCCCTTCGAGCCGGTTGCGCAGCGTCTTGAGCCCCGGCGGCAGGATGAACACGCGCACGACGTCGCCGCCGGCGAGCTGGAAAAGCTGCTGCGCGCCCTGCCAGTCGATGTCGAACAAGATGTCCTGGCCGTTGGCGAGATCGTTGAACACCGTCTCGCGCGGGGTGCCGTAGCGCTGGTCGAACACCCGCGCCCATTCGAGAAAGGCGTCGTCGTCGACCATCGTCTTGAACGTGTCGGTATCGACGAAATGATATTCGCGCCCCTCTTCCTCGCCCGGCCGCATCGGCCGGGTCGTGTAGGACACCGACATCTTGAGGCGATTGTCCTCTTCCTGGAGCAGCCGGTTGGCGATGGTCGACTTGCCTGCCCCCGATGGCGAGGACAAGACGAACATCAAGCCGCGGCGCTTGAAGCCCGGCGGCTGCGAGGAACGGTGATCGACCATGCGCGCTAGTGGCGTGCGCGCAGGGGGTGCGTCAAGCGGGTGCTGAGCGTTCGGAGATCTTGCGAGCGAGATAGCGCGCCCCGAGCGCCGCGCCACCGAGCACGATCGCGGCGGGAACGACGCGCTTCGCCACTTTCCACGTCGCGACCCCGGCGAGCGCACCAAGCACCCCGCCCTGGCCGTCGCGGCGGTCGATATCGCGTCCGATCGCGGCAGCGATGAAGTCTCCGATCATGCAGTCATCTCCCTGAGATTCCTGGGTGAAGCGCACTCGCGCCGAAAAAAGTTCCACCGATCGATACTAAAGCACTTGCTAAACTATCTGACTCGTAATACTTAAGCACATGCTTAACGAATCACCGTCTCTCGATCGCGTCTTCCATGCCCTGTCGGACTCCACCCGGCGAGCGATGGTCGAGCGGTTGGCCCTCCGGCCGATGTCGGTGAGCGAGCTGGCGTCCCCCTTCGCCATGTCGCTCCCCGCCGTCATGCAGCACCTCGCGGTGCTCGAGGAATCGGGGCTCGTCCGGTCGCACAAGGCCGGGCGCGTCCGAACCTGCCGGATCGATCCGCAGACGTTCGGCCTGGTCGAGCGTTGGATGGCCGATTGCCGCAGCGAGTGGGAGAGCCGGCTCGACAAGCTGGAAGACTATATCAACACCCTGAAAGGACAGCAGAAATGAACGAGAAGACGATCATCCGCCCGGAACCCCTGGTGATCGAGCGCCACTTCGACGCGCCGCGCGCGATCGTGTTCCAGGCCTGGACCACCGCCGAGCATATGAAGAACTGGTTCAGCCCCGAGCACTTCACCACCCCGGATGCGGAAATCGAATGCCGCCCGGGTGGTAAATTCGATGTCTGCATGCAGGCCCCCAATGGCCAGCAATTCTGGAGCCGCGGCCGGTTCATGCAGGTGGTCGATAATGAGAGCCTGTCGTTCGAAGCCGGCGGTCATGTCGACGACAGCGGCACGGCGCCGTTTGCGGTGAAGACCTATGTCACGTTCGTCGACGAAGGCGACGGCACGTTGCTGTCGGTACGCCAGGAATATGAGATCTACGACGAGAGCGGCCAGGCCGCGGTCGGCGGCGCGCCCGAGGGCTGGCGGACCACGCTCGACAAGCTCGAGGCCGAGGTCGCGCGGATCAAGGGTTGATCCCGACAGGCCCTCACCCTTCCCACCGCCTTTGGCGGGCCCCTTCCCTCTCCCGCAGGCGGGAGAGGGAAGGAGCGGCGTAGCCGCGGAAGGGTGAGGGTCTGTTATCTACGTTACCGCCCCACCATCGTCTCCGGCCGTACCACCCGGTCGAATGTCTCGGCATCGACCAACCCCAGGTCCAGCCCCGCTTCCTTCAGCGTCATCCCTTCGGCATGCGCATGCTTCGCGATCTTCGCGGCATTGTCATAGCCGATCTCCGGCGCCAGCGCGGTCACCAGCATCAGCGAGCGGTCGACCAGTTCGGCGATCCGCCGCCGGTCGGGCTCGATCCCCTCGACGCAGCGTTCAGCGAAACTCTCCATTCCGACCGCCAGCAGATCGATCGAGCGCAACACCGCCGAGCCGATCAGCGGCTTGAACACGTTCAATTCGAGATGCCCCTGCAACCCGCCGACGGTGATCGCCGCATGGTTGCCGATCACTTGCGCCGCAACCATCGTCAGCATCTCGCATTGGGTCGGATTGACCTTGCCCGGCATGATCGAACTGCCCGGCTCGTTCGCCGGCAGCATCAGCTCGCCAATCCCCGAGCGCGGGCCTGAACCGAGCAGGCGGATGTCGTTGGCGATCTTGGTCAGTCCGACCGCCAGCGAATTGAGCCGGCCGGAAAAGTCGACCAATGTATCGTTCGACGCCAATGCCTCGAACTTGTTGGGCGCAGTCTCGAACGCGAAGCCGGTCAGCGCCGACAATTCGGCCGCGATCTCGGTGTCGAAGCCGGCTGGCGCGTTGAGCCCCGTCCCTACCGCCGTACCGCCCTGCGCGAGTTTGGACAGCGCATGGATGACGAACGGTTCGGTCCGTGTGCGGGCAAGCTTGAGCTGGGCGTAATAGCCCGAAAATTCCTGCCCGAGCGTAAGCGGGGTCGCGTCCTGCAAATGGGTGCGGCCGATCTTGACGATATCGTCCCACGCCTGCGCCTTGGCGAGCAACGCGTCGGCCAGGCGGTCGAGCGACGGCAGCAGACGCCGCGTCGCCGCCAGCGCCGCGGCGACGTGCAACGCGGTCGGGAAGCTGTCGTTCGACGACTGGCTCATATTGACGTCGTCATTGGGGTGGACCGGCGACTTGCCGCCGCGCTTGCCCGCCAGCATCTCGTTGGCGCGACCGGCGATCACCTCGTTGACGTTCATGTTGGACTGGGTGCCGCTGCCGGTCTGCCAGATGACGAGCGGGAACTGGTCGTCGAGCTTGCCTGCGACGACCTCGGCCGCCGCCGCTTCGATCGCATCGGCCTTTCCGGCGGACAGGCCGTGCTGGCGGTTCACCCGCGCGGCCGCCTGTTTGACCAGCGCCAGGGCATGAACGATCGCGATCGGCATGCGCTCGCGTTCGCCGAACGGGAAATTCTCGATCGATCGCTGCGTCTGCGCTCCCCAATAGGCCTCGGCGGGGACCTCGATCGCGCCGATCGAATCGGTTTCGGTGCGGGTTTCAACAATCACAACAACCTCCGTCATGCGGGGCTTGTCCCGGCATCCGCCGAGCAACAATCGAAGACATGATTTGTGGCACGGCGGACCCCGGCACAAGGCCGGGTGACGGATGGACCTAACGGGGGCGACCGAAAAACAGGCGATAGCCGTCGGCATCGTCGAGCTCGAACCCGCGCAGACCGTCGTGCGTGTCCTGGAGCGGAACCGCGAAGCTCACGCCGCGTGAGGCAAACTCTCCAGCCAGCGCGTCGGGATCCTCGACATAAACGAACGCATCCAGGCGCAGATGGCGATGTCGCGTCCGATTGGGTTGCGGCGGGATGCCGTCTTCCGATTTCAGAAATATCTGCGCCGAATCGCGCCCGACGATCGCGAAGAACGGTAGCTGAGCCGGCTCGGCGAACCGAAGTTCGAAGCCAAGCTGGTCGCGATAGAAAGCGACCGCGCGTGGTACGTCGCCACTGACCAGGGAAGGCGAAATCGCCCCGAGCCGGGCATCCGCCACGGCTATTTCTTCCGCTTGAAGTCCACGCTGACGACGTTCGAGCCGTCATCCACCCGCTCGACCGGATCGTTCTCGGCTTCCTCGAACGGCTCGGGACCGTCGGGGCCTTCCTGTGCCTGGAAGCGCAGTTCGAAATTGACCGCGGGGTCGTGGAAGCCGGTGATCGCCGAATAGGGAATGTCGAGCTTCGACGGCACCTGGTTGAAGCTCAATCCGACCGAGAAGCGCTCGTCATCGACGTGCAGGTCCCAGAATCGGTTCTGCAGGACGATCGTCATCTCGTCGGGGAAACGCTCGATCAGCCGGTCGGGGATGCTCACCCCCGGCGCCTGTGTCTTGAACGTGATGTAGAAATGATGCTCGCCGGGCAGTCCGCCGCCCGCCGCGACCGAGCCGAGCACCCGGCCGACCACGGCGCGCAATGCCTCCTGCACGATCTCGTCATACGGAATCAAACTGTCGGGCAGACCATCGCTCATGTCCCTTGGGTAGCCGATGATCCGGACGGGTCAAGATTGCATGACGCGCAACACACCCATAAGGGGGCGCGATGCGCACCGCGACGATCAGCCGCAAGACGAGCGAGACCTCGATCGATGTCACCGTCAACCTCGACGGCACGGGGGCGTACACCGTCTCCACCGGCATCGGTTTCTTCGATCACATGCTCGAGCAATTGTCACGGCATTCGCTGATCGACATGGATGTGAAGACGGTCGGCGACCTCCATATCGACCAGCACCACACGGTCGAGGATACCGGCCTCGCGATCGGCGAAGCGGTGGCGAAGGCGCTGGGCGAGAAACGCGGCATCCGTCGCTATGCCGATGCCTTGTCGCCGATGGACGAAACGCTGACGCGCGTCGCGCTCGATATTTCGGGGCGGCCCTACCTCGTGTGGAAAACCGACTTCTCGCAAAAGCGCCTCGGCGAAATGGACACCGAGATGTTCGAGCATTTCTTCCACTCGTTCGCGCAGACCGCCGGCATCACGCTGCATATCGAGACGCTGTACGGGTCGAACAATCATCACATCGCCGAGGCCGCATTCAAGGGCCTTGCCCGCGCGCTTCGCGAGGCGGTCGAGATCGACCCGCGCAAGGCGGGAGTGATCCCCTCGACCAAGGGGACCTTGTAATGCCGTCCAACCAGGCTGACGCGCCGGTCTGCCTGATCCTGATCCACTATGTCGTGCCGCTCGATGAGGTCGACCGGCACATGACGGCGCATATCGAATGGCTCGAACGCGGCTATGATGAAGGCCTGTTCCTGATGTCGGGACGCCGCAACCCGCGCACCGGCGGCGTGATCGTCTCGCGCGGTCGCAAGGCCGAGGTCGAGGCGCTCGCCGCCAGCGATCCGTTCGTCACCGGCGGCGCGGCGACGATCGACGTGGTCGAGTTCAACGCCAGCTGGGCGGCCGACCCGATCGGCGCGTTGCTCGCGTGACGCTGGCGTTGATCGATTACGGCGCCGGCAACCTCCATTCGGTCGCCAATGCGCTGAAAGCAGCCGGTGCCGGCAACGTCGCGGTGACTTCCGATCCCGACCTGGTGGCAACGGCCGACCGCATCGTCCTTCCCGGCGTCGGCGCATTCGGCGCTTGTGCTGCGGCATTGCGCGGCGTCGACGGCATGGTCGAGGCGATCGAGCAACGCGTGCGCCGCGACGGCGTGCCGTTCCTCGGCATCTGCGTCGGCATGCAATTGATGGCCGAAGCCGGCGAGGAAATGGGCGTGCATCCCGGGCTTGGCTGGATCGCGGGGCGGGTGAAGCTGCTCGCGCCGTCGGATCCGGCCGCCAAGGTCCCGCACATGGGCTGGAACGACGTCCGTCCGATCGCGCCGCACCCGCTGATCGAGCCCGGCGAGGCTTATTTCCTGCATTCCTATGCCTTCGAGGGCGCCGACGTGGTGGCGACCACCGACCATGCCGGCCCGGTCGTCGCGGCGATCGCGCGCGACAATCTGGCCGGCGTGCAATTCCATCCCGAGAAGAGCCAGCGTTACGGCCTCGACCTTCTCGCACGTTTTCTGGAGTGGCGGCCGTGAGCCTGATCGTTTTCCCCGCCATCGACCTCAAGGGCGGCAAGGTCGTGCGCCTGTCCGAAGGCGATATGGACCGCGCCACCATCTATGGCGACGACCCGGTCGCGCAGGCGATGACCTTCGCCGACGCTGGATCGCGCTATCTCCACATGGTCGATCTCGACGGCGCGTTCGCCGGCCAGTCGGTCAATGGCGATGTCGTCCGCGCGGTGGTCTCGGCGTTTCCGGGCCACGTCCAGCTCGGCGGCGGCATTCGCAATCGCGCGGCGATCGACGGCTGGTTCGATGCGGGTGTCGCGCGGCTGGTGATCGGCACCGCGGCACTCGAGAATCCCGACCTGGTGCGCGAGGCGGCGCGCGACTTTCCCGGCGGGATCGTCGTCGCGGTCGACGCCAAGGACGGCCTGGTCGCGACGCGCGGCTGGGCCGATGTGTCCGACGTGGCGGTCGAGGACATGGCGCGACGGTTCGAGGATGCCGGCGTGGCGGCGCTGCTGTTCACCGATGTCGGTCGCGACGGGCTGCTCAAGGGCTGCAATGTCCAGGCGACGGTCGATCTCGCGCGCGCGGTCGACATCCCGGTGATCGCCTCGGGCGGGGTGAGCGGGATCGGCGACATCCACATCCTCGCGCTCCACGCCAAGGACGGGATCGAGGGGGTGATCACCGGCCGCGCGCTGTACGACGGCCGCCTCGACCTCGCGACCGCGATCTCGGTGGCGGAGGCTGCGTGACCAGGCTGCTCATCGCGCTGACCCTGTTCGTGCTGGCGGCCTATGGCGCGGGCAAGTTGCGCGACGGTTATCGCGATCGCCGGATGCCGACATTGTTTTTTGGCAGGATCAATCCGCTGGTGTTTGACCGCGTCAGCGCTCCGGCCTTTTTCTGGGGCGTAACCGTCGTCAATCTGGCCGTTGTGACCGGCATGGCGTTGGCCGGTATCCTCATTCTGGCGGTCGGGACCGGCAAATGACCGTCCGTGCCCGCGTCATCCCTTGCCTCGACGTCGCCAATGGCCGCGTCGTGAAGGGAGTCAATTTCGTCGACCTGCGCGATGCCGGCGATCCGGTCGAGCAGGCGCAGGCCTATGACGCGGCGGGCGCCGACGAGCTCTGCTTCCTCGACATCACCGCCAGTCACGAAGGACGCGGGACGATCCTCGACGTCGTGCGGCGAACCGCGGAAGTGTGCTTCATGCCGCTGACCGTCGGCGGCGGGGTGCGATCGGCGGAGGATGCGCGTGCGCTGCTGCTGGCGGGCGCCGACAAGGTCGCGGTCAATTCAGCGGCGGTCGCTCGGCCCGAGCTGGTCGGCGAGATGGCCGAACGGTTCGGCAGCCAGTGCGTCGTCGCCTCGGTCGATGCGCGGCGGACCGACAACGGCTGGGAAGTGTTCACGCATGGTGGGCGCAAGCCGACCGGGATCGACGCGGTTGCGCACGCGCTGCGACTTGCCGGGCTGGGCGCGGGCGAATTGCTCGTCACCAGCATGGATCGCGACGGGACGCGCGATGGCTACGACCTCGACCTGATCCGCACCATCGCCGACCAGGTGACCGTGCCGGTGGTGGCGTCGGGCGGCGTCGGCGGGCTGGGCGACCTCATCGCGGGTATCCGCGAGGGGCATGCCAGCGCGGTATTGGCCGCGAGCATCTTCCATTTCGGCGAGTCCTCGATCGCCGATGCGCATCGGGCATTGGCTGACGCGGGGATTCCGGTGCGCGCCTTCGACGCTACCGCTCGCGGAATCGCATAGCGGCCCGATCAACACGGATCGAATTCCACTTCGTTACGCACACGTAATCGGCTATCGCCCTCGGACGACTGCAGAAAATCGGGGGCCCGACGACTGTGCGGAACAGGATTCTCACGCTGACGTTGCTCGCTTTGGTGGCCTGCAGCCAGACGCCCGCCTCACCACCCGCTGCCAAATCGACATCCCTGGCAGCCGCGCCGCGCGTCGCGGCGAGTCCCTTTTATCTCTACCGCCCTGTCCGGGTGCTCGGCGGCACCAACGTCGTCGACTGGAGCCGCATCAGTTTCGCGGTCGGCGGCAATCCAGCGACGCTTGGCCTCTTCAGCGATACGACGATGGACGGCGGCGCGCAGCCTCCCTGCTGGCTCCGGATCCAGGTCATGATACAGGGGAATCCGCCGCCGGTTGCGGGCGCCAGTGCGACGGTTCCGGCACCGGATTCCGGCCCGGCCGGTGCCAATCCCGGCCCCTGGACCGCGATCTTCGACAACAATCCCGCAGGGCATTGGTCGATCGCCAAGGACCAGATCGCCCCTGCCGGCACCCCGAACGACATAGCCGGCTTCATGGCCGGCGCCGCGTTCAAGCAGATGCTCTCCAACGGCGATGTCGTCGTCCTAAATGGCGCCAACCTGCGCTGCACTGCTTGAGGCGGTTGGCGTCACCTGCCGGCATCTTCCTGCCCAGGGCCCGCCGGGTACAACTCATCGCCGCGTAGAAGCCGCGTTAACCGAGACGGCGCTAGGACAATGCCATGCGTTACGCCTTGCCCTTCTTGCTGCTCGCGACCCCCGCCTTCGCCGCAGTGCCGCCGCATAGCGGGGTGATCCACACGCGCTCGATGCCCGAACTCTCGGACATCGCCCTGTTCGCGATGGCGGTCGCGGGAATCTGGCTCGTCCGCCGCGCCTTGCGCAAGCGGTTCGCCAAACAGGCCGACACCACGAAGGATTGACGCGGGCGCGCCGCCACGGCAGCGCTTCCGGCATGGCCGACGACCCGCTCGATGCGCTCGATGCGCTGATCCGTTCCCGCAAGGGCCAGGACCCGACCAGCTCGTACACCGCGAAACTGTTCGCCGACGGCCGCGCCAAGATCGCGCAGAAGGTCGGCGAGGAAGCGGTCGAGACCGTCATCGCCGCGCTTGGTGCCGATCGGAAAGCGCTGACCGGCGAGGCTGCCGATCTCGTCTACCATCTGCTCGTCCTGCTCGCCGATGCCGGGCTCGGCCTCGACGACGTCCGCGCCGAGCTTGCGCGGCGCACGGGAACCTCGGGCCTCACCGAAAAAGCCAACCGGTCCACCTAACTCCCGCCCGCCAGCGCGAGGAGAACAAGAGGTAAGAGATGCCGATCGATGCCACCCTGCCCTATGACGACCAGAACATCTTCGCGAAGATCCTGCGCGACGAGATTCCGTCGAAGCGCGTCTATGAAGACCAATGGGCAGTGGCGTTCCACGACATCAACCCGCAGGCGCCGATCCACATCCTCGTGATCCCGCGCGGCCCCTATGTCTCGTGGGACGATTTCAGCGCGAAGGCCGCGCCGGACGAGATTACCGGCTTCGTCCGCGCGGTCGGCAAGGTTGCGCGCGATCTCGATCTGGTCGCGCCGGGCTATCGCCTGCTCGCCAATGTCGGGCTGAACGGCCACCAGGAGATCGCGCATCTCCATGTCCACCTGTTCGGCGGGCAGGCGCTGGGGCCGATGCTCGCGCGTTGAACCACAACCTTCAGTCCGCCGATTAAGCATTGCGCACCCGGGTTTTGCGGCTAGGCTCCGCGCCCAACGAAAATTACATGATTTGGGGGTTGGTTATCCATGCTCTTCGACCGCGTTAAACCGCTGGACGCGATTCTCGCGACCGCCGAAAAGAAGGGGCTCCACCGAACGCTCGGTGCATTCCAGCTGACCATGCTGGGCATCGGCGCGGTGATTGGCACGGGTATTTTCGTGCTGACCTCCGAAGCGGCGCAGAAGGCCGGACCGGGCATGCTGCTCAGCTTCATCGTCGCGGGCTTCGTCTGCGGCGTCGCGGCGCTCTGTTATTCCGAACTCGCGTCGATGGTCCCGGTGTCGGGATCGGCCTATACCTATACCTATGCGGTCAACGGCGAATTGCTCGCCTGGATGGTCGGCTGGGCGCTGATCCTCGAATATGCCGTGGGCGCCAGCGCGGTCGCGGTGGGCTGGTCGAACCATGCCGTCGGGCTGCTCAACGGCATCGGCTGGCACATCCCTGCAGCGGTAAGTAATGCCGATGCGCTGATGGCGCATATGTATCTCGCCTTTGGCGCCGCGCCGAGCGAGGACCTGACCAAGGCGATGGCGACCGGCGGCTGGATCAACGTACCGGCCGTGCTGATCACGGCGCTCGTCACCTGGCTGCTCGTCATCGGCACCACCGAGAGCGCGCGGGTCAACGCGATCCTGGTCGCGGTCAAGATCGCCGCGCTGACTGCCTTCATCATCCTGACGATCCCGGTGCTGAATGCCTCGCACTTCGGCGGTACGGGAGAGCCGTTCCTGCCGACCGGCACCACCGGCGTGCTGGGTGCCGCCGCCTCGATCTTCTTCGCCTATGTCGGCTTCGACGCGGTGTCGACCGCGGCCGAGGAAACCAAGAACCCGCAACGCAACGTGCCGATCGGCCTGATCGGGTCGCTGGGCATCTGCACGATCTTCTACCTGCTCGTCGCCACCGGCGCGATCGGCGCGATCGGCGCCCAGCCGGTGGCTGATGCGGCCGGCAACGTCCTGTCGCCGGGCACGCCCGAACTCGCCGGCCGCTGCGCCGCGATCGTCGCCTCGGGCGCGGTCGAGCCGCTCGTCTGCTCGAAGGAAGCCCTGGTCCACGTGCTGCAGGTGATCAACTGGCCGCTCGTCGGCAGGCTCGTCGGCCTGGCCGCCGTGATCGCGCTGCCGTCGGTCGTGCTGATGATGATGTTCGGCCAGACCCGCGTGTTCTTCACCATGGCCCGCGACGGCCTGCTTCCCGAGAAGCTCGCGTCGGTTCACCCCAAGTTCCGCACCCCGCACGTCGTTACGATCGTGACGGGCATCGCCGCGGCAATTGCGGCAGCGATCCTGCCGGTCGGCAAGCTCGCCGACTATTCGAACTCGGGCACATTGTTCGCGTTCTTCATGGTCGCGGTGTCGGTGATGGTGCTGCGCCTGCGCGACCCCAATCGCCCGCGCCCGTTTCGGACGCCCGGCGTGTGGATCATCGCACCGCTCGCCATGATCGGCTGCCTCGGCCTCTATGCCTCGCTGCCGCTGACCGCGATCCTGGTCCTGCCCGGCTGGGGCGTTGTCGGCCTGCTGATCTATTTCCTCTACAGCCGCAGCCGCAGCCATGTCGGCAAGGGCATCATCGATGTGCCCGAGCCCGAAGCCTATGGCGAGATCCCGCCCGCGGTGCCCGGCACCGAATAAGCGGTCCGCCAGGGACACAAGAAAGGGGCCGGAGTCGCGAGACTCCGGCCCCTCTTCTATTCCCCGTCACCCCGACTCAAGGCCGGGGTGACATTAGTGGGTATAGCTGGCCGGTCAGCCCAGCTTCTCGGCGACGAGCGCCTTGAGATCCGCCAGCGGACGCGGGCCGACATGCGAGATGCATTCGGCGGCGCAGATCGCCCCCATGCGCAGGCTGGTGGCAAGGTCGCGGCCCTGCGCCTGCCCCGCCATGAACCCGGCCGCAAACAAGTCGCCGGCACCGGTCGTGTCGACCACCTGCGCGATCGGCTCGGCGGGAACGCGGGCATGCTCGTCGCCATGATGCGCTTCGGCACCATGCGGACCATGCGTGCAGACCAGGGTCGGGATGCGCGCCGCCAGGCCCTTCACCGCCGCTTCGATATCGTCGGTCTGCATCATCGCGCGGACTTCATTGTCGTTGGCGAACAAGAGGTCGATCTGGCCGGCATCGATCAGCGCGAAGAATTCGTCGCGATGCCCTTCGACCACGAAGATGTCCGACAGCGTCAGCGCGACCTTGCGGCCGGCCGCCCGCGCCAGCGCGATGGAGCGCTTCATCGCGTCGCGCGACTGCTCGGCATTCCACAGATAGCCCTCGAGATACAGAATCCCGCCGGCCTCGATCGTCGCTGGATCCAGCGCGCTTTCGGGCAGGAACTGCGCCGCGCCGAGGAAGGTGTTCATCGTGCGCTGGCCGTCCGGCGTGATCAGGATCAGGCAGCGCCCGGTCGGATCGCCACCGCTCGCCGGCGGGGTGGCGAAATGCACGCCGAGCGACTGGACGTCGTGCGCGAAGACCTGGCCGAGCTGGTCGTCGGCGATCTGGCCGATGAAGCCGCAGGGATGGCCGAGCGATGCGAGCCCGGCGATGGTGTTCGCCGCCGAGCCGCCCGACACTTCCTGCCCGGGCCCCATCCGCGAATAGAGATCGTCGGCCGCAGCGGGATCGAAGATCAGCGCCATCGAGCCCTTGGTCATCCCCTCGGCGGTGATGAATTCGTCGGTCGACTGGGCAAGGATGTCGACGATGGCATTGCCGATCGCGACCACGTCGTAAGCGGGGCTGGTCAAGTCTCAGGTCTCCGGGAAAATGTTGGCCGCCCCGTACCCGCGGCGCTAGACAAACACAATGATCCGCGCCTTCGTCCTGTCGCTCGGCCAATTCACCGATCGCGCTTTCTGGTGGGTGTTCCTCAAATCGGTCCTGCTCACCTTGCTGGTGTTCGGGGCGCTGGCGACCGGATTGTGGCTCGGCACGCGCTGGATTTTCGTCGACCTGCTGCGCTGGGGAGAGGATATCGCCGGCGCCGCGATGGCAGTCGAGGCGGCCTTGTCGATCGCTTTCTTCTGGCTGCTGTTCCGCATCATCGCGATCGCGGTGATCGGGCTGTTCGGCGACGACATCGTCATCGCGGTCGAGCGGCGGCATTATTCCGAGGCGCTTGCGACCGCGCACCGCGTTCCCTTCGCGCGCGAATTGCGGATGGGACTCAATGCCGCGGGCCGCGCCTTGCTGGTCAATCTCGCGCTCGCCCCGGCCTATATCCTGCTCCTTTTGACGGGAATCGGCACGCCTCTGCTGTTCTTTGCCGCCAATGGCTGGCTGTTGGGCGTCGATCTGGGGGAAATGGTCGCGGTGCGGCACATCCCCCGGGCCGAAATGAAGGCCTGGCGCGCGCGCACGCGCTGGTCGCGCTGGGAGCTGGGGGTGATCGTGTCGGGACTGCTGACCGTGCCGGTGATCAACCTGTTCGCGCCGATCATCGGCGCGGCAATGGCGGCGCATCTGTTCCACGGGAGGAAGGCATGAAGCGGGTTGCGGCATTGGCGGGACTGGGGCTGCTGCTGGCGGGATGCGGCGAGGCGACGGTAGCGCGCCCGGCGACGCCGACCACGGTCGCGGTCAAGCCGCCCCCTCCCCCGACGCCCGGCGCGCTCGACCGCGTGATTGGGCAGAATGCCGCGGGGTTGACCCAATTGTTCGGCGCGCCTGACGCCGACATTCGCGAAGGAACCGCGCGCAAGCTGCAATTCCAGAGCAGCTTCTGCGTGCTCGATACCTATCTCTACCCGGCCAAGAGCAGCGGCGAGGCGACCGTCACTTATGTCGATGCGCGGCAGCCCGACGGCAGCCCGATCGACCGCGCAAGTTGCGTCGCGGCACTGTCGCGGCGGGGCGGAGGGAAGTAACTCCCCCCGCTTGCGGGAGGGGCTGGGGAAGGGCTTGTGGAACCGACGCCCTGCGGCATGCCCTCCCCTAACCCCTCCCGCAAGCGGGAGGGGGAATAAGTTGATCGAGCGCCCACCGCACCGCATCTGCCACGACCTCCGACGGATCGTCGCGCAACCGCTCCAGCGCCCCCACCAACGCCGCATCCCCGCTATTCCCCGCGGCATAGGCGGCATTGCGCACCATCCGGTCGCGCCCGATCCGCTTGATCGGCGAGCCTGCGAACACCTCGCGAAACCCGGCATCGTCGAGCGCGAGCAGATCAGCGAGCGCCGGCGCAACCAGTTCCGCCCGCGGCAGGAAGGCCCGATTGGCCGCCGCGGCGCTGGCGAACTTGTTCCACGGGCACACCGCCAGGCAATCGTCGCAGCCATAGATGCGGTTGCCGAGCGCGGCGCGGAATTCCTCGGGCACCGGGCCCTTGTGCTCGATCGTCAGATACGAAATGCAGCGCCGCGCATCGAGGCGATACGGCGCCGGAAACGCATCGGTCGGGCATGAACGCTGGCAGGCGTCGCACGACCCACAGCGGTCGCGCCCTGGCTGGTCGGGCGCGAGGTCGAGCGTGGTGTAGATCGCCCCCAGGAACAGCCAGCTCCCATGCTCGCGGCTGACCAGGTTGGTATGCTTGCCTTGCCAGCCGAGCCCTGCCGCCTCGGCAAGCGGCTTTTCCATCACCGGCGCGGTGTCGACGAACACTTTCAGGTCGGAACCGGGCGCTTCGGCGACGATCCAGCGCGCCAGTGCCTTCAGCGTCCGTTTGACGAGGTCGTGATAATCGCCGCCCTGCGCATAGACCGAGATCCGTCCGCGATCACCCTCCCCGGCCAGCGCCAGCGGGTCGCGGCCCGGCGCATAGCTCATGCCGAGCGCGATCACGCTCTTCACCTCGGGCCACAGGCCCTCGGGCGAACCGCGATGGTGCGCGCGCTCTTCCATCCAGATCATCTCGCCGTGGCGGCCTTCGTCGAGCCATTGTCGCAGACGTTCGGCAGTACGCGGCGCGGCATCGGCGCGCGCGGCCCCGACCGCGGCGAAACCGAGCCTTAACGCCTCCTCGCGCAACCGATCTTCGAATGTCTTGTGCAGTTCCACCCGGCCCCGCTACCACGGACAGCCAAGGTTAGGGGATAGCTCGCGTGTCTCAATCTCTGGCCGTCAGTGCGCACGGTCTGGTCAAGGTCTTCGGCGGGCGCCGTGTCGTCGACGGAGTCGATCTCGCCGTCCCCACCGGCACGATCTACGGCGTGCTCGGCCCCAATGGCGCCGGCAAGACCACCACATTGCGCATGCTGCTCGGCATCATCGAGCCCGATGAGGGCGACCGCCTGCTGCTTGGCCACGCCCGCCCGCGCGAAGCGAGCGACCAGGTCGGCTACCTTCCCGAGGAACGCGGCCTCTACCCGCAGATGAAGGCGCGCGAGGCGATCGCGTTCATGGGCGCGCTGCGCGGGCTGCCGTGGAAGATCGGGCGCAAGCGCGCGGTCGAACTGATGGAGAATGCCGGGCTCGGCCACGCGGTCGACTACCGTATCCGCAAATTGTCCAAGGGCATGGCGCAGCTCATCCAGCTGCTCGGGTCGGTGGTCCACCAGCCCGATCTGCTGGTGCTCGACGAGCCCTTTTCGGGGCTCGATCCGGTCAACCAGGAGGGCCTCGAGAAATTGATCCGCGCCGAGCAGGCGCGCGGCGCCACCATCCTGTTCTCCACGCACGTCATGGCGCATGCCGAGCGGCTGTGCGACCGGCTGGCGATCATCGCCGGCGGCAAGCGCAAGTTCGAGGGCACCGTCGCCGAAGCGCGCGGCATGCTGCCGATGCGCGCGCATTACATGCCCGAGCGCGACGATCCCGGAGTCGCCGCGATCCTGCCGCCGGGCGCCGCGCATAACGGCCATGACTGGGTGTTCCCGGTCGCCGACGGCAAGGTCGAGGCGATCCTGCAGATGCTGACGCAATCGGGCTACGGCATTGCCGGCCTGTCGATCGAGCGGCCGGGATTGCACGACGCCTTCGTGCGGATCGTCGGCGCCGAAGCGCTGGCCGCCGCCGAAGCGGAGGCGCTGCAATGAACAATATCGCCCGCGCCCTGCGCCAGGCGCTGACCGTCGCCCGCCGCGATTTCATCGCGACGGTGTTCACGCCGACCTTCCTGATCTTCCTGATGTCGCCGATGCTGACGATCCTGTTCGGCGCTTTGGGCGGGCTCGGCGCCAATTCGATGACCCAGGTCGCGCTCGACCGCGCGCGGATCACGGTGATCGCGCCGCCCGAGCAGACCGCCACCTTCATCGCCGCCGACAAGAGGCTGCGCGACGCCTTCCCGATCAATGACGAGCCGCCGCGGCTCGAGACGATTGTGCCCGCGCCCGACCCCGCGGCGCAGGCACAGCGGTTGCTCAGATCGCGCGACAGCGAGACCACCGCGGTGCTCTACGGACCGCTGGCCGCGCCGACGATCCTCTACGCCAGCGGCGGCGGGGGCACCGATGCCGATTATCTCGGCGTGCTGGCCGACGACGTGCTGCGGAGCGCGCAACTGGGTCCCAATACGCCGTCGAGCAGCCCGACCAAGATTCGCGTGCAGCGTACCGAGGTGACCAAGACCGGGCATAGCCTGGCCGCAATGTCCGCGGTGTTCGCGATCTTCCTGCTGACTTTGTTCCTCGCCGGCCTGACGATGGGGACGATGGCCGAGGAGCGCAGCAACAAGGTGATCGAAGTGCTCGCCGCCGCGGTGCCGCTCGAATCGGTGTTCTTCGGCAAGCTGATCGGCATGTTCGGCGTGGCGATCCTGTTCGTCACTTTCTGGGGCACCGTCGCCACGCAAATCGCCGGCGTGCTTCCCCCCGGCACCGCGGCAGCGCTCACCAGCATGGCGCCCGCGGTCGGCAAGCCGATGTTCGTGCTGCTGTTCCTGGTCTATTTCATCCTGTCCTATCTGCTGATGGGCGCGGTCTATCTGATCGTCGGTGCCCAGGCCGCGACGCAACGCGAGCTGCAGATGCTGGCGCTGCCGATGACCGTGATCCAGATGGCCAATGTCGGCCTGTCGAGCGTCGCCGCCAGCCAGCCCGATTCGACCGTCGCGCTGATCGCCGAAATCTTCCCGTTCAGCTCGCCGCTGGCGATGGCCGCGCGGGCTGCCAACCTGCCCGATCTGTGGCCGCACGCGCTCGCGATCGGCTGGCAATTGCTCTGGGTATCGCTGGTGATATCGTTCGGCGCGCGCTGGTTCCGGCGCGGCGTACTCAAGTCGGGCGGCGGCCCCAGGAAACGCAGAACGGCGGCAGCGGGCAGCTGATCGCAGCGCTATTGACATTTGTGTAAGTATAGGTTTGGCTCGGGCCAAATATGGGAGAGTGGGTAATGGCGACCAAATCGCAGGAAGAGGTCATTCAGATGGTCGCGAACTCGCCGACCTACAAATATGACGGTCCGATCGATCCGCTCGATGTGAGCCGCCCCGAACTCTATCGCGACGACCTCTGGCAGGAGCCGTTCAGGAAGCTTCGCGCCGAGGCCCCGGTCTACAAGGTCGAGGGCTCCGACTTCGGTCCCTATTGGTCGGTCTCGACCTACAAGCCGATCCTCGAGGCCGAATCGCTCCCCGAAATCTTCTCGTCGGAAGCGGGCGGGATCACGCTCGCCGATTTCCTGCCCGAGAGCGACGTGAAGATGCCGATGTTCATCGCGATGGACCGGCCCAAGCATACCGGCCAGCGCCGCACCGTCGCTCCCGCCTTCACGCCGTCCGAGATGGTGCGGATGAAGGAGGACATCGTCCGCCGCACCGCCGAGATTCTCGATGGCCTGGAATATGGCAAGGAATTCGACTGGGTCGACCAGGTCTCGATCGAGCTCACCACGCAGATGCTGGCGATCCTGTTCGACTTCCCGTGGGAAGATCGCCGCAAGCTGACCTTCTGGTCCGACTGGGCAGGCGATATCGAGCTGGTGAAGACCCCGGCGCTGCGCGAGGAACGCCTCAAACACATGTTCGAATGCGGAGCCTATTTCCAGAATCTGTGGAACCAGAAGGTCGACAAGGAGCCGACTCCCGACCTGATCAGCATGATGATCCATTCGGACGCGATGGCCGAGATGGATCAGTACGAATTCCTCGGCAACCTCATCCTGCTGATCGTCGGCGGCAACGACACGACACGCAATTCGATGACCGCAGCGGCCTATGGCCTCGACCTGTTCCCCGACGAGCG
>OUNM010244424.1_pt1 | contig 37886 bp, 29 predicted proteins | sample 1769961 | NCBI WGS metagenome assembly OUNM01 (sample SAMEA3914820, study PRJEB12502) | metagenome | biome: forest; material: soil | place: USA | collected 2012-03-12 | depth 0.3 m | reverse complement strand
GATCTCGACGAATCCTGCTCAGGGAGACACGTTTCAGGCCCTGTTGCCAGTGCCGGAATGATATTTCCTCTTTCGTTGATCACGGGTGGAGAATGGCATCGTTTGCTGAAGTGATAAAGCGGATTTAGGGTAACAGACATGCGTATAGTTGTCTCGCGCGGAGACAGACCGCAAACTTACCGCCCCCATCCCGCAGATACGCGCCCCGCCTGAAACAGAGAGACCGTTTCAAAACCGGCGATTGAACCGATTGCCCTGCGCGTTTAAACCACTCTGGCTACGAATCTCCGATTCGTAATCGCGCTCCGAACACCGCTATGCATGAATGTGGCGCGGAAGACCTGTGCCAAGGAGCGGTGGTTTCCTACCGCCCTGGGGGGGCGTCCGTGGGCGGGTCAAATCTATCGCTGGGTGCTGAATCTCGCGGGTGTCTACTATTACATTTCGCTGCCGGTCGTGCTCCTTCTCGTCATCGGCGCCATCATGACCATCTGGTCCATGCTGCGGTCGCTCTTCTTGCGCATTCCGACGACGGATCCTGGCCGCCCGCTCGCGCGCGATGAGGCCGAGGAGCTCTGGCGTGTGGTTGAAGAAGTCGCTGCGAAGTTGAAAACCAGGCCGGTGGACGAGATCCGGGTCACCGGCGGCACAGATCTCTGTGTGTACGAACGCGGCACGTGGCGGGAAAAGCTCCGTGACCGCGCCAAGCGGATTCTCGTCCTGGGCACGGCCTTGTTGCCGGATTTTCAGCAGGAAGACTTCCGGTGCGTGCTCGCTCACGAATACGGGCATTTTTCGCATCGCGACACCGCCGGCGGCGACGTGGCGATGCGGGTGCAGAGCGACATTATGAAATTTTACTACGCCATGGCGGCGGCGGGGCAGGCGACCAAGCTGAATGTCGCTTTTCACTTTCTACGTATCTACCATTTCATTTTTCGGCGGATCAGCCATGGCGCCACGCGCCTTCAGGAAGTGCTCGCCGATCGCGCCGCCGCCCAGGCCTATGGCGCCGCGGCGTTGGGAGGCGGGCTGTGCCACGTCATCCGGAAAAGCGTCGCCTTCGAGCATCGCGCCAATCATGAGATCAAGGACGCGATTCAAACCTCCCGCCCGCTGCAAAATCTTTATGAGTTGCCCGCGATCGCGCCCGACTCGGAAGAGAAGGCCTATGCCAAAGCCATCGGAAGGAAGACCACTGCGGATGACACGCATCCGGGTCCGAAGGATCGCTTTCGCTATGTAGCGGGTCTGGAGCCGGAGGGCAGAACGCCCGCGCCGGGTGTCGTCTGGAGCCTGTTCCACAATCCGCAGGCCATCACGGATGAAATGGTGGCGGAATTTGAAAAGCGGGTGAAATCACACCGGAAGTATCCGGCCAAGAAGGTCGAATCTTAAAGCGACTTACTTGATCCGCCCAAGCGCGGCGCGCGAGCCGTTGAGGCCGCCGATGCGATTGCGGAACTCGTAGACGTCGGCGCGGTAGGTAGTCTCTTCGTGCCAGAGGGGGAGATCGCCTTCGATGAGGCCTGTCGCCGTGATCTGGAAACAGGCGGCTCCGATGGGTGTTTGCAGGCGGGCCGCTTGTTCTTCCGAAGCATTTACGGCGTGAATGATTTCCTCCGCGCCGGTGATGTTGAGGCGGCATTTCTCCGTCCAGCAAGTGTAGAGTGAATCTTTGGCATCGGCGCGCGTCATGGCAGGGCAGAGCCGGGATACAACGTGTCGGCGTTCGAAGATGACCGGACGCCCGTCCGCGAGGCGAATGCGTTCCATGTAGATGAGGGGTTCGGAGGAGCTTGCGCGCAGAGCTGCGACAACGGTTACCGGCGCTTTGGACCCTGGGAGTTTGCGATAGGCAAGCAGTTCGGTTCCGGGTGATTTGCCGACGGACCTGGCTTTGTCGGTAAAGCTGACGAGGCGTTCCAGATCGTAATCGAGCACGGGTTCCCGGACAAAGGTGCCAGCGCCGCGGCGCACTTCCAGCAAGCCCTCGGAGACCAGGCTGCTCAGCGCTTTGTTGGCCGTGGGCCGGCTCGTTTGAAAGCGCTCGGCGATGTCCCGTTCCGTGAGAAACTTTGCTCCGGGCGCGAATCCACCATCGCAGACGAGTGAACGAAGACTTTCGACGAGCATCTGGTGGAAGGTGGCGTCTTTGGGCATTGCACCAACATCTCGAAAAAAAGGGCTTTGACAAGTGGCTAAGCCACGTGAAATTGTGGCTAAGCCAATCGGCGGCGGAGCTTGCGCTTTCCCCAGTCGCTGATTTGCTTTGCTCATATGTCCACAGCTATTCAAAACCTGCGCGCTGGAATCATCGGGGCGGGATTCATTGGTCCCGTCCATATCGAAGCGCTCCGCCGGCTCGGGGTGAAGGTGACGGCCATTGGAGGATCGAGCCGGGTGCAGGCGGTCGCGGAGAAGTGGGAGATTCCCGAAGTTTATACGACGCGCGATTGCCTTGGCTTAATTTCGTCGCCGGAAGTGGATGTGGTCCATATCACGTCTCCCAACCGCCATCACCATGCGCAGGCGCTGGCCGCGCTAGCGGCGGGCAAACATGTGGTCTGCGAAAAGCCACTCGCCATGAATGCACAAGAAACGGCGGAGATCGTGGCTGCGGCCCGGGCATCTGGGAAACTCCTCGCGGTGAATTACAACGTGCGCTTTTATCCGGCGGCGCTGCAGATGCGCGCGCTCGTCCAGAGCGGCGAACTGGGCCGGATCGCGCATGTAAACGGCAGTTACATGCAGGATTGGCTGTTGAAACAAACGGACTATAACTGGCGCCTTCTGGCCGACGAGGGCGGCGAACTTCGCGCCGTCGGCGACATCGGCACGCATTGGCTGGACACTGTTCAATTCATCCTCGGATCGCCGGTGAGTGAGGTGCTGGCTGATCTTGGAACGCTTCACGCCACGCGCAAGCGGCCGGCCGGCGAAGTGCAGACTTTTGCGGATACGAGCCTGCTCGAACAGATCGAGTATGCGGTCGACACGGAAGATTTCGCCTCGGTGCTGCTCAGATTCGCCGATGGCGCGCGGGGAAATCTGGCCGTGTCGCAAGTGGCTGCGGGGCGGAAGAATTGCATCCGGATCGCGATCTATGGCTCCCGCCAAAGTGTGTGGTGGAACTCGGAAAACCCGGACGTGCTCCACCTCGGCCGGCGTGATTCGGCGAATGCGACAGCGTTTAGGGCCTGCGCGGAGTTCGGCGACGCGACTGGGTTTACCGATTATCCCGGGGGACACGTCGAAGGCTTTCCCGACACATTCAAAATGCTCTACCGCAGCATTTACCAGGCGATCGCCGAGGGGAAACACGAAGGCCTTTTTGCCTCCGCCGAGGCTGGCCACGCCGAGCTGCAAATCTGTGAAGCTATCCTGAAGAGCCATCGCGAACGCCGCTGGATTGCGATTTAGAGCCGACGCCAATTTTCCTTCATTCCGCCGAATCAAATTTGGATCTCTGTAATTTTCACCTTCCATGAAATTAGGATTCGTCTCTGCCATCCTGCCGGAACTCGAGCTCGATGAAGTGTTGACCTTCGCCGCGGCTGAGGGATTTGGCTGCCTCGAGGCGATGTGCTGGCCCGCCGGCAAGGCCGAGCGGAAGTTCGCCGGTGTCACTCATGTGGATGTTACCGACTTTTCCCAGGCGCAGGCCGATGAGGTCAACGCGCTGTGCGCGCGGCGTGGCGTCAGCCTGTCGGCGCTTGGTTATTATCCGAATCCCCTGGATCCCGACCCCGCTGTCTCATCCGTGGCGGTGGAGCATTTGCAGAAGGTCATCGCCGCGGCGCGGCTGCTCGGGCTTACGACGGTCAATACCTTTGTGGGCCGCGACTGGACGCGGAGTGTCGACGATAACTGGCCGCGCTTTCTCGATACGTGGCGGCCCATCATTGCTTTTGCCGAGAAACAGAAAATCCGCATCGGAATCGAAAATTGCCCGATGTATTTCACGAATCACGAGTGGCCGGGCGGCAAAAACCTATTCACCACGCCCGCCATCTGGCGACGCGCCTTTGCGGATATTCCCTCCAGATATTTCGGGTTGAACTTCGATCCCTCCCATTTCGCCCTGCAATTCATGGAACCTGCAAGCGCCCTGCACGAATTCAAAGACAGGCTTTTCCATTTGCACGCCAAGGACGTGCGCATCTACCGGGAACGCTTGAATGAAGTCGGCATCCTGGCGCCGCCGTTGCAATGGCACCAGCCGCGATTGCCCGGGTACGGCGAAATCGACTGGGCCCGTTTCATGTCGGTCGTCATGGAGACCGGCTACGACGGACCGATTTGCATCGAGGTGGAGGACGATACCTTTGGCAAGACACTCGAAGGCCGGAAACGCGCTTTGCGGGTGGCGCGCAATGTTCTCGCTCCATTCATCGCGTGATTTTCCAACCCAGCCGTTTTGTTTTCGCCTAGACTCATGACTATCGCTACTGCTTCCCCTGACCGGCTGGTCGGACATTTCTGCGGCGCGCCGCTTTCTGGCGCGCCGGCCCGCACCTTGCCGCTCTCCTCGCCCATCGATGGTAGCAAGCTGGGTGAGCTTGCCGTGGCCGACGCGGAGCAAGTTGACCTGATCGTGCAGAAGGCTCACGCCGCCTTTCAAAGTTGGGGGCGCACCCCGGTGAAGGATCGCGTGCAGCCGCTCTATCGCTTCAAGGCGCTCGTGGAGATACATCTTCAGCGATTGGCCGAAATGGTGTCGAAGGAAAATGGCAAGCTCGTCGCGGAGGCCGCCGCTGGAATCGAACGCGGACTCGAAGTGGTCGAGTACGCCTGCGCGCTGCCAGCGCTAATCGCCGGCGATCTTCTGGAGGTATCGAATGGAGTGGATTGTTATACCCGGCGGTATCCGCTGGGTGTGGTCGCCGGCATCACGCCGTTCAATTTTCCGGCGATGGTCCCGATGTGGATGTTCCCCATGGCCATCGCCTGTGGCAACACCTTCGTGCTGAAGCCCAGCGAGCAGGCGCCGCAAACGCCGCTTTTGTTAGCCGAGTTGCTTGCCGAAGCCGGCTTGCCGGAGGGCGTTTTCAACGTGGTTCAGGGCGATCGCGAAACCGTGGAGGCGACGCTGGAGCATCCGCTCATTCGCGCTTGCGCGTTTGTCGGGAGCACGCCGGTGGCCAAGATCGTCTTCGACCGCGGAACTGCGAGTGGCAAGCGGATGCTGACGCTGGGCGGGGCAAAGAATCATGTAGTGATCCTTCCCGATGCGGATCCGGATCTCGTCGCGCGAAATCTCACGGCTTCTGCGACCGGATGCGCCGGCCAGCGGTGCATGGCGGCGAGTGTGGCGCTCGGGGTGGGACGCTGTGATGAGGTGGTTGCGGCGATCGCCGCAGAGATGGGCAAGATCCGCGCGGGGCAAGATATGGGGGCAATCATCAATCCGCGTTCCCGGGAGCGCATCGCAAACTATATCGGCCAAGCCAAGGAAGAGGGCGCTGCGCTCGTCCTGGATGGGCGAAACCCGGCGGTGCCCGAAGAAAAGCGCGGCGGCTACTACATCGGTCCCACCCTCATCGATCACCTTTCGCCGGCCTCGAAATGCGCGCAGGAGGAGATCTTTGGCCCGGTGCTGAGTGTGTTGCGCGTGGAATCGCTCGACGAGGCGTTGGCCATCGAAAATCGCAGCCCGTATGGCAATGCCGCCTCCATCTATACGAGCAGCGGGGCCGCGGGGCGCTATTTCGAGCAGCACGCAAGCGCGGGGATGATCGGGATCAACATCGGGGTGCCGGTGCCGCGCGATCCCTTTTCCTTTGGCGGCTGGAACGATTCGAAATTTGGCATCGGCGACGTCACGGGCAAGGACGCCATCTCTTTCTGGACGCAGACCAAGAAGACCACTGTAAAATGGTCCGCGACGGCGGCCCGCAATTGGATGACTTGAAATGAAAGCCGCTGTCTATCTCGGAAAAGAAAATCTGGCCGTCCAGGATGTGCCGGAGCCTGATTTGGCCGAGGGGGAAATGTTATTGCAGATTCACGGCTGCTCCGTATGTGGCACCGATCTCCGCACTTACCGGCACGGCGACAATAAGATCATTCCGCCGCGCATCCTCGGCCACGAATTCTGCGGCACGGTCGTCGAATCGCGCGCCGAAGAGGCTAACGTGCGGGTGGGGGACCGCGTGGTGATGTACATCGTCATCGTCGATGGACGTGATCGCTACGTGGAGATGGGTCGCGAAAATCTCACGGCCCACCGCACGACCATGAGCTACCACCATGACGGGGCCTTTGCTCCGCTCATGCGCGTGCCCGCGGCGGCGGTGCGCCAGCAGAATCTCTTCCGGGTCACCTCCAGCATCCCCGATGACCAGATGTCGCTGGCTGAACCGCTCGGCTGCTGCATGAATGCGCATTCCCGGCTGGGCATCGGCTTGAAAGACACCGTGGCGGTGATTGGGGCGGGACCGATCGGCGTGATGCACGCCGCGCTGGCCCGGCTGCAGGGCGCGCAAAAGGTCATTGTGCTGGATAACAATCCGGCGCGGCTGGCGATGGCGCAACGCTTTGACATCGATGCCACGATCCAGGTGCGGCCGGACGGTTCGCACCGGGAAGAAGTGCGGGCGCTGACCGACGGCTTCGGGCCGGATGTGGTCATCGTGGCGGTGAGCGCTGCCGCCGCGCAGAATGATGCGCTCGAAATCGCCGCCAAGGCTGGTCGGGTCAATTTCTTCGCGGGTCTCCCGAAATCAGATCCCATCGCCCCGCTCGACGTGAATCAAATTCACTACAAGGAGTTGAGTGTTTCCGGGAGTTACTCCGAGAAAAAGAGCGATTTCCAGGCGGCCTTTGCCCTATTGCACAGCGGGCGTTTTCCCGCGGATCGAATCATCACCCACCATCTCCCGCTGGAGCGAATCGCGGAGGCCTTCCCGCTCATGGAGAGCGGCGAAGCGCTGAAAGTTTGCATCCTCCCGCAAGCCTAACCTTGTCGTGTCATCACCCATGGACGAACCCATTTCTCTCGAGCTACTGATCAATAACCAACGCCGGGACGCTGCGGATGGCGGTTGCGCCGAAATCAAAAGTCCTCACGACGGTCGGGTGGTGGCCCGCGTGCCACGTGGCGGCGCCGGCGATATCGATGCCGCGGTTAAGGCGGCGCACACTGCTTTGCCGCAGTGGAGTCGTCTGACCAGCTACGAACGTGAAAAGATCATTCGCCGAGCCACCGACTATACGCGAAAGCAGGCGCCGCAGATCGGATGGCTGATGGCGCTGGAGCAGGGCAAGCCGCTGGCCCAGTCCGTGAGTGAAGTCACGGCCTCGTGCGATACGATCGATTACTACGCCGCGGAAGGCGTGCGCATCGAAGGCTGGACCAATCCCACTGAAGACAAGGCCTATCGCTCCTGGGTGAACTATCAGCCCGTGGGCGTCTGCGGTCTGATCACGCCCTGGAATTACCCGGTGTCTTTGTTGAGCTGGAAACTGGGGCCGGCGCTGGCGGCGGGCTGCACCGCGGTGGTGAAGCCGACGACGGTAACTCCACTTTCTCCCTTAGCCTTCTGCGCGGCGCTGGCCGAGGGAGGATTGCCGCCGGGCGTCATCAACTGCGTGACCGGCTCTGGAGCCATTTTGGGTGAGGCGCTCGTAAAACATCCGCTCGTGGCCAAGATCGCCATGACGGGCAGCACGGCGGTCGGTAAACAAATCCTCGCCGCGGCCGCGCCCTTCCTCAAAAAAGTCTCGCTCGAACTGGGCGGTCACTGCCCGGCAATCGTTTGCGCGGATGCGGATCTCGATCTGGCGGCCAAAATTATCGCTTACAAGGGATTCCGCAACTGCGGGCAATCCTGCAGCAGCGTGAACCGAGTCTATGTCCATCACAGTATTCACGACGCGCTCGTGGACAAGGTTCGCGCACACGCGGAGGCGCTCACGATGGGCGATGGGCTCACGGACCCGAAGGTGGATCTCGGCCCGATGGCCACGGCGGACGGAGTCAGTGTGGCGCAGGCGCACGTGGCGGATGCGCTGGCGCGGGGCGCGCGACTCGTGTGCGGCGGCCGCAAGCCCGATGGCGACAGCTTTGCCCGCGGTAATTACTTTCTCCCCACGGTGCTTACCGTCTGCACGCAGGAGATGACGGTGATGCAGGAAGAAACATTTGGCCCCATCGTGCCATTTGCCGGTTTCGACACTCTTGACGAGGCAATCGCCAAGGCGAATGACACAGCCTATGGTCTCGTGGCCTATGTATTTGCAAAGGATTTCAATACGACAGTCCGGCTGAGTGAAGCACTGGAAGCCGGAACGGTCTGTGTCAACCATGGAGCGGTGAATACGAACTATGCGCCGTATGCGGGTTGGAAAGACAGCGGCTACGGCGTGGAACTCTCGCGCCGCGCCGTCCTCGAGTATCTCAAACTAAAACATATCAAAGTGGCTATCGCCTGATTTTTTCATGTTGCTCGATCCTCTTCAGGCCCGCCTGTGGCTGGCCGATGCGCTGGCTCGCGGCTACGCCATCCTGGCCGTCAATGCGGATAGCCCGGCGGCGCTCACCGATTGCCTGGAAGCCGCGCGCCAGGCCCAGGCGCCGATCATCATCGAGACGAGTCTCTGGCAATTGACCGGACATAGTTTCGGAGCGGGGGACCCGGTTCGCGGGCTGGTGCGCTATCTCGTCCAACTGAGCGGGCTGGCCAATGCCGAACCGTATCGGGAAATTCCCGTCATCTTTCACACGGACCACATCAAAGGGCCGGAGACCCTGCGCATTTTGGGCGCGGCGATCCGCGGGGTGGAGGCGAACATTTGCGGCAGCGAGGCCAAGGTCTTCGCCTCAACGGTGTCCCTGGATTCGTCCGAGATGACGGAGGGGGAAAACATCGCGCGGACCAGTGAACTTTGCGAACTCGCCCGTGTGGCCGGCCGTCCGCTCACCATCGAAATGGAAGCCGGTGTGGATGCGGGAGTCACCGAGATCGAGGTGGCGGAACGGCTGCTCGCGCCGGTTGAGGAAACTCATCCCGGGTGTCTGTATCTCTGGGCGCCAGGCGTGGGGACGCAGCATGGATTATCCGATCGAGGCTATCCTTTTTCGCCGGATGCGGTCGCCCTGCATCGGGAGAAGGCCACGGCCATCTGCGGGCGGCCGATCGGCATCGCGTTGCACGGCAGCAGTGGATTGGCCGCCAGCGCTTTGCGGGAGGGAGTTGCGGCCGGGGTGGCGAAAGTGAATTGGTCGAGCGAATCGCTGCTCATCCGCTGCCAGGCGGCGCAGGAGTATTTCGCGTCACGCTCCGCAGAACTTCAAAAGTCGCATCCGGCCTGGAAGGCGACGGCGATGGACCATGGTTTGCAGGCATTTGTTTCGGCGCGCTACGTTCCAAAGGTTATAGAGAGGATCGAGATACTCGGTGGCGTCGGGAAAGCCTGTCTTCCGGAGAGGTGCTGACGACTCCCGTCGCGTCGGCGAAAGTAAAGGGAGTCCATTTGTAGAGGGCGCAGAGCCTCGTGGAATCGACCGTTTAGGAGGAGAATTGCCTTGCATGCTTCGCGCTCGCAAGGGGGCGTCCGCGGGCGGTAATCGACGTGGCGAAACGCTGTGCTTTGCGGGCAAAACCTGGAAATGCAATGCTGTATTCGAGCGAATTCAGTTGAGCCAACGCCCGGTCCACACCCGTAGACACCTGCGAAACGGAGTTTCGCTCCTCAGCGCGTGACGAATCAGAGATTCGTCACGAGCGCACACGTAAGTTAGCGCTTATAGGGTGGAAGTCGATCCAAGCTCACCGTTTTTCTGGCGAGTCTGACGGGGGCTTCGTGCCTTCGTGTGAGCATTTTTCCTCCGTGTAGCTCGATGAGGGCCGATATCATCGGCTTCTGGCAAAGATCGTACATAGAATAATCTCACACGAAGACACGAAGCCACGAAGCAGGCCCGCAGACTATCCGAAGGAACTGCCATTGTCAGCGGCCGGACTTCCGGAACGAGTGGCGCGCTTTCTTAAAAGCACTAGCGCGCCGGTGGATAGCGGTTGTCTGTTAGTCTCGAGATTGCCGGTGCGCTTAATTATTTCCGCAGGAAAACAAAAGCGCCTTTCTTGTTCCCGACAATGACGTCCGGCTTGCCGTCGCCATTGATATCGGCAACCGAGACCTGGGTGCCGACACCGGAATCGTCGTCGATGAGGTGGGCGATCCATTGGACGTCATGGCCAGTGCGCTTGAGTTCGAACCAGTAGAGCACCGCCGGGCCATTGGGATCGACGTCGCCTTCGGGGCCGTGCGCCCAGAAGCGCTTTCCGGTGACGATATCCTTGAGTCCGTCGCCGTTCATGTCGACGAGTTCAATGGCGTGGGGCTGGGTGAGGACGATGCCCTGAAGGCTTTCTTCCGGCTTTGTGCCGCTGATGGTGTGTTTGATCCAGCCCTCGGCGCCGCCTTCGTTCGTCTGCTCGAACCAGACCAAGCCGTGGCCATGGGCCTCGAGACTGGTGATGACGTCGGGCTTGCCGTCGCCGTTGACGTCGTAGGCATACATCTGCGCGCCGCCTTTGCCAAAGAGGGCGTCGTGCTTTTTCCAGACGGGATCGCCTTCGAGCGAAGCGGGTTGTTCCCACCAGCCGCCGGCTTCCATGATGTCGGGCTTGCCGTCACCATTCACATCGCCGACTCCGATGCCGTGCGTGAAGCGTTGCCAGCCGCCTTTCGACGAAATGTTATGCCAGGCCCACTTGGCGGTGGGGTGCATCGGGTCGGGCTGCGCGTAGCCGAAATAGCCGTGGGAATTGCAGACGAGGACCGGCTTGCCATTGGCGAGCAGGTCGGTGAATTCAGGGGATTCGTTGTCCACATTGTCCCAGGCGAGATGTTTCTCCCACGGGCCATTGCCGCCTTTGGGGTTTTCATACCAGAAGGCTTCCGCCCCAGGAAAACCGATGACGAGGATATCCGACCAGCCGTCTCCGTTAAAGTCGTAGCCGTAGACGATGAAATTGCCGGAATATTCGTTTTCGTGGCTGAGCGCCCCCTTGTAGCCGTTGAATTCCACCTCCGTGCCGTCTGGCTTTTTGATCTTCGAGCGGTGGGAATCGTCGGCGTAAGTGTGCCGGACCTTGAAATCCGGCCCTTCCCACCAATACGGGCCGTAGGCGACGTCCATCTTGCCATCGTGATTGAAGTCCCCGTAGCCCATGCCTTCGCCCCAAAACTCATTGGTGAGCTGGAGCTTGGTGAATTCGCCGGTGGCGATGGGCTGGGCCTTGGCTCCGGAGGAGACCAGCGTCGTGTCCACGCGGATGCTCGGATCGGGCGGGCGATTTACTGGAGGATCGCCGGGACCACGAAGAGCGGGCGCGGGATCGGCGGCCAGGGCTCCGGAGGTGAGAAGGGCGAGGACGGAAGCGGTCTTGTACATCATCGGACGGGGAATTTGAGAGTGAGACGAGGCGCGCCAACGACAACGCCCGGCACGGGGATAACCTGCCGCGCGGCTATTTCCTAGCCTCGGGCGTAACCGTAAGCGAGACCTCTTTGCCGTCGCGCTGCACGACCATGGTCACAGCCTGGCCGATTTTCACGGCATCGAGGGCGTAGGTGTAGTCGTAGATATTGGCGATTTTCTGGCCGGCAAATTCCACGATGACGTCGCCGCCCTTGAGTCCTCCCTTTTCCGCGGGGCTATCGCCGCGCACGCCGCTGAGCTTCACGCCCTTTACCTCGGTGGTGTAGTCGGGAATGGTGCCGAGGTAGGCGCGCAGGGTATCGCGCGAGCCGCTTTCCTGCTCGCTGCGCTGGATGCGCGCGTAGTCGGGCCGCTCGGCCGCGCCGGCCAGATCGAGGACGATCTGCCGAGAGAATTTCGCGATTTTTTCCAGACCGTCGTAGTTCAGCTTATCGGCGGTGTCGGTGGGCCGATGGTAGTCTTCGTGCGCGCCGGTGAAGAAATTCAGGACCGGGATGCGTTTCGGATAAAACGAGGTGGTGTCGGTGGGCAGATAGGGGTCGTTTTGCAGGACGAGATTGAAGCCGGAAACGACGTTGGCTTTCTCGATTTCATGCGCCCAAAAATGGGACGAGCCGACGCCCTGCAAGGTGAGCTTGTTTTCCCGCAACCGGCCGACCATGTCGAAATTCACGTACGCGGCGATATGGGCGAGATCGACCGGCGGATGTTCGCAGAACGCGGCGGAGCCGATGAGGCCGATCTCTTCGCCGGACCACCCGGCAAAGAGGATGCCGCGCCGGAATTTCTCGGGATGCTTCGCCCGCTCGATGGAAAGAGAGCTGGCAAGCTCCATCACGGTCGCGACGCCCGAAGCGTTGTCATCGGCGCCGGGATGGATTTGGCCCTCTTCACCGGAGCGCGCCAGGGAACTGCTGGCGGAGCCGCGGCCCAGGTGGTCGTAGTGCGCGCCGACCACGATCCATTCGGCATCGGCCCCGGCTTCACCGCCGGAGGCGGGAGGCAGCGCGGCGATGACATCCCGCGCCCGGCGCTTGATGTGCTCGACGGCCGTCTGGAGTTTGACGCGCACGTTGGGAATGGCCAGCGTGCCGATGGCGTGTGGGTTTTCCGCATCCAGGGCGGTCTGCAACTCGGCGAGCGATTTGCCGCTGGGGGTGAGCAGCGCCTCGGCGGTCTTGCCGGTGATGGAGGCGGCGACGATGCCGGAATTGGCCAGAGTATTGTCACCGGCGAGCGGCAGCAATTGGCCGGCTTCCGGGGAATTCGGACCGGTCACGACGAGGACAGCCTTGGCTCCGCGTTCACGCGCAAGCATGGCTTTGTAGCGGAGACCGGCGTAGCGATTGAGCTGCGCGCGGCGCTGGGCATCGACGCCTTCGGGCACGAAACGCAGCAGCACCACGACCTTATCCTTCACATCGAGCCCCTCGTAGGAATTGTAGCGCGGCTCGTTCCGGCTCTCGGGGACGGAGAGGCCGTAGCCGGCAAAGACGACTTCGCCATCCACCGTGCCATTGTCGCTGAAGGCCAGGGGACGAAAGTCGCTGTCGACGGTGTAGGATTTGCTCTCCGGATCGCCCTTGCCAGTGACGCTGACTTCCAGCGCGTTGCTCTGGCCGAGGCGTTCGCCGGCGTTGAATTCGAAGAATTGGTAAAAATCCTTGCCGGCAGGCTTTAGCCCGAGCGCTTCGAAGTATTCCTTGATCCAGGTGCCGGCTTCGTACGCGCCGCGGGTTCCGGTCATACGGCCTTCGCGCTTCGGATCGGCGAGCCACTCAACTTCGTGCCGCAGGTCTCCTTTGGTAATCTCGGCAGAAAGTTTGCCGATGGCGCCGAGCCCGGGACTCTCCGCGTTTCCGGTTTCCTCGACCGCCGAAATTGCGGCGCCGGCGGAGAGTTCGCGTTTCGGGGCGGCGGCGAGCGCGGCCAGCGCGGCCTCGTGGCGCCAGTCTGCGAGGAAGAGTTGCGAGGACTTGTCATTGGTGCGCGCCGCCGTCCAGCAGAGACGTTTGCCATCGGGAGAAAAGGAGGGCAGGCCGTCGAACCCATCGGTGTACGTCACCCGCACCGGCTCCGTGCTGCCATCCACGGGAACGATGTAGAGCTCGAAGTTATCGAAGCCCAGCTTGTTCGAAGTAAAGACGAGATACTTGCCGCTGGGATGGTAGAAAGGAGCCCAGGACATGCACTTGAAATCGGTGATGCGCCGCTTGTCGGAGCCGTCGGCCTTCATCGTCCAGATATCGGCAATCATGCCGGATTCGTCGAAGTGGCGCCACACGATGCGTTGCCCATCCGGCGAGAAGAAGGGGCCGCCGTCATAGCCCGGCGACTCCGTGAGCCGGCGCACGTTCGATCCATCGGCTTGCATGACGTAAATATCGCCAAAGTAAGCCGGATCCTTGTCGAAACGCGCGTGTTCCGCGGGCGAAAGCTTCTCCAAAGGATAGGCCCCGCGAGTGGAGCAGAAGACGATCTCCCGTCCATCCGGCGAAAACGCGCACTCGGCATCGTAGCCGGGTGAATCCGTGAGGCGCTGCAGCTGGGCGCCGTCCTGGTTGCAGGCGTAGATCTCGTATTCGGGATCGTAGTCCCACGAGTAGCGGCGCACTTTTCCCGAGGCGCGGAAATCGAGTTCGGCCTTTTGTTTCGACTGCGCCTCCGGGTCGTGATGGGTGGAGGCGAAAATCATCCGGCTGGAGCCAGGCTGGAAGAAGGAGCACGTCGTTTTGCCGATGCCGGTGGAAACGCGCGCGGTTTCGCCGGAGAGGAGATCGAGCAGGTAGATCTGGTAGAAGGGATTGCCCGGCTCACGCTCGCTTTGGAAGCTGAGCAGATTGCCATCCGGGGCGAAATAGGCCTCGCCGCTGCGCTTGCCCTCGAAGGTGAGCTGGCGGGTATTACTCAGGAACTGGGCTTCGCCGGCGGCTGCGGGTTCAGCGGCGCGCGCGGGGGGTGGCGCGGCGAACCAGATGCCGAGGGTGAGCAGGGCGAGGGAGATGGCGGGGGTGCGCATCCCCAAATATTGAGCCGCCCGGCGCGGTTGCGCAATCCTTGGCGGATTATTGCAGGACCAACCGGATGTAATCAAAGGCCAGAGTGTAGCCGGAGCTGCCGGAATTTCGGCCGGTGACGGTGAATTTGAACGCCTTGTCGCTGGTGCTGATCGGACTCCACAGGCCCTGGTCGAATTCGGAAAAGGCCTCGGGGTTTGCGTATTGTTCTTCGGCCGCGCCGACGGTGGTGAAACTGGTCTGCCCGGCCGCCGCGACGCTGAGCTGGCAGACGCCGCGAGTGGGGAATTTCTTGGCGCCGACGTAAACATGATAGGTCCCGGCGGGAACATTGGGCACGGTGTAGCTGACGTAATCGCCTACGGCGTCGGAGAGGTAGTTGGCGCCGGAGCCATTCGTGAATCCCGGCCACGAGATAATCTGGTTGGTGTCGCCGGAGCTTTGCAAGACGGACAGGCTTTCGGCCTGGTAGGTGCGGGTCACGGCTACGTTGTCGAAAGTCGCGAGGCATGACGTGGTGTTATCGTGGCTGCAGGCGCACAGACCGATGAGCGCGGCGCCGGTGGCGATTGGTTGGGTCGCGCGGAGGGTCCAGGCGCCGGGAGCGCCGGCAGAGTAGGGGGCGAAGTAGGCGCTGACATTGCCGCCGATGCGGTCCAGCCGCACCCAGTAGGGCGCGGCGATGCCGGCGGTGGTGGCGCTGGCGCCGGAGGGCGCAGAGGCATTGCGCCATTGCGCGCTGGAGCCGCTGCCCGGAGTGATCAGCGCATCGACAAATCGGCTGGATGCGGCGGAGGACTCGCGAATCATGACGCCGACCTTGGCCCAGGCATTGGTATTCTCCACAGTCAGCACGCGAGCCACGATGCTCCCATCGCTCTGGATCGTTTGTGAGCAAAACTGGAACTGGTCGCTGGCGCCCCAGATATCCGCGCCACCGCCTACGAGGGAAAAGCTATGCCCGTCGTAACTCGAGGAAGCGCCGGGCTGGACTGGAGAATTGACGTCGACATTGCTCCACGGCGCCGGGACGCCTTTCACGCCGCGCTGAATTGCTTGCGCGACAACTGTCGCGACTTCGCCATAGCCGGTGGCATTGGGGTGCACGTTGTCGGGAAACCACTCGGGGTGGTTTTCCGTGGCGGAGTGGACATCGACGAGCGGCGCGCCGTTCGCGGCGGCGATGTGGGTGATCAAAGGAACGACCTGGGTATTTAAAGTGGTCGCCATGTTGCCGCCAAAGCCGGAGCCATAGACGTAGGGCGAGGCCATGACGTATACGGCAGGGTGTGCGGCCAGATTGCGATAGCTGGCAATGAGTGCGTTATAGTCCGAGACAAAGGTGGAATGATTCGCCCAGGTTCCATCACCGGCGTCATTCGTGCCCAACATGATGAGGACAATGTTGGGATTGAAATTGAGGCTCTGAGTGTAGACGGTCTGCTGGATGTAAAGCAGGGAGGTATTCGACATGAGCGTCGTTCCAGGCCAGCCGTAGTTATTTACCTTGTAGCCAGAGCCGAGCAGGGTGGCGAGTTGCGATGGGTAGGAGCTGCCGCCGGCGACGTTCAAGCCGGCCGTGATGCTATCGCCCACACAGGCGACGCGGACTTGCGCGAGGAGAGGGCTGGCCGGGAGAAGGGAGGCGGCGCAAATGGCGGCGAAAAGATGAGGCCAATGGGTAGATTTCATGCGCTGAGGTTCTGAGGGCTGAGTTTGTTGGAGGACGCTGGTCGAAGCGGCGATGTTGCACGCCGGATTTTTTTTGGCGTGCGGGCAGAACCCTAGTGATGCGGCGGATTTTCACCTACTGTCCGAACAGACAGGTTCGGTCGCGCCGCGATCACATTCCATCCGACCTATCGCGTCGCTACTTGGACGGCAGATCGAGCAGCAGCTGGCGCAATTCCTCGAAATTGATCGGCTTGATAAGATGGGCGTAAAAGCCGGCTTCCCGAGTTTTTCGCAAGTCGTCTTCCATACCGTAGCCGCTCAGCGCGATGCAGGGGACGGAGCGAAGGCGCCGGAGTTCGCTCATGAGGTCAAGACCGCTCCCGTCGGGCAGGCCGAGGTCGGTGATAACGACGTCGAAGTTTCCGGCGGAGAAGGCGGTGAGCGCTTCGTCGATGGAGGAGGTGAGGGTGACCTGGTGTCCGCCCCGAGTGAGCAGTCGCGCGAGGACGGTCTGGGTGGCTTCGTGATCCTCGACGACGAGCAGGCGCAAGGCACGGGTGGCGCCGGAGGCGCGCTCGCTTTCGGAATTGGCGGCGGCAGGCGCGTCGATGCCGGTGAGGGTGACGGTGAAGATGGCGCCGTGGCCCAGGCCGGGACTTTCGGCCCGAATGGCGCCGCCGTGGGTCTGGACGATGGCGCGACTGATGGCGAGGCCGAGGCCGAGCCCGCCATAGCGATGTTGCCCACCGGTGTCTCCCTGGTCGAACGCTTCAAAGATGCGGGAAAGCGCGCTGGGGCTGATGCCGACGCCGGTATCCGTGACGGAGGCGACGATGTTCCCAGCGGCGTCGTTTTGCGTACGGAGGGTGATGCAGCCGCCGGCGGGCGTGAATTTGAGAGCGTTTTTGATGAGATTCCAGAAGACTTGGCGGATGCGGATGGGATCGACCAGGGCGTGATGGCGCGCGGCCTCGAGGGCAAAGACGATGTTCACCTGGCTGCTGAGACCATCGCTGCGCACGATATCCATGGCGTCGCGGAGCAGTTGATGAATATCCGTGGGCGCGGCGGCGATGGTTAGTTTCCCGCGGCTGATGCGGGTGATATCGAGCAGATCGTCGATGAGGCGGGCCTCCAGCTCGACATTCCGGCGCACCACGGAGAGTTGCGCGCGGACTTCCGGCGAAAGCGTGGGGTCGGATTCCAAAGCCGTCGCGGTCATGAGCACCGGGGTGAGCGGAGTGCGCAACTCATGGCTGAGCGCGGCGAGAAAATCATCCTTCGCGCGATTGGCGGCGTGGGCCTCTTCGGCGCTGCGACGGAGCGCTTCACGCTGGAGTGCGAGTTCGTAGAAAATGCCAACCTTGCTTTGGAGAATGTGCGGCTCGATGGGCTTGAAGATGAAGTCGACGGCGCCGGCTTCGTAGCCGCGGAAACGGCGCTGCTGGTCGATGGCCCCGGCGGTGAGAAAGATGATGGGCACGCGGCGGGTGCGTTCGGTGCCGCGCATGAGCTCGGCGAGTTCGAAGCCATCCATGCCGGCCATCTGGACGTCGACCAAGGCCAGACCGACATCATGCACGAGCAGGAGTTCCAGCGCTTCGGGGCCGGAGCGGGCCTTGAGCAGTTCCACGCCGTCGCGGCGGAGCAGAGCCTCCAGGGCGATGAGGTTGGCTTCCAGATCGTCCACTAACAAAAATTTGATCGTGGAGGGGGTCATGAAAGCAGGCTGCGGCGGTATTGGCACATCAACAGATCGATGACCTGGGCGAGGGTGAGAACTTGGGCGTCCGGGCAGGCCGCGAGGGCAGCGCGGGGCATAACTTCGGCGTCGGCGTCGGCAGGATCCTGCACGTAGGCTGCGCCGCCGGCGTCGTGGATGGCGCGCAGGCCGTTGGCTCCATCGGAGTTGGCGCCGGTGAGAACGATGCCGATGACCGAGCTGCCAAAAGCGTCGGCGGCGGATTCGAATAACAAATCGATGGCGGGCCGGCAGAACAACACGGGTTCTTCGCTGGAGAGCGAAAGCTCGAAATTTGGCTCGACGAGCAAATGATAGTTTGGCGGCGCAAGGTAGGCGATGCCCGGGCGAAGGATTTCCTTATCCTCGGCTTCCTTCACTGTGATCTGGCAGCGGGTCTCGAGCAACTCGACCAGCGTGCTTTCGGAATCGGGAGGCAAGTGAACGACGATGAGCAGGGCAAGAGGGTAGTCCTCGGGCAACTGCGGGAGGATTTGCAACAGGGCGTCGACGGCGCCGGCAGAAGCGCCGATCACGACGGCCTGGACAGGCTCTGGGGAAGTCGGTTCGCTCATCGGCTTTTTTGATAAATGCGTTCGGCGCGGGCGAATTCGGTGAAAGACGAAGCGTGCTGGGAAAAATGCAGGCTTTCCTTGGCGCCCAGCCCAAGGAAACCTTTGCGCACGAGCGCGTCTTTGAAGAGTCCGACGGCCCGGTTTTGCAGATCGCGTTCGAAATAGATAAGCACGTTGCGGCAACACACAAGGTGGACTTCGGCGAAGACGGCATCCGTGGCCAGGCTGTGATCGGAAAAAACGGCGCGCTGGCGCAGCGATTTGTCGAAGACCGCATTGCCATACGCCGCGGTGTAGTAATCGGAGAGGGAGCTTTTGCCGCCGGCCCGGCGATGATTCTCGGTGAATTGCGCAAGCCTGTCTACGGCGTAAACGCCGGCCTCGGCTTTGCGCAGGGCGTCGGTGTTGATGTCGGTGCCGTAAAAGATGGTGCGAGCCTCGAGCCCTTCCTCGCGAAAGAGGATGGCCAGCGAATATAACTCCTCGCCGGTGCTGCAACCGGCGATCCAGACTTTCAGCGAGGGATAGGTGCGCAAATGCGGCACCACTTCCGCGCGCAGGGTCTGAAAAAAGGCCGGATCGCGAAACATTTCGCTAACCTGAACAGTAAGAAAAGTGAACAACTGTGGAAGCAGCGCGGCATCATGCAGCACCCGCTCCTGCAGGGCGGAAAAGCTTTCGCAGCCGAAACGCTGCCGGGCCTGGGTGAGGCGGCGCTTGAGCGAAGCAACGGCGTAGCCGCGAAAGTCGTAGTGGTAGCGATGGTAGATCGCGTCGACGAGTAGTCGCAGCTCGAGATTTTCGGTTTCGGCGGCGGCGGTTTTCATCGGGGCATCCAGACGCGGACGAGCGAGAGAAGTTTTTCCACGTCGATGGGTTTTGCCAGATAATCGTTGGCGCCGGCATCGAGGCACTGCTGCTGGTCGTTGGGCATGGCCTTGGCCGTAAGGGCGATGATAGGCAGCTTCTTCCAGTCGCGATCGAGACGAATGTTGCGAATGGCGGTGAAGCCGTCCATCTCGGGCATCATGATGTCCATGAGCACGAGATCAATCGGCGCTTTCTTCTCCCGCGCGGCAGCCAGCGCGGCGAGGGCTTCGCGGCCGTTGCGGGCGATTTCCAGCTTCACGCCGAGGGGCTCGAGGAGACTGGTGAGGGCGAAGACATTGCGGACGTCGTCCTCGGCCAGGAGGATGCGGCGATCTTCGAGCGCGGCCTCGCGGCTGCGGGCCTTCTCGATCATGCGCTGCTGCTCGGGCGGCAGTTCGGCGACGACCTGGTGGAGGAAAAGGGCCACTTCATCGAGCAGGCGTTCCGGGGACTTCGCGCCCTTGATAATGATGGATTTCGAATAGCGCCGCAGACGCTGCTCTTCATCGGCATCGAGTTCGCGCCCGGTGTAGATGATGACCGGCGGAAAGGCATAGGCTTCGTCGGCGCTGATTTTTTCCAAAAGCGAGAAGCCGCTGGCGTCGGGCAGGCTGAGATCCAGCACCATGCAGTCGAAGGTGCTGCTCTGAAGGCGCTCGAGGCAGTCGGCTGCATCCTGCGACCCGATGGCCTCGACATCGCGCGAGCCGAGCAATTGGCAGAGGGCGGCGCGCTGCACGTCGTCGTCCTCCACGACCAGAACGCGCCGCAGGCGGTGGCTCAGTCGCTTTTCCAGATCGTGGAAGGCATCCTCCAGGCGCTCGCGGGTGACGGGCTTGAGCAGGTAGCCGATGGCGCCCATCTCCAGCGCCTTCTCTTCGTAGTCCGAGCCGGAAACGACATGGACAGGGATGTGCCGCGTGGTCGCTTCGTGCTTGAGACGTTCCAACACGAACAAACCCGAGCCGTCGGGCAGGCCGATGTCCAAGAGGATGGCGCTGGGGCGATGCTCCTGCGCGAGGGTCAAGGCCTCGCGGGCGCTGGCCGTCACGAGGCACTGGAAATTTTGCTCGTGGGCGAGGTTGACGAGGATCTGCGCGTAGTTCGGGTCATCCTCGACAAGGAGGATGAGCCGGCCCGTGTTGCGGAGATTCTGGCGATCGTCCGGCACGCTGGGCGAAGGCTTCGGCCTGGCTGAAGGGGATGGAGGGACGGCGGGCTCAGCAGTGGCCAAAGCAGTGGGCGGCAGCGGTTCAGCGGGCGTTCCGGTGCAAATCTCGGGGAGCAGGATGGTAAAGACGCTGCCGCGGCCCGGCTCGCTGGCGAGCTGGATTTCTCCGCCGAGCAGCCGGCTGAGTTCGCGGGAAATGGAGAGTCCGAGCCCGGTGCCGCCGTACTTGCGGCTGGTCGTGGCGTCTGCCTGGCAGAAGGGCTCAAAGATCATGCGCTGCTGCGCCGGGTCGATGCCGATGCCCGTATCGCGCACGGCGAAAGCCACGCGGCCGGGGCCGGCGGCGCTGATCTCGAGCGCGACCTCGCCTTGTTCGGTGAATTTGAGCGCATTCGAGAGCAGATTCCGCAACACCTGCTCAAGCCGCTGCGGGTCGGATTCGATAGTCTCGGGCGCGCCGGGGATCGCGCTCAGTCGCAGCGTCAGGCCGCGGTTTCCGGCCATGGGGTTAAATTGTTCGCGGAGGGTGTCGAGGAGCCGCTGGACGACGATGCGCTGGGGCTTGATGTCCAGGCGACCGGCTTCAATCTTCGCCAAGTCGAGCACGTCGTTAATGAGCGCGAGGAGATCATTGCCGGCGCCCTGAATAGTGCGGGCGAATTTGATTTGTTCCTCCGTGAGATTGCCCGTGCGATTTTCGGCCAGGAGTTGCGCGAGGATGAGGGAGGAATTGAGCGGCGTGCGCAGCTCGTGCGACATGTTGGCCAGGAAATCCGATTTGTAGCGGCTGGCCTGCTCGATAAGCCGGGCCTGAGCTTCCAGACCTACTTTGGCCTGGGTGAGATCATCGCGCTGGGTCTCGAGGAGCTGCGTCTGCTCCTCGAGCTGCATGTTGGTTTCTTCCATCTCCACCTGCTGCTGTTCGAGCTGGGTTTGGGATTGTTGCAAGGCGCGGGTTTGCTCCTCCAGCTCTTCGTTCGAGACGCGCAGCTCTTCGCTCTGGGCCTGGAGTTCCTCGGTCTGGCGCTGGGTTTCCTCAAGCAACTCCAGGATGCGGCTGCGCGAATAGGCGGTGCGCACGGCGATGCCGATCGACTCGGCGCTGCGGCCGAGCAACTCCAGCGCCAAGTCGCTCACCGGCTCGAAGAAACCGAGCTCCATCACGGCATTGACCACGCCATCGGCTTTGGCCGGCGCGACGAGCAGATGACGTGGACGGCTGTGGCCGAGGCTGGAGCCGATCGACAAATAGTCGGCCGGCACTTCCGAAATGAGGAAAGGGCGCTTGTCTTTCACCGCCTGACCCAACAGCCCTTCGCCCGGAGCAAAACGCTCCGGCAAACCGGTTTCTGCCGGAACTGCGTAGGTGGCGCAACGCCGGAAGCTGCCGCCCTCATCGATGAAAATGGCGCCGGCTTTCGCCTCGAGGTATTCGCAGAGAAAGCGAAGGGCTTTTTCGCCCAGCTCTTCGAGCTTTTGATCGCCGATCAACTGCTCGCTGAGACGCGTATGGCCAGTCTGCAACCAATCCTGGCGCTGGCGGGCGAGCGTGGTGCGGCGCAGGAGCCAAGCCACCGCAATGGTCAGCGCGATCCCGAGCGCGCCGCTGATGATGGTGCTCTGCAGGGTCGTGCGAAAGGCCTGACCCACCTGTTCGAAGCGCTGGGCCAGGAGCCTGCGCTCAGTATCCTCCATGGCGCCGATCTGGGCGCGGATCGCATCCATCGCGTACTTTCCGCGATCCGTCACCACGCCGTCGCGGGCGGCCTCGAACCCTTGGTTTCGGCGGATGCCGACGCTCTCCGCCAGCTCTTGCAGCTTGACCGTGATCTGGCCTTTGATCTGCGGGATCCGGTCTTGTTGCTCGGCATTGTCAACCGTGAGCCCGGCGAGCGCATTCAGCCGGGAATCGATGCGCGGGAGGGCGGCATTATACGGCTGGAGGTACTTCTCGTCTCCAGTGATGACATAGCCGCGCTGGCTCGTCTCCGCATCCTTAAGCAGCGAAATTAGATCTTCACAGGCGGTGACGACTTCATGCGAGTGCGAGACGAGTTGCGCGGATTCGCGCAACGTCTTCGTATTGGAACTCGAAATGACGGCGCTGCCGATGAAAAAGGCCACCATGGCCGCCGTCGCCGCGTAGAGCGGCAAGCTGGAATCGGCGTCGGGAGTGGGTTTTTTTGAAGAAGAAACGGAATTCATCCAAGGAAAAGGCGCAACTGATGGATCGCGCCCAGTCCCTTGGCAACACAATGCGAAGCTGCTTCAAAAGGGGTGGTCACGTTTTGTTTCGGAAAATGGGTGTGCAGTGGCATCGGGTGAAACAGCCAAATCGGTTGCATCGCATCAGGATGGCGCGGCGATGGAAAATCCCGAAAAACACTCCTCGCCATCCGGGCCGGCTGCGTCCAACGTTATCGCGCGTGCTGTTCCGTTCCCCAAAAATTCCCCAGTTCTGTTTCCGCAAAGTTGCGGTCCAGATCACTCTGGCCTTTTTCGTATTGAGCCTTGGCGTGCAGGCCAAGGATGACGCGGATGGCTGGACCCAGGTCTCGAATTCCGGCGGTTTGCAGATCTACAATCGCACGCGAAAGGATTCGCCGGTGAAGGAGTTTAAGGCCATCGGCGAAATCGCTTCGTCGCCGGCGACGGTGGTAAAAGTGCTTGAAGACACGGAGGAGTACCCGCATTTCATGCCCTACGTCACCGAGACACGGGTGATGAGCCATACGGCGGATCAGACGGTCGGGTACCAGCGGATCTCACCACCAATCATCGGAGACCGGGATTACACGGTGAAAGTTCGGACCGAAACGACGCGGTGCAGCGAGGGGGTTGCATATTGTCGCCGGTGGCAGATCGCGAACGAACTGGGGCCGCCGGAACGTCCGGGCGTTTCGCGGATCAAGGCGAATGAAGGCTATTGGCTGCTCGAGCCGATCCAAGGTGGAAAGGCAACACGCGCCACCTACAGCATCTACTGCGACTCGGGGACGAGCCTGCCGTCGACCTTACTCAATATCGCAAACCGGAGCACCTTTCCGAAGCTGTTCGATGCTGTGCGGGAACAGGCGAAACTACAAAAGTACGCGGCGCCGGCGAAGTAGCGGCGGCGGAGATGCGGCGTTGTTGCAACTTCCGCTACTGGGCCTAAAGAAGCGGTCGCTCTCCTGGGGCGGCAGGTCAATTTTGGCCAAACGTCGCCACTACATCGGCTTGGCAGGCGCGGTTTTTCGGGTGGCAGTTTAGAAGGGGTGATCGCGGTGTTTCCGGAAGCCGGTCGGGTGTCCTGTGCTCTGATCCAGTCGCACATTGTCCAGGTAAAAAACCCGGCGTTCGCTGCCGTCGACAAACAAAAGAAGGCGCTTGATGGCTCCCATATTCAGCGTGCGATCCGACGGCTGGGTTCTGACCGATTCCAGCGGCAGCTGGAGGTGATTCCATCCTGTCGCGAGCGACCAGCTTCCGCTGAATCGATCTCCTTTGCCCGTTGACTCTGTGTCATCGATTCGAACGGCCAGGTTGAAGGGCGGCCCGGGATTGTAAACGTCCAGGGCCAGATACGCATAGCCTCGCCAATCCTGTCCCTCCGCGAGAAACCGTACGCCGGGCCAGCCCTCCGATAACATTTCCACCTCGAGCGAATGTTTTCCGAAGGTGGCAAAATCCGTGGAGATCTTGAGGCGGGTATTGGGCTGCGACGGCAGCGGCGATTCCGGCGCGACCCAGAGGCGCAGTTCCTCCGCCGACTCGAAATCTCCGAGCAACGGGAATTGGCTGCGACGCCAATGCACGGCTTGGAATTCCCGAACTGCCGGAAGAAAAACCCCCGGCGCGACGACTGCGGCGGCGCCCGCCGCGGCCACCCAAATCTCCCGCCGGGGCCAGGATAAACTCATCGCCGCCAAGCCCACGCCCCACGCGCTCGCCGCCAAGGCTGCTTTGCTTTCCGGATGCCCGAAATGCGGTCGAAACAACTCGATGAAGCACGCCAAAGCCAATGCCGCGACGGCGGCGTCGAAGACCCGCTGGTTCCGCTGTGGATGGTCCGGCCGAAAGGTGGCGAAAAAGATCAGCGTCGCCGCGGCAAACCAGGGGAAATGCAAGGCGTCCAGAAGCCGGTCCCAAAGCGCGGCATTTTCGTGAAAACGCAGCAGAGCGAAAAGAAAAGACAGCCCGGCGGCGGCGCCCGCCAACAACAGGCCCAGAAGACGACGATGCTTGCCGGCGGCCATGGAAAACCGTCTCGGCGACGGCCTTACGCCGCCGCCAACTGGCTGCTAAGCGCCGAGTCGATTTGCATCCTCAGCTTGCGTCCCACTTCCTCCCAACTGTAGCGCGCGGTCACCGTGGAGTGTCCGCGCTCGCCAAAGCGGCGGCACTTCTCGGGATTCTCGAGCAGGTCGAGCAGCGCTGCTTCGAGCTGCCGCGCATCATCCGGCGGGACGAGGAGGCCGCTTTCGCCGTGGCGCACGAGATTTGGCATGGCGCCGATGCTCGTGGTGATGACCGGCAGCTTGTGGAAAAAGGCTTCGACCACGGCGATCCCAAAGGGCTCGACCCGAGTTGGTAGACAGAAGATGGAAGCCTGCGAGAGCCGCTCTTTTACCTGCGCGTGGGAGAGGCGACCCAGGACTTCGATGCGGGGGTGCGAGATGCGCGGGGCGCTGCCGATGATGACGAGGCGCGCCTTTTCGCGCTTTTGCGCGACCTTTTCAAAGGCCTCCAGGAGCATCTTGCCGCCTTTGCGTTCCCACTCGAGTCCCACGAAGACGATCGTTTCGTTGCGGTAATCGTCGTTGTTCACCGGGACGGAGCTCGGATCGATGTTGCTCCCGGCGTAGATGCAGGAGCTGTCGGCGCCGTTGCAGCCGTAGAAATCGATGAGCGTCTGCCGCACGTGCTCGCTCATCACGAAGACGTGGGAGGCGTTGCGGTAAATCTCCTGCTCCAGATCGATCCAGGCGCGGGCAAAGAGATCCTCCTTCGGAAACCCGGGGTAGACCAGATTCGTCAGGTGGGTGTGATCCGTGTAGACGAAATGCGGCAGGCCCGGAATGCTGGCGTCGTAGAGGGACTGGGTCTGGAGGGAGAAGGCGAATTCGTGTTTGCGCGGCTCCAGGCGAGCCCGCACGAGATCGCGGATCTTGTGAAAGATGTACGGGGTGCGGTAGTAGCAGTAACGGATGGTGTGACGCCCCGTGAGCAGCCGGCGCCAGTAGCGGCGCACGACCCAGAAGAGGTTCGAAAGCACGATCGAGGGCTGGCGACGGAGGAGGTCGCTGACGACGTCGATTTCCTCGATCTCGTACTCGGGAAACTGCTGCTCCAACTGCTCGCGGATGCGAACATTGGAATAGGAGAACAGGCCGCGCTTGATGTACGCAATCTTCCGGGGGGCCTGCCCGAGGGCTAGGCCGCTCCCAATTCCAGGCGTTGGATCGGCACAGAGTCCGCCGCCTTCAAGCGTTCCCATTCGAGAATAGTTTCATTGTTAGAAAGGGGGCGCTGCTGTTGAGCAGCTTTGGCGCCTCCACAGAGGATGGTGCGCACAGTATCCAGGAGGATGAACATGTCCAGAAACACGCTCATGTGTTTCATGTAATAGAGGTCGTACTCCAGCTTGCGCCGGGCATCGAGCACCGAGGCGCCATACGGATAGCTGACCTGGGCCCACCCGGTGATGCCGGGCTGGACCATGAGGCGCTCCTCGTAGAAGGGGATCTCCTTGGCGAGCATGGCGATGATTTCCGGGCGCTCCGGGCGCGGGCCGACGAAGGACATGTTCCCGCGGAGGACCTGCCAGAACTGCGGGATCTCGTCGATGCGGTACTTTCTCAGGAACTGGCCGACGCGATGGACGCGCGGATCATTCGCGCCGGCCCACTGCGCGCCGCCTTTCTCGGCGTCCACGTGCATCGTCCGGAGCTTGGCCATGTGAATGATGCGGCCGAAACGGCCGGCGCGGGTCTGCCGGTAAAAGATGGGACCGGGCGAGGTGAGCTTGATGGCGACCGCCGCTGCGGCGACGATGGGCGCGCCGAGGAGGAGGCCGAGGGCTGCAGCCATGACGTCGAAGAAGCGCTTGAGCTTCTTGATGTAGAGCAGGTGGGGCTCGCCGCTGGCATTGAGCAGCCACTCGTGGGAGACGAGTTCCAGCGGCACGTATTGCTCGATCTCCTCGCAGAGAATGATGAGCGGGATCACCGAGACGCCGGAGTAGCGCAGGGTGCAGAAGTGCTTCGTAAGCTGGGCGTTCGAGAGATTCTTGCTCGTGCAGAGCACGCGGCTGATCCGCTCGCGACTGACGATTTCCGGCAGATCGGCCACGGTGCCGAGCACCGGCCAGGCTCCATGCGGCTGGTAGCCGCACGCCGTGACGATGCCCACGAGCTGAAAATTGCGGCCGCCGAAGCTCGAAAGCAGGTGTGTCTCCGCCTCGTCGAAGGCGCTGGTCACCAGGTAAATGACACGTTCCCGGGTCGTGCGGAGCGCGTGGAGAAGAAAGGCGTGATGAACGAGGATGAAGCAGTAGGCGATGAAGCTGCCCATGATCGCCAGGCCGCGACCGATCGGCACGATAAACGAAGCATAAGTGACTCCAATGAGCACGAGGACCGAAAGCAGATTGACTACGGCAAGGATAAACGAACGTCGGTAATAACCCTGAGTAGCACTATGCGTGGAGTACAAGCCCGTGATGTATGTGGCCGACGAAAAGACGAGTGCGGCCAGCGCAATGCAGGGCCACTGGCGCGCGAAACTGGCGTGCTGCGTGGCTTCGTCTCCGATGTGCAGCACATCTCCGAAACGCAGGAGATAAGCCAGACTGAAGGCTAGGATGAACAAGACTGCGTCGACGGCAAAATGCAGCGCAGCGTGCAACCAATGTTTACGGAGGATTCCGTTGGCATTCACTTTTTTTGGGCGGGGATGGGGAGGGGTGTTGACGCGAATCGCTTCGTTTCAACGGCGGCGAGTCTTCAGGACCGGCCGGCCGATAGCAAGGTGAAACTGGGCGTCACGGGAATGTTGCAATGGGTTCCGCAGCAGAATGCTTACCGAATCGTGGTTTTTTTTCAGGCAAATGATTGTCGTCTAAGGAAAGCTGAATAGCCGCTGCCGTGCCTGCCGCCAAGGAGGGGAAGTAGGTATATTGCGAACGCCTTTCGCCGCCAGGGCTCCTTCACCGGCGAGTGGCCGAAGCCAGGCGGGCCGCCGCCTGGCAGTAGCCGGAGAAGACGCGATTGACGGATTCCCAGGAGAATTTCTCGCGAACCAGGCGCAGGCCATTTTCTGCAAGTAACTGACGGCGTTGAGGTTGCTCCAGGAGGGAGGCGATTTCGCCGGCGAACTCTGCGGGTGAATCGGCCAGCGCAATGTCCGCGCCGGCGTGGACGTCCAGGCCTTCCGCGCCAATGGTGGTCGAAAGGACGGGCAGACCGGCCGCCATGCCCTCGAAAATCTTGATCCGGGTGCCGCCGCCGATGCGTAGGGGTACGATCATGAGCTCCGCCTCGGCAAGATAGGGACGGACGTCGGATACGGAACCCGTGACGCGAATCGCTGGGTCCCGTTCGGCGAGTTGCCGAACGGCCGGCGAGGGATTGCGTCCCACGATGGCCAGCGTGACGTCAGGGTGTGCGCGCTTCACTTCGGGCCAGATTTCCTGGGTGAACCAAAGCGCGCCGTCGACATTGGGCATCCAATCCATGGAGCCGAGGAAGACGAGGGACTTGGGCTTTTTGGCTTCGGTGGTCGGGGAAAAGTATGCGGTGTCGACGCCGGTCGGCACGCTGCCAAGGACGTTCGTGAGACCGAAATTGTTGCGCAGGATCGCGCAATCGGTTTCGGAAACACCGACGACCGCCGAGCTGGCGCGGCACGCGGTGCGCTCGAAGCGCTGCATGCGCCACCACTGGTTGGCGAAGTAGAGGCGCTTCGGGCCGCGGGCCGTGTCGCGGTGGCGTTGCCAGATGAGCGACTCGACGTTGTGCTGGAAAAGCAGGGTGGGGGTGGCGAGCGGCTTGCCGTTGAAGAGGTTCACGGCAGGAGTGAGAAAATCGCAGACGATGAGGTCTTGGCGCTCGCTGTGGTCTTCATTTTGGATGACCTCCGCCATGCAGGCGGAGCAATATTTGTCGATGACGTAGGGGCGGCGGGAAAGGAGAGCATTGGCCGCGACTTCGGCGAAAAAGGAGGGCGAGCGTTTTGGCGTTTCTTTCCAGGGAATCCAGATTTGTTCGGCGGAGTACTCCGACGCAGCTTTTTGCACGTCCTCGCCCGCGCCGGGCGGCAGGAGCGAGAGGTAGGTGACGTGGTTTTCCCGCGCCAACTCGCGCAGCATGTGGAAGGTGCGGAGCTTGCCGCCGGTATCGAGCGGGTGGAGGGGGCCGGTTTTGAGCCAGAGGATGCGCATGCGGCGGATCAGGACAGCGAGGGCGCGGCTTCTTGTCCGCGCGCCGTGGCGAGGAGCAAATCGCGGTAGGCCACGGCGGTTTTTTCCCAGGTGAAGTTCTGGGCGTGGCGGGCGATTTCCATGGGGTCGCGGGGCTGCTCCAGGATGGATTGGAGCGCGCCGCGCCAGGCGGCGAGATCGTTTGGCGGAGGGAGGTCGCCGAGAAACTCGCCGACGTGGATTTCCGGAATGCCTCCGACCCGGCTGGCCACCACCGGGAGGCCGCAGGCAAAGGCTTCGAGGATGACATTGGGCACGCCTTCGTTGTGGCTCGGCAGGCAGAGGGCGTTGGCCGCTTGCATGTAGCGAGCGACGACTGCGGGGGGCTGAGGGCCGGCCAGAATTACGTGTTTGCCGGAGGGTTGAGCATCGGCGAGGGCGCGGATTTCAACGGCGAGTGGTCCGTCGCCAAGCAGGACCAGGCGGCATTCGGCAAAGCGCGGGTCGGTGCACAGCACAGCGTGGGCGCGCACGAGCAATTGCGGGTTTTTGATGGGCAAAAGGTTGCCGACAAAGAGGAGCAGCGGGGCATTCGGCGGAAGCTTCAGTTCCTGGCGGGCTGCGGCGCGATCCGCGGGCTGGAAACGGGCAAAATCGATGCCGTTGTAAACTGGCTGGGCCAGACCGGCGGGAAGGCCGGCTGCCCCAAGGAGACGTGACAGCTCGGCGCTGCGGGTGATCACGCTCGAGGCGCCAGGCAGCCAACGCGTGATGATGCGGCGCCGGCTCGGCATGCGCAGGTATTGGTGGACGTCGGAGCCCTGGGCAATGGCGACGAAGGGAAAATCGAATTCCTGCGCGAGCATGGAAACCGCGCAGCAGTCCGGATAGATCCAGGAAGCCAGCGCGACATCGAAGGCGAATTCCTTCCGCAGCCGGGCGAGCGGTCCGCGCAGCGCCCAGGCGGCGAGGCGATGATTCAGGGGGCTCCCGATTTTCGGGAGGTACGGGATACGCAGATAGGCGGGATTCAGCGGGCGGTCTTCGTCCCGTGGAGTCTTTTGCAGGGGGCCGGGCCGCAGCGACGGGCGGAGCGCCAGGACGCGAATTTCGAAGTCGGCAGCCAAGTGATGCAGGACCGTCGCGTTATCGAGTCCCCGCCGCGGCTCACTCCGGTCGGGAAAAAGATTGGAGATGAAGAGCAGTTTCACGCGACAGCGGGCGCGGGAGCCGAAAGCCGGCGATAGCGAAAATCCCGGAAGGCCGACGGATCTCCGGAATGCCCGGCTTCGGCGGCGTGGAGGATATTCACCAGCTCTCGGGCGCTCACGTAGTGATAGCGGAAGTTCGCATCGCTCGCGGCTTTTTCGGCGAGCAGCCGGTGAAAGGCTTGCATGGGTTCACCCAGGAACATGCGGGAATTCTCCGGCTTCGCGCCGTGAGTGTGCAGCTTCACGAAGATCCAGTCGGGCCGGCTTTCCACGGTGATGTGGCAGTCCATCCAGAGCTGCAGACGCGTCTCCGTAGGCGGATTGGCGCCAGTGAGATCGCTGTTTTCGATGCGGGGAAGGAGGCCCCATTTCCGGGTGGCCCAGTTTAGGGCGAGCGGACCCTGGACGAGGAGCAGTTCATCCTGGTCGGCGGTGAATCCGTCCCCTCGCACATAGACCCGCCTACCGGCATCATGGGATTTCGGCGCTTCGGTCCCGCGAGCGTAGTAGAGGCTATTGATCGTCTTCGTCTGCGTGCGACTCGGCGCGGAAGGGAGCGTGAAGTCGGCGTAGCACCCGCTCTCGCGCAGGGTGGCCAATTCATTGCGCACGCCGCAGTGCAGGCCCTCGGGGTGGGAGTGATCCAGCGCCCAGTTGCCGTGGATAAAGCCGTAGCGGATGGCGCCCTCGGGATCACGGCAGAGGAGACCGAGATCGGACAGCCGGGATTTCGCGAGCGCGAGCGTCTCGGTCATGTGCTCAGCATTGTCGCGATCGTGGTGGAGATGGATCTCCGTGTCGCTGCCGGTCTCGTGGCAAAGCTCGGCGAGCTTGCCGACGACGGTCTCGTCGTACTGCTCGATGGGATAAAAAAAGGTGTGGCGCGGCGGCACGCCGTCGCCGTCGCGGGTCTCGCGGCAGATGCGCGTGAATTCCCGCTTCCAGAGTTCGACCCGCTGGACAGCTTCCGGCTTGCCGACGCGATGAAAGGGCTCGAAATGGTCGCAGACGCAGAGCAGCAAATGCCGCACGCCCGGCGAGGGCGGGCTTGGCTTCCGGTTCAGCCAGGCCGGCAACCAGAGATCGAGCGCTTTCAACATGGCGCGCCGATTTACCCTAGAAAAGCGTGTAGATGAAGGGAGCCGCCGAGGTCGCTCCAAGGATCAGCAGCACGGCGAAGACGAGCAGCACCACGAGAAGCGGGATCATCCAGTACTTCTTATTCTGCTTCAGCATGAGCACGATCTCCTGGCCGAGGCTGAGATTTTTCTCTTCGCCGGCTTCCTGGAAAGACTTCGGTTCGTTGGGATCTGCGGGATTCATGCGCGGGGAAAAGCGGTGAAAGAGGGGCGTTAAAATTGACGGAAATATCGGGCTGGATCAATGGCCTTTTCCGCGTCGGTCCAGTAACTTTTGGATGAAGGATCCAGCCGACGCGCCATGGGATCGCGGCCCAAAGCCCGCATGATGAGGCCGGTTGGCGTGAGCACGATCGCGAAAAACAGAGCCACGAGCACATTGCTCATGACGATGCCAATGCAGCACGCGGCAAAGTACCAGATGAGGTAGAAGGGCCGGGAAATCTGCGGGAATACCCAAAGGATCACGCCGGCGAGGCAGCCAAATTCACCCAAAAAGAAGAGCCCGGGCTTAAATGTGCCGTGGCTGTATTGGGAGATTAGCTGTAACACCCCCGCGAGGATTGGGAAGCCAATGATAAGGCTGCGCGCGAAATCGCGGCGCTCGGCGAGGCCGGGATTCCAGTTCGTGTCTTTGAAGGGATTGATCAATCGAGGTGAAAGCTGGCGACGTACGTATCTTTTTCCTCGCGGCTGAGCTGGGGTTGCTCGGTCTTGTAGAGGATGAAATTTTCCAGCACGAGAACGTCCATGTCGCAGCCCATGAAGCAGCGATAGGCGTCTTGCGGCGTGCAGACGATGGGTTCGCCGCGGATGTTGAAGCTGGTGTTGATGATGACGCCCGAGCCGGTCTGGCGCTTGAATTCACGAATGAGCCGGTAGTAGCGGCCGTTGCGCGCCTCATTCACGGTCTGGATGCGCGCAGAGAAGTCGACGTGGGTGATGGCCGGAACGGAGGAGCGCTTGACGTTGACCCGCTTGCGCAGGTCGGGATCGCGCATGGCGGTCTGTTCCTCATCGGTAAGGGCGCAGCGCAAATCCTCGCGCACCGGGGCGACGAGCAGCATGTAAGGCGAGGGCTGCTCCAGATCGAAGATGACCGGGCTGTCTTCTTCAAGGGCGCTAGGGGCAAAGGGACGGAAGGATTCGCGGTATTTGATCCGCAGATTCATCTGCGACTGCATCTGCGCGCTGCGGGCGTCGCCGATGATCGAGCGGGCGCCGAGAGCACGGGGGCCGAATTCCATGCGGTCTTGGAACCAGCCGATGACTTTTTCCTCGGCAATAGCCTGGGCGGTGAGCCGGAGGAGTTCGGCTTCCTCGGCGCAGTAGTGATGACGAATGCCCTTGGCTTCGAGAAAGGCGCGGATTTCGGCGTTGGAAAAGCGCGGTCCGAGCAAAGCGCCGCCGAGCGTGTCGCCGGGTTGCGGTGTGCGTTCGCGGCCGAGCAACTGATGCTGGCAGAAGAGCGCGGCGCCGAGGGCTCCGCCGGCGTCGCCGGCGGCGGAGGGGATCCAGATGTCGTCAAAGATGCCGGCTTTCAGGAGCACGCCGTTGGCCACGCAGTTTAGCGCCACACCGCCCGCGAGACAGAGATGGCGCGCGCCGGTGAGCTCTTTCGCGTAGCGAGCCATGCGGAGCACGATGTCTTCTGTGACCTTTTGGATCGAGGCGGCGAGATCCATCTCGCGCTGGGTGATGGAGGACTCCGGATCGCGCGGCGGCCCGTCGAAGAGCCGGGCGAATTCGGCATTCGTCATCGTGAGGCCCTGCGCGTAGTTGAAATAGCGCATGTCGAGACGGAAGGAGCCGTCGTCCTTCAGATCCATGAGGCGCTCGCGAATGACCTTTTCGTAGCGGGGCTCGCCGTAGGGCGCGAGGCCCATGAGCTTGTACTCACCGCTGTTGACCTTGAAGCCGCAAAAGTAGGTGAAGGCGGAGTAAAGCAGACCGAGGGAATGGGGGAATTCCAGGGTCTTCAGCAGCTCGATCTTGTGGCCGCGGCCCAGGCCGATGCTGGCGGTGTCCCATTCGCCCACGCCATCCATGGTCAGGATGGCAGCTTCTTCGAAGGGCGAGGGATAGAAGGCGCTCGCAGCGTGCGACTCGTGATGGCGCGTAAAGGCGATGCGGCGGCGGTATTTGCCGCCGAGCGCCTTTCGGATCTCGCGGGGCAGGTGCAGCTTGGTTTTCAACCAGAGCGGCATGGCCATCATGAAGGAGCGCAGACCGGCCGGAGCGTAGGCGAGATAGGTCTCGAGCAGGCGATCGAACTTCTGCAACGGCTTGTCGTAGAAGACGACGTAGTCGATTTCCTCGGGCCCGATGCCGGCCTCGCGCAAACAGTAGTTGACGGCTTTTGTGGGAAAGTTGTGATCGTGTTTGATCCGCGTGAAACGCTCTTCCTGAGCTGCGGCTACGATCGTCCCATCGACGACGAGCGCGGCGGCGCTGTCGTGGTAGAAAGCCGAAAGTCCAAGGATGCGTGTCGGCATGAAGTGGGGCGAGCGCGTGAGATAGAAGAGGATCGTGATGGGAGCAATGGATAATTTGGTGAAATACTGCGGGCGCCCGGGTGGCGGCGAGAAACGACGATGTGCGAAAAGGGATGGGAATAAGGGGAAGAATAGGAAGAATGGGAGGTATGGCGCGGCTTCGGGCGGTTGAATACCGCCCGCGCAGCTCAAAGCGCAACGGATCGAACGGACCTTTCCCTCGACAAAAACGGGCGGGCACAGCACGTTTTCCGCCCCGCTCGCCGATGACTCGTCGCACCGTCCTCAAAATCGCCCTGCCGCTCGTCTCGATCCTGTTTTGCCTGCTCCTACTCGAGTTGGGCGCGCGCGTGGCACTTGGCCGGCCGACGATGCATCTCGGAGTCGAGATGTGGAAGTATGCGAAGAATGTGAAGCTGGTGCATTCCAACCCGGAGATCGGTCATCGGCATCGGCCGAATGCCCATGATTTTCTCATGGGGGTGGATGTGAAGACGAACTCCTTTGGCTGGCGCGATCCAGAGCGAACGCTGGAAAAGCCGGCGAATACCACGCGCATCATGGTTTTGGGCGACTCCATTACCTTTGGCTGGGGCGCGCCGGCAGATGAAACTTTCTCCGCGCGGCTGGAGAAGGCGCTGAATGCGCGGCCGGTGACGCCGGGGCGGCATTACGAGGTGATCAATACCGGGGTGGGGAACTCGAATACGGCGATGGAGGAAACCTGGTTTCTCGAGGAAGGGGCGAAATTTCAGCCCGATTGTGTGCTGGTCGGCTGGTTCATCAATGATGCCGAGCCGACGCCGATTCCGAGCAAGAATTGGCTAGCCTACCATTCGTATGCCTTTGTGTGGCTCAATTCGGCCTTTGACGGGGTGTTGCGGCGTTCGAGCGCGCGGGCGAATTACCAGGAGTATTATCGCGGACTCTATAAAGAGGAGCAACCCGGGTGGCCGAAATGTCGCCGCGCGTTTGGACAGCTCGCTGTCTTTTGCCAGGAGCGCCACATCCCGGTGCACATCCTGCTCATTCCGGAATTGCACACGTTGGGTTCGCATTACGAATTCACCGACGTGCACGACAAGATGCGCACGCTGTGCGCGGGGTTGAATTTACCGGTTCTCGATCTGGTCGACGCGTTTCCGTCAGATGGAAATCCTCGCGACTACTGGGCTTCGCCGACGGATGATCATCCGAATGGCAAAGGACATGGTTTGATGGAGGCGAAGATCGAGGAGGCGCTGCGCAAGGAGCACTGGGTGGAGTGAAACCATAACGCAGAAAAACCGGACAGCGAACGCAGTCCGGTTTTCTGAAAGGAGCCCTGATGCCGACTTTAAACGGAGGGGCATGGGACGCGTGACGTGCGGGCCGGATGAACCGGCCCGCGCAATCACTCGCGATTCACTACACAACCGGCGGACGACGGCCCGCCAGCAACATGACAACGAAGAGCACGAGAAAAACGAAGAAGAGGATCTTCGCGATTCCGACGGCGGTTCCAGCAATGCCGCCAAAGCCGAGTAAGGCGGCGATCAACGCGATGACGAGGAAGGTGATGGCCCAGTTTAACATGATTTTTTAGTGGTTAGTGTTTTGTTCTACTACAGAGGGATCGTGCGAAATGGCGAAGTTGGGCGTGCCATTTTTTGAGCCTGTTTAACGGACGTGAGAAAGGCGAGCGATCCTGAGACTCCCCGGAATCGGGGATGGCCGAAACGGGCATCCTTGTGAGACGTTCGCACGGTTCCCCCGCCATGTTCCGTTACCTCGCGTCTTATCGTCTCTATACTCTGGCCAAAATTGGGTTCGCCGCAGCCTATCTCTGGTTCGTAGCAGACTTTCTCCGAATCCACCTTGCGATTTGGCAAGATCCTTTGCCCTTGCTGCCACCCGCTTCCGACCTGGTTTTCCTGGGAGTGGCCGACCTGGAGCCCATCTTGCGGAACACGGCCGAGTGGGTGAATGCGAAGCCCGCGGTCTGGGCGCTGGCTGCTTTTTCACCGATGCTGGCAGGTCTTTACCTTTGGGGGCGCCGTCGCTGGCTTCAGGTGGCTGTCGGCTGCGGCATGAGCTTCACCATGATCGCACTCACGTCGTTGAGCGGGGTCTTCAATTCTACGGCAGATGTGTGGCTGAACTATGTCTTCCTCGCTTACGCCCTGGCTGCGGCGGTGTGTCCTGCGGACGCCTGGGAGCGGCGGGAACCTGGCTTCAGCCTGGCAAAGTGGCGGGAAGATCCTCTCCTGGCCAGCTCCTATGCAAGTCTGATTGTGATCCTGGAATTCACGGTCTATTTCTTCGCCGGAATCAACAAACTCGTCTATGGCTGGGAACCTTGGACCACGGGGACTGCGTTGCAAAACCTGGCGATCGACAGCTCGATGCGCGACTATCTGCGGGGAATTCATGTGCCGTATGTAGTCTCGGTGGCACTTTGTTATGTGACTCTGGCGCAGCGCTTGATCGTGCCCTTCGGCTTTTTCTCGAGACGATATCGGCTGTGGTCGGCATTGATTCTGGGAGCCATGCATCTGGGGTATTTTCTCCTCATGCAGGTGGCAATTTTTCCGCTGATCGGGATCGCCTCGCTCTTGATCGTCGCACCGCCGCGGGGTGTGGCGGCGCCTCTCTTTGGACGGGTCCCGTCGGGACATCCGAAGCCGGTAAAGAAACTCCTGAGCCTGGAAGGCGCAGGCGTTCGGTACGCCGGAGTGGCGATGGGATTCTTTTCAGTCTGGCTGTTGCTCGAGTCGGCGCGCCTGGCTGCCGGCTCAGCCATGGCTTGGGAGAATAAACTGATGGTCGTGCCAGCGTGGCGTATGTTTGCGGATGGCGGCGCAACTTCTGGAAATCACTGGAGGATCATCCTGCAGACGCCGCAGGGAGAGGTCGATGCGACGGACCTTTCCCGGGAATTGCTGCCTCATCTCTGGCGCGACCGTTTCTACGTCGACCTGGTGATGCACCTGCTCCTCAGCGCGGAGGAGCAGGGTGGGCGGGGCGAACCGGATCCGTTGCTCCGACGGCTGTTTGCGGCGACGGAAAGGGCGTACACAGACCGCCAGTTGCAGGCGCATGGCGACCCGACGATCTATCGTGCGCGCTTTGCCATCGAACGGCGGCCGCATTGAGGAGCACGGTCTTTTGCAGAGGGAAAATCCGGGCTTCCTTCCTGCGTCGGCGTGATTACAAGAGGGGCTCTTTTCCGAGCCTAACACCTTTGTCATGCTTCGATTCCACCTTCCACGATGCTCGTTTTCGATCAGAACACTTGTCTTCGCGGGTTTATTCGCAGTGACTCCGCTGGCGTTTGGCGGCGTGCCGTATGTGACCGACGATCCGGGGATGTTGGATTTTCAGCATTGGGAGGTCGATGTGGCCAGTGTGCCGGGCCACAATGCCGGCGGATGGTCGGGAACATTGCCGCAGGTGGAGCTCGACTATGGCGTGTTGCCCAATCTGAATCTGCACATCATCATGCCGACGGCTTTCTCGGCTCCCAGTCATGGGATTTTTCGGATGGGGTACGGTGATACGGAGCTTGGGATCAAATATCGCTTGATCGGCGATTCCGACCGATTTCCGGATGTGGCGTTCTTTCCGCTGTTCGAAGTGCCGACGGGGGATTTCAATCGCGGCCTCGGGACGGGGCACTTCTCGGCTTACCTGCCGCTTTGGATGCAGAAGACGATGGGCAAATGGACGGTTTTCGGGGGCGGAGGCTATTGGTTCAATCCGGGGGTGGGGAATCAAAACTGGGGCTTCACCGGCGGGGCGCTGCAATATCAAGTGGCGAAATCGCTGGCGATCGGGACGGAGATTTTTCACGAGACTGCGCAGACCAAGGATGGGGAATCCGACACGGTGATCAATCCTGGCTTGATCTGGGATTTAAGTGAGCGATCCCATATTCTGTTGTCCGCGGGCCACACGATCCAGGGGCACAGCCGGTTTCTCGCGTACGCCGGGGTGCAGTTCACGTTTGGGCCGGAGAAGGAGAAGAGTGGGGCGGGGAAGTGAGTTCCACGTGAACCAGCTCTAGTGTGCTGTCACAGAAATGGCTTCCCATTCACTGAGATGGGTGCTTAAGTGGAGTATGCCAGCAGGAAAGCCGATATCCGTGAGCTCGAAAGAGCG
>OUNM011361438.1_pt1 | contig 37993 bp, 24 predicted proteins | sample 1769961 | NCBI WGS metagenome assembly OUNM01 (sample SAMEA3914820, study PRJEB12502) | metagenome | biome: forest; material: soil | place: USA | collected 2012-03-12 | depth 0.3 m | reverse complement strand
GATCAATCAGATCATCGTGACCAAGACAGGGAATATCACCTCCGAAGTCACGATTCATCAAAATGGAGCCCGGGAAGAAGTCTGGCATGTAGGATCAAGTCAGTACCAAAAATCGGGCAACGATCCAGTGTGGTATGGATCTTCGCCGGCCGGAGATGGAAACAAAACGAACAATGGCTACTCGCCCATGCCTGCCATTGGGTATCGAGACTGGGATTGGGTAAATCGCGAGACCTTTCTTGGCACGATGGCGTTGGACGGCGGCTCCTGTTTGGTTTTTGGCCCGGTTAACGCGGCGAAGCCCAAAGCCGGATCTGGAATGACCAAGGATCAATTGGCGGCGTTGCCGTTGATGGCCCTGGTCAATGCGGAGACGAGGCTGCCCATGGCGCTCGGCGGGAATGGTCATAACCAACGCTACATCTTTGCTCCGCCGCCGACCGCCATGCAGCAGCTTCCGCCCGATCTGGCCGAGCAATTGAAAAAAGCCGAGGATGTCTTGCGCCGCGTCACCCAGCCGGCGCCTCGTCCCTTTTAGTTTTTTCTAGGTCAGGCGCCGACTTTCCGCAGCGTCTCCCCTGACACCCATAGGCCATTGATGGTGGTCATCTTCGGCACGGGCGGCGCTCCCGCCTCGTGGCGCTGGATCTGCCCGATGAGCAAATCCACGGCGGCTCCGGCCACTTGATCGAGGAGCGGATTGATTCCCGCCCAGCCCGCGACGTCTTCCGCCAGGTTCAGATGGGCCAGGCCGATATCTTCCGGCACCCGCAGGCCTCCGTGGTGCAGCCACTGTCTCGGCTTGCTGCCGGTGGAGAGGATCGCGTCAAAATGATTTTTCTTCAGCCATCTCAGGAACACGCCTTCCACGTCGGGAGCGATTTCGTCGTAGATCAGTGGCGTGCTTCGCGCTCGCTCGGGCAAATCTCTCTGCCATTCCAAAAAGGCGCCCGCCACCTGCCGCACGGCCAGGTCCCGGCCCTGCAAATGAGAGAACAGGCCGATCTTGCGATAGCCCAGCCGGCGCATTTCGTCCAACGCCAGCACCACATTGGCGTAGCTATTCGAGCACGCCTGGTGGATCACTGGCTCGGAAAATACTCCGGATACGGAGACCACAGGGAAGACGCTCACATCAATTGGCGACACTCCATTGGTCGACCAGGTCGGCGCGAGCATCACTCCGGCTATGCCGCGGGTGAGGAGAATTTCCTTCAGCCTTTCCGGCGTCATCCCCGCTTCGTGCAGCCAGAATTCTTCAAAACCATATCCGAGTTGATCCGCCCGGTTTCGCGCTCCCGTCAGCCAGCCCCTCAGCCAGGGCACCGTGGTATAGATATCCCGGTTGGGATGGCAGTTGATCCACGCAATGGTCGAGTCTCCTCGTTGGTCCGCTCTCAGTTCCGCCATTAGCCGGCTCACCGTCGCATTGGGCCTGTATCCAAGCGCTTCCGCGACCTGTTGAACATGCAGCCGTGTCTCCTCGGAGATCTTCGGGTGGTTCTGTAGCGCATACGACGCTGTGGCCAGCGAGACCCCTGCTTTATCCGCGACCAGTTTCATCGAGGGGCGAACGGTTTTGCGATCTTCAGGTGAAGGGTTCACTAACGAAGCACTTTACGGAATGTGCACAAAATTGCAATGTTCTTCTCGTTCGCCGAAGCACCCTCTCCCCCTAGCAATATCAATGGTCCGTAAATCCCCCTCCAATCGTATGCATCGTCTCTCTTTGAAAGCATCCCTGCGCTCGAAATTCATCCCTCTTTTTGCCATCGGCCTTGGCGCGATGGCGAGCGCCGCCCATGCGCAAACCACCTATTACTGGGATGGCAACGGCGCGGCTACCGGTAGTGGCAACACCACGCTGACCGGCACCTGGGGTTCCACGGCCTTTTGGGGCACCGCGGCCAATGGCACCACCGCCACCACCAATGCGGCATTGACCGTTTCAGACACCGCCGTCTTCACCGCCAACGATAACTCAGGCACGGCGAACAACTACAACGGCACTTACACCGTCACCCTGGGAACGGCCCAATCCGTTTCCGGGATTATCGTCTCGGGCACCAGTGTCGGCAGTGGCAACTCGGGCGGCACGCTCACCCTCGCAGGCACAGCCACGCCTGGCCTCACGCTTGGCGCGGGTGGTCTCACGCTCAATGGTTCCAATGGAGACATCGTTCTGGCTAACACGATCGGCACCATCACGCTCGGAGCCGACCAGACTTGGAATGTGGCCAATGCCCACGTTTGGACGGTCAACGCCGCCATCGCTGGCAACGCGGGTGCCGGCCTCACCCGCACGTGGACCCTTGGCACTCTGAACGGCTTTACCAACGTCTACTCGGGCAGTGTTTCCAACGGCGCCGGTGGCGGTAAGCTCGCCATCACGCTGAACAATTCCGGCGGCGGCACCCAGTCTTTCACCGGCACGGCCAACACCTACACCGGTAAGACCACGATCGCGCGCGGCATTCTTCAGGCCGTCGCCCTGGCCAATGCGGGGGCCAGCAGCAGCCTCGGCGCGGCCACGGGCACGGATAGCATCATCGACATCGGCTCCACCACCAATGCGGGCAGCCTCTACGTGAATGCGTCGGCCGCCACCTCCACCGACCGCGTCATCAATCTCGCCGGCACCACCGGCGGAGCAACCATCAAAAGCAACGGCGCAGCGACCTCCAGCACAGTGACCTTTACCGGCGGAGTAACCAACGCGGGCGGCGGCAACAAAGTCCTCACCCTGGCCGGCACGAACCTGGGCAACAACACCATCAGCGGCATCGCCGACGCGACGATCGATTCCAGCAAAACCGCCGTCGTTAAAAGCGAGGCCGGCCTTTGGGTCTTGAGCGGATCCAATACCTATTCGGGCAGCACGACCATCTCTGCCGGAACGCTCTCGGTCGCCGCGGCCAGCAGTCTGGGCAGCAACGTCGCGGGTAACAATATCACCATCAACGGCGGCAATCTCCTTCTTTCCGCCGCGACGAACTTCGGCGCCAATCAAACCATCTTCATCAGCTCCGGCGGCATTGGCGTCGGCTACACCCCATCCAGCCTCCCCACCGTTACGGATACCACGGGCACCGCGGGCGGCGTCTATGGTATCAACTATACCGGCGACGGTGCCGTGACCAACCTGTCCACGCTGTACAACGGCAATTGGTTCCTGGGTTCCTTCACCACTGGCACTTACACGGGCGCAACCCTGGGTTCGGGCAGCAACAGCAATTACCGCCTCGGTGGCGGTGGCGGTACCCTCACCATTGCGAATAACGTTCTCACCGGAGCAAACAACCTCATTGCCGGTGGTTCGGGCGGAGGCAGTGTCATCCTCTCCAATGGCAATACCTACACGGGTAAGACCACCCTCCAAAGCGGCACCCTCACGGTCTCCTCCGTAAACAAGGTGGTGAGCGGCAGCGCCTCCAGCAGCCTGGGAGCACCCATCACCGCTCTCAATGGAACGATCGATATCGGCTCCGGTGCCAACGCCGTTGCCCTTAACTACATGGGTGGAGGCGAAACCTCCGATCGTATCATCAATCTCGCCGGCACTACGGGTGCGGTCACTTTCACCAACTCGGGATCCGGCAATCTCAACTTCACCAGCACCATGACCCAGACGGGCACGGGGGCCAAGGCGATCACCTTGGGAGCTGCGACGGACAACTTCGGCGGTACTCTCACCGGCCTGAGCAACTCCGGCACCGCCAAGGTCTCGGTCACGAAGAATGGCCAGAATAACAGCAACTGGACTCTGAGCGGCTCCAGCTCCTACACGGGCGACACCGTCATCAACGGCGGTGTACTCACCGTGGCCAACGGGCTGTCCAATACTGGCTTCATCAATCTGAATGGTGGCTCCGCCACTCAGCAGGCCGTCCTTCAATCTTCCGGTACGATCGCCCGCATTTTGGCGAACGGCTCGGGCACGGCCAACTCCCTCAAGTGGTCCACCTTCAGCGGCTTTGCCGCCCAGGGTGGCAAATTGACGGTGACGCTCAGCTCCAATGCCCAGCTCCAGTGGGGCCTGGCCAATTCCGGATTCATGGGCACGGGCGCCTCGCCCATGGTCCTCGGTTCCACCACTTCCGATAGCCAGGTGGAAATCACCAACCCCTTCAGCCTGAACACCACCGACGCCTTCAGCCGCGTTATCTATGTGGAAAAAGGCGTGGGCGGCGACAGCGCTCTGCTCTCCGGCATCATCTCCCAGGGTACCGGCACGGCCTCGAATAACGGTATCGTCAAGGATGGCAAAGGCACCCTGATCCTTTCCAACGTCAACACTTACGGCGGCCCCACGGTGGTTCGCCAGGGTACCCTCGTTGCAGCGGGCAACTCCCTTTCCGGCTCCGCCGGCGTGTTCGGCACCGGCACCGGTTCCTTCTCGGCGCCCACCGCTCCTTCTTCCCTTGTGCTTGGCGATGCCAGCACCGGCACGGGCGGCAATCCTTCGCTGCAAATCGGCGGCGCCTTCACGGTGGGTCGCACCATTTCCGTCACCGACTCGGGCACGGGCAACACTTACTCCGTCGGCGGCTCTACGGATAACGCCTCCACCTTCTCCGGTGCCATCACCGTGGCCAACGGCTCCGCCGCCAATAACACCTTCTCCGTCACCCAGGTCGCTACTACCGGCACGAATGCCCTCAACATCACCGGCGGCATCACTGGCGCCGCCAATGCCAATACCAAGACCGTTCGCTTTGACAACGTTGGCACGGTCAATGTTTCCAACACCGGCATCTCCGATGGCGCGGGCGGCGGCAAGGTTGCGGTCGTCAAGGCGAACACCGGCATCACTAATTTCACCGCGGTGAATACCTACACTGGCACCACGACCGTCTCCGCGGGTACTCTGTTGGTCTCCGGCACGGGCAACATCAACAGCTCGGCTGCGGTTTCGATCACCGGGGGCACTTTGGATTACCAAAACAATGTGACCGGCCTGAACCGCAACGTCACGGTCAATGGAGGTACCTTCAAGAACAACTCCACGCAGAACTACACCGGCGTTCTCACCTTCACGGCTGGCACGGTGGCGGGCACCAACCTGGCGGGCGTTGCTCTCTCCATCGGCACCGGCCAGACGCTGTCGCCCGGCAACAGCCCCGGCACCATGACGACGGGCGCGCAGACCTGGGCCACGGGTGGCAATTACAACTGGCAGATCCTCGACGCCACCGGCTCGGCGGGCACGGGCTTCGACACCATTGCCCTCACCACCGGCAACGCCCTCAACATCACGGCCACCTCCGGCGGCAAGTTCAACATCAACCTCTGGTCGCTCAGTTCCACGGGTCCTGATGTCAGCGGCAACGCGCAGAACTTCAGCAGCGGCTCGAACTACACCTGGACGCTTGTTTCCACCGATCAGGCCATCACCGGGTTCAGCGCCGACGAGTTCCTGATCAACACGGGTGCGGCCAACGGCACGGCCGGCTTCAGCAATCCCGCGGGCGGCACCTTCGCGGTCGCCCTGGCCGATGGCAATACCGACCTGGTCCTTACCTACACTGCCGTGCCTGAGCCTGGCACTGTCGGCCTCGTCGCGGTTGGCCTGGCTGGTGTGCTCTACTTCCGCCGCCGCACCCGCACGGCTTAAGTCTTACTGAATCACGGGAGAAGTATCCGCCCGAGGTCGCCTCACCGCGCCTCGGGCGGTTTGGTTTTGCAGAGTTCGCGGGCGTTTCTCCCTGAGGATGGCACGGAGCGCGGGTAGGGGAGTTACTCCCCTCACACTACATCCGGCGCAATCGCCGCGTGGCGTCGCTTCAGCACCCGCTTGATCGCGTAGGCCTTGGCCTCATTCAGGCCGTAGAAATGCATCAGCACGATGGCCAGGACTGCTCCGCTGAACGGACATACCACATAGCTCCATTTCATGCCGGCCAGAGTTGCGGCCGCCTGTGCGCCGAGCTCTGCGTGGAATCCTACCGCCGTTAGGATGAAGCCCGAAATCAAATACCCAACCGCGCCGCCGGCCTTGTCGATCCACAGCATCAGCGCGCAAAAGAGCGCTTCGCGGCGGGTGCCGTTCTTCCACTCATCATAATCCGCGATGTCTCCCAGCATCGAGGCAGACACCAGGCTGATGCCCGACAGGGCCGCTCCGTTGCAACCAATGATGATCAGCTGCCACCACGGTTGATCCGGGCGATAGAGAAAGATTTTGCAGATGCAGCCCACGATGAGCACGCTGGCGGCGATCTGGATGGTGAGGCGTTTACCCAACCGCCGGCTCAGGTAGGGATAGACCCAAAATGCCCCGATGATCGCCACGATGTGAAAGGTCGAGCCAATGAAGGCAAAGGCCTTGAAGGCCTCTTTGATTCTTCCACCGAAGACGTAGTACGCGTTCATGTAGGCCGCGAGCTGGCTCACCAGATTGTAGCCGAAGGAGGCCACCAGCCGCGTCCCCATCAGCAGCAGAAAGGGCGGGCTGCTCGCTGCGACCTTCAGGCTTGGCATCAGTTTTAGCTTGGGCTGCCGCGCGGCCACCCGCGCATAGTTCCGCTCCCGGCAGAGGACGATCGGCGCCAGCCCTGCCAGCAAGAACATCACCGCGCAAATTCCGGCCACCCACCGCACCCCCGTGATCGTGTCGGGAAAGTAGCTGCTTTGCGCAAAGGGGAAAATCCACTGGCTCAGGATCGAGAAGCCAAAGCCGAACACCAGCACCACTGCGGCCGTCCGCGTGCGCTCGTGGTAGTCGTCCGTCGCCTCCAGGGTCAGCCCGGCCAGCGGCACGGTCAGCAGCGTGTAGGCCGCATAGAAGCACAGCGAGGTCGCGAGAAAGAATCCCGCGATCACTGTCTTGGAGGCTCCCGCGGGATACCACCACAGGGCAAAGAACAACACCGACACCAGCGGCGCCGCCGCTGCGATCAGCGGCTTCCGCCGGCCCCAACGCGAGCGAAAATTGTCCGAGTACTGCCCGATCAGCGGATCGACAAACGCATCCCAAAACCGCTGGATGAAAACAATCGTGCTCAGCACCGCGGGATTCACACCCAGGATGATGTTGAACACTGGATTCACCAGCACGTTCAGCGTGCCATGCGACCCCGCGCCCGCCAGCGCACCAAGGCCCAACCCCATTCGCTCATGAAACGACACCCGGTCCTGCGCGGGTGTTTCGTGATGGATGTGCGATCGGGGGGAAGAGGGCGGCATGCCTATAGGGGCGGGGCGTTTCGCGGTGTCATTTCCCGGAGGCCGTTACAAATGTCGCGATCGAATGCGCGGGCAGCTTCGTGCTGGCTCCTTCGCCGCAGAAATCGAGGTGCAGGTCCTTTGGCTCATCTCCGGGGTTGAAGACCACGGTGGCCAGGCTCCCATCGGGATTGGTGTAGGCCGTTGCTTCCACGCCGTCGTCGCTGGTCGCGCACAGGACCCGCCGCGCTCCCGGCCGGATGAACCTCGCAAAATGGCCGATGGCGTAATACGAGCTTTGGAAAAGCAGCGTGTCAGTCTGCGTATCCGCCAGGATCGGGGCGCTGCACAGATTTCCCACATGGTTGGGGCCGCCGGTCTCATCCAGCAGCAGATTCCAATCCACCCAGCCTTCCGTCCAGCGGTTCAGATCATTCACGATCGACTTCGCATACCGCTCGCCCAGGGCCCACTCGCCGGTGTGCGGGCCGTGCTCCTGGCAGCCTTCGGTGAAGATCAGGTGCTTGTCCGGCCAGGCATCGTGCAGCAGCCGCACATTGTCAAACTTGTCCGGTCCGTACCAATGGAAGCCCGCGCCCCAGATGTATTTGGAGGCCTCGGGATCATGATAGGCCACCCGCGCCCGGTGGACCAGATAGTCCCGGTTGTGATCCCAGATGATCACCTTCACGCCGCCCAGTCCGGCCTTCTCCAGCGCCGGTCCGAGGTGGTACCGGATAAAGTCGCTCTCCTCCTCCGCCGAGTACAGGCACGAGTCCCACCGCTGCGTCGCGGCCGGTTCGTTCTGCACCGTGATTCCCCAGATCGGTACCCCTTCCTTCTCCATCTCCTGGATGTACCGCACATAGTAGTTCGCCCATGCGTCGCGATATTCCGGCTTCAGCTTGCCGCCCCGGTTCATCTCACCGGTCGTCTTCATCCAGGCCGGCGGCGACCACGGCGAGGCAAACATCACCAGCCCGTCTTTGCACAGCGCCGAGGCTTCCCGGATCATCGGCAGCAGGGCCTGCTTTTCCCGTGCCAGGGTAAAGCTCTCCAGCTCCACATCCCCCGGCTTCTCCACCGAGGCATAGTTTCCCAGGGAGAAATCGCAGCTATTGATGTGCGTGCGGCACAGCGTGTAACCCAGCCCTTCCTTCGGATCAAAGTAGGCTTTGAGAAACTTCGCCCGGTTCTCCGCGCTCAGTTTTCCCAGCGTCACCGCTGACGATTCGGTAAACGCGCCGCCAAAGCCCAGGTGAAATTGGAACGCTACTTCGCGATCCACCAGCACCGACACCTGGAAATCTTCCGATCCTCCCCGTATTTCCAGGGGTTGCTGTTCGGTCAGGCGGTCGTCGGTGTCGCGCGCGGAGAGATAGTAGCGAAGAGTGTTTTTCACGGGTGGCGGATGGGCAAAGGGGAGGGGTCGATGGTTTGGGAGCGATGGCTGCATCGCCGCAGGGACAACGGATCGCCCGGTCCCGAGCGATCTTTCGCCGGACCTGTTTCAAACCCGGAGAATCAACTTCATTTTTTTGAATTATTATCTTGATTTCGTCAATGTAATTTTATGCAATCACATGCTTTCCGCCCTCCCTATGCACCCCCTTCGTTCCTTCTTCCTCCGCATCCTTCCGCTCACCGCCGCCAGCCTCTCCACCCTGGTCGCGGCCGACCAATCCATCATCGTCCCCTGCGATCAGCCGGTTAAAAGCAAGAAGCGCGGCGTTTGCCTCAATGAAGCCAGCGCGCAGGATTTCATGGCCCTCGCGCCCAGCGTCTCCTGGTACTACACCTGGCACTACACCGATACCAACCACGCCCCCGACGCAGCCAAGATCATGTTCATCCCCATGGCGTGGGGCAATCGTGAGGCCGATATCAAGGGCCTCGATGAGTATCTTAATAATCACAAGGTCCCCCAGGTCCTCGCCATCAACGAGCCTAATCTAAGAGGCCAGGCCTTCATCGATCCCAAGACCACCGCCGAGCTCTATCAGAAGATCAAGGCCGTGGCCGACAAGCATGGTGTCTCCGTCGTTGGTCCTAATATGGCCCTCGGCTCCGGCCCCGGGGAGAGCATCAAGGCCATGGACCCCATCGAGAACAAGGAGGTCACCTATACCTTTCAGAATCCCTTCCTCAAGGCCTTCCTTTTCTACATGGGCAAGACCGATGTTCCCGCCCTTGGCACCCACACCTATGGTGCGCTCGGCGAGCTCCAGTGGCTCGTGGACATGATGCCCAAGGAGTTCAATCGCCCAGTCTGGGTCACTGAGTTTGCCAACTGGCACTGCAAGAGCCCCGAGGAGGAGATGGAATACATGATCCAGTCCGTCGACCTCATGGAGCGCCTGCCCCGCGTCGGTGGTTATGCGTGGTTCAAGGAGCGCGTGAAGGACAATCCCAAGATTAGCCTGCTCGGTAAGTCCGGAGAACTCACTCCCCTGGGCGCGGCTTATGTGAAGATGCCCGTCCACGACGCGAATGTCTTCTACCGCCTGCCCGGCCGCCTGCAGTCGGAATCCTACACCGCCATGGAAAAAGCCGAGCTCGCGCAGACCAAGGATGCCGAGGGCTTCCTCGAGCTCAAGGTCTCCGATGCCAACGCCTGGATCGATTACCAGGTCTTCTCCGACCGCGCCCAAAACTACAGCGCCAATCTCCGCGTCTCCACCGCCGAGGGCACGGTGATCGAGCTGAAGTCCGGCGACAAGTCGCTCGCCAAATTCACCGGCACCACCCGCGGCTGGCAGACCATTGTCGCCCCTGTCGCGCTCCCCGCCGGCAAATCCACGCTTCGCCTCATTTCCAACGGCCCCGCCCGCCTCAACTGGCTCGAATTTTCCGCCAGGTAGCCCCTCGGAAAAACCCCGTGTCTCGGGCCTGAGAATGCTGCCTCACCTGCCGGGGACACGGGTTCCCTCTTCTCCCATGAACTTCGATACCGTCAAAATTCTGCGGGCGTCTTTCGCTTGTCTTCTTCTTGCCTTGGCGGTCGATCCCGTCCAAGCCCAGCAAAAACCCGTCCCGCTCGGCAAAGGCTCCTATGCCGACACTCCGCCTCTCTCAGACGGCAAGCTGGCCAACGAATACAATAAGATACCCTTCATCCATCCCTCGCAGGAAGGCCGCCCGGTGCCGACCAACGACTGGTGGACCGATCTCATCATGCACGGCCCCGGTGGCCGCCTTTGGGCGAATCCCATGCTGGTTCGCTTCGACGACTACGGCGTGGCCATCTCCTATCCCACCGCCTGGGATACCGCACGCAAGGAGAAAGGCTCCGGCGTCCAGACCAGCACCGCGCTGGAAGTGCGCCTCGCGGACGCTCCGGCCAATATTCCCAAGCCGAAGAAAGGCGAAACTCCCGCCGACGGCCTCAAAACCAGCGTCCTGAATTGGACCGACTGGACCGTCGTGGTCCGCCAGGAGAAAGCGAACAACCACTGGGATGTCACCTTCGGCCACGGCCTGCCTTTTGTCTGGATCGAGTGCGCCGGATTCCAACCCAGCCTGCGCGGCAAGGGCCTTCAGGTCCAAAGCCTCGGTGGCATGGCTCAATCCGCCGGCCCGGCCGATGCGTTTATCCTAAAAGTCGACGGCCAGGCCTACGGCATCTTTGGCCCCGCCGGCATGTCGATCACGCCTTCTTCGGACTCCGTGCTTATTAAGTTTCCCGATCCCGCCAAAGGCTGGATCGCCGTCGGTGGCCTGCCCGATCCCACCCTGGCCCCGCTCCTGAAAAAGGCCGCCGGAGCCATCCCGCGCGACAGCATCTATTCCTGGAAATACGATCCGCTCAAGGGCACGGTCATCACCACTTTCGAGCTCAAAACCGAAGCGCTGCGCAAGGATGCCGGCCAGCCCCTCATGGGTTGGATTCCCCATCACTTCCGCACGGTCAGCAGCACGATCAAAAAGGTGGGCACTCCCTATGTGACGCCGCGCGGCCCGCTCTACCTCGCCGAGGGTTCCGTCTTCAATCTCGAGTATGCCATGCCTGGCATCCTCCCGTTCTATCCGGTGCCCAAGGCCGTCTCCACCGAGGCCAATCCCTTCGATCCCGCCCGCATGTCCGGTTACCTCAAGGGCCTCGACGAACTCCGCTCCGGCAAGGAGCCCGCCGGCGATACCTACTTTGGCGGGAAGGATGTGATGAAGGTTGCGCAGTACGCCTCCATCGCCGAGCGCATGAAGGATCCTTCTACCAAGGGCCTCGAGGATAAACTCCAAAAATACCTCGAGGATTGGTTCACCTACAGCGGACCCGGCGACACCCACTACTTCGCCTACTACCCAAAATGGAAAGGTCTCGTCGGCATCAAGTCCAGCTTCGGCTCCGAGTTCTTCACCGACCACCATTTCCACTACGGCTACTTCACCCAGTCCGCCGCGCTGATGGAAACGATGCGCCCTGGCTTCCTCAGGGACTACGGCCCCATGGCTCGCCTCGTGGCCAAGGAGTACGCCAACTGGGATCGCACCGATAAGCAATTCCCCTTCCTCCGTACCTTCGACCCCTGGAATGGCCACTCCTACGCGGGCGGCTCCAGTTCCGGAGACGGCAACAACCAGGAATCCACCTCCGAGGCCATGAATGCCTGGGGCGGTCTCTTCCTCCTGGGCACGGAAATGAACGACCACGAAATGCTGGCCTGCGGCGCCATGGGCTGGGCCGTGGAGCAGGAGGCCATTCGCAGCTATTGGAACAATTACTACGCCTGGAAAGGCGACAAGGAGAACTCCTCCTGGCAGCCCGCCTACGGCCGCCCCCTCATCAGCATTCTCGGCGACAGCGGCGGGGCCTGGGCCACCTTCTTCAGCGGCGCCTCCCACCACATCATGGGCATTCAATGGCTGCCGATTTCACCGTCGCTCTACTACCTCGGCCGCGATCCGAAATTCGTTCGCTATCAGTTTGACGAGTGCCTCAAGTGGATGGCCGCCGATTCCAAACCCTCCACCATGCTTTCCATCGGGCAAGACTGGGCCAATGTCCTCCAGGGCTACCTCCTCTTTGGCGAGCCCGCCGCCGTCTGCCAGCAGATGGACGATCCCGCCAACAGCCCCTTCACCGCCGGGGAAAATGCCGGCCTCGCCTATTTCATGGCCCACGGTGGTGTCCAGATCGGTACTCCTGCCTGGGACGCGCACACCTCCATCCCCACCAGCACCGTCTTCCGCAACGGGAATAACCTCACCGCCGTTATCTGGAATCCCGATACCAAACCCGCCCAGGCCCAGATCATTCAGGACGGCAAGCCCGTCAAGGCTGTCACCGTCGCGCCGAGGTCTCTCGAAGCCTTTCCCGCCCGATAAATATCTCGGGAAAAAATCCGATTGACATGCTATAAGTGAGTACTAGCTTGATCTAAGTAGTGCATAAAATTGCAGAGCCAGTAACCCCCCAAGAAAACCCCTCCCTATGAAAACCTCCCCCTCATCCGCCGTTGCCACGTTGGTTGCGGCTGCCAGCCTCACCTTGGCCATTCACGCTTCGGCCGCCACCGCCTCCTTCACTGGAGCCGTGGATAACGAATACCTGACCGCCGGCAACTGGAGCGGCAGCGCCGTTCCCAATACCGCCAACGGCGACACCGCCATTATCGCCAATGGTTCGGCCGTCGATTATAACCCCGGCGGCGACCTCACCATCAGCAACGGCGGCACCCTCCAGGTGACTAATGGAAGCTGGACCCAGTCGGTTGGCCCGGCGTGGATCCAGCTCGGGCAAGGCGGCGCCACCGGTAATGGCCACATTCTGGTCAATGGCGGCACCTTTAATCAGGGCACGGCCGGCAACAATCCCTTCAACATCACCGGTACCGGTAATACTTTCACGATCACCTCCGGCGCGGCCAACTTTAACACTCAGGTCAATGCGGTTGCTGGAATGACGTGGACCATCGGAGGTGGAGCCACTTCCATGGCGGCGGGTCCGATTGATGTCCAAAACGGGGGCAAGATTCTCATTACGGCTGGCACTCTGGTGATCGGCGGCAACGTCATTCTTGAGAATGGTTCGACCTGGTCGCAGACGGGTGGCGTGGTGACTCTCGCGGCTGGCGCCGAGTTTCAATATAGCTCTCTGACCAATAGCTCGATGAGCGGAGGCATTCTCAATGTGACCAGGTTGCTTACGGGGGTTAACGGACCTCTCGGCTCCACCTTCAATTTCTCAGGAGGAATCATCAACGATGGTGCCACCGGATTTGCCGGTTGGTACGGCGCGGACAATGCCGACCACCCCTTCAACTTCACCCTCGGCTCCACCGGCATCATCAATTTTCTTAATGGAAACACCACGGTGGGCGACGTGGCCGGCTGGCTCATCGCCGGCGGCATTCAGTACAACAACACGATTGATCCTTCTGCCTTTAATGTGACCCAGAACGGCAACACCGTTACTCTGGCTCTCGTTGTCCCCGAGCCCTCCACCTACGCCTGCCTGCTCGGCGGTCTCGGCGCCTGTGTGGTCCTCTATCGCCGTCGTCGCCCGCTTCTCTGATCAATATGAGCCGGAGTCTCGGAAACTTCACAAGGCGGAAGCTGGCTTATCTTCCGCTTTGTGCGCTCCTCCACGCCGTGCCGGCGTTCGCGGAGACCTACACTTACAAGGTGGATTTTGGCACCGCCTCGAGCCCGGTGGCCGAAGGTTATCAGGCCGCCGAGGCCGGTACGCTCAAGGCCACGCCTGAGCTGGATATCAGCGCTATGGATGAGAAGGGACAGCATCCCATCGATATCCAATTCCACTGCGACGTGGGCGGCTACTCCCTCGGCAAGGAAGATCGCCCCCTTACGACCGACGGCATTTACACCTTCGGCTCCAATGGCAAGGACCCGATGAATATCGGCTTCACCATCAGCGGTCTGCCGCCCAAGGGCAAAGTCACCTTCTATGCGGTTCGCGCCTGGAATGGCCCCGGCCGCGCGGCCTTCCTTTCGCTGGGCAACGGCAGCATGGTGGATATCGCCGGCACGCCGGACGACGACGGAGACCCCAAGAGCCTCTCGGAATTCGTCACCGTCTGCGACCGTTCGGTTGTACCCGACAACGGCAAGATGGATGGCATCTTTTCCAACTCGGATGGGCAGACCATCCGCGCCGAGGGGCAATGGGGCGCCATGGTCCTCGTCGTCGAAACTCCCTGACCCGTGGATCACGAATTTCCCGCCATGAGATTCGCCACCTTTCTTGCCGTCACACAAATCTTGGCCATCCGGCGGAAGCAGATAGCCTAACCTTCAACCGTACCCCCACCTTTACTCCCTATGGCCACCGAAACCGCAGAAGAGACGCTCCCCGCCGCCCAACAGACCACCTCGGACCTTGAGGCCGTGGAACTTTGCCGCTCGGCCGCCCAGCAATTACAGAAGGAAATCGGCAAGGTCATTGTCGGCCAGACCAATGTCGTCGAGGAGATCCTCATCGCCATTCTGACCCGCAGCCACGCGCTCCTGGTCGGCGTGCCGGGCCTCGCCAAGACCCTCCTCATTTCGACGCTCGCGAAGACGCTCCAGATGTCCTTCAAGCGCATCCAGTTTACGCCGGATCTCATGCCGAGCGACATCACCGGCACCGAGGTCATCTACACCGACGCCTCCACCGGGGCCAAGGAGTTCAAGTTTCTGCCCGGCCCGCTTTTCTCCAATGTGGTCCTCGCCGACGAAATCAACCGTACCCCGCCCAAGACCCAGGCCGCCATGCTCGAGGCCATGCAGGAGCGCTGCGTAACGGTGGGCGGCACCACCCATCGCCTGCCCGATCCCTTCTTCGTTCTCGCCACCCAAAACCCGCTCGAGCAGGAAGGCACCTATCCGCTGCCCGAGGCGCAGCTCGACCGCTTTCTCTTCCTCATCAACGTGGGCTATCCCAGCCTCGAAGAGGAAATCGAAATCATGAAGCGCGGCACCGGCGGCAAGACCGAAACCCCGGAGCCCGTCCTGAGCGCGGAGCACATCCTCTACATCCAGCAAACCGTGAAGGCCCTGCCCGTGGCCGACCATGTGTATAACTACGCCAGCGCCATCGTTCGCTCCACTCGCCCGAAAGAGGAAGGCGCCCTGGACTTCTGCAAAAAGTATCTGAGCTTCGGGGCCGGCCCGCGCGCCAGTCTTAGCCTCGTGATGGCGGCGAAGGCCCACGCGCTGATCCGCGGCCAGCTCTATGCGGGCTGCGAGGATGTGGCCGCCGTCGCCACCGCCGTCATGCGTCACCGCATCGCCGTCAATTTTGCTGCGCAGGGTGAGGGGATCACCGCCGACAACATCGTGGCCTGGGTGCTCGAAGCCATTCCCGCTCACTAGCCCCCGGCCTTCTCTTTACGAGCGATGGCCACTCCGCCGACCAGCCTGCTTGATCCCGCGGCGATCGCGAAGGGCGAAGCCCTGGGCGTGATCGCACGCGGCATCGTCGAGGGCTATCGCGTCGGTGAGCATCGCTCTCCGTTTCACGGCTTCGCCATCGAGTTTGCCCAGCATCGCGAATACACCACCGGCGACGATTTGCGCCACTTGGACTGGAAGGTCCTCGGCCGCACCGACCGCTACTACATCAAGCAGTACGAGCAGGATACGAACTTCGTCGCCCACCTCTGCCTCGATGGCAGCGAGTCCATGACCTACGGCTCGGGCAGGCAGACCAAGCTGGAATACGCCAAGGTCCTCGCGGCCTGCCTCGCCCATCTCGTGCTGGGCCAGAGCGACGCCATCGCGCTGAATATCTACGACACCGAGGTGCGCTCGCGCCAGGACCGCACTGACAATCCGCGCAAGATCCACGAGATCATGCACCGCCTCGGTTCGTTTGAAGCCACCGAGGGCACCCACACCGCGAAGATCCTGAACGATCTCGCCGCCACCCTCCGCGCGCGCAGCATCGTCATGCTCATCAGCGATCTCTTCGATGACGAAGAGGCCCTGCGCAAGAGCATCGAGCGCATTCGCTTTCAGGGGACCGAGGTCATCGTTTTTCATGTGCTCGACCCTTACGAGATCGAGTTTCCCTTCACCGGCACGGTGAAATTCATCGGCCTCGAAAAGGGCCCGCAGTTCGAGACGGTGCCGTCCGCGATTCGCAAGAGCTACCTCCAGGCGTTCAACGATTACTGCAAGCGCATCCGCGCCATGTGCGACCGCACGTCCTGCCACTACGTGCTCTGCAACACGGCGGAACCCGTCCATGAGACCCTCGGCGGCTATCTGGCCTTTCGCCAGAATCACCGCTCGCGCTAGCCATGGCCTTCCTCGTTCCCGCTGTTCTCGCTGGCTCGTTGGCGATCGCCGCGCCCATCGCGATCCACCTGCTCAACAAGACGCGGGTCAAGGTCGTGCGCTGGGCCGCCACGCGCTTCCTCATGGAGAGTCTGCAGAAAAACCAGCGCCGCCTCCAGGTCGAGGATCTCATTCTTCTCCTGCTGCGCTGCCTGTTCATCATTCTCCTCGCGCTGGCCTTTGCGCGGCTTGTGCTCAATCCCGGCGGCGCGCAGGACCAGGCGGGCTCCGCTCCGTCGGTGGCCGTTCTCCTCGTCGATCAAAGCGCCAGCATGGGTCAGAGCGATGGTTTCCGCACGCGCTTCGATCAAGCGAAGGATGCCGCTAACAAGGTGATCGACGGCATGGGCCCTGGTTCGCAGGTTGCTCTGTTTTTGGTGGGAAATCGCGTCAACCAGATCATTCCCCGGCCCACCGCCAATCTGCCGTTCGCCCGCCGCGCGCTCACCGTCGCGAACGTTTCCGATCAATCGAGCGACATGGGCGCGGCCATTCAGCTGGCCTTGGAAACCCTCAAGCCCTTCACCGGCATCCGCAAGGAGATCGATATTTTTACCGATGGCCAGGCCTCCGCCCTGCCCGATGTCGCCCAAATCCAAAAGCTCTTCGCCGACTCGCCCGAGGTGAAGGTGAACCTCGTCGATCTCGGCGCAAAAGCGGGTGAGGACAATCTCGCCATCACGGGCTTCAAGGCCGAGTCCGGCATTCCCGCCGCGGGTCAGCTCACCGGCTTTCTCGTCGATGTCAGCAACTTCGGCGCCGCGCCCGCCAAGGGCCTCCGCGTCACGATGTCCGTGGACGATGGCGCCCCGGTCGACGAAACCGTCATCGACTCCATCGAGCCCGGCAAGACCACCACCGTGCGTCTTAATGCCCGCTTTGCCAAACCCGGCTACTACACGCTCAAGGCCGCCATTCCCGCTGACCGCATGCCGGTGGATAACGAGCGAGCCGTCGCCGTGCACGTCATTGATCACATGAATGTGACCATTGTCGAAGCTGCTCCCTCCGGCAAAAAGAACGAGCGCCGCGATGGCTTCTTCCTCGCCAATGCGTTGGTCCCGGTGTCTCCCGCCCGCCGCGCTGATTACTACCTGAAGGCGGAAAGCGTTCCCCCCTCCTGGCTTTCCACCGCCGATCTCACGCACCAGGAAATCATCTTCTTCGCTGATGTTCCGAAACTCGATGCTGCCGCCGCGAAGAACCTCGAGAAATACGTTCGCGAGGGCGGCCGTCTCGTCATCTTCCCTGGCTACAAGGTTGTCCCTGCCGCCTACAACGACGACCCCATCCTCGGTCCCATGCTGCCCGCCAAGCTTGGCCCGCTCAGCGATTCCGCCCATGGTGGCAAGACGCTTTCCTGGCAGCAGCGCAATTACACCCATCCCGTCACCTCGCTCTGGAACGATGCCAAGATCGGCAGCCTCGGCGCGGTCAGCGCCACCTCGTTCTTCCCGCTCACCCTCACTCCCGCCAAGCCCCCCGCGCCCGAGCCTCGCGTGGTGGTGAAGTACAGCGACGACACGCCCGCCGCGGTCGAGGGCACTTATGGCAAGGGCCGCGTCGTTCTCTTCAGCAGTGCCGCCACCACCGATTGGACAAACCTTCCCATCCATCCCAATTTCGTCCCCTTCCTCCAGCGCCTCATCGGCTTCCTCTCGCCGGATTCCATGGCCGAGGATCTAGCTCTCGTTCCCGGTACTGTTTTCCAATCCAAGGTTCCCGCGGAGCTCGTTTCCCGCGAGGTCTCGGTCATCACGCCTGCCAGCAAGGGCAAGCCCCGCCCCACCGGCAAGGTCGAACTCGTCAATGGCGATCCCGTTGTGCGCTACCGCGATACGGATAAAGCAGGCGCCTACCGCCTCGTTGTCGCCGGTGTCGATAGCCCTGTCGCCGCCTTCGCCGTCCAGATGGACCCCAAGGAATCCGATCTCAAGATGCTCCCCGCCGACCAGCTCGCCATCCTGAGCAACCCGCCCACCAAGGCTACCGATGCCTCCGCCGCGGGCCCTGCCACCAAGGCCCGTCGCGAACTCTGGATCTACTTCCTCTGCGCCGCGCTCCTCGTTGGCCTCACGGAAATGACCCTCGCACACCGCTTTAGTTTCGCCAAATGATCGCCTCTATCCTTAGCCAAATATTCTCTTCGTCCTCCGGTGGCAACACCGAGGCCGCGTTGGGCTATGAGGGCATCTCCTGGGGTTGGGCCTCGTTTCTCACGCTCGTCCTCGGCCTCGTCATCTGGTGGATGTACCGCTGGGGTGCGCCCGCGCTCTCGCGTCGCCAGCGTGGCATCCTCGCCGCCCTTCGCATCGCGCTTGTCGGGGTCTTCCTCTTCCTGCTGGTCAAGCCTGTCGTCCTCCTCACCCTCAATGAGCCGGTCCGCGAGCGGCTTCTGGTCCTCCTCGACACCACGCAGAGCATGGAGATCAAGGACCGCCGTGTGGCCAACGAGGACCTTGCCCGCGCCGCCATCGCGGCTGGTCTCCTCTCGCCCACCGCGAAGCTCACCAGCTCTCTCCCTTCCGGCGTCGACGCCTGGCGCGAAGCCTCGCGCGTCAAGCTCCTCCAGGCTCTCGCTGCCAATGAGAAGCTCAACCTCTGGCCCCGCCTCCAGGAAAAAGCCGACCTCGATTTCGTCCGCTTCGGCCGCGAGGCCAAGAAACTCGACGCCATGGGCAATGTCCCCGGCGAGCCCGTCACCATCAGCGACGCGACCTCTTTTTTCTCCCGCCTGAAATTCACCGAGGACGCCACCGCGTTGGGCGATTCCCTCCGCCAGGTTCTCGATGAAAATCGCGGCCAGCCCATCGCCGGGATCTTCATCATCAGCGATGGCGCTAACAACACCGGCACCCCGCCCGCCGAGGTCGCGGCCCTCGCCAAGCAGGATGGCATCCCGCTCTTCCTCTACGGCACGGGCATCGTGGGACCGAAGGACATTGTGGTGCACGATGTCACCGGCCCGCGCGGCGCCTTTATCAAGGAGCGCGCCGAGTTCACCGTGCGCGTCCGCGCCTCCGGCTACAATGGCCACCCCGCCAAGATCCAGCTCAAGGCCGACGGCAAGGTGGTCGACGAGCAGGAGGTCAAACTCAACGTCGATGGTGATACCGAGTATCGCCTCGGCTACGAGCCGCAGGAAAAAGCCGAGGTGAAAATCGAGGCCTCCATCGCGCCGGTCGAGGGAGAGTCTTCCGTGGAAAACAACGTGGCTACCACCAAGGTTCGCGTGCTCGATAACAAGGTGAAGGTCCTCTACATCGAGCAGGAGCCGCGCTGGGATTTCCGCTATCTCCTCTCCACTCTCCAGCGCGACCGCAGCCTCGCCGTGAAATCCGTCCTCATCGATGGCGGCGCCGACCTCGCCGACGAACCCGACAGCCCCTTCCTGAAAGAGTTCCCCAAGGACCGTGCCGAGCTCGTCTCCAACGAAATCATCATCCTCGGCGACGTTGATCCCCAGGCTCTCGGCGAGGCGAATATGAAACTCATCAGCGAGTGGGTCAGCGACCTCGGCGGCGGCCTCATCTTCCTCGCCGGCCCCAAGCAGAATCCTTTCAAATACGCCGGTACTCCGCTGGAGGCCCTTCTGCCCGTCACCCTTCAGCCCGGTCTTACCGAGGAGCAACAAACCGAGCGCAGCCGCGACCCCATTGAGCTCAAGCTCACCACCACCGGCGAGTACTCACCGCTCCTCCGCCTGGCCGATGAGAATCTCGACAACCGCCAGATCTGGAACTCCTTCCCCGGCGTGCGCTGGACTGCCCGCGTCGCCGGTGCGCGTCCCACCGCGCAGGTCTTCCTGGTCGACACCAACCCCGACCACGCCACCAATGGCGAGCCCATGCCCGTCATCGCGCAGCAGACCTACGGCCAGGGTTCCGTCATGTATTTCGGCTTCGACGAGACCTACCGCTGGCGCAGCAAACTGGGTGAAAAGTACTACTCCAAGATCTGGAACCAGATCATCCAAAACTTCTCGCTCGACCGCCAGCTCGGCGCCTCCACCCGCACTCAGATCAAGGTCGACCGCCCCGAGTATCTCGTCGGCGACAAGATCGTCATTTCCGGCAAGCTCTTCACCCAGAGCTTCTCGCCCGTGAAGGAAGCCACCGTCCCCGGCACTCTCGTTTTCACCGGCACCGATCCCACCGCCAAGGAAGAGTCCTCCGAGCTCCGGCTCGTCGCCCAGCGCGATCAGCCCGGCGGCTACCAGGCCGAGTTCACCGCGCTCAAGCCCGGCCAATACCGCTTCTCCACCCTCATGGACCCCAAGGCCATTTTGAAATTCAGCGTCGCCTCGCCCCGCGTCGAGCTTGCCGAGACCGCCATGGACGCCTCGCTCCTCCAATCCATGGCCGACGCTTCCGGCGGCAAATTCCTCCGCGAGGAAAATCTCAACGGCCTGCCCGACCTCATCTCCAGCCGCGGCGCGACCGTCCCCACTTTCAAGAAACGTGAACTCTTCTACTCCCCGTGGTGGATGGTTCTCCTCGTCACCCTGGCCTGCACCGAATGGCTGCTCCGGCGTCTCTGGCAATTGAAATGACCAACCCTCTCAAAACCCTCGCTTCGCTGCGCCAGAAGCCCGCCCGCCGGCGGGAGATCCCGCGCGAGCGCCGCATGCCCGATGCGCTCCCGCCGGTCATCGCGAGCCGCCTCAACGCGCTCGCATCGCGCGTGCTCCGCATCTCCTGGGCCGAGGGCCTCCTCTGGCTCGTCGCCACGCTCTGCGTACTCATCCTTGTCCAGGGTGCGCTGGATTGGCTCTACGACCTCTCGCGCGGCGTGCGCATTCTTTTTGCCCTGGCGGATCTCGTCATTTTCGGCGCCCTCATCTACCTCTATGGAATCCTTCCCTGGCAGCGTCGCCCCACACCGGAAGAGGCTGCTCTCCGCGCTGAGCGCCATTGGCCCGCGCTCCGCTCCGGTCTCATCTCCGCCGTGCAACTCGCCCGCCATCCCGGCGGCTCGCCGACCATCGTCAAGGCCATGCTTACCCAGATGGCCGCGCGCATCGCCCAGTTCGACCTCCGCCTCGCCGTGCGCTGGTCGCGGCTGAAGAAGCTCCTCTTCATCACTCTTGCACTGATTCTCGTCACCGCCGGTCTCATCGCTTGGCTCGCGCCGAAGAGCATCTTCCTCCTCCAGCGCATCGCCCTGCTCAATGTCCCGCTCCCCACCGAGACGATCGTCATTGCGGTTAGCAAGGACATCTCCACGCCCACCGGCCAGACCATCGAACTCACCGCCCGGGCCTCCGGCGTCATCCCGCGTTCCGGCCGGGTCGAGGTTACTTACGAAGGCAAGAGTCCTGAGTTTGTCACTGTCACGCCCAAGGCCTCCACGCCCGATACCTTCTCGATCCAGCTCGCCAATCTTCAGCAGCCGCTCACCTACCGCTTCTATCTCAACGACGGCCGCGGTGACGAGTGGGGCGTGAAGCTCATCCATCCACCGGTCATCAAGGAGATCCAGTTCGACGCCACCAGCCCCGCCTACGCCGGCCTTCCGCCCACGCGCCTTCTGCCCGGCAGCCTCAGCCTTCTCGCCGGCAGCAAGCTCAAGATCTCCGGCAAGTCCAACCAGCCCCTCAAGTCCGCCCGCCTCGTCTACTCCGGTCAGGATCGCTCCATCGAGATCAAGCCCGAGGGCGCCGACCACACCGATTTCAACGTCACGATCGATATTCCGAAATCCGGCCTCGATGGCGTCTGGGTCGAGCTCCGTAACGAGCAGGATACTGTTTCGCAAAACAACACCATCTACGCCCTCCAGATCATCCCCGACAAGCCACCCGAGATCACCCTCGCCGATGGCCAGCCCGATAAGGCCAACCTCGTCGCCACCCAAAAGCCCCGCATCAAGTTCGAGGTCAGCGACGACTTTAAGGTGCAGCAGGTCTTCCTTTGCGTGCAATCGCTCAACACCCTCGGCGAGGGCGAGAATCCCGATCCCGCCAAGGCCAAGGAAATCCCCATCACCGTGCCCAAGCCCGCCGCGCGCATCGCGTTCGATTTCGAGTGGAACGACCCCGAAAAATCCGTCGACTGGGCCGAAGGCCAATCCTTTGCTTGGTGGATCAAGGCCGTGGACAACAACGATGTCACCGGTCCGGGCGTCACCTACAGTTCGCCCCGCCAGTGGTCTGTTGTTTCTCTTCAGACCAAGCGCGAGGAACTCGCCGCGCAGCTGCGCAAGAACGCGGAGTCAATCAAGGATCTCTCAGGAGCACAGGAAAGCGTCAGAAAGTCACTCGGCGAGTGGCTCAAACAGGACAACAGCAAAAAATGAAAACACCTCGCACTTCATCAATCGTGACCCGCCCTTCGGGTCGTTTGTGGATCCCCGCTCTGGCCGTTGCCATGGCCCTGCCCGCCGCCTTTGCGGAGGACGCCGCCGACCAGCAAAGCGAAGCCTATCGCGCCAGCATGGCCCAGGGCGATGTGAAGAACGATGCCGCCGCCATCCAGGCCGAGCTCATCGAACTCCGCGAGCAGATGAAGCAGCTCATGCCCGGCGACGTCGCCGCCGTCGATGCCGCGATCAATAAGATCCAGTCCCTTTCGCAGGATCAAATGGGCCAAGCCGTCACCGCTCTCCAAGAGGCCAGCCGCAGTAAGGACGCCGCCCAGCAGGTTCAGAAGATCACTGGCGCCTTGAAGAACCAGGGCGCCGTCAGCACCGCGCTCAAGCAGCTCTCCGTCGACCTTCAGGCCAAGGAGGACCAGGCCAGCCTCGCCTCCGAGCTCAGTGAGCTCGTTCGCCGCGAGGTCGCCATCTGCCTGGAGATCGGCCGCCTTGGCAAAATCCACCAGACCCCCGGTGAGCTGCGCAATCGCCACCAGGAGCGCTTCCAGGTTGCCAACGAAGATCAGAAGGGCGTCACCGCCGATCTCAAATTGCTCAGCCGCAAGGTGGATAACATGTCGAAGGACTTCGCCACCGATCCGCAAAACGCCGTCGTCCAGGCCGCCGCCCTTGGCATCGCGCAAAAGCTCACCGACAATGCCGATCAGGCCCAGAAGCTCACCGAGACCGGCCCCTTCAATGATGCCGTCGTCGCCCAGACTCAGGTCATCAAGACTCTCGTCGCAATGGAGAAGGCGCTCGCCGCCGGAGGGGATCCCCTCGACCGGCTGCGGGCGCTGACCACGCGGCTCCAGCAGGCCGGCTCCGATCAAAAAGATGTCGCCGACGCCGTCATGCTTATCGGCGACCGCCAGGATCTCGACCGCGCCCAGAAGCGCCTCCAGGGCAGCCTCGGCGATGAGGTGGCCGCCGTGCGCTTCGAGGTCGAGTCCACCAACAATCTCGCCGCCACCCGCCTTCAGGCCGCCAGCGATGCCATCGACAAGTCCCTCCTCAATTTCGTCCGCATGTGGGAGGAGCACATGGATGCCCGCGTGAATACCCAGGAGGCGCAGAAGAACATCGCCGCCGCACTCCAGTCCCTGCTCGACCAGATCGCCGCCGCCGAGAAAAACGCGCCCAAGACTCCCGCGCAGCTTGCCCAGCAGCTCGATCAACTCCAGCGCGATGTCGCCCAGGCCGCCGTTCTCCAATCGCAGGCCGCCCGCCTGCCCCAGCCGCAGAATCCCGCCCAAAAACAGGCCATGATGGATCGCATCAACGATTTCCAGCAGCGCGCCGCTCAGCTCGATCCCGCCGCCTCCGATATGCTTACGGCCGCCGCCCAGCAACTTCCCACCGATACGCCGCAGGCCCAGGCTGCTGCCGCGCAAAAGCTCGCCGAGGCCGCGCAGGAACTGGCCAAGGAAAAAGCCGAGCTCGCCGCCATGGCCCAGGCCGAGGCGCAGATGGCCGCCGCCCAGGATAAAATCGACAAGGCCCAGCAGGACCTCGAGAAGAACCAGACCCCGCAGGCCGTGAACGACCTCCGCGCCGCCCAACAGGCCGCGCAGGCCGCCCAGCAGGCCACCGCCCAGGCTGCTCCCGAGGCCGCGCAGGCCATGGCCCAGGCCAATCAGCAATTGCAGCAGGCCGGCCAGGCCGCCGCTCAGACCAACGCGCAGGCCGCCGAGAAAAACGCCGCCGCCGCCGAGGCCGCCCTCGCCCAGGCCCAGGCCGCTCTCGGCCAGGCCATGGCCAAGCAGCCCGGCATGCAAATGGCCATGCAGATGGGCGCCGGCACCAAGGTCGCCGAGAACGCCCCCGCCCAGCAGGGCCCCGCCACCCAGTCTCAGGGCAACGGCGGCAACGGTCCCACCGGCGACAATCTCAAGGGTGCGGGCGACAAGGGCGGTCCCGCCGAGGTCATCGACGGCCTCGACCCCAAGGACCGCGATGCCGTCGCCACCCTGCAAAACGAAAAGCCGCCCCGCGAGTTCGTCCCCGAGGTCCAGCAGTACTACAAAAACATCGCCGATGGCGTGGGCCTGAAATGAACGCCTCCCGCCACCTGCCCCTCGTCGCCCTTCTTCTCATGGGCCTCCTCGCGCCGTCTTTGCGCGCCGACGACAAGGGTTCCATCTTCGGCTCGTCCAAGCGCACCGGCGGCGCGCTCATCGGCATCCTCTACGACTTCAAGCAAACCCAGAAGCGCGAGAAGATCCCCGTCGACCGCGCCTTCTTCGAGAAGAGCATCGCGCAGTTTGTCGATAGCGGCTACGACGAGGGCCTCCTCAACAAATACTACCGCGTTCCCCGCGCGCTCTATACCACCCAGCTCCATATCAACACCATGGACGCCAACGGCGCGCCCAAGGCCTTCGGGGTTGATCAGACCGTCGAGCCCAAGAAATGGATGGTCCACTACAAGGGCCAGATCTCCGCGCCCGAGGATGGCGCCTACCGCTTCCTCGGCAACGCCGACGACTTTCTCGTCGTCGCCATCAACGGTAAAACCGTCCTCGTCGCCGAGATGCCCGGCACCCCCATGGGCGTGAAGTGGGTCGCCAAGGAAGCTCCTCCCTCCCGCGAATACCAGGCCGCTGGCGATTGGGTCAACTTCCGCGCCGGCGAACCCGTCGACATCGACATCGTCACCGGCGAATCCCCCGGCGGCCAGTTCCGCTGCATCCTCGACATCCAGAAAAAAGGCGGCAACCCCACCCCCTTCCAGCTCACCGTCAGCAAAGACACCCCAGCCGGCACTCGCCCCTGGCGCGGCATCCCATAGAACCTGTAGCATCGGCGCTCTGTCGCCGATTCGCCCAGCGGGCGATCTCCCTGGTTTTCCCCTGGAATTCGCTACTCCGTGATCAGCTTCCTTAACTTGGGAGAGAGCCAGAATCCGGCGTGTCGATGAAGTTGATCCACGACGTCCTCGGCATCCGCAAGCAGTCCCCGTTCGCGAGCCTCGATTAACACGCCGACTAATCCCACGACCGGAATACCCAAGTTGCGGGCCGCCGCCCTTCCAAGCCGTTCGTCCATGAGGAGAAAGTCCGCGCCCACTTCACGAGCCAAAATAATCGCTTCCGATTCTCCGGCACCGAAATCGTGCCGCAACAGCGCGACCATTCCAAGATCTTGAACCGTCTGGCGCTTGATCCACGCCGCTCCAGCCACTTCTTTTGCGCCCGGCTTGTCCGCCCCGGCGTTAACCAACTCCGCCCAGACTGCCTCCGGGACAAGGAGTTCTTCGAAAATCGTGTGCAGCAACTCAAGCCGCCCAATCCTCCCCAATGCAATGAGAGGAGAGGCGTCGGCTACGACGATCATGCCGACCGCCGCAGCGAAAGAGCAGCCTGGTCATCCAACGCATCTTGTTCCTCATAATGAGGGCCGAGATTGCGTGCTCCCAGATGCATCTGAAACTGCCCGACGGGAATTCCGGCCAACTCCGCCGCTTTCCCCATGGAAAGGCGCTGACCGGCAAATAGCGCGATGGCGAGTTCCAGTTTGGCATCGGGAATCGTCATTCTCGCCGACTCCAGAACGTCACCCGGGATTTCGATGCTCAGCGTTGCAGCCATGACCACAGAATACCCTCATCCCGAGCCCTAGGCAAACCGCGATTTTCACCCTAGTAGCCCCTACACCCCCACCGCCCGCGGCACCTTCCCCTCCATCTCCCGCACCCCCGAAAGAATCCTCCCTCGCGTCGAGATCACCTCCGAATACCACGTTGCCGAATCCTTCAGCGTTCGCTTCTGCGTTTCGTAATCCACATGGATCAATCCAAAGCGATGGCGGTAGCCCTCGTTCCATTCAAAGTTATCCATCAGCGACCAGACAAAATATCCCTCCACCGGCACCCCATCCTGAATCGCTCGATGCAGCTCCCGCAGATACCGCGTGATGTAGTCGATCCGGCTCGGATCATGCACCCCGCCGTCCACTGCCACCCAATCCGCGCTCGAGAGCCCGTTCTCCGTGATCACGATCGGCAGCTTGTAGCGCTCATGCAGAAACTTCGGCCCCCAATACAGCGTCTCCGGCAGCACCTTCCAGTGATAGTGGGTTTCCGGCCACCCGCGTTTCGCTTCGACCTTCACTGGCAGCCCTTCCGCATTTGCCGCGCAAATCTCACCCGAGTACGTATTGCATCCGTAGAGATCAATCGGCTGCCGGATCAACTCCATGTCCCCCGGTCGCACCTTCGGTGCGTCCTTCCCCAAAATCCGCAAAGCCGCTTCCGGGTAGTGCCCGAGCAGCGGTGGATCGGCCCACCACGTATTGCTCCAGAGACCATTCCATCCTTCGTCCAGTGTCATCCGCCGTGCCGCCTCGATGTCCGCGACATCGTCCGAGGCCGGCACCGCCACCACTCCCACCGGCGCCCAGGCAATGATTGGCTTCGACTTTGCCCGCTCGCGAATCACCTGCACCGCGCGCCCATGCGCCAGCAGCGCATGGTGGCCCGCCAGCAGTGCCTCCGCCCGGCTTAGTTTTAATCCTGGCGCATGAACGCCATCCAGATGCCCCAGCCCGATGAAACACTGCGGCTCGTTTAGCGTGATCCAGTGTGAGACGCGATCCGACAGCAAATCCACCACCTCTCCCACATAGTCGGCAAACCACGTCGCGCTCTCGCGATTCAGCCAGCCGCCCTGCAGGTACAGTTCATACGGAAAGTCCCAGTGAAACAGCGTCACCCACGGCTGAATTTCCGCCGCCAGCAGCGAGTCCACGAGCCGGTCATAAAAACTCAGCCCCGCCGCGCTCGGTCGTCCGCGCCCGTTCGGAAAAATCCGCGTCCAAGAAACGGAGAGCCGGTACGCCTGCAGCCCGATCTGCGACATCAGCGCCACGTCGGATTCATAGCGATTGTAGTGGTCGCAGGAAACCTCGCCCGTATGCCCGCCGATGATCGCTCCGGGCTTCTCGCAAAACGCGTCCCATACCGAAAGCCCACGTCCATCCTGCCGCGCCGCGCCTTCGATTTGGTAAGAGGCCGCCGCCGCGCCCCAGGTGAATTTTTCAGGAAAGAGAGTATGGGAGGATGTTCCAGGCATGGCGAGGGAGGGGGGCTAGGGCTTGAGCGTATTGGAGGAAATGGTTTGTCCGGGCGGCACCGTGAGATGCCCCACGGCTTGTCCTTGTTCGGTAAAGATTACGTCGGCTGGCGCAGAGCCGGGGTTGTACGCCGTGTAGGTCTTCGTCTTCGTGGCGCGGTTGAAATACACCGCCGAGGTCGGGATCGACCCATGCGCCTCGGCCACGCGCGTTCCCAGTTGCCGATAGGCCTGCGCGTAATAATAGACCAGCCCACCCTGGTTGAGATCCTTCGCGATCTCATGATTCTGGGTCCACAGCTCGGTGGTCACCTTCAGCACCTCATCCGGCGCAAAGAGCGCGCGATATCCGAGGATCACATTGCCCAGCGCATTGCCCATCCCCACGATCGTGTTGTCCTCGGGGTTGTAGCTCTGCCCCTTATGCTCCGCCTCCGTCTGCAGCCACTTCTCGCGGAACGACACCATCTGCCCATCCTGATATTTCGCAAACTCCGGATCCTCCGCGAGGTACTCGATGATCGGCGAAACCGGCAGCCACTGGATGCCATAGATCCAGCCTGGATCGCCGCTGAAAAACGTCCCAAAGGCCTGCCCGCCGTCGAAGAGAATGCCCACGATGGTCTGCTTGTAAGCCGCCGGGAACACGCTCTCCGCCTTCCCATTCTTCCACGCGTGATAGTTGTTCCAATACGTCATCGTTGCCGCCCGCTCCATCGCAAAACCCATCGCCCCTGCGTCGCGCATCCCGTCCTCCTGGAGCACCGCGCCCAGCAGGAACAGCCCGCCCCACGACTGCATCGCCTCCGAGCTCGATTCCTGGTTGTTCCCGCCGGGACTGCTGAAACCGCCCGCATGCGAGTGCCCCGCCCAGATGTCGAACGTCCGCAGGAATGGGAAGTTCTTATCGCTCCGGTCCCAGTTCGCATACTGCTTCGCCACCAGCTCCAGCATTGGCTTGTAGCCGCTGGCAAAGTCTTTGTCGTACATGCTCAGATACGCCCCCGCCGTGGTGAAGTACCCGTAGTGAAAATGGTTGTCCGTGAATTGGAACGAGCCATAGCTGTCATTGAACCCGATCAGCGCCTTCCACCGATCGTAGCGCGCAAAGTAATGCTCCGCCTCGCCCGGCGTGTAGGTCAGCCAATCCACCAGCGCCTGCTCGCAGCGTTTCTTCACCGCTTCCACGTTCGGATCCGTCACGTCCTCCGCGATCACCAGGTACTGCCCCAGGCGCATGATGTCTTTCCCGCCCCAATAGGTGTCGCCTCCGTATTCGGGCCGATCCGCCATGCCCTTAATGAAGAAAGACATCCTTGCCGCATCCCATGGATACTCTTTCGCCGCCGCTTTTGGATTAAGCGGCGGATTCGGCATGATCCCTTCAAACGGATACGTGATGTGAAACTCGTTTCCCTCCGCGCAATGCATCAGCCCCCGCGCCGTCTGGTAGTCGACCTTCGCCATCTTCAGGTCGTTCGTTGTCCCGAGATAGTGATGCGCGATCCACCCTTGCAGGAATGTGGTTGCCGCACCCTCCAGCGCGGTTCCGCTGATCACCCACTTTGTCTCCACCTGCGCCTTTGCCGGATCGTAGGTCCAATCAAGGCGCGTGCTGCGCGGCACCATCCGCGCATGCTGCGTGAGCACTCCGAGATCCACCGCGTCTCCGCCCGCACCCACCACCACATAGTTCGCGCCCGCCCCCGTATGCGTGATCTTGATCAGGTCATCATCCCGGTCGAGCTTGGTGCCACTCGGGAGGTACACCACGAATTTCCGCCCCTCCACCGCCACCATGATTTCCTGCGCCTCGCCCGGGAAGGTAAACGCCTCGCCCTTCAGCGTGCTTACCGTCGCCCCCGCCGGCAGCTTCAACACCGGCGCGATTCCCTCCAGCTCCACCCACACGTAAGGCAGGCCATGCCCGAAGGTCGCATCCATCTTGCCCCCGTCCTTTGCCTTCAGCCGCGCCTGCACCAGCCAGTCGCTCCAGTGCGAGGCCACGGCGCTCTCCGCCACAAAACTCGTCTTCTCCGGCGTCTGACCCTTCACCGGCTGCTGGTCCGTCAGCATGATCTGGTCGACCAAAATGTGCCCCCAGCCGCCGTGGGCCATGTCCGCAATATTGATCACCCCCTTCTTCCCCTGAAACTCCGACACATCCCAATACTCCTGGCTCATCGACTCCGTGTTGTGCCCCGTCGCGCGGCGCACCTCGTTCCCATCCACCAGCAGGCGGATATAGAGATCCTGCGGCTGGTCGCCTCCCCCGACTAGGAAAGTGAGAAACTTCCGGTCGATCACAAACTCACCCGAGGTCAGCTCTCCCTCCGTCGCATCGTCCGGATTGCACGAATTCGCCAGCCCCTTGCCCACATAGTTGCTTACCGGTGTCTGATTGGGAAATTTCCCCTGCGCCGGCGCCTCGCCAAAGTTCCCGCTCCCCATCCACCCATCCGCGTAGTGGTCCCCCTCAAAGTCCGCCAGCAACCGCGCGGCGTTGGAGTTCTCTCCCGCATCCCCCAGCACCTCCAGCGCCGGTCCCGTCTGCATGTCATTGCCCGCCTCGTTCCAGCCCATCGGGAGGAAAATTTTGATCCCATGCGCCGTCGCCCCCACCGAGAACGGATACGCCCACATCGTCCCCGCGTATTGATCGACGATCAGGTTTGTCCACCACTGGTTCGTCGGCACCGGCTCCCCCGCCAGCGAGGCATCGATATACAACGGCCGAGTCGGCATGTCCGCCACCTTGTCCCCATTCCTCCCCTGATCCTCCTGCGCCGGCGGAAACGAAGCATACGACCCCTTCCCCGCCGAGACCGCCACCGGTTCATCAGCCCGCAACGACCCGAAAGGTCCCGCCATCACGGATACCGCGAACAGACAACTGCGCGCCGAAAGGCGCGCTGTAGCAACAACCGAACGACGAAGACGTGAGATAGCCTTTCCGAAGGAAAGCCCTTTAGGGCGAGGCAGAGCCGAGGCAACGCTATGTCGCCGTTTCGCCCAACGGGCGATCTCCCTGATTACCTGTCTAAATGAGCCAAAAACCCCACGCTCCGCCCCAAAAAAATCACCAAAACGACAAGAAACCTGGGGAACGATCATGGGGGAGACTGTTGCGGTACCGGGCATCCTCGCCCGCCTGCGCTACAATCTCAAGAAAACAATGCATTTTTATGCACATTTACGAGCTTTTCGTTCCTCGGCGGACCCACCGTCTGCCCCGTCCGGAACCTCGGCCCGATCAGCGTGTGCTGCACCAGCGTGAACCGCTTTTCGATCAGATCCGAGAGTCGCTTGCCCCCAATCAATCCGATCTCCCGATACGGAATTACACTCGTGGAAAGCTCCGGTTCGTTGTCCAGCGGTTGAATTCCGTCAAACCCCGTTACCGAAATCATCCCCGGCGCATCCCAGCCGCGTTCCCGCAGGGCTGCCATCAGATCATAGCCCAGGTGATCCGCCGCGCAGACCCACGCCGTCACTCCGGCTTCCACCCGCTTCGCGGCATAGTCGAAACTCTCATCCATCGATCCGAAATTGTTCGGAAAGATGTTCACGATATTGCGGGGATCCACCGGCAGCTTCAGCCGCACCATCTTCTCCATGAAGCCGCTGTACCGGCGCAGCGACCACTCCGCCTCCACATCGTAGCTCCGGGTGAAGAACCCAATCTTGCGGTGCCCCGCCTCGATCAGATGCTCGATCGCAATCGCGATGCCCTTGTAGTGGTCCACGTCCACGCAATTCATGTCCGCGTGTCCCGTCTGCTCGGCCAGCGACACCACCGGGAAATTGCGCATCAGCTCTTCCACGACCGTTTCGGGGAAGGGGTATATCAGGATGATCCCGGCCCATTTCCGGTTCTGCAAATGCTTGATCTTCCGATACGTCTCATCCTGGAGCGACCTTGCCAGGGTATCCACATAGTGGATCTCCAGCTTGATGTCGTGCAGCAACGAATACTCGGTCAGCCCCGCAAAGACCTTCTGGCCGGGGCTCTCAAATTTGCCGCTCAAAAAATCCATCCGGTTCGTGCACACCAGCACGCCCACCGTCACGCTCGCCTTCGGCCGCGACTTTTTCGGGTCGCGCATCTCCATGTGCACGTAACCCATCCGCGCCGCCAATTCAAAGACCCGGGCCCGCGTTTCCGGGTTGATCGCCGGGTGGTTCGTAAAGCACCGCGATACCGTGGCACGGGAGATCTCCAGCTGATCCGCGATCGCTTGTTGATTGATCTTCTCCATGTGATTGACGGCCCTTGGCTGGTCTGGCCAGCGTTTTCAAGAACTTGCTGATTTATGCGCTTTTATGCAACTGCAATCTCTGTGCAGTCGTACGGGCGCCTCTATTCCACGTAAAAGGGGATATTGTCCGCGCTCGCCGCTCCTTTTCCGTCTCGTACGGTCAGGAATAAACGGTAGGCCCCCGGCTTCTTGGGCGTATGAACCTGCACCGTGGCCTCGCCATTCTTTTCAATGCATTCCGGATGGGTGGGGGGAGCGGACTCCGCATCGCCACCTACCTTCAGGTCGGTGCTCTCTTCGATCACCACCCACTCGTAGGTCATCTTGTCATTGTCGGGATCGCTCACCACCACCGTGGCGGGGATGATCGTGTCCGCCTTCACCCGGGCCTCGCGCAGATCGGTCGTGATCGACTCAACCTTTGGGCAGCGATTGGCCGGCCACTTGCCCGTCCAGGCCCGCGACATCGCATCCACCGAAGGCAGTTTTTCGCCGGTCGCCAGGAACATTCCATACCACGTCGCGGTGGTCTCCTGCTTGTTGCCCCAGACAAAGGCGTAGGTGCCCAGGCAGGTTCCCTTGCCATCTTCCACCACCACTTGCTGGGTGGAGTAATACGTCGCCGCCTTCTGCCGGCTGGTTGGCTCGATTGGCGCTTTCCAGCTTGTCTTCGGCACCTCCCAGTGGCCCACCGGCCCAAATTCCGTCAGCACAAACGGGCCGGTCCAGCCCGAGGTCGCCAGCGCCTTGCCCACGCCGGGCGCGCTCGCATACGCATTCACCCCGAGCACATCGATGTTCGGATAGTATGTCTTAATGCTCTTGATTTTAGTGGGCACCGCGCCCGCGATCACCGTCATTACGGGATGGTTCGGATCCTCCGCCTTGATGATCGCCGCCAGTTCATTGAGCTCCTTCCAGATGGTCGGATCGCTCCCATCATCCATCGGCCCTTCCATCTCATTCCCCAGTCCCCACATCAGCAGCGCCGGGCTGTCCTTATACTTCTGCACCGCCGCCTTCACCGCCTCGCGCTGCGATTTGATGAACGCCGGATCATGATAGTTAAACCCATGTCGCGGATGCTTCACCCAGATCCCCACCGTCACCGCCAGCCCCAATTCATTGCACCGATCCAGAAACGGCTTTCCATCCTCCTTCTGGTCCAGGGTCTCAATCCCCCAGGTGCGAATCGAGTTTCCTCCGGCTTCAACGAGTTCCTTCAAATAATGCGACCCGCCCGCTCCCTTGATGAAAAACGGCTCCCCATTCCGCAGCAGCGTATACTTCCCGTCGGCTTCCTTCCGAACGCTGACTTTCGAGGGAGCCTTGGAAGCCGTCTGCCCTTGCAAACAAGCCGCCGCGGCAAATAGAAATAACGAGGCAATCGATCGGGGGAATCGCGAAATCATGTCACCCAATGTAAGGCTCCATTCGCGCCTGACAAGTCATATGTGCATAAAAGTGCATTAAAACGCCACTCCTCAAAATGACGCATAAAAGTTGAGATTTTCCCCAATCCCCGCCATCGCGAGGGGGCATGGATCGGCGGAGCATAGCCACGCCCTCGCAAAAGTGAGAAATCTATTTCCGCCCCGCCCCCGGCGCCTTCCCCCAAAAGCGCCGGTAGATCCGCGAAAAATAAAGTGGATCCTCATATCCCACCTGCGCTGCAATCTGCTTCTGCGGCAGCCCGGTCTCCCGCAGCAGATAACGCGCCTGGCGCAGCCGCAGCCGCTGGAGATATTCCCCGGGGCTGCACGTCATCGCCGCGTGAAAATGGAGCCGCAGATAGTTGGGCGAGACCCCGGCCTCCCGATACAGCGCCGCCAGCGCATCCCTCTCGCGATAGTGCGCCGCCAGCCAGCGCAGCGCCTCCTTCACCTTGGGATGAATGGGGCGATCTTCCGCTGTTTTCACCACCCGCGGCGGCGAAGCTTCCGCCCAAAACCTCGCCAGCATGGCCTTCAGCTCCCCCTCCATCTGCAAGGCTGACCATTCGTCCTGCCTCGCCCAGTGAGCGGCCAACCTGCGATAGGATTTCCTCTCCAGCTTCGCGGCCACTTCCCGCATCCGGCGATGAAACGCGACCTGCGGCGTTACCTCCGCGCCTTCGATATCGAATTCGCACCACACCGCTTCGCAGCTCTCCCGGGAGGGCACGCGTGACACCCGGCGAATCCAGGCCGGCACAAAGAACTGCGTTCCAGTCTCGAAGCGAAAAGCCCGATCCTCCATTCGGTATTGCAGCCGCCCGTTGAGCACCAGAATCAGCCGGTTCGTCGTCACGATCTCGTCCTGCGCCGCGATGCCGGGGACAAAGACATGGTGGCCGACGTTCGTCACCGTAATGGAATGCCGAAGGTGCGAGCGCAGCAGGGTCTGGCAATCGGGGGCGCTCTCCATGCGTCCAAGCTAGTACACAGTATTTCGAGGGAAAGTGTTAATTTTGTCCATGCCTTTATTGAAATCGCCCAAACCTCGCGAGTTGGGTTCCGCAGGACTCTCCCGCTACCGTGAGTCATGCCGTTTATCAGCGAACCCGAGCGCCAGATCCCGGTCGTGGGAGAATTTGATCTTTGTGTCCTGGGCGGCTCCTGCACCGGCGTCTTTGCCGCCGTGCGGGCCGCGCGGCTCGGGCTTTCCGTAGCGATCGTCGAGCGCATGGGCTGCTTCGGCGGAGTTGCCACCCTGTCGCTGGTCAATGTGTGGCACAGTTCCCTGGACGAGCCTTTCGAGAAGCAGATCTTTGCCGGTCTCACTATCGAAGTGATGGATCGCCTTCGCCTCCGGCAGGCCGTGACGGACTATCCCAACTGCCCCCACTACGCCTGGGTTTTTAACAGCACCGAACTGCAGATCGAACTCGACGAGCTCATTCAGGAAAGCCGCATCACTCCTCATCTGCACACCGCCTTCGCCGCGCCTCATGTGGAGGATGGCCGCCTAAAAGCCGTGGTGGTCGAGAACAAGGACGGCCGCCAGGCCATCCGCGCGCGCTTCTTCATTGATGCCACCGGCGATGGCGACCTCTGCCAGCGCCTCGGCCTGGAGACTTACCGTGCGGGTCTCATCCAACCCGCCACTACCTGCGCTCTCTTCAGCGGATGGGATAAATTAAAGGGAAAAGACTGGGGCAAGCTCCTGCGAGACCATGGCCCGGAATTCAATTTTGCGCCCGGTTTCGCCTGGGGAGCTCCCGTGCCGTCCTCCGATCTCTTCATGCTGGCCGGCACCCGGGTGCGGCAGGATTGCTCCACCGCCTCCGGCTTTACCGCCGCCGAGATGGAGGGCCGTCGGCAGGTGCGCGCCGTCCACGATATTTTGCGCAAATACAGTCCCGAAACGCCGCTCTCCCTGCAGTCACTTCCCGCCCGCATCGGCATTCGCGAGACGCGGCATGTCCGCTGCCATCACCATCTCACCGGCGAGCAAATCCTGGGGGGGCAAACCTATCCCGACGAAATCGCCTATGGCTCCTATCGCGTGGATATTCATCACGCCGACAAAGCTGGTATCACCCTGCGTTATCTCGACGGCCGCCAGCAATACTGCCGCCCCGGCTTCGAAACCGAGGCGAGTCGTTGGCGTGAGGAATCGGCGGAATCCCCCACTTGGTACTCCATTCCCTATCGCTCCCTCATTCCGCAAGGCCCGATCGATAATCTCCTCCTCGCCGGCCGCTTCATCGACGCCGACGAAGAAGCGCATGGCGCCATTCGCGTGATGGTGAACATGAACCAGACCGGAGAAGCCGCCGGCGTTGCTGCCTTCCTGGCCCTGCAAAATGAGGTTGCTGCAGCGCGGGTCGATCCCTCCAAACTGCGTGCGCTGCTTCAAGAGGGCGGCTCGCGTTTTCCCTGATCTCCCTACCGCGGAGGGCCGGGCCGCCGCGTATTACGCGGATCCACCGTCCCCCAATACCCGCCGATAATGTAGGGGAATTTGCCCGGCGTCACATGGTAGTGCCAGCCGCGCGCCTCGTCGTAGTGGATGTTGAAATCATTGAGCGGGTTGGCTTTGGAGTTCATGGCCATCTCGCCGTTTCCTTCGTAGGGCCCATAGACCGGAAAGCCATCATAGGCCCACCCAATGAGCGGTGAATGGGTCTCGCCCTTGTCCTCGAAGGGCGAACGCGAGCAGACCGGGTATTTGTGGTAGTGGTATCGATTGCTGGGATCGGGATGCCCGCAACACCGATCCATGATGTTCACGGCCTCGTCCATCTGCGCGTCGAAGGGATTGTAAAACACCACTCCATTCACCGCGATGCCGGTCGGTCCCATGGGCAGCGCGCCGTTCGCGTCGCGGTAGGTCATGGACTTGGCGTTGGGATTGCGCTCGGGATTGAGCGGAAGATAGGCCACCACATTCTGCTCCTGGATGTAGCTGCGATTTCCCAGGTAGCCGGGAAAAACGCCGGTTGGATGATTGGGAATATCCAGCGAGTGAATGACCATCTGGTCCGGCGTGAAATCGATCTCGATGGTGTTGTTCAGCCACTTGTCCTCCTGAATCACCTGCCCCTGAGTATCCTTGAATCCCTTGCGCAGCCAGGCGCCGCGGTTCAGGGCAAAGGGCGTCTCCAGGATCTCGCCCGTTTTGTAAACCAGGCGGTCGAGGTTGGAGCTGTCGTAATGCCGTGGCACCGTGACGGTGGCATCGGTGCGATCCCGCAAATAGTACCAATGCCCGCCGATCGGCAGGAGGGCGTTCTTGTCGATCGGCAGCGGCGATGCGCTTTTGGCCGCCACCGCAGTCGGCTGGGCCGCGATGGGCTCCAGACGGACATCGTCGACGAAGAATGATCCGTAGGGCGCGGTTCCTTCTCCGTTTTGAAAGCTCACCGAGAGCTCGACGTTGTCGATATCGTTGAAGGGCATGAGAAAATCGAAGGCATAAACCGTCCAGGCCGAAGAGCCGTATTTTGCGAGATCGCCATTCTTCTCGATATCGCGCCGGTCGGCCTGGATGCTCGGATACAGCTCCTTCACCACGCCATCGAGCGCCTTGGTTCCGCTGAAAAATCGCACCCGCATTTCCAGGTCGCCGTTGTCTTTCACTTTGAAGTCCTTGCCCGGCAATCCGCGAAAGGAGAAGCGGAACCACTTCCCTTCCGAACCCTGTAGCTCGGTCACGCTGAATTTCACCGATCCTGCATGCTGGCCGTCGTTGTTAAGATCCGCGGCGGAATCCAATTGCACGCACTTCCCCGTGGACTCGAATTCCAACTTGCCGAAGTCGATAAGCTTGGCATCTCCCTGAAAGGTGGTTGTTGCCGCGGGAGCCTCGAAAGTCTCCTCCAAGAGGGCGCCGGCCATGGTTGTGAGTGGAAAACTCAGCGTCACGAGGGCGGCTTGGCAAAAACTACGGAACTGCTTCATGGGCAAAGTATTTCGCCGGCGCGGCCGGAGCGCGATTCTTCTGGTATCAAAGGAGGCTGGCAAGGGACGAACCTAACCTCTGGTGGGACGAGTTTTTTGACCAAGCCAGGCGAGGGGAGCCAGGCCGGTCCGCCGGCGGAAGAGGCGGTAGAAATGGGAGAGATCGTCAAAGCCCGCCGAAAAAGCCGCGCCCGTCACGGTATTTTGCCCCTGAGAGAGCAGGCTTTGAACGTAGTCCAGGCGCCTCTCGGTCAGGAACTCGACGAACGATTGGCCGGTTTCCAGGCGAAACAGCTTGCTGAATTGCCGCCGGGAGAGCCCCGCGCTCGCCGCGGCGCTTTCCAGGGTCCATCGCTCGTACAGCGCGCTTTCGATACGGTGTTGTAAATGGCGGATACGCTGGCGGGCGGAATTCCCCGAGGTTGTCTCCAGCCGGGCAATCGCCACGAGCAACTGCAGGGCAATGGCCTGCTGGATG
>OUNM010134835.1_pt1 | contig 38149 bp, 35 predicted proteins | sample 1769961 | NCBI WGS metagenome assembly OUNM01 (sample SAMEA3914820, study PRJEB12502) | metagenome | biome: forest; material: soil | place: USA | collected 2012-03-12 | depth 0.3 m | reverse complement strand
TCACGGCAATGCTGATTTCATGGTCAACGAAGACGGAACGCCCAATACTGCCCATACCACCAACTTGGTGCCGTGCATTTTAGTGGACAAAGAATATACTAAACCTATCAAGGACGGGAAATTGGGTGACCTAGCCCCCACTATTTTGGAACTGATCGGGGTAGCACAACCGGCGGAGATGACAGGGGTGTCGCTTTTGTGAAAAGAAATCAGTGTAAATTTTGTGATTCTGTTCCAATAAGGCAAAGGAAGACAGAGAATAAGGAAACTTTTCCTAGTCTCCGTCTTCCTTTACATTTATAGGAGACTATAAACTAAAATAGCATCAAGGTTTATCCCATCTCTTGTCAAGTTCTCTAGGCAGAAAAAATCCCTTGATACAGTTGGGGTTTCTTATACAAATTTGAATATGCGTTTTTGATCTGAAACCTGCTCCTTTGTATAAATTTTTGTCTTCTGGAAATAATCCACGAACAGAATCGAACTTTTTTACTTTATCTTCTTGTGTATGAAGGGTTTCAATAACAGCGCAGTCAAGATACCTTAGTAATCTGTATTTTGATTTTGAGTTAGGCGGATTTATATTTCTGGGTAACTTACCTCCAGTAATTTTGTAAGCTTCTTTTAAATTTTGATAAGCTTCTTTAACAAGTATGTTGTTCTTAAAATTAAGTAAATCCAAACAATAGCCTAAATCTAAAACAGCACCAATTATGGATGGTTGGGTTATGGAAGAGTTCTTTAACTTAGCTTTTTTGGTTGCAAATTCCAAAGCTCGGTCCGGATCATTTTCCCAAAAATAAATACCGTGACCAAGCCAGTCATATTGATTTGTACTATTTTCAAGAATTTGTTTTTCATTGGAAAAAATAGAATCCCTCACGGTTATATCACAACCGTGAAAACCAAATATTATGCCACTGTGTTTGGAATACATTCGCCTCCATAATTAGGGCTAAGTTTCCCTTCAATAGTAAGGATACCTATTTCCTGTAAATATAGGATAGCATTTTCCTTACTTGATGTAGCTTCTTTTCTCCTTTTTTTAAGAGCTTTTATAAGTACATTTCTTTCCACATCATCCATACCTTTCCTATTTCTGAATAATATTTATTATTTCTAACAACATTTAGTTGCATAAAGTTACACTTTTTTACCAATATCATTAAAATCATCATTAGCAATGTCTCCTCTTTTTATTACTCATCTTGAGTAATAACACTAAGAACTTTCCATATTATACTTTCATAATTATTTCCACTATCATGTGGTATAGATAATCTCGATGGTTCCCTTGCTGTGTTGTGTGATATAATTCTACCAAAAGAATATCCCCTCTCTGGAAATACCTTTTTTTAGATCCCGAGACCTTTCACTATTTTCGCCCTCGTTGCAAGGCACGCCATGAGTAAAGACCCCTCTTCAGAAAACGGAAAAGACCCCAAAGGAGACGACCATATCCACGAAGTAGTACCGGTATCCGGTATGTTCGAAAATTATTTTCTCGACTATGCTTCCTATGTTATTTTAGAACGTGCTGTCCCTGCCATTGAAGATGGACTGAAACCCGTTCAGCGCAGGATTTTGCACAGCATGGAAGAAATGGACGATGGCCGCTTCAATAAAGTGGCCAATATCATCGGCCATACTATGCAGTACCATCCCCACGGCGATGCGTCGATCGGCGATGCCATTGTGAATTTAGGCCAAAAAGATCTTTTGATCGAGACCCAAGGAAACTGGGGGGACATTCGGACGGGAGACAATGCGGCTGCCCCACGATACATTGAGGCACGGCTTTCCAAATTTGCCTTGGACGTGGCTTTCAACAAAGATACGACGGAATGGCAGCTTTCTTATGACGGGCGCAATCGGGAACCTGTAACGCTGCCCATGAAATTCCCTCTTTTGTTGGCACAAGGAGTGGAAGGGATTGCGGTAGGCTTGTCTACGAAAGTATTGCCGCACAACTTTTGTGAGCTGATCCTGGCTTCTATCGAAGTGCTCAAAGGGAACGAGATCAACCTGTTGCCCGATTTTCCTACGGGAGGCATGGCCGATGTGAGCAATTACAATGCCGGCGGACGGGGAGGGAAGGTACGTATCCGAGCCAAAATCCAGGAACTGGACAAAAAAACGCTTTTGGTCAAGGAAATTCCGTTCGGCACCACGACCGGATCGTTGATCGACTCCATCATCAAAGCGAACGATTCAGGCAAAATCAAGATCAAAAAAGTAATCGATAACACAGCCAAAGACGTGGAGATCGAAATCCAGCTGCAGCCTGGAATCGATCCAAATGTCACCATTGATGCGCTGTATGCCTTTACGGATTGTGAAACAAGCGTCAGCCCCAATGCCTGCGTAGTGGTGGACGATAGGCCTCGATTCATGAACGTCAACGAGATCCTTCGGATCTGTACACAGAACACGAAAGACCTTCTGAAACAGGAACTGGAAATCAAACGTGCCGACCTCCAGGAGAAAATCTTTTTTTCGTCTTTGCTCAAGATTTTTATTCAGGAAGGGATGTACAAAAATCCCAAGTATGAGAATGCGGAGGATGACGATGTGTCCTTTTCTGTATTGAATGAATTGTTTGCCCCTCATTTCGACAAATTCTACCGGAAAATAGAAAACGAGGATTATCTGAAACTGATGGCCAAACCGCTCAGCAGCATCCGGAAATACGATGTGAACGAGGCGGATTTGAAAATGAAGGAGTTACATGATCAGATCAAGCAAGTGGACCATGACTTGAAACATTTGACTGAATTCGCCATCGCCTATTTCCAACGCCTCCTCGATAAATATGGGAAAGGAAAGGAACGGAAAACGGAAATACGCCAGTTCGATACCATTGCGGTGAATATGGTGGCGGCAGCGAACGAGAAGCTTTATGTCAACCGTAAAGATGGGTTTATCGGGTATGCGCTCAAAAAAGACGAGTTTGTGTGTGACTGCTCCGATATTGATGACATCATCGTTTTTTTGAACGACGGGAAGTTTCGGGTGGTAAAAGTGGCCGACAAAGTATTTGTAGGAAAAGACATTTTGTATGTGTCCGTATTCCGTAAAAATGACGACCGGATGGTGTATAACATGGCCTATTCGGACGGGAAATCCGGGATCACGTATGTGAAGCGTTTCCAGGCCGGTGGAATTACGCGGGACAAAGAATACGACCTGACTCAAGGAAACAAAGGATCCAAAGTCACGCATTTTACCGCGAATCCGAACGGGGAAGCGGAGATTGTGGCGGTCCAGCTAACCCAAAGTGCCGCAGCAAGGATCAAATTGTTCGATTTCGATTTCAGTACCTTGGCCATAAAAGGCCGGGCTTCGCAAGGCAATATCCTTTCTAAGTACACGGTGAAGAAAGTTTCGTTCAAGCAATCGGGCAAATCCACGCTGTCCGGAATGAAAATCTGGTACAACGATACCGTGGGCCGGTTGAATGTGGAAGAACGAGGGCGTTTGCTGGGCAATTTTGAAGGAGATGATAAGATATTGACCATTTACAAGGAGGGGGCGTTCGAAATTACGGGTTTTGAGCTCACCAATCGGTATGAACCCGACCAAGTCCTGCTTATTGAGAAATTTGATCCTGAAAAAATCATCGGGGCTGTACATTACGACGGGAGCCAAAAGAATTACTATGTGAAGCGTTTCAAATTGGACGCCGGAATGGCTGGGAAAAAATTGCTGTTTATCAGCGACACGTCAGGATCAAAGCTTGTTTTGGCCAGCACTTCCACCCAATCTCAATTAGAGCTGCACGCTGCCAATGCGAAGGGGACGAAGGAAAGCACTGTACTGGACCTGGACACTTTGATTGACGTGAAAGGTTGGAAAGCCTTGGGAAACAAGCTTTCGCCTCACAAGGTAGAAGCGGTAAAACTTATCGAGAAAGAACCGGTGGAGGAACCCGAAACCAAACCTGCCGAAAGTTCTGGGGAATCTTCAGAAAGCTTTGATGTGGGCAGTACGATCGACTTGAAGATCAAGAAAGCAGAGGACGGCCAAACGGAATTGTTTTAATCGTGTTATTTTCGATTGATCATAAATACGGCGATCGCTCCTAAGGTGCCTCCAAGGATCGTATTCCATTCGATGTGTTCTCCTATGAAGATCCAAGAGGAAAAGGCAGCCGAAGCAGGCACCAAAAAAATAAAACTGCTGGCTCTTTCTGCCCCTATTTTAGACGTGGCGTAAAAATAGAACGTGGTCGCCAAAGAGGTTGTGATCGTCCCACTGAAAAGCAAGTTCCACCAAAAGCGGGAGTCGGCATGTGCCAACATCGTAAAAAGTGCGTCTTTGTCCGTTAATGCGAACATACAGACCGTGCAGATAAGGTACATCCACAAACTGAAACTCATCGGCGAGCCAAATCGGGAAGCCTTTGCCGTAAATTTGCTTAAAATGGCCCATGTGAAGCTGGCGGCAAGGAAGTAAAGGTTCCCTGCCGAGAAAATGATGTCTACTTTCCCCCAAATTTTTAATAAGATACATCCTGCCACAAAACCAAATGACAATCCCATGGCCTCATTGTGGCTGGGCCACCGTTTGGCCAAAGTAAGCCCGATGAGGTAGGCGATGATTGGATTCAAGGTAGTGACCAATACACCTCCGGCTCCTGGAAGGCCAAACCGTAATCCTTGGAAAAAAAGGAAACTGTAGAGAGACATGGAAGCTCCTGCCAAAAATAGGCTGGGGAGCCCTTCTTTTTTAAGCTGCATTTTCTCCCTAGCGAGGAGTAGGATCGGCAAAAGCCCGAGAAATGTGACGAAGAAACGGCAAAACGCAATGTTGGGCGCACTGCCATAGCTCGACAGGATTTTGCCGGAAGGCCAACTTAGCCCCCATGTAAACATGCTAAGGACCATGCCGATGAGAAGGAAAGAGTCCTTTTGTTTGTCTTCTTGCATAAGCGAGGGGGCTGCAGAAGTGTTCTACAGCCTTTTGGTGAATAGAAAGAATTGAATTGCTACTCCACAGTGACCGATTTGGCCAAATTGCGTGGTTGGTCTACATTGCAATGGCGCATGACAGCAATGTGGTAGGCCAACAATTGCAACGGAATTACCGTGAGCAACGGTTTCAGGATCGCATTTGCATTCGGGATCTCGATGACGTAATCGGCCATCTTCGGAATCTCGGTATCTCCCTCCGTGACGATGGCGATGACTTTTCCTTTACGTGCTTTGACCTCTTGGATATTCGAGATCACTTTTTCATACGAACTGTCTTTGATGGCGATCACGACCACAGGCATCTCTGCGTCGATAAGCGCGATAGGGCCATGTTTCATTTCGGCAGCCGGATACCCTTCTGCGTGGATATACGAAATCTCTTTGAGTTTGAGGGCTCCTTCCAACGCCACTGGAAAATTATACCCGCGGCCCAAGTACAAGAAATTGCTGGCATCTTTGAACTCCGACGCAATATATTTGATCTTCTCATTGGAATTCAAGATTTTGGCCACCTTGCTAGGAATTGCTTCCAGGCCTACGAGAAGTTCCATAAACTGGCTTTCGGAAATCGTCCCCTTCTTTTTCGCGACGGCCAAGGCCATCATAATGAGCACGGTGACCTGTGAGGTGAATGCTTTTGTACTTGCCACTCCGATTTCGGGTCCAGCGTGCAGGTAGGCACCGCCGTGTGTGGCACGGGCAATGGACGAACCCACCACGTTGCAGACACCCAATATGATGGCTCCTTTTTGTTTGGCCAAATCGATGGCCGCCAAGGTATCGGCCGTCTCGCCCGATTGAGAGATGGCGATCACGACGTCTCCCTCCCGGATGATGGGATTGCGGTAGCGGAACTCGGATGCATATTCTACTTCCACGGGAATTCGTGTCAAGTCTTCAAAGATGTATTCTGCCAAAAGTCCTGCATGCCAAGAAGTGCCGCATCCGATCAAGATCACCCTTTCGGCATTGACCAATTTGTTCATGTATTGGCGAAGTCCCCCCAAAAGCAAGGTGCTCGTATCGGAACTGATCCTGCCCCGCATGCTGTCTTTGATCGAATGCGGTTGCTCGAAGATCTCTTTCAGCATGAAATGCTCGTACCCGCTTTTTTCGATCGATTCCAAAGAAAGTTCCAGTTTTTGGATATAGGGAGTAGAAGGTATGTCTTCCACATTACGGATCGTCAATTTTCCGTCCCGTATCAAGGCAATTTCATAGTCATTCAAATACACTACATCGCTGGTGTATTCGATGATCGGAGAAGCGTCGGAAGCCACAAAAAACTCCCCTTCCCCTACACCGATCACGAGTGGGCTTCCTTTTCTGGCCGCAATCAATTGTTTTCCATGGTCCTGAGAAATGATCACGATGGCGTAGGCACCTACTACTTTGGTGAGGGCGAGGCGTACGGCTTCTTCGAGGGAGCATTTTTCGTGGTCCCAGATGTCCTCAATGAAATGGATGAACACTTCCGAATCCGTTTCTCCTTGAAATTTATGCCCTTTGTTGAGCAGATCTTTTTTGAGAGTGGAATAGTTTTCGATGATCCCATTGTGGATAATGGCCAATTTCCCCGATTGGGAGTAGTGGGGGTGGGCATTGCAGTCGTTGGGTTCTCCGTGCGTGGCCCAGCGGGTATGGCCTATCCCGATGGTGCTCTGCAGGTGTTGGTCCTTTAAGGTCGCTTCTAGGTCGCTTACTTTTCCCTTCTTCTTGTAAATGCTTAAACCTCCGTTCAATAACGCGATGCCGGCACTGTCATACCCACGGTATTCCAATCTCTTGAGTCCTTTGATCAAAATAGGGTAAGCCTCTTTCGTTCCTACATATCCAACTATTCCGCACATGATGTCTTTATTTTGAAGGTGTCCATTGGGCCGAGCTTTTCGTACACATTGGCATTTACTTATTTAGATACACAATAAGTTTGATGCCTCGTTCCCTGCTTCGGTCGTAAAAAGTATAGCCGAGGGGTGCATACGTTCCCGTACTGAAGTATGAATTGAGCGAAGCGATGAAAGGATGGTTCGGTTTGATACCCTTGCCGATGTCTTTCATATACAACGTAAACGGGTAATAAAATCGTTTGTAATTTAGATAGTCGTAAGGAGAATAATAATTGTTCAAGGAATCATTCAAATTTCCTAGGTAAAATGTATTGTAGGTTTCATTTTGCACAATTTCGTAATAAGAACCATCTGCATTTTCCGTGTTCCGTTTCAGAGGGACGCCATTCTCGTCGCATTCAAACAATTTGAGATAAGGAGTCGGTTGTCTATACACGTCAAACGTGTAGGTAGAGTCGGCAGGGGGAATGATGATGCTGGCCTCCAAAAGGTTGTATTGGCCTTTTATTTGCTCCAAAAAGGCAGGAATGGTAGGGAAAGAAATCCGGGTGCGGATTCCCAGCATGTCGTTCATGAACCCCATATTTAGCATGGTTGGATCCGAGGAAGACACGGACGCGATGCCAGGCGGAAAACTGGCCATAGGCTGCCCATGTTGAGGGGGCGTATGGTCCAAGGCGGTAAAACGCTGGCAATAGGACGTATCCGTCGAATTATTGAGGATCGCGAACGTGTAATATTTCAAAGAGGCATCGGACACATTGTGGAAGTACAAAGAGATGCTAAAGCTGCTGGCACTTCCTGCCCGAACGCCGAGCATATACGTGTTGCCGGCATTGGGGACAAAAGCAAGGCCATTGAATTTGGTAAGGAAATCTTGGCGCGAGGTACCTTCATAGGCTGAGAAAGTAGAGGCAACCTGTGCCGCATCACTGCCATAAAATGAGACTTTACCAGTACTTGATTGATTGAAATGAAATTGGTCAAATGTCACCAATGGGGTAGATTCCATCCCCAATTTTGGGCTTGTATACTTATAATCGTGGGCTTTTGTAGAATCGATGGTTTCCGATAAGTGATACACGGAAAAGGAAAGCACAGGATTTAGGGTCGTATCCCCTAGGTAAAAATCGGAATTCAGATAGAACGACACACTGTCAAATACCGCATCGGACCCAAAAAAGAGCGTATCCGCATTCAAGTCATCGGTGAGGTTCGTATAGACCAGCGCCAATTGGGAAAACGAAGTGGCATTTACGTTCCCAAACGTGGGATCATTGTATTCTCCTATCAAAAGATGCGGAAGGTTCTTGGTGGAAGGGGTGTCGATCCGCACCGTTTCCACGGTCACTCGGAACGTGTCGGTAACATACATGCCTTCCGGATTGGCGATCAGGCGCCCTTCCAGACTTAATTTTTTCGGGTCTCTACAGGAGGAAAATAAACTTGCAATGCCCAAGAGGGAACTGGCCAGTTTAATTGGCCAGTTCTGTGTATAGGTTGAAATACGTGTCGGAAAATTCTTCGGTCTCGCCGATGGTATCGATCTTTTTCTCTTTTTCGAATTCGCTAAAAAGGGCATTGAAAATTTCATTATTAGTTTCTTGTGGACGGATCACTACATCGGCGAATGCTACACCTGTTTTGATAAATCCAGCATAATCACCTGATTTTAAATGTTGCAACATGGTATCGTCGATGTCCAACATCTTAGCTTTTTGGAGCAAAGCCTCCGATTGGAAATTGTACGAGAACCGGTTGTTGTGCACACTGAAAACCGATTTGGTATGTTTGAAGATAGGGTCTTTTTTGTAGGTAGTCTTGAGGTACATGGGAATCAAAGCGGTCATCCAATCGCTGCAATGCACGATGTCGGGCGACCATCCCAATTTCTTCACGGTTTCCAATACTCCTTTGCAGAAGAAAATGGCACGTTCATCATTGTCTTCGTAAAATTTTTCCTCTTTGTCGTGGAAAACGGATTTACGTTGGAAGTAGTCCTCATTGTCGATGAAATACACCTGCAACTTCGCATTCGGGATAGAAGCCACTTTGATGATCAAAGGTTTTTCTTCGTCTCCCACGGTAATGTTGATACCAGAAAGACGAACCACTTCATGGAGCCGGTTCTTTCTTTCGTTGATAAGTCCAAAACGTGGTACCAAGATGCGGATTTCCATGCCTTTTTCTTGCATGGCTTGCGGGAGGGTTCTCACAAAATCGGCAACTGCGCTGGTCTTTAGGAAGGGGTTAATTTCGCTGGCTACGTAAAGAAGCCTTAATTTGCTCGACATATGTAAGCTTAGGGTTTTGGTTAAAACGCACTAGATGCAGCTTAAGTATAAACTGCGATGCAAAATTATATAAAAAAATTCCCTTTTTCAATAATCTTCGGCAAACAAAATTATAGATTTGTCGCCCATCCTCTTTTTGCCAAGCAGTGATCCAAGTAAAATCGTGTTCTGATTTTCAGTATTTTCGCGCTAAATTGACAGGGAAAATAGGCTTTGTCCCAACCATGGGAGCCTTGCATGAAGGCCATTTGGCCCTGATCCGAAAAGCCAAGGCAGAAAATGACGCCACCGTTTGCAGCATTTTCGTCAACCCGCTCCAATTCAACAATCGAGAGGATTTCTTGAAATACCCGGCGGTGTTGGAAAAAGATGTCCAACTGCTCGAACAAGAAGGTTGTGACCTCCTCTTTGCTCCCTCTGCTTCGGAAATGTATCCTTCCGAGCCCAAATTGAAGTTCGATTTTGGCCATTTGGAACAGGTCATGGAAGGAGCTTTCCGTCCTGGCCATTTTAACGGGGTAGCGGTGGTCGTGTCCAAACTTTTTCACCTCGTGCATCCTACAGTCGCCTATTTCGGCCAAAAGGATTTGCAGCAGACGCTTGTTGTCAAGCAATTGGTAGAAGACTTATCTTTTCCCCTTTCTGTATTGGTATGTGATACGGTACGGGAACAAGACGGCTTGGCCATGTCTTCCCGAAATGTGCGGTTAACCGGCAGCCAACGGGAAAAAGCTCCTATCCTGTATGAGACTTTGTGCGTTGTAAAAGATAAAATCGCATCCGGCGGGTCGATCCCTGTTATTTTGGAGGAAGCGAAAGTCAGCCTTTCGAGGGAGGCGGATGTAAAATTAGAGTACCTAACGGCAGTGGATGGAGACACCCTGCAGCCCATCGGGGAGGCTTTCACAGGGCAAGTGGCCATTTGCATTGCAGCCTATTTCGGAAGTGTCCGATTAATTGACAATGTCGTTTTTAAGAAGGTGGTGTAACGTGCGCCATTGCAAGAATAAAATTCGTACTTTCGCCCCCTCAATTTAGATTCAATGCAAATTCAGGTCTTAAAATCCAAGATACATCGCGTAAAAATCACGCAGGCGGAGTTGGAATATGTGGGCAGCGTGACGATCGACGAAGAGTTGATGGAGGCAGCCAATATCATTGAGAATGAAAAAGTCCAGGTTTTGAACGTGAGCAACGGAGAGCGTTTGGAAACCTATGTCATCAAAGGAGCGCGTGGTTCGGGAACGATATGCATGAACGGACCTGCCGCACGGAAAATGTATGTGGGCGACCTTATCATCGTCATCTCGTACTGCCTGTTGGATTTTGAGGAAGCCAAAAAGCACCAGCCGGTCTTGGTGTTCCCGAAAGAGGGAAATAAATTATAGACGGACCGATCTTGGCGCAGACACTTAAAAATATTATCTCGTACGCTCTCATGTTGTGCGCCACAGTGTTTTTGCTGTGGTTTTCCTTGAAGAACATAGAGGCCCCTCCCGGTCAGTCAAAATTTGATTTTATTCGAGGCACATGGGAACAAGCGGATAAATTCCTGTTAACGTTGTCCGCCCTTGTTGCCGTATTGAGCCATTTGGTCAGGGCGGAAAGATGGCGGCTCATGCTGAAACCGATCGGATATCCCGTTGGCCTGCTCCAGAGTTTTTTCTCCGTCATGGTAGGCTATTTTATCAACCTCGTGATCCCGAGAGGAGGGGAGCTATCGCGGTGTTTGAATCTGTTCCGCCTGCATAAAGTCCCTGTAGAAACGTCGGCCGGAACGGTGGTAGCCGAAAGATTGATCGACGTGATCTTTCTTTTGTTTTTCATTTCTACCTCCTTCTTGGTTCAATATGACAAATTGACAGCTCTTTTGTCGGATTTTTTGGAAAAAAGGAAAGCAGTACAGGCAGGAGGAGGCACTTCGTACGTCGTTTGGGCGGGGATAGCGCTCCTTTTGGCTCTGTTAGGACTTGTCTTCTTTTTGATCAGAACAGGAAGACTCAACACGGTAGGGGCAAAGCTGGAAGTAATCTGGACAAATCTGAAAAAAGGTCTGCTATCTGTCTTTACGCTGGAAAAGAAGGGGCTTTTTCTCTTTTATTCCTTGGCAATTTGGGTGCTGTATTTCCTGATGGCCTGGTTTGTGATGCTCGCATTTGAAGAAACACGCATTTTAGGGCTGGGTGCTTCCCTCACTGTTTTCACCTTGGGTTCCATCGCCATGGCCATGCCGCTTCCGGGAGGCACGGGCAGCTATCACGTGCTCGTACCCGCGGGATTGAACCTGTTTTATGGATTGGCCTTGGAAAAAGCCCTCGGTTTTACGATCGTGTTCCATGCCTGGCAAACATTTGTCTTGATCGTGTTTGGATTGTTGTCTTTGGTGGGCAGCCAGATGATGAAGAAAAAAGAACTTTGATCATCGCCCCTGAATGAAAAATATACTTTTCCCAGAAGTTTCTGAAATAAAATGAAAGGAACCGCCCCCTTTGCGAAAGACAAGATCGTAGACTGGCCCACGGCGCGCCAAATCGTATCTACATGGAAGGAGAAGGGGGAAAAAATCGTGTTCACCAATGGCTGTTTCGACATTTTGCACCTGGGCCATGTCGATTATTTGGAAAAGGCACGGAATCTAGGGAATAAATTGGTGTTGGCTTTGAACACCGATGCTTCCGTGAGGCGACAAGGAAAAGGCCCTGAACGTCCCTTGAACGATGAGTACAGCCGGGCCAGGTTGTTGGCTTCTTTGTTTTTCGTGGACCTGATCGTATTTTTTGAGGAAGACACTCCCTATGACATAATTGCATACTTGTTGCCCGATATCTTGGTCAAAGGCGACGATTATTCTGTTTCTACCATTGTTGGCGCAGATATTGTATTAGCCAACGGAGGAGCGGTGGAAACCATCCCTTTGGTAAAGGGATATTCTACCACCTCGTTAGTAAACAAAATAAAAAACCTAAAGTAAGCGACTATGTTATTGTTGATTGGGTTAGTCACGATGCTGGTGAGTTGGCTCGTGAGTTCCAGATTGAAGAGTAAATTCCATGAATATTCACAAATTGGCCTACGCTCCGGAATAAGCGGGGCGGAAGCGGCCGCCAAGATGTTGCGGGACAACAACATTTACGACGTCCGAATCCTATCGGCAGACGGACAACTGAGCGACCATTACAATCCGGCGGACAAGACGGTCAATTTGAGCCACGACGTGTACTACGGGAGAAGTACGGCTTCTGTGGCAGTAGCGGCCCACGAATGCGGGCACGCTGTGCAACATGCTAAAGCGTATGCGATGCTAGGCCTGCGTTCCGCCATGGTGCCGGTCGTCAATGTGAGCTCCACGGTACTGAACTATTTAAACTTAGCCCTTTTGTTCGGTGGCGGAGCGATCTTCTACAGCACGGGAGCCGTGAGTACCACCTTGTTGTTGATCATCATTGCGGCCAATTTGGGCCTTACCGCATTCTCCTTGGTGACACTGCCCGTCGAATTCGACGCCAGCCACCGCGCCCTAGTTTGGATGACAGACAAAGGAGTAGTGACCAACCAAGAACATGCCATGGCCAAAGATGCCCTCTGGTGGGCAGCGATGACCTATGTGGTAGCGGCCATCGGTTCCTTGGCCCAATTGCTCTACTGGGTCATGTTGTTCATGGGAAGAAGGGACGACTAAGGTCATATATCATTAGAAAAACGAAAGGCTGCCTAGAAATGGGCAGCCTTTCGTTTTAACGACTTGTTCGTTTCTAAGGACGTTTCTATTTGCCGTGTCTTTCGTGTTCTAATATGGCATCTTTCCCCAGAAGTTGCTTGCTAAGCCCTTTTGGCCAGTCGGATGGGAGTCCCCCGTAAATTCGTCAAAAACATCGTCCAGTCGTATGCTATTTATTTGCCTAGTTTATTTTGAAGCATTTCAGTTGTAGACTGAAATGCACTTAGTACCCTATTTGTTAAATCTCTTGGCACTTTCAAATGGAAATGTTGAAATCACTTTTATCCGACCAAAATCTTTGTGCAAGCAATTGATCAATATATTGTTTTCTTGTTTTATAATAGAGGAAGGGACGGTGACGGCTAAAGATCTGTTTTCCTTTACCCAATTTTTACCCATTTCTTGGGTTTCATATGAATAAGGTGAGCTGTCCCATCCCTTAGGCAATGTTTCTGCAGGCCATTCATCCAATGGGCTGATGGAAGGGACATCGATGGTGAGGATATGAAATGGATTGTCTTCCAAAAAAGAAAAGGAAGAAAGATTGACCATTAATTCCAAAATGGCCAACGAAATAGAGCATGAGGCGTAGATCAAAGGAACCCCTATTGGGTTCCATCTTCCTCCCACTTTTCGGGCACCTTCTCCAGAAAGTTCTTCCCCGTATTTTTCTTTTTGGATCCTATATACCTGCATCAGGAATAAATCCCATATTCAATTCTTCCTAAAACTGTTCTAACAGTTTCCCTTCCGATGGACGTGTGGAGGAGATCTATCGGCTTTTTAAAAGCCAGGGCTGCGTTTTCAGTATGGATCCATTGCAAAAAAATTTCTTTTTTGCCGAGAACTTCCTCGCCAAACGCGAACAGGTCGACCAATTGAACAAAAGCATCCCCTTCCCTTTGGGCAAGTTTCTTGTCCTTAGTTCTTTCTAAGGTCTTTGGAGTGATGCCAAGAAATTTGGCAATGGAGGTTTTCGAGATTTTCCTGTCTTTAATCCAATAGTCGATCGCAAGTGAAGGAATTCCCGCTTTTATTGCTTCCAATAGATCATGATCATTGCGAATTTCTCTTTGGAGGATGTTTTTCCCGCCCAGTTGTTTGAGGGTACGAAGATTCATGTCATATAATTTGTCGCTTAAATATACGACAAATTAACTTGAAATGTTAGCTTAACTATGGGAGTTTAGTTTCTTTCTGATGGAAGAAATAACCTGATGTAAATCTCTGCTAATTTTCGATGCTACAGCGAATTTGATCTCTTTACGCTTTATTGGATGTTGATAATTCTTCAAATCGAGGAGATAGTTTTGGGTATTTTTAGCCTCATTAAGGGCATTAACCAATCTCATTCTTTGCTCTTGTTGTACATCGACGTCCAATGCCTTGTAGAGTTCATCGTCCGTGGTGAAAATGTTCTCAATGGCACTGGAAGCCCGCGCTTCCTGTAAACTTATGGTATTGATGAGCAAGCCTTGGTTGGGGATGGCAATGCTTCTTCCCTGCAAACGCCCCAATGCTGCTTTTGCTTCTCCCAGTTGTTCTAGCACCTCCGGTGTCCGGTACAATTCCACCTCAATGGGCAACGAAGGCAACTCATTCCAAGGTTTCGTCCGATCGGGTTGATGGAATATGGCATATTTGGCATCAAAAGGAGGGATATTTTAAAGTCTACTCCATTTCTGACCTCAAATGCAGGGCGAATTTTTTAGTAAACATTAAAATGTGGTAAGATTTAATGTTTGGTCGAAATTTGACCTTAAAAGGACGATGGGATTAAGTCGGAAGAAAGGATGTCATGCGTTTCTCCTACGCAATTTTTGAGGATTTCTAGCCGTGTGCCATACGGCTATGATGATGATAAGCTCTTCCTGAATGTTGTAAATGAAAAGAACCATGAAAGGGAACCTATCTAATGGGGCTGCCCGAATCCATGTGTTTTTTCGCTTGTATTTTTCTGCAAAGGCAAGAGGATTTGCCACAATTCTTTGAAAGGTAGAGTCGACTTCCATAATAAATTCTACCTCTAGGCCGGGTTTTCTAACAGCGTACCATTCTACGCTTTCTGCTAGGTCGATTTCGGCCATTGGATGAAGCCGATACTTCATTTTTTACGTAACAGCAATCTGCTTTTTACGTCTTCCCATTCCAATAGATCGTTGGGAGATTGCAGGAGATGGTCAAGTCTTGCATCCAGTTCCTTTTTTTGATCAGGATTTAGCACCGAAGGTCTTTTCTCTTCAATAAGATCGTATTTTTCTTTAAAAAGATTCCACTCCTGTATGGGAATGTATACTCCCATGGTATTTCCTTTGCTGTCCCGAATGTGTTGAAACTTCATGGCTGGGATAACGACTTTATTAAACAAAAATACTAAAATTTGTCCTCAATGTCGCGAAAGGCTTGCATAAACTTTCAGGCGAAAACCCAAAAGGCTGCCCCTTTCAGAGCAGCCTTTTTCATGTGGTGCCAACCTGTAAGCCGGGTTCTGTCGTGCTCTGTCATTTATCTAGGCTTGGCATTACTGCCAAGCTCAAGCAACCTACCCTCCTTGACGCCCTTCTCGCAAAGGTACGGGAGCGGGCAGCCCCACAATCAAGGTATATTTGGTCTTTCAACCCGTAAGGTTTGCCGTGCCTTCCATGTCGCCATGGAAGCGGTGGGCTCTTACCCCGCCGTTTCACCTTTTCCCCTTTTGAAAAATCAAAAAGGGTAGTTTGTTTTCTGTTGCACTTTCTGTACCCTGGCCGAAACCAAGATCCTTCCCGTTAGGAAGTACGGTGCCCTGTGTTGCCCGGACTTTCCTCTCCGGGACAAGCCTGGAGCGACAGAGCGGTTGGCATGGTACAAAGGTAGCGAATAGTGAACAGTTAATAGTGAATAGTAGATGGAATTGGTCAGACGCACCTCCAAAAAACTTTCGGTTAACCGCGAAGGGCCAACGTCAGACGCGGATATTAGTTCACAATTAATAGTGAATAGCGAATAGGACTAGTGGGGGTTGCATCCAAAATCTTAGATAGGCACCTTTATTCGGGAACGGTGGACGCATCCACAAGAGCTTGAGAAAATATCCTAAGCGAAGCGCGTGGGAAAGGCATGTTTTCTGATGACAAAAACATAATTTGCACGCTGTTTTAAAATGAACGAAATCGCAGCGGATTCTTTCTTATGACCCACGACTTTTACCCTGAAATCCCTGATTTTAGCTCTAAGCGCATCCTGATTACAGGAGGAGCAGGCTTTATAGGTTCACACGTAATGGATTTCCTGGTCCAGGCCAGAGCGGCGTCCCTTCGTGTCCTTGACAATCTCAGCACGGGTACAAAACAGAATTTGCAACACTTGCCATTGGACACTGTTGAGCTGATAGAAGGGGACATTTGCCTTCCCGAACTCTGCGAAAAGGCCTGTGAAGGAATGGATGTCGTCGTGCACTTGGCTGCTTTGGGATCCGTGCCGCGCAGCATTGCCAACCCGCTTGCCTCGCATGCGGCCAATGCCACTGGCTTTTTGAACATCTTGTGGGCGGCCAAATCAAAAGGGGTACAGAAGGTGATCTATGCGTCCTCTTCGTCGGTCTACGGCGACAATTTGGAGTTGCCCAAGGTAGAAGGAAAAGAAGGCCACCCTTTATCGCCCTATGCCTTTACCAAGCAGGCAAATGAAGCCTACGCGAAACTTTTTTTCGAATTGTACGGTCTAGAGACCATCGGGCTCCGCTTTTTCAATGTATTTGGCCCAAGGCAAAACAAAGACGGGCCTTATGCCGCTTTTATTCCCTTGGCGTTGTCGGCATTGGCCACGGGAAAGCCTCTTACCTTGTTTGGGGACGGCTTGCAAAGCAGGGACTTTACGTTTGTCGCCAATTCTGTCTGGGCAATCGCCAAGGCGATCGAGGCGAGTCGGGAAGCATCGGGAAAAGCCTACAATGTGGCCTGTGGTGACAGCACCAGCTTGCTGGACGTCGTAAAAACGCTGGAAGAGGTGACAGACAAAAAGATCGCCCTTCAATTCGCACCCCCTCGCAAAGGGGACATCAAAGACAGTTTGGCCGATATTTCTTTGGCAAAGAAATACCTGGGATTTTCTTCCGTATGCAGTTTTAAGGAAGGCCTTTTGGCTACTGTGGGCAAATAGCCATATAGATAAAATGGGAATGGTACATAAAACATAACCCCGAAGGCCGCTAAGTTTTTCACAAAAAAGAAACGCGAAGAGAGTATCTAAATCTGAAGCTCCGCGTCTATGGGTTTAGGAATGGCCTTGTCTTCGAATTCAGTATGCATAGGCAGGCATAGCAGAATTTGGGAAGGATTTGATAACTGATAATTGTTACCTGTTAATTGCCATTGCGGCTTCCTTGGCGAAATAGGTCAATATAATGCTGGCGCCGGCCCTTTTTATAGATATCAAGGATTCCAGCATGGCTTTTTCCCCGTCGATCCAGCCATTGGCGGCGGCCGCTTTGATCATGGCATATTCTCCGCTCACGTTGTATGCGGCAATGGGGATTGGAAAGTTCTGGTGAAGATCGCTGATGATGTCCAGATAGGCCAAAGCAGGCTTTACCATTAAAATGTCGGCTCCTTCGTCGAAATCCAATTGCCCTTCCAACAAAGCTTCCCTACGGTTGGCAGGGTTCATCTGATAGGTTTTCTTGTCCCCAAATTTGGGTGCAGAATCGAGGGCATCCCGGAAAGGGCCATAAAAGGCACTGGCATATTTGGCCGTATAGGACATCATCGACACATGGGTGAACCCTTCTTTGTCGAGGGCCTGGCGGATATAGCCGATCCTGCCGTCCATCATATCGGACGGTCCTAACATATCGGCCCCGGCTTTTGCCTGTGCCACGGCCATCTTTGCCAGGATCTCAAGTGTAATGTCGTTCACGATTTCCCCGTTTTCCACATAGCCGTCGTGCCCATCGGAGCTGTAAGGATCCATGGCCACGTCTGTCATCAGGCAGAGGTCTGGAAAGTTTTGCTTGATTTTTTGCAGCGTGGAAAGGTAAAGGCCTGTTTCATTCCAACTTTCGGAAGCTGTTTTGTCCTTTTTTTCGTCGGCAATGGAAGGGAACAACACGATGGATTGGATGCCCAATTGCATGCATTCTGCAATCTCGTCCAACAATACGTCGGGAGAAAATCGAAAAATTCCGGGCATGGAGGCCACGGGTATTTTTTTATTTGTTCCTTCCACGAGGAACAGAGGGCATATAAAGTCGTGTACGCTTAATGTGGTTTCTTGTACAAGGCTGCGTATCGCGGGCGAGAGTCGGTTTCTTCGGGGTCGGATGTCCATGACAGGCGGTGAAGAGTGCGAAGGAAAGAAATACGGTTCGGGCAGAAGATGTGCTATGAAACCTCGATGCTGTAGGTCTTAAGCAATATCGTCAGTTCGTAAAAGAATTTCTCGGGGACATCGAAATACACCAAACGTACACTTGAGTCGTCTCGGCTGGTGAGGGCCTTTATGATGCCCTTGAACTGGGGAAAATAAGGCATTTCGCCCCGCATCATGCAAAATTGGGTGATGCGGAGGTTTTCCACTCCTAGTTCGATGCATTTGCTGATGACGACATTGGTCAACTTTTCGGCCTGTTCCTCACCGAAATAGGTAAATCGGTCTACAAAAGGGCTTAAAATAAGGTGATAATTGTCGGTGGTGAGCACTCCAATTTGTTTCGTGCGATTGCAATCATCACAGGCTCTTTTTACCTCGTCTTCATGCAATGCATATAATCTGTTTACGATGGAAAATTCTACCGGCCGGGCTGCGCAGGAAATGGCATCGAAGGTATATTCTTCGTCTTCGTTTACTTTGTGGAAATAGGCATGGTCGGAATCATACTCTATTTTGTCGGAACAAATGACCGTGTCCAGGTCGCCTATTTTAAACTTGGCCTTCATAGTTGGAAACAATGTCCAAATTTATAATAATATTTCGCTATTCAAGACCTTGGCTAGAAACAATTGCGTGATCTAAAATGGAAGAGGAAACGAAAGAACCTGCAATGATCCTGTTGGATTTCTCCGCTCCAGGTATTCGGGATCAGGTGAAGGATCTTTGCTCGTCGCTGCCGGCCTCCTATCCTCACCTGGAAGGCCTCCACTTTTGCAAAGAGTGGTTGGAGGGCAATGAAACCTTTGTGTTCAGCACCTCGGGTAGCACGGGCAAGGAAAAGGAACAAGTGGTGACGAAAGGTCAGATCGTGGCTTCGGTGACCGCTACGGCCTCTTTCTTCGGGCTTCAAACAGGCGACGCGGTGTTTATTTGCCTCCCTACCAAGTATACGGGCGGCAAAATGATGTTGGCAAGAGCCTTGCATGTAGGAATGAAGGCTTACCTGGTCCTCCCTCGGCAAGACCCTTTCGACATGTTCCCAAAAGGCAAATTGATGGCGCTTGTGTCTTTCATCCCTTCTCAGATGGGGTGCCTTTTGCAAAGGGAGGATGCCTCTTCCATTCTCTCTTCCCTATCGCATGTATTGTTGGGCGGGGCCGCGGTTTCCCCAGAATTGCGGGAAAAGATAAACACGTTCTCTTCTCCAATTGTGTATGAAACATTCGGCATGACTGAAACCCTGAGCCATGTGGCCTTGCGTAAATTGAGCTTCCCCGCCCATGACCTGTTCGAGGCATTGTCCGGCATACAACTCGGTGTAGACGATCGAAACTGCTTGCAAATCAAAGGAGCCGTGACGGAGTATACGTGGCTTTCGACGAACGACGTGGTGGACTTGAAAGACTCGACGCATTTTCGCTGGATGGGAAGGATCGACCATGTCATCAATAGCGGGGGAGTGAAAATACAGCCTGAAAAAGTCGAGGAGTTGATCCGTCCCTTGTTGAGGGAGAATGGATTTTTTGGGGAATTTATGGTGATGGGAATACCGGATGAGGTGCTGGGAAGCAAATTGATCCTCTGCATCGAAGATGAAATGGAGGACAAAGAGAAGATAGTGCATCTCCTTAAGCAACGGGTACCTTTGTATCACGCCCCAAGGCAGGTCATGGTGTTGGACAGTCTGCCAAGGACTGCTTCCGGCAAACTGAAAAGAGGCCTCGATATATGAAACCCTGCCTTGGCATGATTTTTTAGACAAATAAAGGTTATGTATATACTTTCCGGTTAATGCCAACCTTCCTAATTTTAGCACGCAGAATAGATCATATGTATTTTTAAAGAAAAATGGAATGGCAATTTGGGACTTTGCAAAACTGGATTTAAACAGAAAAATTAAGTCAGGGTTAGGATTTTCGCTCTTTATCTTGTTAATCTCCTCTGTCTTGGCCTTTTACAGCATCCGGTCGCTTATCGACCGCTCTTGGTGGGTAGACCATACCAATTTGGTCATCCAGCAGATTCAAAAAGTATTGACGATTACCAAAGATGCCGAAACCAATCAGCGTGGGTACCTGCTCACGGGAAATGAGGATTTTCTTTCCAGCTATCCGGCTTATTCCAAAGAAGTAAAGCAGACGTTGAAAAAGCTGCGCGAACTTACAAAGGACAACCAGGGGCAACAGCTCCAGTTGGATTCATTGGAGCCTTTGGTAGAGGGGAGATTCAAAAGGCTGGATTACGTCATCGAAGTGTACCGTAAAACGAGGGTGGTTTCGAAAGAAAATCTGATCGAAGGACGTCTGCTGATGGCCAGGATCAGAAGATTGGTGGATAAGATGGCCGACAATGAATTTGTTTTGTTGGAACTGAGGTCCAAAGATGCTTCGCTCTATGCCACCGTTACGCAAGTGGTCCTTGCGATCTCGTCTGTGCTGGCCCTCTTGGTATCGGGGCTCTCGCTTTACTTTATTACCAAAGACATCGCGACAAAAGAAAGGATCCAACAGGAAATGATCCGGCTAAATACGGAATTGGAATCTTCCAACGAAGAACTGATACGGAACAGGAACGACCTGAACAGGCATAACTACCTGTTGTTGGGAAATACGCAACTCAACGACTTGCTTCGCGGCGAACGGGATTTGACGAGTTGTGGCCAAAAAATATTGACCCACCTGTGCGAATATGTGAAGGCACAAGGGGGAGTGCTGTACATTCTTTCGGAAGATGGGAAATTCCATTTGACAAATGCCTACGCATTTGAAAACAACAAAGCATTTCCCCTTCTCTTCTCCCTCGGGGAAGGGTTGTTGGGACAAAGCGCCCTTCAAATGAAAAAGATTTTTTTGGAGGATATTCCTTCCTCCGGCATCCGGATCCAATCAGGGACCATGTCCATGGATCCTTCCCATGTGTTAATTGTTCCCTTCCATTTCAACGAACAAACGCTGGCTGTTATAGAATTGGTGAGTAAGAACAAGTTTCAGGACATTGATTTGGAGTTTTTGGACGTAGTCGGAAATCCCATTGCCATTTTCATCAACAATATCCGGGCGGAAGAAAAAACCATGGCCTTGCTCAACGAGACGCAAAATCAGGCAGAGGAATTGGAAGCGCAGCAAGAAGAATTGCGTTCTATGAACGATGATTTGCGCGAGCAACGTGACCGTTTACAGGCTTCGGAAGAAGAGTTGAGGGCAAGCGAAGAAGAATTGCAGGAGAAAAATTCAGAACTGGAGGTCCAGTACGATTCTATCCGACAAAAGAACAAGGAATTGGAAGATGCCCGACAAGCTGTACAGCTGAAGATGGAGCAGGTGGAAACCATCAGCAAATACAAGTCGGAATTTTTGGCCAACATGTCCCATGAGCTACGCACGCCTTTGAACAGTATTCTCATCCTGGCCACGATCCTGAAAGACAACCAGCAAAATCGTCTTTCTGCAAAAGAAGTGGAACATGCCAGTATCATCGAAAAAGCAGGCAACGATTTATTAAAATTGATCAATGAAATACTGGACTTGGCTAGGATAGAGTCAGGAAGGATCAAATTAGAATTGAATCAGTATTCCATACGCGACCTGCATTTCGAAAACCAGTTCAAAGAAGTCGCCAAAGAACGGCACATACAGTTTAAAGCCCATGTGTCGGAAGAGGTACCGGAAAAGATGGTCACCGATCGGTTCCGACTCGAACAGATCATGAAAAATCTCCTTTCCAATGCGTTTAAATTTACGGCAGAAGGGGGAAAAGTAGACTTCACGATCAAATTATGGACAGAGAAGGTCCATTTCAATAATCCTTATTTGAAAGAGAAAAGGGTGATCGCCTTCGAAGTAAAGGACAATGGAATCGGGATTTCGGAAGAGAAGATCCACCTTGTATTTGAAGCCTTCCAACAAGCCGATCCTTCCACTACCCGCAAATTTGGTGGTTCAGGCCTAGGGTTGACGATCAGCCGCGATCTGGCCCAGCTATTGGGAGGAGAAATCTTGATCACGAGCAAACTGGGAGAGGGGAGTACCTTCACCTTGCTGCTCCCTGAAATATTGGAAGAAACCGGAAAAGAGAGTACGCCGGTTGAAAGCCGGGACCTCAAAGTTCCGGAAGTTTTTACAAAAACCTCCAGTGTTCCGTCCGTCCTTCACCCCATCGCAAAAAGCGAAGCCAAATCCATCCTGATCGTGGAAGACGATTTCTACTTTTCCAAAACCTTGGCAGACTATGCAAAAGGAAAGGGATATGAGGTGTGGATCGCCAACACAGGCAATGAGGGATTGGAATTGGCAAAACAAAACAAACCGGATGCGATTTTGCTGGATGTCCAACTTCCGGACATCAACGGGTGGGAAGTATTGAAGAAAATAAAAAACAATCCCGGTACCAAAGGGATTGCCGTGCACATGATGTCGGCCTATGACAAAGGAAGCGATGTACAGCTTGGACAGGAAAACTTCATCCCCAAACCCATCACCTTGGAAATCTTGGACAGGGCTTTTACCGACATCAGCACCAAAAGAGAAGTGATCGTCAAAAAAATCCTGATCATAGAGGACAACGAGATGGAAAATAAAGCCATCAAAGAGCTGCTCGGAAACCAAGAGATCGAAGCCGATTCTGTGTACAGCGGGAAAGAAGGCCTAGAGAAAGCGGCCCAAACAAAATACGATTGCGTGATTTTGGACATCAACCTTCCAGACATCGGAGGGTACCAAGTCTTGGAAAAATTAAAGACGACGCCCGAAACCAAAGAACTTCCTGTCATTATCTACTCAGGGAAAGATTTGTCGGAAGAGGAGGAAAATAAATTCAATCGATACGCGGACACGATCATCATCAAAACAGAATATTCCTACACCCGATTGTTGGAAGAGGTGAAATTGTTCATGCACAGCATGGGAAATACCCTGTCTGATACGATCAAAAGAAAAGTACAAAAGGCAGAAGCACTTTTGAACAACAAAAAGGTCCTTATCGCGGACGATGACATGCGCAATATTTATTCCTTGAGCAGTGTACTGGAAGACTATGGCATGCGAATTATAGTGGCATATGATGGAAAACAAGCAGTAGAGGAATTGGAGGCCAATCCGGATACGGATATTGTGCTGATGGATATCATGATGCCCCATATGGACGGCATTGAAGCTACGATCGCGATCAGGTCAAAGGCAAAATTCAAAGAATTGCCCATCATTGCTGTAACGGCAAAGGCGATGCCAGAAGACAAAGAACGTTGTTTGGCGGCCGGGGTATCCGATTATATCGCAAAACCGATCGACATTGGCAAGCTTCTTTCCTTGATGCGTGTTTGGATGTACAAGAACTAGTTTAAGGAAATACATGGCAATACTCGAGATATCGGAAGAAGAGTATGCGAAGCTTCTCGTAGAAATAAAAGGAGTCTATGGATACGCTTTCGAGCAGTATTCAAAAGCCTCCATGCACCGTCGGATCAGCCGTTTCCTGATTTCTAAAAACATCGGAAGCGTAAACGATTTGCAAAAGAAAATAGTGGCCGACAAACCTTTTTTCGATCTTTTCTTGTCGGAACTGACCGTGCACGTCACCGAGATGTTCCGAGATCCTTCTGTGTTCAAGGCACTTCGCACAAAAGTGTTTCCGTACCTGAAAACCTATCCCAATATCCGCATCTGGGATGCGGGGTGCTCTACCGGGGAAGAAACCTATTCACTGGCCATTTCTTTGAAAGAGGCAGAGTACCTGCATAAAACCAGGATTTACGCCACTGATATTAATTATAGAGTATTGGATGTGGCAAAAGAAGGGATTTATCCTTTGGCGTACATGAAGGAATATTCCCGGAATTATTTGAATTCAGGAGGACAGGGCTCTCTGTCGGATTATTACCATGCGAAATACAACAGTGCCATTTTTCATGAAGAATTGGGGAAAAACTTCGTGTTTTCGGTACATAATTTGGCCATGGACAGTTCGTTCAATGAATTCAACCTCATTGTCTGCCGCAATGTGCTGATCTATTTTCAAAAGCAGCTCCAGGAAAAGGTATTACATTTATTTAAGGAAAGCCTCCCCATCTATGGGTACTTGGTGCTAGGGAACAAAGAGTCGATCCGATTTTCGGCCGTAGAAAAGAATTTTGAGGTAGTGGATGCGCATGAACGGATATTTAGAAGAATAAGCTGAGGAAAATGGGGATGATTTCGGAATATGAAGTAGTGGTGATCGGAGGTTCTTGGGGAGGCCGCGAGGCAGTCGTCGAGATCTTGTCGGGCTTGCCTTCTACCTTCCGCACTCCCATTATCGTGGTATTGCACAGGCAAAAAAATTCGGAAAGTTATCTGCGTGAAATCATCGCCCAACACCTGCAAATCGAAGTACAGGAAGTGAACGAAAAGGAAAAAATAGCGGGAGGCAAGATTTATCTGGCACCCTCCAACTACCATGTCCTCATTGAAGAGGACAAAACGTTTTCGTTGGACGTATCGGAAAATGTGGTACACTCCCGGCCATCGATCGACGTGCTTTTTGAAAGTGCAGCTGTTGTCTATGCCGACCGCTTGATAGGAGTCCTTCTTTCAGGGGCAAATTCGGATGGTTCGGAAGGGCTCCATACCATTTCCAAAAAAGGAGGGATGGTCATTGTTCAAAATCCGGACGAAGCGGAAAACAGTTTCATGCCACTTGCCGCGTTGGAAAAGACGGAGGCATTTGTCATGACGAAAGCGCAAATCCGGGAATTCTTACTTACGTTGTCATGAATGGAATGCTATTGAATAATATCCCAGTGAAAGTACTCTTGGTAGATGACCGGGAGGAGAATATACACAGTCTTCAAACATTGCTTACCCAAGAAGGCCAATCTGTTCACTTTTTTCACGCCCTTTCTGGCAATGAAGCCTTGAAAATAGCGTTTAAAGAAGAACTGGCCCTTATTTTGTTGGATGTTCAAATGCCCGAAATGGATGGTTATGAGGTGGCCAGCATACTCAAGCAGAAAAAAGCGACGCAGCATATTCCCGTCATTTTTGTGACGGCATTGGACCATGAAAGCAAATACGTAGCGGAAGGATACAGCAAAGGGGCCATCGATTATTTGTTCAAACCGCTGGATCCCATCATTACGAAGGCGAAGTTCAATTCGTTCATCAACATGTACCTTCAGCAAAAAAGGCTCGAAAACTCCTATAAAGACCTGGAAGAGATCGTGAATCAACGAACACTGGATCTTCAAGTGAAAAACGAGGCCTTGTTGACGGCACAACATGAATTGAAAGTCAATAACCGGAAGTTGGTACGGTTGAATCAGGAACTGGACCAGTTTGTATACATCGCATCGCATGACTTGAAACTCCCCATCGCCAATCTGGAAGGGCTTATCGAGGCCTTGCAAGATGATTTACAGGATGTTCCTGCGGAATCCGCCGCTATTATCAACATGCTTGGGAATTCGGTGGTGCAAATGAAAGATACGATCAATGGGTGGATCGAGATCATCCAACGCCAAAAAGAAGAAGACATTTACTTGGAGCCGCTGGACGGAAACACCATTTTGGAGGAAGTGAAATTGAGTATTTCAAAATTGATCCATGAGTCCGGAGCGACCATTGTACACCATATGGAAAACAGCGATACGTTCAAGTTTAACCGGGTGGTGTTCAAAAGTGCCTTGTATAACCTGATTACCAATGCCATCAAGTATTCGCATCCTGAACGTCTACCGTATATCGAGGTCACATTTGGCCAGCGGGAAGGTCAACGTGTTTTGTCTGTGAGAGACAACGGGATCGGCATGACAGGAGATGAAAAGAGGAAACTTTTTAAATTATTCGACCGTATCCATGCCCAATCTAACACAGAGGGGAACGGAATGGGACTTTACAATCTGAAGAACATGCTTCACCGGTACCATGCCCTCATCGAAGTCTCAAGTGAGAAAGGGCAAGGAACAGAATTTATCGTCATCTTCGAAAAAGACCTGCACGAAGACCTGTTGATGACCGTTTGACGGAAATACATCCGTCCTTTCCTTGTGAATCAGGAAATAAATTTGCTATTTGTTGAGAATATCGGATGGCAAGAGAGGAGTACAGCTTATTCTTTTGCATCCTTAATTAAAACTTACATGGCGCTTTCCAGAATCGCTACTTTGTTGATCGTAGATGATATTCCTGCCAATATCGTGGCGTTGGAAAATTTGCTGCAAAAGGAAGGAAGGAATTTTTTAAACGCATCTTCGGGAAACGAGGCATTGAAAGTGGCGTTTTCTGCTTCTGTCGATTTGATCATTTTGGACGTTCAAATGGCAGGAATGGATGGTTTTGAGGTGGCGCAATTGTTGAAATCGAACAAAAAAACACGGGACATTCCCATTATTTTCGCCTCTGCCGTCAATCGCGAACACCTTTCCATGCTCAAAGGATACGAAGAAGGAGCGGTAGATTATTTGCTCAAACCTTTGGATCCTGATATTACAAAGGCAAAAGTGTCTATCCTGTTGCAAAATCAGCTCCAGAAAAAGGAATTGATGGACAAAAATGCCTCCCTGGAGAAATCGGCACTTTTGATCAACAACTCAACGGATATCATCGGGGTAATGGATCCCGTTTCGTTTGTATTTGAAGAGGTCAACAACGCAGTGGTGTCGATTCTCGGATTTACACGGGAAGAAATGAAAGCGATGGAGGTCACCGACTTGGTAGGAGAAGGGGATAAAAAGCTATTCATGAGTCTCAGTGCGAGCAAAGAAGAGCGGCTTTCCTTCGAGATGGAGTTTAAGACCAAAGAAGGAGAAAAGCGGTATTTGCAATGGCATGTGACGGCAAAGGACCAGAAATGGTTTGTCTATGCGCGCGACATTACTCTGCAGAAACGGGCGGATGACAAGATCATGGTGTTGAATACCAGCCTTCAAGAGAACCTGAACAAATTGGAACTCACCAATCGGGAATTGGAGTCTTTTTCTTATTCTGTTTCCCATGATTTAAGGGCGCCGTTGCGTTCTATCACGGGCTATTCAGGAATGTTGCAAGAAGAACTGGAAGGGAAGGCAGATGAAAGGATCCTGAAGCTTCTCGGGACCGTCCAGCGGAATGCAAAAAAAATGGGCGAACTGATCGATGATCTTTTGGAATTTTCGCGGCTTGGGAGACAAGAAATCCGAAAGGCAGAAGTAAACATGGACCAGCTCGTGGCCAATATCATGGACGAACTGCAGGCTTCCTTTCCGCATAAGATCACGCTCATTCAAAAGACCTTGATAAAAGCCAAAGCAGATCGTTCTTTAGTGGGTCAAGTATGGGCCAACCTACTTTCCAATGCCCTGAAATATTCGTCCAAAAAGGAAACCATAGAAGTAGAAATAGGTTCGGATCGGGTAAAAGACGAAATCGTGTACTATGTCAAAGACAATGGGGCAGGTTTTGACATGAAATATTCCTACAAACTATTCGACGTTTTCCAACGGCTGCATCATTCCGACGAATTTGAAGGAACAGGCATCGGATTGGCCATTGTCCAACGGATCGTGAACCGCCATGGAGGAAGGGTGTGGGCCGAAGGAGAGCCGGAACTGGGGGCAAAGTTCTATTTTACCTTGCCCCTCTGATCCCTTCCAAAGTGAACTGGTCCTCTTTGTCCAGCGTTTCGTCAAGCATACGTCTTTTGGGGAATCAGGCAAGATTGCTTGCCTGATTCCTTTCATTGTCCTTGTGTTTGAGCACCTTTCTCCTTGCAAAACGTACAAACATCCTTCCAATGGAATGATTGAGGATCAAAAATGCGATTTTCATGTGTCTGGGATAATGGGAGGATAGGATCCAAAGAGTGATGGCCTTGGTTAAAACTGGACACGGTATCCCAAGTAAGGGTACAAGCCAAGCTGATAGTAATTCTTCACCACCTTGTCGTTGTTGTCCCAATCGCGTGTGAGCACGTTTTGGGTGTTGAATAGATTGTCTGCCGCGATAAAGACATTGTGTGTGGCCTTCGGTTTGTTCACCGTGTAGGAAATTTTGAGATCGGCACGGAAATAACTGGGCAATTGTACGCCGTAGGCATGGGCATAATCGTACACGGCTTTGTTTTGTTCGATGGAAGCCTGCGTATTTACATCCGTTACTCTCCTTCCCCCAGAATGGGTGACTTTGGTGTCGATGGACAATACCCGGCGATTTTGGGCATCGAGGTGAAATTCCTTGCCTGCCAAAAGGTTGAAGACATGCCCTACATTAAATGCCGAGTTGCGTTCTACCCCGTCCGCTCCCGTATAGGTAGAGTGCAACAGGGAAAGATTGGTTAGGAAATAGAAATTATGTTGGAAGCTCCTTTCCAAGGTCAATTCGATCCCGTAATTCTTTCCTTTCCCTGTGTTCACCAGGCTGTCTGCGACCGAGAGATTGTACGAACTTCCCGAATTTAGGGTAGAAAAGGTGAAAGCGTCTACTTTGTGGGACAAACTCACCGGTACGTTGTACAAGTATTGATAATAAGCCTCAGCTTTTAGGCGAAGATTTTCCGAAAGTGTCCGCTGGTAGCCCAACACGAAGTGAAAGGCTTTTGTGAGCCCGACATTTTTGTTGGATTGCTTGTAGCGCGCGCTGGCGCTGTCGTACGATTGGAAATTGTAGATGTACAGGTCCTGGGTTTGGCTGTGCAATCCGGATGCTAACGTTACCCGCTGTTTTTCATTCACATCATAGGCAAGGGAAAACCGCGGCTCCAGTGCTTGCGTGTTGTTCAATAAAAAACGTTGGTAATATAGGCCAGAGTTGACAGTCAAGGCGTTGGAGAGGCGGTATTGCCAATGTGCAAACGATTGGAAGAGGCCGGCATTTGTTTTGCTGTTCCATCCCAACACGTAGGAACTGTCGTCGTAATCGTAATAGTTGGTGTAGAGATTGGAATATAGCTGGCGGTAAATAACGCCAGCCTTGATCAAATGCTGGGGAGTGAGGCGGTGGCTCAGGGTATAATTTGCCAAGTATTGTCCGGAGGTGTTGGAATGGTCAAAATCGTGGATGCTGGACCCGTCTTTGTAAAGATTGGTACTGTATACGCCAATTTTGCTCCCCGAAGTAGACAGGATAAGTTTTCCGCTCGTGTTTTTTGTAAAATGGTAGGTATTGGAAAGCCCGGAAGCAAACATGGAGGAGTTGAAATCGGTGTCATAATACGCCTCTTTGCTCTCCGGATTCGTGGATTCGTTTTTTTCGTGGACAAAAATCTTGCTCGTCCCAGAAATGGTCCACAGAGTGAATGTTCCCGCTTTTTCGGTTGGGAGATTCAATTTGAACGTCAAGTCCTGAAATTGGGGAATTCCGCTGGCCCCGATGGAAACGCCCAATTTGCTCAATGCTTCGAAGGACAAAAAGCGGTAACTGATCAGGTAAGAACTCCCTTGTTTCTTGGAGATGGGGCCTTCGGTACCAAATTCGATGCCATTCAAGCCCAATTGAAAGGTATTTTCCCTTTTTTGATTGTTCCCGTTGCGCAGCCGTACATCAAAAACAGCCGCTGTTTTGTTTCCGTATTCTGCAGGAAATGCTCCGGTAAGGAAATCGGAATTGGCCAATAAGTTGTTGTTCAGGATGCTGAAAGCTCCTCCCGTATTGCCGGTAAATGTAAAGTGGTTAGGATTGGGAATATCCACCCCTTCCAGCCGCCAGAGGACTCCCGTGGGAGAATTTCCCCGCACGATGATGTCGTTCCGCTGGTCTCCTCCTCCGGCTACGCCTGCATAATTCGAGGCCATCCGGCTGGGATCTTGTCGCGATCCGGCAAAACGGTTGATATCATCGGTCCTCAAATTGGTCACGCTCGACTGGATCAAGGTATTGTTGGCTTGGGAAGAGTTCCTTTTCCCTGTCACGACAACCTCTTGATGGGACACGATGTCTTCTTCCATTTGGATCGTCAAAATCGTTTCTTTTCCCGAATTGACCGTTACATTGGAGGATTGGGCTTCTTTGTACCCTAGGTAGGAAATTTTCAACGTGTGCCTTCCGATGGGTACATTTTCCAAGGTGTAATTCCCCTCTTCGTCGGTCGTGGCCACAAGGGGAGGGTTTACCGAAGTGAGTTGGACAATGGTACCTGGAATGGGTGTCGCGAGGTTTTTATCCAACACGGTTCCCCGGATCCGCTGTCGCAATGTCGACTGTTCGCTTTGTGCATGCGTAGTGAAATTTAGGCATGGCAATGCCAAGAGAAGGAAAATTAACTTCTTCATTTTTAATGTAGTATGTATTTTGGTGATCGGTTAGGAAAAGGAGTTGCTTTTCCAGAGATTGTGTTGGAAAGGGTTAAAATCGAATTCCGGCGTTAAAACCTACCCACATTTTGACATTGACGGGATCCCGTTCTTTATTCTCCGAGTAGGTTTCATCAAAAAATGTGTTTTTGACGAGTTGTGAGCCATAGGCTCCGTTTGGTGCCCGGAAGTTCGACACCATGACATTGAAAGTAGGGCCTGCAAACAATCGGAGGTGCTCGGCCAATTTGAATTCCACATGCGCCTTGAATTGATTCAGTAAGTTAAGCTTGTCAGTATAGGTTTCATATCCTTCGTTGATGTGATGGGCCATGAGGTCCAGATGAAGGGCCATGTTTTGGGAAAGTGGGAGCCGTGAGCCAAAACCTGCGCCATAGGCGAGGAGGCATTGGGTGGCATCGTTCGAAGGTTGTGCCCCGACTGCGACGATCGTGTGGAATTTACGGCTTCCAAATCGGAACCCGATGTTGGCATATAGGCCTTCCGAACCAAAAATTTCCCATTTATTGTATCCATTTTTGACGAAATTGAATACTCCGATCGTGGCACCGGTGACCGTGTCGGCCACATTGATGAGTCCGATTTGAGTTCCCCTCACACGTTTGGCTTGGTTGAAAATACCTGCTATCTGTACTCCGTTGTGCTCTTCTTTCGAAAAATTTAACACCCCTGCTACTTGTGCGCCCCTGCTGGGCCCTCCGTTGATATTGGCGACCCCTGCTGCCTGAAATCCTGCCGCGCTTCCTCCATTTACGTTGACTACGCCCGCCAATTGGGCCCCGTCAAGGCTTCCACGGTTGGCGTTGAGGATGCCCGAAGCTTGAACACCTACTGTACTGTCGCGGTTAATCGTGGCTATTCCGGCAAATTGTGCCCCATTGGCCATTCCCGATACGACATTGACAGCTCCGGCAAACTGCACGCCATTGGCTTCCCCTTGGACGATGTTGGCAATTCCTGCCGCCTGCACACCTTTCATATAGGCTTTTTCTACATTGACAAGTCCGCCTACTTCCACGCCTTCGAGTGCGTAGGCATATCCAGTCAACACATTCAGCGAGACTTTATTGGTCACCTTTTGAGCCAAATGGCCATTTGTTCCCAATGGATATACAAAAGTGGTCTGCAAAGGGCTGATCAGCTTGGTGCTGTCCTTTTGGCTCTGTTTGGGCGATGTTCTGCGTTTGATTGAATCTGCCGCCACTTGGATCTTCGATTTCCAGCGTTTTAGGGCTGCGGCAAATTTTGATTTCAACTCTTCCATGCCCCCTTCGTCGCCGATTTTACTTAAGCTGTCCATTTTGGCCATGTACCGTTTTGTCAAGCGGTTTTTTTGCCTAGTCATCCTTTCGGGGCTGGGCAAGCCGGTGTCCTGAATGGCGAGCTTTTCTACCCCAGCAAAAGGATCTTCTTCCACAATAGGGACACTTTTTACCTCCAAAAGCGTGAAGGCGGGTTGTAGGCCCTGCACTTCAGCAGATGCGAGCACCTCGCTTTCTTTGACAGGAGGAACTTCAAAAGATTGTTTTTTCGCTTCCTTGCCCATCTGCTTTTTCGTGGGTTTGGCCGTCCTTTTTTTCAGGACGATCTTGTCTTCCAATACCACGAAGGAGACGTCTGTCGTGCGAAAAATTTCTTCCAACACAGTCTGCAACGGTTGGTTTTTCAGGTGCACGCTTACCCGGGTGTACAAGGGCACCAAGTTATTGGCATAGTAGAATTTTACCTGGTATTTGCTTTCCAATCCCACTAAGACGTCTTTTATTTTCGCGTCTTTGTAATGGACGGTAATCGATCTGTTTGTTGCCAAGGATTGCCCAAAAGCATTTGTGTACAGACAAAGGAGTATCGGTATAAGGTAGTTTAGCGTCCTCATAGAATTTAAATCTAGTAAATGAATGGAAATGTTAAGGGCAGCCTAGTCCATGGAGTGTATAGGTTTTGCCGTCTTTTTTGTAGGATGAATTGAGCGAAAGGCAGACCAGGTTCAAGACTTCCTCGGCGGAAGGAAGTTCGAATGTGCCGGTAAACTGGCATTTCAGAAGTGCGGGGTTATCTGTCCGCACTTGGATGTCGAAATACAATTCCAAATCGTCCAATACCTGTTGCAAAGAAGTATTGTCGAATTGTAGCCGGTTGGTTTTCCACGCCACCGCATTTTGGGAAGCATTGCGCCGCACGTCCAACGGTTTTTCCGGTAAAAAGGACGCCTCATCCCCTTTGGTGAGGACGACGGCATTTGCCGGATTCGTTGCCTCCCCAAACTGTACCTTGCCGGATGCGACTACGACAAACTCCTTTTCGTCCCCTTGCCGCGCATGCACTACAAAAGAAGTTCCCAGTACGCGTACCTGCGTTTTTTGTCCCACCACGATAAAAGGCGTCGCCTCGTCCCGTTTTACATCGAAAAAACCTTCGCCGTTCAGTTTTACGTCTCTTTTCTGCTTTCCAAAATCGTGGGAATAAGAAAGGGTGGAATGTGGCTGGAGCCATACATGGCTGCTGTCGGGCAAAATGAACAAGGTACGTGTATCCTGAGAAGCAACTTCTACAAAACGGTGCCGGGTGCTTTTCAAGAAATACAAGGCGATTCCCGATATGGCCAAAATGAGGGCAATGGAAGCGGCAATTTTCAAGAAAGAAGGGGGCCACAACTTGATCAGGGTTGTTTCTCCTTTCTTCACGTTCACGGTCTGGCCTTGACCGATCCGGTGTTTGAGCTTGTTCCATGCCGCATCTACATCTGGCTCAAAGGAAGCGTGTAGTTCTTCTGTGGAATTCCAGGCTTTTTGGAACTGCTCGAACAATTGCCGGTGTTCGGGATTTTCATTCAACCAGGCGGAGAGCAATTCCTGCTCCTCGGCGGTGATCTCCCGACTCAGGTACTTGGCGATCCATTCTTGGTATGTTCCCTTGGCTTGGTGCATCCTTTTTCCTCAATTCGTTACTAAGACAATTTAAACCCGTGTTCCCCCTATGCCTGCCGCAAATTTTTTTTCTTTTTTTATGTCGAAGGATTTCCGTTAATGCATGTTCAATAAAAAGACGAATAAAATAGCTACAAGCAGGTTGTCTTTCAGGATCCGTAGGCCTTTCGAGATTTGGTTTTCCACCGTTTTGACCGAAATACGGAGTGCATCCGCGATGTCCTTGTACGACATCTCTTCCACGCGGCTCATGAGGAAGACGGTCCGGCAGGCAGGCGGAAGGCTGTCCAACGCGTGATGGAAGGCTTGTTGCAGTTCTTTTTCTGCCATCCATTCGTCTGTCGTGTTGGAGCCAGGTCCCCATTCGACCCAATCTCCTTCCTGCATCCGCACAAAGCGTTTCGATTTTTCCAGGTGATTGAACGCTTTGTTGATGGCTGTCCTGTATAAATAGGATTTGATGGAAATGTTTACCTCCGCCCGTTTCTCCCAGAGCACAAAAAAAGCCTCTTGTGCGATGTCTTCCGATAGCGCCTTGTCCTTTAGGATCGCAAAGAGCGTCCTGCAAAGCGGGGCATAGCATTTCCGGAACAACACTTCGAAAGAAGCCTCGTCTTGCAAAGAAGAAGGATCGATAGGATGAAGCGGGATCACCGGGGTGAAATATTCCCAAAACTAAAAGGTTTGGGACATTAAAAAAATCGGGAAGAAGAGGGACTTGCCCAAAGCACGTTCATGGGTTGCCGCAAAGAGGGGGGCAGGAAGACATGGGGATTTTGCTTTATTTCTGTATGCACCTTCCTCTTACGGCATGTTGGATCCCTGCATTCAAGGCTTCGCAGGGATCGGCATAGGTCACCCCATTGCAGCCACAGACAGGATCGAAATTGGGAGAGCAGGGTGTACGTTCGGAAACGGGAACCACTTCGCATTTCTGGGACGCCCATTCTATAAAAGCATCCATTTTTTCGGTAAAGCCAAAAAAGAGGCAAGGGGTAAACACCTTATCCGCATGCTCTTCAAAAACAAAGAACACATAGCTGCTGTCTTCTTTGAAATGGAAGAAATGTGGGTTTCCCGATTGTGAAAATTGGAATTCCTGCAGCATCCCTTTAAAAGAATACAAGGGCCGCACTCCATACTCTTTTCCGTTGTTATTTTTTACGATGGTGGTGATACGCCCAATGCATACATAAGAAGCTTCTTGGTACAGAGCGGCATAATCCTTCCCATTCAGCGAGTCGCAGAGAAAAGCCTGTGCTTGGGCTTTCGCAAAAAAGGAAAGCAAAAAGGAGAGAAGAAGAAACGGAATTTTCACGGGGCCTTTTTCGCGCAAGATACAAAGAGTTAAGGGCAAATGATTTTTCTCTTCGCATAGACGCAAGTCTCTTGTACAAAATAAGAGAGGTTCGGTCTATTCCGATCATTCCTCTGAGAAATACTATTATATTCGTACTTCTTCAGAAATCAGAAGGCAAGAGAAATGTACGTGTTATGAAAATTATCTGTATAGGCCGTAATTATGCAGAGCATGCGGCCGAATTAGGAAATGAACGGCCAACGCAACCTGTTATTTTTTTAAAACCCGACACGGCCTTGCTCCGCCCCAACCTCCCTTTCTACCATCCCGATTTTTCCAAGGAAATCCATTATGAGTGCGAAGTGGTGATCCGGATCAGCAAAGAAGGCAAGCACATTGCTCCCGCTTTCGCGCACAAATATTTTGAACAAATCGGGCTGGGGATAGATTTTACGGCAAGGGACCTGCAAAATTCCTTAAAGACCAAAGGCCTGCCGTGGGAATTGGCAAAAGCGTTTGACAATTCGGCAGTCTGTTCTCCTTTTTTTGCCAAAGAGGAATTTCCTCCTCTCGAAAATGTCAATTTTCAGTTGCAAGTGAACGGACATCTTCGCCAAGTAGGCAACACAGGGGAAATGCTCTTTTCCATCCCCGAAATCATTGCCTTTGTTTCCCAGTTTTTCACCCTGAAAATAGGAGATCTGATTTATACGGGAACCCCGAAGGGAGTGGGCAAAATTGAGATAGGGGATGTTCTAGAAGGCAGTTTGGAAGGAAAAAAAGTGTTTTCTGTTGAGATTAAGTAGGAAAAAGCCCTTTTATAAAGAACATTTTTCAAGTTTTTGAAGGAATTTTCCAGCAAATGGCGTATACTGTAAATATCCGTGGCAATGCCTTTTTTGTTACGTCAAAACTCGCGTTATTTAATCCTGTTTTATTCTAACCGTTCATGCAGCGACTATTTTTGCTTGACGCATCCTCTCTACAGATGGAATTTCTCCCTCGGATTGTACTATGGATTACGTTTTTGATTCCCCTTGTTATTTTTATCCCGTTCAATTTCAAAGGATATTTTAACCTTTTCACTACGACCCTCCTTTCTGTGGCAGGGATCCTGTTTTCTGCCTCTATTTTCACGAACGGACAGGTAGGATTTCCTGTGTTCGATTTGCCGTTTATCGGGGACATACGGGTAAAGGCAGACCTTCTCTCGGGAGTATTCATCGCGATTATCAGTGTTTCTGCGCTGTTGTCTTCTGTCTATGCCATGGGATATATCAAACCGGAACGTGATGGCTCCCGGATGAACATGTACGTACTTTCATGCAATTACCTGGTGATTTCCATGTTTTTAGTATGCGTCGTGCAAAACATGATGGCTTTTATCATCATTTGGGAAATCATGTCTTTCTGTTCATTCTTGCTCGTCGTGACGGAACATGAGAAATTGCGGACAGTCCGTTCGGGCTTGAGCTACCTTATCCATATGCACGTGGGCGTGACCTTTTTGATGATGGCCGTTGCCCTCATTTATTTAAAAGTGGGGAAGACGGATTTTGCCGCCATCGCCCCGTATTGCCTCGCGCCTTCCGATTTCCCGATTTTTGGCTATTCTGATTTCCCGATTTTCTTGCTGTTCTTTCTGGGTTTCGGTTTTAAGCTCTCTGTGATTCCCTTGCATACTTGGGGCCCGGACACCTATTCTTCCGCTCCGCCGCAAATTGCCGCCTTGATGAGCGGAGCCATGAAGAAATTGGGTATTTTCGGGATCATACGAGTGCTCACCTATGTGCAGCATGATCATACCATCATTGGCATTTTCATGATTTTGATAGGGTGCTTTTCTGCCATTTACGGCATTGTAAACGCCATTATCCAGAACGACATGAAGCGGGCGTTGACATACAGTTCTGTGGAAAACGTCGGCATCATCGTCATGGGATTGGGAATCGGCATTTTGGGCCTCGGCATGCAGGATTATTCCTTGGCTTACTTAGGACTCTGTGGGGCCTTGTTGCACGTCATTAACCACACCATGTTCAAGAGTCTTCTGTTCATGTCTGCCGGGGCGGTGCAAAATACGATCAACATGATGAACATGAACCAAATGGGAGGTTTGGTGAAGACGATGCCTGTCAACGCGTTTATTTTTTTGATTGCCTCCTTGTCTATTTGTGGCCTGCCTATGTTCAACGGCTTTATCTCCGAATTTTTGATTTATGGAGGGATCTTGGAAGGATTGAACGCGGCCGACGTCACGGCAGAGGTCTATTTGCTCATCGCGTTGGTGTGTTTGGCTTTGTCGGGCGGTTTGTCCATTTTCAATTATGCCAAAATGTTCGGGGTGTCTTTTTTGGGAACACCTCGTACCGAACGTGCCAGGATGGCCGAAGAACCCAATTTATGGTTGATCTTCCCCCAGCTCATCTGGGTCGTGTTGATCTTCAGCGTGGACCTGTTTCCTTCCCATTACATCAAAATGTTGGACCATGTGATCTACATGTTCGTGCCCCGCACCCATGTGTTTGCCAACCGTTTGTTCACGGCTTCCCAAAACATTGCCCTGATCACTATTGTCTTCCTTCTGCTGATCGTGCTGCTGCTTGTCATCCGCCATTATGCCGTCCCGAAACATAAAATCAAATATGGCCCTACGTGGGGATGCGGGTATTTGGCCCCTACCCATAAATTGCAGTATACTTCCTCCTCCTTTAGCCAACTGTTTTTTACCTATGCCGAACCCATCGTGGGATTTGTCAAACGGAATATTTCTTTGCCAAAAGATACCATGTTTCCCAAAGACCACCTGTACGACACGCATACCTTCGATAAGCTGGATAAAAACCTCATCAAGAATTTTGTGGGAAGGAGCGAGCACTTCATGCAGTATTTTGCGTTCCTGCAAACAGGGCGTTTGCAACATTATGTGATTTACGGATTTGCGTTCATGTTTCTCATCTTCATCCTTACTTTTACCCATATCATCTGATACTATGTTGAGTTTTTTGCTGGTCGTCTTGGCAAGTAGCTTTTTCTTGGGCATCGTCTACCGCGTGCGGGCGATGTTGAGCGGGAGAAAAGGACCAGGGATCTTCCAGGCCGTCAAAGACATGGTACGGCTCTTTCGCAAGGGATTTGTCATCAGCGAGACGACCAGCTATATCTTTCAAATTGCGCCGGTCATTTATTTTGCCTCGGTAGTGACCGCCATGTTGGTCGTCCCGTTTGGGCCCAATGAGATTACGGTCGCTTCCATCTTGGAATCGGTGAACATCCATGTGGGAGATCCTTCACAGGCAGGATGGTGGCAATACAACCTCACCTCCGTGTTTTCTTTTGAAGGGGATTTTATTTTTTTCGTCTATATTTTGGCAATCGGGAAATTCTTTTTGATCGTTTCGGCGCTAGATACGGGCAGCCCTTTTGAAGGCATGGGAGCCAACAGGGAAGCCATCTACGGATTATTGGTAGAGCCCGCTTTC